>Ga0233437_1000524_pt1 | contig 86355 bp, 47 predicted proteins | sample SI_122_August201_FD_182714 | JGI IMG/M metagenome (GOLD analysis project Ga0233437, IMG submission 182714) | Seawater microbial communities from Saanich Inlet, British Columbia, Canada - SI_122_August2016_200_MG | ecosystem: Environmental > Aquatic > Marine > Inlet | place: Canada: British... | reverse complement strand
CTTTCAGGATAGTACCAAGGCATAGTTCCTTGTATATAATTCTGTGAATTGTATCCATATCGGTATCATCCGGAGTCAGGACTTTTAAACCATGTTTTTCTGCTAGTCGACCCTTGTAAAAATCCTGTTCCATAGTGAACCGGGTTCCCAGCAAAGCAACTGTATTTAGTCCTTGCCTTTTTATTTCTTCAGCAGTAGTGTCAGCAATGTGGATAAGTGGAATAGATATCCCGGCACCAACCTCCTTAGCCATTTTATGCATGGTGTTGGTGCAGATGATAATAAAATCAGCTCCGCCTTTTTCGAGTCTTTGTCCGGTTTCAACCATGATGCGTGATAGTTCTTCCCAATCATTATCATGTTGTAACTCTGCAATGGGGCCGAAGTCCACCGAATACATCAGGCATTGAGCCGAATGTAATCCGCCCAGTTTTTGTTTAATTTGTTCATTCAGAATACGATAATACTCTAGCGATGATTCCCAGCTCATCCCTCCGATCATTCCTATAGTTTTCATATTTTGGATTTAATTTTTAAAACTATGGAATATTTTCCAGCACATCACACGGTTGTCATACAGACTCGGAATAATTAGCAGGTTTTTTTCTTCAATCCATTTGAAATCGGCGAGCTGAATCCCGGCAGTTGAAGTATTCAATATTTCTGTTGTCTCTCCGGATGGAGCCCTTTTGAAGAGATGGCCGTTCCAATCGCTGTAAAGAATATTTCCACTTTTTGTCACCTGAATACCATCCATAACAGCTCCCGGAAAAAGGGTATCAAGAGTTTTCGATGCCTGGGTTTTAATATTGATTTCAAGAAGAGCCGGATAACCTGAGCAGCCAACAAGGAGAATATCACCATTCAGATATAGGCCATTGGGTTGAATGAGCACTCCGCCCTGCATCCAGATACCGGCTTCCCCTTCTTCAATTTTATAAATAGCATTTTGTCCACCGTCACTGACATAAAGCACCGATCCGTCATCAGTTCCTGTAATGTCATTCGGAAATACAGGCCCAGGCAGAATAATTCTTTTCTCAATCTCTCCGGATGTAATATCAATTACTGCAACTGCCCTCCGCTCAACCACGTAGAGTTTGTCGCCCGCCAGTTTTAATCCGGTAGGAGCATACAATCCTTTTACCCAGTCTTTTTCAATTATTTCACCTCCAAGAGATATTTTGGAGATTGATTCGGTTGGTCTTTTAAGATTATTGGATACATAAATTACCTCCCGGATGGGATCATATTCGGCTGATTCAGGGTAATCGAGCTGATATGGCAATTCCCAGAGTTTTGTCATATTCTCAGAATGCTCAATGGCTTCAGCATCACGAAGCATGAAACCCCAGCCACCCATATTTTCACCAATGAGCAGACAAAGTTCGTTGTCTCCTTTACGGAGTTTAAGATGTAATTCATCGTTGTATCCGACTAGTCCGGCAAAGCTTGGATCACGGCTTCTGAAAGTGCTCACTCCGGTGAATACAGCTTCACCATTAAGGAAAACAGAAACAAGATCGCTGTATCCTAAACCGAAGCGGTGCAATCCTGCTTGTTCAGCAGTAATTGTGGTTTTCGCTATCACCCATCCGGGCTGAGTAGGATTTCTCACTAGCTCACGACTAAGATTAACCAGGCCTCCCGGATCGGATTGTACAGACTTCCAGGTAAGGTCATCAAGCTGAGATCCTGATGGCAATGAATATGGGTCGACCAAATTACTGCTCATTGGAGAACTGATGCTCCAGTCGGATATCACTCCTGGTACTTTTGGTTTGGGGTGAGCGGGGGCCACATCCGGGAGGTGATCAGAATATTTGAAATTGGCGAAATAGGCAGTGCCATTTGCCGGACCGTAAACGCCTATCGAACCGGCTTTCATTGGCAACTCGAGCTGATGAATAAACAAAGAAGGTTCCTCTTCGGCACCTACGAACACCTGGGCAGTTTGCCCTGAGACTTCTAACCTGACATGCACCCATTTGTTTGAAGGCATAAGGATTTCCTTTGTATATCCCTCGCCATGATAGAGCTGCCAGCAACTGACATTATGGAAAACGGGAGTGTATTGCAGTGCATCATGATTAAGCCCATCCAGTTTATGCGGACGAATGTAAAACAACTCATAATCACCAGAGTCCTGCATGCGAAAAATTAGTCCGGGGAAGGATCGTTGTCCTGTCACATAAAGGTCAAGCTCAATTGTGCCATTTGTAAAGCTGAGGTCTTTGAGGGTGGCGGAACCCATGAAAGCATCTTTGCCCTCAAATTCAAGTGAGCGACCAGCGAAGATATTCCATTTTTCCTGATTAAAGGGAATAGTTTCCTGGCCCAGAGACAGGCCTCCTGTAAAAATAAGGCAAGCAATTGCAAAAGCTAGTTTTGTCTTCATCTCATTGTGATCTTGGTTTAACCTAGTGCAAAATAAGAGAAAGCGACTTCTTATCATAAAAAGATCGACAAGAAGCCAATTATCGAGGATTAGTGGACAATAATAAAGAAAGGAGACCCAATTTCTCGGGTCTCCTTGAGCTACAACGTTCATTGGAGAGATTTAATGAACGATAATTTTACCAGTGGCATATTCTGCTCCAATAATTTGGATCAGGTAGATGCCTGGTGGGAGTTGATCACTTGTGATTGTGATCTGATTTGTGGTGATATTATCTTTAGTAAGCCATGTTTTTCCGCTTAGATCCATGATTGTAAGCTTACAATGGTTTTCATCAGGATTATCAAACTGTATAGTGGCCTGACTGGTCATCGGATTTGGGTAAATCAGAAGTTCGCTGAAGTTTTCTGATTCAGAAGGACCAAGAGAAACCTTGTTCGACCTGGATTCAAGTATAGTTCCTGATTTGGCACCTGGAGCTGGTTTGAACCATGTCGTTATGAATAAATCTCCAGTCGAGGCTGTGGTATAACTTGTTGTATTTGCTGAAACGTTATCAATTAAGGGTGCGAATACAATACCACCAGCAGCATGTACTTCTACAGAAATTCCATAACTAGCGACCTCCAGTCCCTCGTATGGGGTCCAAATTAGATTGTTTTCCCCCCATGGATTTGTGTTGATGGTCAGATGGACAGGCCGTTGGTGACTACTCAATTCTGATTCTACTCCTCCATCTGTAACAAATGAGATTTTATAGTTGTCAGCATGTTTAATTGGGTCTGAAGCTAAATCTGTATAAATATACCGAGTGGGATCAGGGGCTGGAGCTGAAATATCAATTTCACCAATGAATGTATAGATATCAGCCTGGGTGGTTTCACGATAAATCTTAATTTTTGACAATCCAGCTGGATTACCTTCCCAGATAATCCTTGCATATTGCTGAGCAACATCGGTCACCCATCCTCCCATTTTCCAGTTATTTACGCTGGCATTCACTGCGAGATGGATGGGCTGAGAAATCAAGGTCAGTGCCGGTAGCAAGGTGTTTTTGACTTTACATACATAATCACCAGCATCACTTTCTCCTACCGGATCAATAGTCAGGGTAGCACTCGTTTGACCTGAGATAGCTGTACCATCGAAATACCACTGGTAGGTATTGGCTGTTCCACCTGTTGTGAGGGTGTAAGTGAATGTGGTACCGGCATATGCGGTGAGGCTTTCTTCAGTACCAATGACTGCCTGGGGTGCATATTCGAAGCTTGGTATTGCAAGCGCAGCCAGGGGTTCAAGATCTTCAAAGTCAAGTTTGTTTTTCTGAACTGAGAGTTTCTTAAGATTGACCAGGGCCGATAAGTCGGGCATGCCTGTAAATTGGTTGTCATCCAATCTGAGTTGAATGAGATTGACCATATTGTTGAACGATGCTGGTACCGCACCCTCAAACTGGTTACGCATGAGGTAGAGGTACTTCATTTTTATCATCTGGCCCATTTCAGGGGGAAGGGTGCCTGAGAACTGGTTGGTATTGGCGTAGAATTCACGCAGGTTCACCAGTCCGCCCATTCCGGCAGGTAATGGACCAGAGAAAGCATTTCCTGACAAGCCTAAACACTTAAGATGAGTCAGATTACTAATGTCATCCGGTAGGGAACCTGAGAGATTATTTGGATTAAGCGTAAGTAGTAAGAGGGCATCTAAACCCCAAAAAGAGATTGGGATGGTGCCATCAAGCGCATTGGTTTTAAGTTTTAACTGAGTAACCCGATCTCCTGAGACGGTCACACCGAACCAATCATTCAGTTCATCAGATAGCCAGTTGTTGTGATTAGTCCAGTTTGGTCCATCAGTGCTGTTGTAAAACTCTTCAAGCACAGTTTTGTCAGCACTTGGCTCGTATGTATTGGCCACTTCATAGGTATTGGTGATGGTTCCTTCTTCAGCAGTGACTGCAATCGTGGCTGTACCGGGGATAGATCCAATCTGTGTTACAACTTTTGCGGCAAAAGGTACTGTTTTGACACCTGCAACAGTTGGCAGGGCTGAGCCATGGGGCAGTTCCACTGTATAGGCCAGGGTTGCGGCATCAAAAACAGGTACTAATGTTCCCAGTGAGGTGGTCAGATCAGATAAGGTAGCATCCGAACTATTTACGGCCAGGGTATATATGGTAAAATCACCATTTTGAGCAGTGGATTTCATTTTCATAGTAGCATCAACCAGTGCCACACCCGGTACAATCGGGGTGTCGCCTGCATCGAGAAGCTGAAGAGTCCCGACTATTGTACCTCCCGGATTTTTAGGTGCTTCCAGGGCATTCCAGAGTTGCTGAGTAGTGGACCCCCTTTCAATGACCATCTCATCGACTCCGATTTGGCGGACGATATTTTCAAATCCGGATTTTACTGTTGGGATAGTGTTGTCATCGGCCGGGAGGGCTACCAGAACCTGAGGTGTATCAATGTCTCCCATAATCAGATCCAGAATGAAATCAACTGTTGTGCTTATCTCATGAATAAAGCCGATGGGTTCGTTGTAGAACTGAAATTCGATTTCCTCACCTATGGGAACATCACTGTAAATAGTTAAAAATGCCCGGTATACTGAAGGATTATCGGCTATTGGGATTTCCTGCAAAAGAGCAGTTCCACGACACACATTGTTATAAAAAGCACCAACGATACTAGTTGTGTTCTGAACCTCATTACCATTGATAGTTACTGAGGCGGTTACGGTCATTGAATATTGGAAATCCTCTGGTGTGACAGACCAGGCAGGCTGGGCCTGACCGATTGTGCTTCCCAGAGATAATAAAAGACAGAGATTAAATAAAATCCTGGTTTTCATAATATTGTTGTTTTTATTGGTTTTCATTTTGTTGGTTTAGTATGGAGAGGTTTTGATAATAAGTTGATTAGCAGTGTTTTTATTAGTGGTTACGCGCACTGAATAAACACCTTTGGCGACTTTTGTTCCAAAACTGTTTCGACCATTCCAGCTAATCTTCACAGGCCCGGAGGCTATTAACTCATCTTGCAGTATACAAACTTTCTGTCCGAGAGCATCATATATCTCGACTCGTACCCATGAGCTTTCTTTTAGTTGATACCGGATGTTCAGGCTTTCACCAAATGGGTTTGGATAGGCCTTAAGTTCAAATACTGAATTCGTCATGAGATCAAGTCCGGAAATACTTCCGCTCAGATGTAAAGGAACGGGAGTGGTGTAGCTTCCATGAATAAGATCCGGGATATAAGTAATTGATTCAGTGATTCCATATTGTTCTCCTGTGCGAGTGTCAGTGACTGTCATACTCACTACCTCGGGTGATTCATAACCATAAACGGTAAGGTAGTAGATCCACAAGTTTTTGTTAGCATCCCATATTGGAGCTCCCATACCACGCAGCTCCTCTCCAGTCCAGGCTTCAATCTCAAGATAATCTCCAGGTATGGGATCATTTGATATGAGTTCGGCCACTACTGACATGTTGAATGGGAAATCTGCAGGATCAATTTCAGAATCGTTGCCTGATCCGCTTGATCCCTGTTTGAAAAGTGGACCAAAAATGATGGATTGCGGATAGTAAAAATTACTCGCCTGTGATACTTTCATCATATAACCTTTATTAGGTTGCATAGAAGTTAAGCTTCCAATCCAGCCCAAATTGTTATCGTAAATTGAGAAGCCTGTCTGACTTTTAATCAAATCCCCTTGTTGGGCATTATAATACCCAAGGGCCTGATCTAATGGCATAGGAGTGTTTGGTGTAAAGCCAACCCAGTTCCAATTACTTGTCAGATTGATTGCTGTTGTGGCCGGATCAAGCTTCGAGCCGCTGTAGATAACACTGTCAGGATTGGTAAGATATATTTTATACATATCATCATATTGCAAGCCTCCATTCAGACTGAGTGAGCCATTCCATCCCGAAGAACTTGAATAAGCATCAAACCATCTCTGTCCTTTGACCAGGGATCCTGTTGTGGCTTGAATATCTTTGAGGATAAGATCCAGATCCATAAGGTCTGTGGTTTCCAGATTGAATGAAACCCAATTCCATCCTTTTCGGATTGGAATGATCTGCTCATATGTGTTCATGGCTTCTATGGGAATCGGTGTGGCGGGCAATCCAAGAACAGTATTGTGAACGAAATACATATCCGGATTAACATCAGTATGAATAATTCCTTCGCTTGCATTCCAGACACGAAGTTCAATTTCATCACCAACTGATACTGAGCTGAAAATGTCGAGATAAACTTCATACATGTCATATTCAGGAATATACTGTAAGTTTGCAGCTCCCCTGCACTCACCATTTATAAATGCGGCTATCCTGTCGTTGATGTCGTTTGATAGAATTCCATCTACACTGAGAATACCAACCACATTCATTGTGAATTCAAAATCCGTAGGAGTGAAATCCCAATCCGGGCCTTCTTTGTATACCCTTAAATCGATTAGGAGTTTTTCATCGAAATTGAAATTAGTATGGAGGTAGGCATCAAATGAGTAGTGTCCGATCGGAACGGCCGAGCTAACCACAAATTTGATATCCTGAGTACTCAATGGCTGCAAAGTTCCACTTTGTGGTACAGCTGTTAACCAGTTTGGCAGGTTGTCAATTGAGAAGGCCTGCTGGTTGCCACCCGAATTAACGATGGTGGCCGTAAACTCAAGTGGATCGTACAGTATCTTTTCAAAATTCAGTCGTTCATCCTCCCATTTAACCTGATTCCGGTCAACAAAGGCTGTCCAGGTAACAGGAGACTGCATGCTGTTCTGATATAGATCCTGGACTCCCTTAACGGTGATATCCAAAATAGTATTTTCAATAAGCCCGGATGGATCAGTTGGAGTAAGAATAATCTTATCTTCATTATATGACCATGTGAAATTCACAGACTGAACCGGTCGTTTGAGCTTAATATTGGGTGATTCTGTACTGAAATCCGCTCCTCCGGCAGCAGAGGCAATCTCTGCTGATCCTTTTGATTGGTTATCCAGACTGTTCAGTAATTGCATAACACCCGTGACTTCCTGATAAGCTTCAAATGGATAGTAGGCCATTAAACCAAATTCATCTCCAGCCAATCGGTGATTCATGTCTCGTTGAATCTGTTCTTGTTTACGGGCAGTTTTCCAGATTCTTATCTCATCCATTTTTCCTGCAAAGAACATATCCTGATGAGGATCACCGATAAGGTCAAACCATCCGCGACAACCAGCCCATACTTTGCTCCCCCCGAACTCACCCCAGCCTGAACTGGACTGAGAATACTGCAGATCGCCATCAACAAATGACATCAGATTTCCAATTCTCGAAACTACAAGTGCGAAATGATGCCAGTCGTTGTCCCAGACAGATTCATCAGCTACAACAAAAGTAAGCCCCTGATTGTAAGTAATAATCTTACCATCCGTATCTGTCCGAATGGCCCATCCCATATCTGATCCGGTAATTTCACCGGTTCCGTTTGATAGCAAACCAATGTTACTTCCTGAATTCCCCTTGAACCAAAATTCAATAGTCAGGTCATTTTCAGTGGTGCAAGTGAGATTTGATCCAATCGCTTCAAAATAATCATCACTACCATCAAAATTGAATGCTTTTCCAGAGGGATATATTGACCAATCTGCATGAATACTGGCATTGCGGTAGTGAACGATGTCTTCAGTTAAATTTCCGAAGGCTTCATCCATACGCCAGTTTCCAACCAATCCCTGCTCAAGACCATTGAGCTGGATATTCATATTTTCAACAATTTTGCTTTGAGTACGGTAACTGTTCCATATTCTGAATTCATGCAGGTTCCCTGTGAAAGGAAGAGGATTGCCAAATGAGCATTTTCCCAGCTGGATTTTTCCTGAACCCTGATATGCTGCAGGTATGATTTCGACCTTGAGCAGACTGCCATCGCGGAAAAGCTGTAGATCGCCGGTTTCGGAATTGTAGCTAACCGCCCAATGATGCCAACCGAGATCTGTCCAGGCAGCATCAGACTGTATGACATGTCCGGCAAAACTGAAACTGAGATGATTACTGGCATCAAAGCCCATACTTATTCCTTCAACAAAGGCAGTACCCTGAGATAACATGCATCCTGCTCCGAGAGTCTGACGTTTTGCCCATATTTCCAGGGTAAAGGATTTACTCTGAAGATTGATTCCTTCCGGAATATTTACATAGTTATCCGGAGTTCCATCAAAATACAAACTGGTTCCATGACTTACTTCAGTTCCATTAAGAACTCCACGGATATCAAAATTTGAGTAGTTTAATAGTCCGCCGTTGATCTTCTCATTGAATTGTATCAGAATCTCATCGTTGGGTTGTAAAACTCCGTCAGCTGGTTGTGGGGTGCCAAATGGATGTGGATTCACACGGTCAATAATACCTGTCATGACCTCTGAAATCTCCCCGGCCAAAGGACAGGTAGTGGTGGCCCTGATCTGATATTCACCATCAACAATCTCGGCGAGATCCCATGCAAAAGTCATGTTGTTGTCAGTTATCAGAATTGCATTTGGATCTGTTACCCCGCTTAAGTCCTTATAATATGCCGCAAGACTGAACCAGGTTGAAGCATTTTTAGGTTTGTACTGGAGCTCAAATTTTTCAAATTGGTCATTGTTGATGTTGTAACCACCAACCGAGATTTTGAGAGTGTCATTATTACTGTAATTTGCCACCCATTGATCTGCCGGACTGATAATATTAATATCAGTACATGAAGGAACGAAACGTGCGGAGAAGGTAACAGTATCAGCTATAGTGTATTCACAGGAGGATTTTAGTAGTAACTTCAAGTTATCATAATCAGCTACTCCAACAGCTCCCTTTCTTACCGTTAGTAACTTCGTAATGCTGGCCCCTCCGGGGATAAAGAAAGTGCGGTTTGGTGATTCTCCATCTATTTGGATTACAGCACCATCAGGATTCGATCCTTCAACAACATTGGCAGTATACCACATATTGTCATCAGATGCGCTCTCATTGGTGAGGGTCAACAGAAACTCAGCGGCTTCATCCTCAGGAACTGAATAAATATTAGCAGGTGCAATGTCAATCTTAGGGATCTCGCGTTGCAGAGTTGCTTCACTTATTGAGGTGCCCGCCTGGTAATATTTAGTCTCAGCCTTGTCTTCAAACGGACATTTACTTTGGCCTCCTTTTGTTTTAAAAACTAAGCCACCTGGAGTTTTCGGACGTTTGACATCCAGACTGAAGAAGTCTCCCTGATCGGGATCACTTAGTACATAACCGATTGTTGTATTTTGTGATACAGTTGAGCCATTGGATCGACCTTCTGTTTGGTTGAATGCCAGACCCAAACTGGTTTCGAAACCGGCACCTCCAATATTTAGACCTATTGTTGAAGCAATTGATTCCTCAATGTGAACTTCCCATCCGGTAGTATGAGATTCCTCTCGTGCAAATGTATGCGATTCCTGGTAGTTGGCTCCGGCATCATAAGACACGTTTTTAATAAGCTCAGCTTCAAGCTTTTCCCTTTCATTTCTCGCCAGGGCTTCTTTCCAAAGCCTGATTTGTTGGTTGTACCAACGGACAGAATCAATGGTTGGAGAACCGGTGAAGTTATAGCTGGGCCCGGTATAATCTACTGCTTCAGTCTTAATGAAATCTTCACTTTTTGCTAAATCAGCCCATATTGGATCGTCATTATTGCTTCCGTAATTTACATGAGTACTTGGAATATTTGATGTATAATCCAGGCTGTTTTCCAGAATCTGGTTTCTCAGCAAAGCTAGGGATGGTATCATCTCACTCTCAATATGATACTGTGAGTAGATGAAGAAAGTGGCAAATCCATTCGGATCAGCAAACATTCCGGTTCTCTTAGAAATAGTGTAATTTTGAAAGACATTTCCGGTTGTTTTGACCTCGCTACCAGTGATTGTGTCCGGGAGAATCTCAATGTTATCAGTCAGCCCGTAGACAATATTTCTTGACTGACCCATAAAAAGGTCAGCGTCCCGACCGACGTAATTATCATCGTCAGCTGTTGACATTGTTTGTTGGAATGAATAGGTGCTCACCAAATCACCACTCTCATTAGTGCTTCTCTGGATATCTAAACCAATAGTCAGGTCAGCTGCGAATTCCATTTCAATTAGTGGACCCAGGAGTCCACCACCAATTCCGAATTCTACTCCAAGCATCAATTTATTAGCTACATTATATGTTTCTCCGAAATTTGATTCCCAGGATTCTACAGTGGTGAAACTGCTGTCCTTTTCAAGGTAGGCGAAAGAGTTAGAGCCAGGAGGATCACGAAGAATAAAATCAACCATTTGAGGTCCAACTGTAGTAAAATTATTGCCCTTAGGTCGGGAACCCAGCATATAGGCTCTGAAATGTGCACCTCCCGGATTTGGCAGCCAACTTGTAGTAATTGAGCCATTTTCCCCGGTTTCAACATCCACCTGCATGATTTTAGTGAAGTCATTGACATCTCCATTATACGCTGGATTGGGAAATCCACCCTGGAAAGAATAAGTTAAACTTCCATTGGAGCCTGTGAGATTCAATTCCTCCTGTACCTCAATCTTTGAAAGCCCGTTGTTTATTTTTATTATCCCGTCAGTAACTGGTACCAGGTCTTCAACAAAGGGGGAGGAATCCTTATTCGTATATTTCTCAAAAACAGAGATTTTAGCATTGTAGCGTGTGCCTAAGCTAAATACCGGCCATCCGAATGGATCGTTTTCCAGATTTATTCTGGTAGTGTCACCTGCTATTGAAACAAAAATGGCTTCATCATCTCCACTGAAATCACTGTCATCAACATTGCTAACGCTTAATTCTGGTCCGACCCTGTGAATGTAATCGTTTCTGATATGGTATTGCACGGAGTTAATTGTATCTATTTCAGTGCTGTTTTGAATATAAACAGTGTCGATGGATGTCTGCCAGGCCGGATTCTGGCTCAGATCAAGTAAGGGCAGATTGCTAAAAACAATACCCGGGTTATTAGCAAGGTTTAATTTACTGATCTGATATTTTAATGGCGGAAGCTGAACGGTATATTCACCGCTTTCTGCATCCGTAAAAACAGTTTCACTGGTACAGCCACCACCCAGTTGAGACTCAAATTTAATTTCAGCTATACCAATATTGTTAGTGGATAAGCCTAAGCCTGGTTTTTTATCACCTTCCCTGGTTCCTCCGACCACTCTGCCGACAACTGTAATTAAGGTGTTGTCAATAAATTCGATCGAACCTGCCAAGGTCGACTGAAAATCCCATGGGGTTCCATCCGCAGGGAAAGTGGATGATTCAAAACTGTGACCAGCTTTTTCAATTGAAATAATATGACTGCCAATCGGAACCGAGATGGTGAACTGACCATTACTGTCAGTGAACAAAGGACTACCATTCTTAACCATCATTTGTCCGTCGAGGTAGAGGTAGACTCCTGAAACAAAGCAATTCCGGTCTTTGTATTTAACTGAACCAGTAACAGTAAATGAAGAATTATCTTTGAAGTCCTGGTTGTTATGCACCTCTGCTCCGGCTCCTACAAATAGAACCCGACTACCGGGATCAAAAGAGTGTTGGCCAAAAAAAGGTGTTAGTGTGAAGTTATTACCAGTAGCACTATAGCGTATATTATTGATGATATAATTTCCATTTGAATCAGTGATGCCTTTCAAACTAAGTTGTGCGTCTGTAGGAATTGAGGTGCTCCATGTGCAAGCGTTCAGACTCACATGATTTTCATGATAGCTGCTTCCTGTTCGTGAAGCATCGTAAAGAAAATCTCCAAGGTTTTCATCAGCACGCCAGTAGGCCATCAGGCCTTCTTCTGAACCATTCAATATGCGATTCCAATTTTGTGAAACCTCCGATTCTGACAGGCTTTTGTCCCAAATCCTGATTTCATCCATGAATCCATTATAAAAGTACCCGTCGTGTGTAATTGATGATCCAATTGTTAAGTTGTCCTCAATCCCTGGAAGAGTAGAATTAAAAGCTTTTGATAGTTCCAATACCCCATTATAGAATAGTCGAATGACAGACCCATCGTAGGTGGCTGTAATTTGCTGAAAAACAGATGGCAGGAGCTTGTCGGGAAGCTGTACAGATTCCCAGTTGCCATTGGCTCCTACTAGAAACTGGATAGATTTGCTAGGTCCGTGATATGCTAAACGATAGCCAGAGGTAGTGCCGGCTTTATCAACGAAATAGTATGTTTGTGTGTTGCTTGACGGTTTAAGCCATAATTCAATGCTTATTCCGGTAGTTGGATTGAGCTCAGTATTCTCCTCAGCTATACCATAGGAATTAGTACCATTAAAATAGACCGAAGAGCCAGTATTACCAGTTGTTCGTTGAACCAATACTTCTGCACCCTGAACGGCAAGCCCTCCTTCGTAACTAACATTACCACTAATCACACCAGATGCGGTTCGAAACCCAATATCAGTTACAGTATTTGTGTTCACCTCACCGCCATCGCAATAACCAATACCCTTAATGCTGTATTCATACATGATACCTGCCTCTGTAGACTCATCGTTCCAGTTTTCCTGATTCTTGTCAAGGGTGGCCACTACAGCCGGAGCATCATTTGATCCCAGTTTTTTTCGATAAATTTTGAAGTGATCAAGAATATGGGCATCAGATGAAAACCAGCTAAGAGAAACCTTATCGTTAAAGTATCCTTTGCTTGCACTCAATGAACCTCCGGCAAATGATGAGTTTAGATTGGGTTGAAGAGTAGCTTCTGCCGAGCCTCCTGATGTTTCACCACAGGCGTTTACTGTTAGAATCTCATATTGATATGGTATGCAAAGATTAACGTCCGTATCAGTATAGGCGCGAAGACTCTTGTCTATCGGGAAAGTTTGGCTTACCCCATTAGTCAGATTTGTTTTTACAAGAGAAAAACCTGTCTCGGTAGATGGTGTATGTGTCCAGACAATGTCTATTGTTGAAACAAGCGGTGTAACGATTAATCCTCCCGGTGCAGGTGGTTTAGTTGGAGCTATCCCCGTTTCAAAGCTGGTCCAGTTGCTATTCTCATCACAGGAGTTCTTTGTTCTCATCCTGTAGTAGTAGGTCAGGCCTTTCGTAAGAGCATCGTCCAGGTAAGACCGGTTTGTACCCGTTATATTTGTGTTTACTATATCCAGAGTAAAAGTGCTGTTTGTGCTTCTCTGTAATTCAAACTCTGGTGGACTCACACCGGAATATTCCCAGCTTACTGAAATCCGACTTTCACAGTCATCATCTGTTGCAAGAAGATTGGTGGGCTTTGGGAGAATTGGTAAGCTGTTGCCGGACAAAGTATTGGTGAACAAACCATAGTTATTGCAATGTGCCCAGACACGTACCTTATAATCGTGACTTTCTCCATCTTGAACATTAGTGTCAGTCCATGAAAGGCCACTACCTGCACCAAATACGAAAACACCATCTTTCCAAATATCATAATTAACTGCGTTCCCACCCAGATTGCTTGGAGGAGACCAACTTAGGCTTACCTGGTTACACTGATCTGTACTAACTGAAAAGCTTTGAGGGGCCATCGGTTTGTATGCTGTTGCCTGGAGTGTTCCGCGTTGCGTATTGCCCTCCATAACTCTGAAATTGATAGGGCGATTATATAGAGCTTCCCGAGGACAAATAAATTTTAGTAGCACATAGGGCGTATTCCAATAGTCTGATTGCGAATAATCATAGTACCAGGTACATCCTTCATGTTGGAGGAAATATACTGTATTTACCCAGTACCAATCAGGATTCTGATATATTTCGAAAACGTTGTGCCATTGAAAGTTCTCGTCTTGATATTGAAGGTACACATGTTCAACAGTAGGAAAATTAAAATAGGCTCCCATCCATTTTCTTACTGTCATTTTGAAGGCTATTTCCCCTTCACAGTTGTTTTCATGGATTAATGACCAATCACTATCCGCAAATCCAGTCATCTGGGCTTCAGCGCTTAATGGCTTGCAAAAATAAATCATAGGAATTAGCAGGCAGAAAAGCACATACTTTTTCATAGCTTTAATTTTAGTTGTACAAATAATTATGTATGGCTCGGAGGGGCTATAAATGTACAAAGAGGCTGTTGGTAAAAAATTACCCTGTGTTAAGAAATAAACACTTAATGATATTGGTTAGGCAATCAGAATATGGTATATTTGCAAGCTGAAAATCTAGTTCTTCCAGAGTCTGCTTCGGATGCGACTTAGACTCTCAGGAGTAATCCCCAAATATGAAGCAATATATTTTTGTGGTATCTGCATAATCAGCTCAGGCTGAGTCTTTAACAAGTCGAGATAATTCTGCTCTGCTGATTGAGTGGCGAATGATATTTCCTTTTCTTCTCGCATGATATATAGCCTCTCAATCATAGATTTTCCAATCCGTTCAGCACCAGGGGCCTTGCGGTATAATTCTTCCATGCTTTCATAGCTGAAAAAAAACATAGAACCCGGAGTCAGAGCCTCAATAGCCAGTGCTGAGGGAATCCTGTCAATGAATGAGGCGTATGAACAAAAGAATGAACCGGGAAAATTGAATCTCAGGGTGTATTCCTTATGACCATTCATGCAATAGATACGTGTAAATCCCGACATAATAAAACAAAGCCGATTCTCAATTTCCCCAATATTTGTCAGAACTTCATATTTGTTAAGTTCCTTATAATAAAGGTTGTCCCATAAAATTTGGAAATCTAATTCAGAAAAATGGGTTAATTTTGAAAGAAATCCTTTAATAATCTCTTTGTATTGAGCAGGTTTTTCAGATAGCATGGTTCTAATAGAAATAGGTTTATGACGAAGACCTATCTAAGAAACAAGGAATAAAATATTATTCCAAGAGATGTTAATAATTTACCAATAGTTTAACAGAGATCAGTTATCTGGCTTCTAATTCATAATAATCATCATACCCCCACCTGAGGAACCAAACCTTGGATTGACCACATTATTGTATATGGAGCCAAAGGTGTAGGAGAGGCCAAAATGTGTGAAGTACTGATACTGTGTTGCTAACTCTTTTCTTCGCAATAAAATTTCTTCTGTAGAAGCACCAGCCTTAACTAAAGCGAGTTGATCATGGATCAGTGAGGCACCACCACCAAAGTTAAAATTTAGCCCTTTGGCAATACGAATACTCATGTTGCCCGATAGTGATAAATTATTCTTACTGAAATCATGCAAATAGTTAAACCAATCCATTGTTAGGTTTATCGACCCCCATTTTTGAACTACCTGATATGCAGCACTCAGCTTTTGTCCGGCCAGATGCTCCTCCAGCTTATCATAAATGGTGGTATCCATATAAGCCTGATAAATATATCCGGCAGAATAAAGTAATCTCAATTGCCGGCGAGTGGATTCAGAATATGGATAAATATCATATTCAATACCCGGCATGAACGTAGCTTTAAAACGGTAATTATTAAATGATGAACTCTTGATTTCTGCACTTCCCCCGGCCGACCAATGATCGGATATGCTTTTAACAAGCAGTGCGTCAAATGATTTCGAACGGTTGACACTTTTTATAATCTCATCCTCAATCTCAAAACGATCCAGATTATAGCTGTATTCAGCCTCAAAATCCATCTTCCATTCTGAAGTGATACGACTCGCAGATGTAGATCCGAAGATCTGGTTCGAATTGTAAGTTTTTTGACCATTTAAAAATCCATTCACACTGGTTCTGAATACCCAGCTGTCCCAGTTATCAGTTATTACCTCCTCAGAAACAGGCTGATCAAAACTGATATGAATATGTCTGGCCAGGGGTGTAGTGCGTACATAACGCATAAGTCCCTGCTTGAGAGTACTGGCCTTGAGCTCCCGGGTTTGATTTTCTGTGGCATCAGGCTGACTGACAAACTGAAGTGTATCTTTCATGCCTGCAAATTCATGCTGACCAACGAGATAATAAGTATATTCTCTTCCACCTGATCCGGTTCGCTGATCACTGCTGATAATATAAACCTGCGCATCCTTTATATCCCGAACGTAATTAATATATGAAATCTCCTGCCGGATGAAATCATCAGCCTCCATAAAAACGCGTAATGCATCTCGCCGTAAAGTATCGGCTTCATTAGCTTCCTGTCCGAATGAAAACAGACTCGAAAAAATGAGTATCAGAGTAAATAAATTCTTCTTCATGGTATAGGTTTCTTAAGCAAATTATAGCTACTCAATATAAAGTCAATTTGCACATGGATTCTTTATTAATTGTTATTTTATGTTACAATTGGTAGCTACGTCATCTCGCTTTGTATCTTTGTCGATTCAATTCTGAACTTTGGTGAAGAGCATAAGAAATATCGGAATATTAGCCCATGTAGATGCCGGGAAAACCAGTATCACCGAGAACTTTTTGTTTCTTGGCGGTACCATCAGGCAAAAAGGTTCGGTTGACAATGGCTCTGCAGTGACCGATTCACTTGCCATCGAAAAAGAACGTGGTATCTCTGTGCGGTCTGCGGCAAATTCTTTTGATCTCGATGGGCACAGAGTAAACCTTATCGATACACCGGGTCATACCGATTTCTATGGTGAAGTTGACCGTGTAATGGAAGTTCTTGACGGAGCTGTGCTGGTATTATCGGCAGTAGAGGGCTTACAATCATCAGTTTATGTTCTCTGGGAACTATTGCAGCATTATAAGATTCCGACTTTGATCTTCATTAACAAAGTCGATCGGGCTGGTTCAGATTATGAACAAGTGCTTGAAGATATTGAGAATGAGCTTGACATTAAACATTTTCCTCTTAAGCTCCCGGATGGTGAAGGGTCCCATACCTGTACTTTGAAAGATGCCAAAAAGCACAATGCGATCAGAGAAAAGGGATTAGAATTCCTAGCCGGATTAGATGAGGAGTTTCTCGAAAAATATCTGGATGGGAAAAGCATTGCTGATGAGGAAATTGAAGAATTAATAATAAAGTATACCGGCAGTGCTGATATATTTCCTGTGTTTTGCGGATCAGCAAAATTTGAATTTGGGCTGAAAGAACTCCTTGACGGAGTAATTAAATTCCTTCCCATTGCCAGTCAGAATGTAAACGGAGAAGTTTCAGGAAGGATATTTAAAATTGAGCACGATGCAAGCCTGGGGCGAATAGCTCATGTAAGGATGTTATCAGGACAACTAAAAAACCGAGATACTGTTTACAACCAGCGATTGAAGAAAGATGAAAAGATCGCGCAGATTCGCAGAAATCTGGCCCATAAACAAAATGATACAGGTGAAATCAATGCAGGGGATATTGGAATTCTAAGTGGTTTAAGCGAAGCGTGGCCAGGTGATATTATAGGGAATCTTAAGCTGCCGGATGATAAACGTAGCTTTCAGATACCTGTTCTCCTGGTGAAGGTAAAAGCCGCTCGGAAAGAAGACTATCAGAAGCTGGCCGATGCTTTGAGGGAGCTGAATGCCGAAGATCCTTTATTGGATTTTCAATGGTTTAAAAAAGAACAAGAGTTTCAATTAAAACTTATGGGCAATATTCAAAAAGAAATACTTGCCGGAATCCTGAAACTCCGATTTAGTCTGGATGCCAAATTTGAAGCTCCAACAGTTATCTATAAAGAAACACCCATTCAAACAGCAACAGGCTATGTGGAGTATACAATGCCAAAACCCTGCTGGGCTGTTATGCGCTTCAAAGTAGAGCCCCTCCCTTCAGGATCAGGCTTGCAGTATGAATCAAAAGTCAGCGTGGATAAAATTGCCAGAAAATATCAGAATGAAGTGAGCAACGCAATTCCAAAAGCCCTGGCACAGGGAATTAAGGGTTGGGAAGTAGTTGATCTGAAAGTTACAATGATTGATGGCGAAGATCATGAGATTCACTCACGTCCGGGTGATTTTATTCTGGCTACTCCAATGGGCTTACTCCGGGCACTTAAAGAAGCGGGAACAAATCTTTTGGAGCCGGTATATGATTTTGTACTGGTTTTCCCTGAGGAATATCTGGGATCCATTACCAGTGACCTCACAAAAATGAGAGGCACTTTCGATACACCTGAATTTAAAGGTGGAATGATCAAACTGAGCGGAAGAGTACCGGTAGCCACCTCTCTCGATTATTCCATCAGATTGAATTCAATAACAAGCGGACGAGGCCAGGTACGCTTTCGCTTTGGAGCTTATCAGTCTTGTACTGACGAACAGGGAAAGACACGCACTTACAAAGGTGTAAATCCCCTTGATGAGAGCTTATGGATTCTACACCACAGAGGAGCATATAAGGCCGATGAAAGATAGTATCCAATTGTTTTCATAGCTATTCTCCTATCGCAATCAAAAAATGTTGTGTTCTGAAATAAATCGCATCCCTATCCATTGCTGGCGTGGCCATACAAATATCCCCCATCGGATTCGTCGAAAGAAGTTCATACTCCTTTCCTGCTTTAATCACATAAACGGTACCTTGTTCTGAACTGAAGTAAATCTTACCATCAGAAGCCACCCCAGAGGCTGTAAATGCCTGCATGCCAATAGTTTCCTTATACATCACCTCCCCGGTCAGAGCGTGAAATACTGTTAATGCTCCATTTCCTCTAAGGTTATACAGATAGTCACCGTAAATGAGAGGAGTTTGCATATAGGCACCCCCCCTTTTAATCGACCATGGAATAAACTCATTTGAGGTTTCCTCAGCACCCAGCGTGATATCCCCTTTGGCAGTTGGTTTAACTACGTAAATAGGAGAATACCGTCCATGGGCATTATTGATAAAAAAGTGATCATGTGCAACAATCGGAGTGGTAGAAGGAGCATCACCACCACCGCTCATCTTCCAGATCTCTTCTCCATTTTCAATATTATATCCACCCATATGCTTCCAGCCATTCACTATTACCTGAACCGGATCTCCGTCATCATATACATTCGGTGATCCCCAGCTGGCAATTTCATCCCGATTACTTCTCCAAAGTTCATCGCCTGAATGAATATCAAAACAAGCCAAAAAGCTTTGCTCAACAACATCAGCCTGAATTACGACTTTATCTTTGTATATGACAGGCGAAGCAGCCATTCCCCATTCAATTTCAGGCATGTTATAAGGACCTGCATTCAGTCTCCCCAGATCCTTTTTCCAAAGCAGTTTTCCATCCAGGTCCAGGCAATACAAACCTTCTGATCCGAAGAAAACAAGCAAATGTTTCCCGTCAGTAGCAGGAGTTGGATTAGCATGAGATGACTTGGTATGCCTTTTAGTAATCGGAACGCCTTCATGTGCCAGGTAATTCCAGATAATTTTGCCGGTTTTTTTATCCAGGCAATACACCCTGAACTGATGAACCGATTCATCGGCATCTTCATCAATGTCACCATATAAACCAATTTTCAGTCCGTCATTCCCTGATGCACTTATTGCTGTAGTAACAAAAATCTTATCTTGCCAGATCACAGGGCAGGAGTGCCCCAAACCAGGTATCTCAGTTTTCCATTTTACCTTTTCATTCTTTTCCACATCCCATTTCACCGGAATATTGGCATTGTCAACAAAACCGATTCCTCGTTCGCCCCTGAATTGAGACCAGTTTTGGGAGCAGGCAGAGGGCAAAAGGCACAAGGCCAAAATCAGGACTTTGATGAAGGTTCTGGGGGTATGGTTCATATTTCTTACTATTTGGGTTTTGGTAAAAGTAAAGAAAGTTGCTGATATGCATCACCGCAGATATACACACTTATGAATTGGAGCGTCGGAATTATCAACTCATATAATTTATTGGTTAATACAGGTATTATGTTTAGAATTTCAGATATAATGTTTCTGGAATAATACCTATGTTTAGGGCACTAAATATTTACAGAAGACCCCGATCAACAATAAACCTCAATCATCAAATATGCAAATTAAGCACAATTTTGGCCTTCCAACTTCTTGCCACAGCTTTCAAAAAGTAGCTTTCATTCTATTTTTTGCCTTCTGCCTCTTGCCCTCTGCCTTCTCTCAAAACTGGGATACATACAGAGGTCCAAAATCTTCAGGTGTTTTCGATAATGCTAACCTGCCGGATGTATGGAGTGGAAAAACAGGAGAAAACATTCAATGGAAAACTCCGATTCCCGGAATCGGATTATCCTCACCTGTGATCTGGGAAGATAAGCTCTTCGTCACGACTGCCTCAAGCCAGGATGATGAAAGCGGACTAAAACCAGGTTTGTATGGAGATATTACACCTGTTGCTGATTCCTCAATACACGACTGGATTGTGTATTGTATTGACACAAAATCAGGCGACATTATTTGGGAGCAAATTGCTTGTACAGGTGTACCCAAACAAAAAAGACATCCGATGTCATCACATGCGAGTGCCTCAATGGCAACAGATGGTGATTATGCAGTGGCCTTTTTTGGATCAGAAGGATTGTACTGCTATGATATGGACGGTGATCTCCAATGGAAAAAAGATTTTGGTGTTTTAAGGTCAGTATTTTATATGGTTGAAGAGGCCGAATGGGAGTGGGCCAGCTCTCCCATTATTCATGATGGTGTGGTTCTCTTACAAGTAGATGTGATGGATCAATCATATGTGGCAGCTCTCGATATCACCAATGGGAATGAACTATGGCGAACTAACAGAGATGAAGATCCAACCTGGTGTACTCCAAATGTTTATAAACATGAGGGCAAAACACGGGTGGTACTCAATGGATACAAGCACCGGGGTGCTTACGACCTGAAAACCGGAAAAGAGGTCTGGAAAATGGCAGGTGGTGGAGATATCCCGATTCCAACACCACAGGTGTATGGGAAAATGATATATTTCAATTCATCACATGGACGAATGAGACCAATATATGCAATAAAAACAAGTGCTTCAGGTGATATTAGTCTGGCTGATGGTGAGGATACCAACGAATTTGTTGAGTGGAGCAATAAAAGTGAAGGTGCCTATATGGCCAACATATTGATATATAAAGATTTATTATATGTTGGAAAGTGGAATGGCAGTATGGCCTGTTTCGATGCTAAAACAGGTGAACAGTATTACAAAGTAACTTTGGCCAGAGGAAAAAGCTTCACAGGATCACCAGTAGCTGCCGACGGAAAGATTTATTTTACCAACGATGAAGGAACTGTTTTCCTTCTTGAAGCCGGAAAAAAATTCAACAAAATCAGCGAACAAAAACTGGGAGCAACCTGCATGGTAACGCCAGCAATAAAAAAGGATCAGATATTCTTCAGAACAACAGAAGGCATAATGGCAGTTGGGGAGTAAAGGGACCGGGGACGAAGGGGACGAAAGGGACAGGGGACGAAGGGACCAGTTTTGCTGAAAACTGATGACTGAAGGCTGATGACTTCTTCTGAAGACTGATAACTGATAACTGAAAACTTCTTTTTCTTTTTGTTAAAAAAAAGTAAAAAACCACCATTCATACAACATATACAATTATAAGCCTTTATTTTAAGTACATAAAAATATTACCATATGACCAAGAGACTATTAATTCTATGTTTTGCTGTGTTCATGATAAGTTCAGCAATCGCTCAGGAAGCCAGCCGTTGGCGTGGACCTACAGCAGACGGAAAATATCCTGATACAGGTGTAATGAAACAATGGCCGGCAGATGGTCCGGAAATGCTTTGGAGTTTTGAAGATTTGGGACAAGGTCACTCAACTCCTGTTGTTTATAATGGAAAAATCTATGTTTCTGGCGCCGTTGAACCAACAGGCTTCATTTATGTTTTTGACATGAATGGTAAGCTTCTGAAAAAATACGAATATGGTAAAGAGTATTTTGAAAGCTACCCAGGTACACGCTCATCACCTACTTTAGTTGGTGATCTGCTATACATTTATTCAGGTTACGGTGTGTTGAACTGTTTCAAAGCCGAATCCGGAGAGCTCGTGTGGAAAAAAGATTTGTTCAATGACTTTGGAGGCCAACAGATCCGTTGGGGTGTCACTGAAACTGCAGTAGTTGACGGAGATCTGATTTATGCCACTCCTGGTGGAAGTGAAAATTTTTTGGTGGCACTTGACAGAAAAACAGGAGATCTGATGTGGTCATCAAAAGGAGTAGGTGAAAAAACAGCCTATTGTACTCCTTTAATTATTGAATTGCCAGCAAGAAAGCTTATTGTAACACATTCTGAAAGTCATATTCTTGGCATTGATGCAAAAGATGGTAAAGTGCTATGGTCATTTGATCAACCAAACCAATATTCTGTGCATCCAAATACCCCCATTTATAATGATGGCGGAATATTCTATTTCAGCGGATATGGTAAAGGCGGAGGAATGCTGGAGCTGAGTGCTGATGGTTCTTCAGTAAGCCAGAAATGGTTCAGCGAACGATTCGATAGCAGAATGGGCGGCGCAGTTTTACATGATGGTCATATTTATACCTCAGGTGACAGAAACAAGTACTGGTATGCAATTGACTGGGAAACAGGGGAAGAAAAATATGCCGAAAATGCTTTGGCTGTTGGTGTGGTTATTTTTGCTGATGGAATGTTATACTGCTACGGACAAAGGGGGGAATTAGTATTAGCTGAAGCCACCCCTGCCGGATTTGAAAAGAAAGGTCAGATAAAAATTGAATTGGGTTCTGATCAGCATTGGGCACATCCTATGATTCAGGATGGTGTGCTGTATCTGAGACACGGAAATGCTATGATGGCCTATAAGATTAAATAGAGAAAATCTTTTTCTATGTTTACAAAGAGATTCAGCAAGGCCAACCTGCTTATGGTTGGTCTTCTTATATTTTTGGCCAGCTGCGGTCAGGATAATGGGCCGGTACAATGGAGAGGACCAGAGCGAACAGGTTACTACCCGGATAAAGAGCTGCTAAGTCAGTGGCCCGATTCTGGTCCACCTCTTATTATGAAACTTTCAGGTATTGGGAAAGGACATTCCACTCCTTTATTCTACAAAGATAAAATCTACGTTACTGGCAGGAAAGATACACTTGAATACCTCTCTGCCTTCAACGAGAAGGCTGAGCTTCAGTGGCAGGTTCCATACGGAAAGGCTTGGTATAAAAGCTTTCCCGACTCCCGTTGCACTCCGGCAATTGAAAAGAATAAAATCTACCTGATAACTGGTAGCGGCGAAGTAGTGTGCCATGATGCCCGCAATGGTGATCAGATATGGTACGTAAATGCAGATGATACATACGATGGAAATATTTGGCAATATGGTGTATCAGAATCCCCCCTGCTAACTGATGATGCAGTTATTTATACTACCGGAGGTAAAGAAAACTCATTGATAGCTCTGGATAAAGAAAACGGCTCTCTGATCTGGAAGGCTCAAAGCATTGGTGGTGCCAGGGGGTATGCCTCCCATATACAGGTGGAGTATGCCGGTATACCCATTATCATAGCACAAACAGCACGTGATGTGATGGGGGTAGATGCCAGGAATGGAGATCTGCTTTGGCATTATAATCTGATTGATTATCACGAGATAGCAATGGGAAAAGGGAACAATATTAACACTCCGGTCTATCAGGATGGTAAATTTTATATCACATCCGGATATAACCATCCGGGAATGCTTTTTGAGATCGGAGACGATGGTCACTCCGTTAATCTCTTGTGGACAAATAATGAGCTTGATTGTCACTTGGGAGGAGTAATCCTGAAAGATGGATTCCTTTATCAATCAAACTGGCAAAATAACAGTCAGGGAAGATGGATTTGTGCAGATTGGAGTACAGGCGATATCCAATGGGAGAAAGACTGGTATAACAAAGGATCGATTATCAGCGCCGATGGACTGCTCTATCTTTATGAAGAAAAGTGGGGCCATGTAGCTCTGCTTAAGCCAAATTCTAAACATTTCGACCTTATTAGCGAATTTCAGATCAAAGAAGGCGCCGGACCCCACTGGGCTCATCCTTCAATTTACAATGGTTATTTATATCTTCGGCATGGAGATATAATTGTAGTTTATGATGTAAATGATCACTAGTTGATGAAGAAGTGGAAGACAAATATAATTTATAGCGTATTTATTGTAGCTGCCCTCGGATCCCTGATCTGGTGGCAAAGCTATAATCCGGCAGGCTTCGTTACCCTTAGTATTCAAGGTATGGATAACCGAATTACAGGTGATTCGGTTGTTGAGGTGATCAAAATTGGCGAGATGTACACAAGCTACGAAGCAGTGACGACCTCAGGAAACGAAAACTGGACAAGATTCAGAGGTGAGCAATTAGATAATATTAGCAAAACGAAAATACCCTTAATTGATGCTTTTAAATCTGAGGAACCACCGATTGTATGGTCAGTGGATCTCGGGGAAGGCCATGCTGGAGCAGTAATTTATGAGGGCAAAGCCTATGTGCTGGATTATGATGAAGCCAGAAGAGCTGATCTGCTCCGATGCTACGAATTGTCAAGTGGCAAAGAATTGTGGCAGAGAGGATACCGGATATCAATAAGAAGAAATCACGGTATGTCAAGAACTGTTCCTGCACTTAATGAAAAATATATTCTCACCGTGGGCCCGCGCGGACAAGTCATGTGTCTCGACCGCGAGGATGGAAATTATCGCTGGGGACTGGATATGATCGCCGACTATGAATCAGAACTGCCCTATTGGTATACTGGTCAGTGCCCACTGATGGATGATGATACGGCAATTCTTGTGCCTGGAGGAAAAGCCCTGATGGTAGCTGTGGATTGCGAAACAGGAGAAATATTGTGGGAAACACCTAATCCTGAAGGATGGAAAATGTCGCATGCCTCTGTTATGCCCTGGACATTTGGCGGACAGAAAATGTACGTTTATAGTGGTGTTAATGGAGTTTACGGAATTGCTGCCGACGGTGCTGAACAAGGAAAAGTATTATGGAGTACCAGTGAATGGAATCACTCAGTTGTAGCCCCTTCAGCAGTTTGTATGCCCGATGGCAAGGTGTTTCTGGCTGCCGGATATGGTGTTGGCAGCATGATGATTGAGGTGAAGGCTCTTAATGGAAAATTCGAGGTAAGCGTTTTGGACGAATATAAAACTATCGAAGGACTGGCATCTGAACAACAAACCCCTCTTTTCTATGGAGGCAAACTATTCGGAATATTACCAAAAGATGCTGGCCCGATGAGAAATCAATTCGTTTGCGTGAACCCTGACGATCCAAGAAAAATTCTTTGGTCATCAGGCAAAGAAGCCCGATTTGGATTGGGACCATATATTATCGCCGACAATAAATTATTTATTCTCAGCGATGATGGAGAACTCACAATTGCCAGATTGAGTACAACAAGCTGGCAACAATTAGATCAGATGAAGATTCTAGATGGTCATGATGCCTGGGCTCCAATAGCTATTGCCGATGGTTATATGATCATGAGAGATTCAAAAACAATGGTATGTCTTGATATGAGAAAGTGTGGGAGTAATGAAGAATAAAGGAATTGGAATATTTGTTGTTGTTATTGTCGTTCTGATTGTCGTGGTGGTAGTAATTGACGCTCTGAGTAACCGTACAGGTAAAAGAGGTGATAACCCCTATAAACTTGAAATTGACCAGTACTACAAAGTCGATCCTGCTATGATTCTTTATAAGGAAATCAGGCAAATCAAGCTGGGTGATGTTAAACCCTTAGGATTGGATTATTCAAATGACAGATTGTATGTTTTACTGAACAAATCTCTGAAAATTGTATCTCCCCGGGGGGAAGAGCTTTCAAATATAAACCTGCCGGATACAGCCCGATGCATACATGTGAGCGGTGACCTGATGTATTTAGGATTTACGAATTATGTGGGGCAGTTTCACATAGATGGAAGACAGATAAAACTTTGGGAAACTTTGGGTGAAAAAGCTGTAATTACTTCAATTGCAAGCAAGGGTGATCAGGTGTTTGTAGCTGATGCCGGAAACCGAAGTGTACTTCGATACGATACACACGGACAATTATTAGGTGAGTTTGGTGGAAAGAGAAATATTGATGATTTACATGGATTTGTAATACCTAGTGCTTATTTTGATCTCGATGTTTATGATGATGAACTTTGGGTAGTAAATCCCGGTATGCATGCGCTCGAAAATTATACCGATGAAGGTGTTCTGCGTGGTTTCTGGGAGAAAACCTCTATGAAAATAGAAGGATTTAGTGGTTGCTGTAATCCTGCTCAGATGACCATTGCACCCGATGGTACTTTTATTACCTCCGAAAAAGGATTGGTGCGAATCAAAGCATACAAAGCATCGGGTGAATTGATCGGGATTGTGTCTCCTCCCACAAATGATTCAGAGGAGACTCATGCCCCCGAAGTAGCTGTTGATGAGTCGGGTGGTGTTTTTGCCTTGGATTTTGACAGAAATATGATCCGGTATTTTGTAAAGAAATAAGGATGGACCGCAAAGAATTTATACTAAAGACAGGCCGTTGGGTAAGCGTAGGAATGCTGGCTCTTCTGCTTGGAATATTTATCAAGCGAAAGGCCATTAAGCTGGATCCGGATTGTGATCCGAAGTTTTGCCAGGAATGTGGGAAACGAGATCATTGCGATAAGGCTGTAGCAAAACAAGATTTAAGTAATAAGTAAGGTTATTATGGGTAAGGATGGTCATAGTCGTCGTGATTTTATTCAGACATCAGTTCGAGCCTCTCTCTTTATAGCGATTGGGGGGCTTGGGGCTCTGGGAGCAAGCAGGGCAACAGCCAGTCATACTGTTTGGCAGATTGATCCATTCAAATGTACGCAATGTGGTCGCTGTGCTACCGAATGTGTGATGGCCGAATCGGCCGTGAAATGTATTCATGCTTATGATATTTGTGGCTATTGTGATCTCTGTGGCGGGTATCTGAAACCCGATGCCAATGACAGAGCTACAGGAGGTGAAAATCAACTCTGTCCGACCGCAGCCATTTCAAGAAATTTTATCGAGGAACCTTATTTTGAGTATGTTATTGATGAAGCACTCTGTATTGGTTGTGCTAAATGTGTAAAGGGATGTACAGCTTTTGGAAATGGATCCTTTCACCTGCAAATTCGTCATGATCGCTGTCTGGATTGCAACGAATGTGCAATTGCCAGAGTTTGTCCTTCAGAGGCCATTAGCCGGATTTCAATAAAGAAGCCCTATCTGATAAAAGGGAAGTTTGAAGTAATACCTTCAGTAGAACCACCAAAAAGTTCAAGCAAGAAATGAAAATTTTGATGAAAATTGTATTGGTGATTTGTCTGATGTGGATAGTTATGCCTGTTAGTGGCCAATCGCAAGCCCGCTTCCCAAAACCGGAGTTTGATACCGGATACGTGCAACCCGACCCAAGCACACCAGAACCAAGGGCACTGGCCATGGATTATTTTGATGTGTTTGTTCTGATATTGGTTCTGAGCCTGGCTACTTATTTTGCTATCAGGAGAAGATCAAGGGGAGGGATATTACTGCTTTCAGTATTTACCCTGATTTATTTTGGCTTCTTTCGAAACGGATGCATCTGCTCAATCGGGGCCATACAGAATGTGGCCCTTACCCTCTTTGATCCCAATTATTCAATTTCTCTTGTGGCCCTGTTGTTTTTTATTATTCCTTTGCTTTTTACCCTCTTCTTTGGACGAACATTTTGTGCCGGAGCATGTCCGCTTGGTGCCATACAGGACCTGCTAATTTTTAAGCCAATATCAATTCCGGTATGGCTACGCAAAGGACTGGGTCTGATACCATTTCTATATCTCGGTCTGGCGGTTTTATTTGCTGCAACCGGTACTGATTTTATAATTTGTCGGTGGGATCCCTATGTGGGGATTTTCAGAATGGATGCCCGCTTCATTATGATTGTTCTCGGAGTTGCAATGTTGCTGATTGGTTTGTTTGTGGCTCGACCCTATTGCCGTTTTCTTTGTCCCTACGGAGTATTGCTGAACTGGACCTCCCGTTTCTCAAAATACCATATGGCTATTACTCCATCCTCTTGTATAAATTGCAAGCTCTGTGAAACATCATGTCCCTTTGACGCCATTGATATACCACAGGAACAGGCTCCGGCATCAGCCCGCCAGAGTGATTTAAAGAAGTTTTTGGTATACCTTCTGATTATTCCACTCCTGATGGGTGCAGGTGCATTCATAGGGTATAAGTCTCATGTTTTCTTGTCAAAAGCACATTCTGATGTATATTTGGCTGAGCTGCTGATAAAGCATCCGGAGGTGAAAAATGATATAGACAATCTTGATGTTCAGGCTTTCTTATCGGCTGGTGAAACATTGGATACTTTAGTTAAAAAAGCTGGTGTTATCAGAGCGAAATTCAAAACAGGGAGTTGGATACTTGGAGCTTTTATGGGCCTCGTAATTGGAGTGAGTTTATTAGCTCAGACTACTCATAGAAAAAATGATGATTACCGCCCGGATAAGGGCAATTGCTATAGTTGTGGACGATGTATGGATTACTGTCCGGTAGAGAAATAATTATGGATACAGAACAAAAAATTAAGCTGGTAAACCGCTTGGTTGCAGGTACTGCAATCTTTGCCACAATGGTGGCTATAATACTCTTGCTCAATTACTACCAAACATCAAAATTAGATCCGGTGGAGTCTGGTGTTATTGGCGCTCTGGTTGAACGTCTTGATCAGGAGCCCAATAATGAGGCCCTGAAACTCGAGATTCGTCAGCTCGACCTGCTGGCTCGTAAGGCCTATTTTACATCTGCCTGGCAAGTAAGAACAGGTGGTTTTATCCTACTTTTTGCCGGGATATTGTTAGGCATACTACTTAAAATACTTTACGACCTGAAAGCCAGTATTAAAGAGCCCGACCCTGAAGAGCTTGATAATCAGGCAGCCAGAAAAAATTCCACCAGATGGATTTGGGCTATAGGTGGTCTGGTTTTTATTGCCTCACTGATATCAGCCTACATCACACAGGATCACTTAGCTAATTATGATGATTTTAAGCTGGCTCAATTGCAAGCAGTCGAAAGTGAAACGGCAAGCAATGAGATTGAAGTGGTTGAGTTAGGAGTAGGGAATGAAGAGCCGGGAATCGGGAATGAGGATGCGGGAGTCGGGAATGAAGAGCCGGGAATCGGGAGTGAGGAACCGGGAGTCGGGAATCGGGAGTCGGGAATCGGGAGTGAAGAGCGAGACCAAGGACCTGGGACCACAGACCACGGACCAGACCCTAGGGCCCTAGGCCCAGGGTCCTCGCAGTATCCGTTTTTTCGCGGATTTATGAGTAACGGGGTGTCATTTCATAAAAACATTCCTGTTGAGTGGGATGGTGCTTCAGGTAGTAACATTATCTGGAAAGTGGCTATTCCACGACATGGCTATAATTCTCCAATCTACTGGGATAATAAATTGTTTCTCGCCGGAGGAGATGCAGAGGCTCGTGAAGTGTTTTGCTATGACCGAAACACCGGCGAGATGCTATGGCAGAAATTGGTTACTGATGTTGAAGGATCACCGGCTAAAGCACCAAAAGTTACATCCGATACAGGCCTGTCTGCTCCAACAATGGCCACCGATGGAAAAAAAGTATTTGCCATTTTCGGAACAGGCGATATCATTGCTTTCGACATGAATGGGAATAGGGTATGGGCCAGGAATTTGGGTGTGCCCGATAATCACTATGGTCACAGTTCATCTCTGATTTGCTGGGATGATAAAGTAATAGTTTTGTATGATACAAACAACGGTGGAAAGATCATGGCTGTGAATGTAAACGACGGAAAAACTATGTGGCAACATAAGCGAAATAATCGAATTTCATGGTCTTCTCCTGTTCTGGCAGAAATCGATGATAAAATGGTTATCCTAACTACTACCGACCCTCTGATTGCCGCTCATGATCTTAAAACCGGGGAAGAACTATGGCAGGTAGAATGCCTCATGGGAGAAGTTGGTGCTTCTGCAGCATACGGGTCAGGATTAGTTTTTGGCGCAAATGAATATGCCCGTCTGGTAGCTATAAAGCCTGGAGCGGAACCGGAAATTGTTTGGGAAAATGATGAGTACCTCCCGGAGGTGGCCACCCCGGTGGAATCAGATGGACTGTTATTTATTGGTACCAGCTATGGTGTTTTCGCTTGTTATAATGCTCTTACCGGAGAGAAGTTCTGGGAATATGAAGCTAATCAGGGCTTTTATGCTTCACCTATAATTGCTGATGGTAAAGTATATGCAATAGATATGGATGGATTGATGCACATTTTTGCCCTTGATAAGGAATTGAAGGTGATTGGAGTACCAAAATTGGGGGAGAAGGCAGTGGCCACCCCGGCCTTTGCTGACGGCAGAATCTATATCAGAGGAAACAATAACCTGTACTGTATCGGTCAAAAGTAATACTGGAATGGAGCTGAATCGGAAAGACATTGACCAGATACTGGAGGTGACTGGCAAGGAGGCCAGCCAGGTAATCCCGGTCCTGCAGGCTGTTCAGAAAGAATATAATTACCTACCTGAAGAAGCTCTGCGATATGTATGTGAAGTAAGTGAAATTACATCAGAGCAAATCGTTGGGGTAGCCAGTTTTTATTCTCAATTCAGGATGGAGCCAGTTGGTGAACACATCGTAAAGGTGTGCGTTGGTACTGCCTGTCACGTTAAAGGTGCCGGACTGATTCACGACGCTTTAGGTCGTGAACTGAAACTTGATGGAGGAAGACATACCGATGAGAAAGGGATGTATACCCTGGAGAAAGTAAGCTGTTTAGGTTGTTGCACTATTGCCCCGGTTGTACAGATTGATGAGGTGACATACGGACATGTTTCTCCTGATCAGGTAGGTGGCTTACTGAAAGATTTTGAACAGAATAAAGAGTCACCAAAAAAAGGATTATTCCGCAGGGCTGATGGACAAGAAATTCTGGGTGAAATAAGGATTGGATTGGGTTCTTGTTGTGTGGCGAGCGGGAGTGATGAAATCCGGCAGGCAGTGGAAAAATCGGTTCAAAGCAAACATCTTCCAGTTAAACTTAAGGATGTAGGATGCGTGGGCATGTGCCATCAGGTCCCGCTGGTAGAAATTGTACCGGTAGACAAAGAAGCCAGTTTATATGCTAAAGTGAAACCGGGTGATGTAAGTAAAATTATTGACCGTCATTTTAAACCAACTGGTTTACTGAACCGAATGAGTGATCGTTTAATGAAAACGGCTGCTTGGTTACAAGATGATAGTTTTCGTGAAGGAATTGAAAGATATTCAATTGATTACAGAGATAAGCCAGTTTCAGCTTTCCTCGATAAGCAGGTAACAATTGCTACAGAGTACAGGGGAGTTATCAATCCACTTGACCTTTCGGAGTATCGCTCAAAGGGCGGCTTTTTAGGATTAAAGAAAGCTTTGGCTAATATGAAACCACAGCAGATTATCGATAAGATTGTCGAAAGTGGTACACGAGGGAGAGGAGGCGGAGGATTCCCAACAGGCAAGAAATGGCAGATGGTAGCCGATGGAAAGGCTGAAAAAAAATATTTGATTTGCAATGGGGATGAAGGAGATCCAGGTGCATTTATGGATCGTATGCTAATGGAGTCATACCCCTACCGGATTCTAGAAGGGATACTGATTGCGGCATATGCAACTGGTATCCGGCAGGGATATATATATTTAAGAGCAGAATACCCACTGGCTGTTTCCAGAATGAAACAAGCTGTTGAAATTCTTAAGAATGAAGGGCTGATCGGACAGAATGTTTTGGATAGCGAATTTAGCTTTGAGCTTGATATATATGAAGGAGCCGGTGCTTTTGTGTGTGGTGAAGAAACGGCCTTGATTGCCTCAATTGAAGGTAAAAGAGGATTTCCCCGGGTGCGTCCCCCTTATCCGGCAGTTAGTGGATTAAATAAATACCCAACCCTGGTGAATAATGCGGAAACATTTTCTGTTATTCCATACATTATAAAATCCGGACCTGAAAAATTCAATAGTATTGGTACCGAGACCAGCAAGGGAACTAAAGTGTTTGCACTTGCCGGAAAAGTTGCCCGGGGTGGGCTAATTGAGGTTCCTATGGGCATTACAATCAGGGAGATCGTGGAGGAGATTGGTGGCGGTGTGCCTGATGGAAAGAAGTTCAAGGCGGTTCAGATCGGTGGCCCCTCAGGTGGATGTATACCCGCAAATTTAGCTGACTCCACAATTGATTTTGAGTCGCTTAAAGAACTTGGGGCCATGATGGGATCAGGTGGGTTAGTAGTGCTTGATGAGAGTGATTGCATGGTGGATATCGCTCGGTATTTCCTTTCGTTTACACAGAATGAATCGTGTGGAAAATGTACTTTCTGCCGTGTGGGGACCAAGCGTATGCTGGATATATTGGATCGCTTGTGTACCGGGAAAGCAAAGAAAAATGATTTGGAGGAGCTAAGAAATCTTGCAGACTGGACAAAAAAGGGAAGTCTTTGTGGCCTTGGTACTTCAGCACCTAATCCCATATTATCAACTTTGAAATATTTCAAAGAGGAATATGAAGCCCATCTCGAAGGACGTTGTCCGACAGGTAAATGTGCGGATTTGATAGAGTATAAGATCAATGACGATTGTATTGGATGTACACTTTGTGCTCAAAAATGTCCTGTGGATGCAATACCTTTCAAGCCACATGAAAAACATGTTATTGACACTGAATTATGTATTAAATGCGATACTTGCAGATTGGTGTGTCCGGAGGAGGCGGTTATTAAAGAATGAAGAAAACGATTGAAATAACAATTGATCAGGTCAAAGTTCACGTGGATGAAGGGTCAACTGTTCTACAGGCTGCTCGTCAGTTGGGAATTGAAATTCCAACCATGTGTTTTCACGAGGGCCTGGAGGGGCACACTTCATGCATGCTGTGTATGGTGAAAAATGATGATTCGGGACAGTTATTCGCATCATGTTCTATGCCGGCAGCCACCGGTATGAATATCATTACCCGTGACGAAGAAATTATTGAAGCACGACGTACTGCACTTGAATTGTTACTGAGCGATCATACTGGTGATTGCGAAGCACCCTGCCAACCTTCTTGTCCGGCACACATGGATATCCCTCAAATGAACCGTTTGCTGGCTGCAGGTAAATTTGACGAAGCCAAAGAGGTTGTAATGCGGGATATTCCTTTGCCATCAGTTTTGGGCAGGATTTGTTCGGCACCGTGTGAAAAGGCTTGTAAAAGAAATGCCGTGGATGATACGGTTTCTATTTGCTTGTTGAAGAGATATGCGGGGGATGAGGGAGCGGGAGTCGGGAGTCGGGAATCGGGACAGGCGGGAATCGGGAATGATTTTGTTGTTGCGATTGTTGGTGCTGGGCCTGCTGGGCTTTCGGCGGCTTATTATTTGTGCGATTGGGGTTATCGGGTGAGGGTTTATGATAAAGCTGCTATGGCCGGGGGTGAATTACGAAATCCTGAGTTATTTGATCGTCTGCCTGCTGAGGTATTGAACAAGGAAATAAAATTGATTGAAGATAAGGGTGTTGATTTTTTGTTTGATCAAGAAATCAGTAAGGATCATATTCAGAGTTTTTCAGAAAAGTACGATGCAGTGATTGTGGCCACCGGAACAGCAACAGAGCCTGATGATAAAAATCCGGAAGAAAATAAGCCACCCCTGCCGGATGCAGCCAATATTTTCCTGGTTGGGAGCCCGTATCGACAGACAAACATGGCTGTAAGAGCTGTGGGTAAAGGTAAAGATGCCGCCTTCAGGGTTGATCAGTTTCTTAATGATGAAGAAATTATCGGTGAGCCAAGAAAATTTAACTCTCGGTTTGGGAAACTAACTGCACCTGAGTTTGATGAATATTTGAAAGAATCGAATAGTGACAAACGCATTGAACCGGATGATCCGGTAAACAAAGGTTTCACCAAGGAAGAGGTGATGAAAGAGGCGGCGCGATGCTTACATTGCGATTGCCGTAAACTGGATAATTGCAAGCTCAGGGATTATTCTGAGGAGTACAAGGCCAATCAGCGTCGCTATAAATCAGATGAAAGACAGCTGGTAACAAAGCAGATTCACCATAATGTGGTTATTTATGAGCCCGCCAAGTGCATAAAATGTGGCATTTGCGTAAGAATAACCAGAAAGTATCAGGAGAAATACGGGTTCACATATATTGGCCGGGGTTTTGATGTTCAGGTACAGGTACCATTTAGGGAAAACCTGGCCGAAGGCCTGAAAGAAACGGCCCACCAGGTAGCAGAGGCCTGCCCAACAGGGGCAATATCGCCTCATCTGCCCAGGCCCCAGATAAAAATATGAATATGAGAAAAACTATAGTACTAAGCATCATCCTCATCCTGACCATCCCTGTGATGAGCCAGGCACAGTGGAACATCTTCAGAGGAGATCAACAGCTGCTCGGAGTGAGCAATACAAAAATACCCGATGCACCAAAGCTTCTGTGGAGCACTAAACCAGGTGATGGGATTCTGGCATCGCCGGTAGTAAGTGATGGTATCATCGTGGTAGGATCAGAAAATGGATTCATATATGCCCTGAATAGCTCAGGTGAGAAAATATGGGAGTTTGAGACTGATAATGCTATCGAAGCATCAGCCCTAATACTGGACGGAACAGTTTTTATTGGAAGTCTTTCTGGTACTCTGTATGCCTTAGACCTGAAATCCGGCAGGAAAAAATGGGAGTATTTAACAGAAAATCAGATCATGGGTTCACCTAACTACTGGACTGAAGGAGGGAAAACAAGCTTGGTAGTTGGTAGCTATGATTACTACCTGCACTGCATTGATGCTGAAACAGGCAAAGGATTGTGGAAATATGAATCAGATAATTTCATTAACGGAGCGGCGGGATGCTTTGATGGTAAGGCCATCTTCGGAGGATGTGATGGATTTTTGCATATTGTAAATATTGCAAGCGGAAATTCTCTGGCCAAGGTTGAAGTAGCCAGCTATGTAGCAAACTCCGTGGCTGTAATTGATAATAAAGCTTTTGTGGGAGATTATGACGGACGATTCTCGTGTGTGGATTTGGTGGGGCAAAAAGTGATCTGGAAATTCGAGGAAAAAGATGCTAACTTGCCCTTTATCGGATCACCCTCAATAAAAGATGGCCTGGTGGTGATTGGAAACAGAGATAAAAATGTCTACTGTTTTGACCAAGAAAACGGAAATCTTTTATGGAAAACCAATTCAGGCAGTCGGGTTGATGCATCACCTGTTATCGTGGGCAAGAAAGTTGTTATTGCAAATATGCGAGGTGATTTGCAAATCCTCAACCTTAAGGATGGCAAGATTATTTGGAATTATGAGATTGGAACCGGACTGGTGGGAAATCCAGCCGTGACAGATAAGAAAATATGGGTTGCAGCCAGTGATGGCTTTATTTATTGTTTTGGAAAATGAGAATATTACAAGTTATACCAGGCTCCGGCGGAAGTTTTTATTGTGGAAACTGTTTACGCGACAGCAAATATGTAGAGGCTTTGAAGAAGCTTGATCATGAAGTGGTGAAAATTCCTATGTATTTGCCTCTCTTCGATGATGAAAGGGATCTTGATAGTGAAGTGCCGGTTTTTTATGGGGCAATAAGTATTTATCTGAAGCAGATGTCGCCCATATTCAGAAAAGCACCTAAGTGGTTCGATCGTTTTCTGAATTCAAAACCGATGCTCAAATTTGCAGCCCACATGGCCGGATCAACCCGGGCAACAGGTCTGGAGGATATGACAATATCAATGTTGAAAGGAGAGGAAGGCAAACAGCATGAGGAACTTGACCGAATGGTGAACTGGATTGCAGAGCATTGTAATCCTGATGTGATACATTTATCGAACGGACTCCTGAATGGTATTGCTCCCAGACTAAAAGAGGTTTTAAACGTGCCTGTAATTTGTTCTCTTCAGGATGAAGATGTTTGGATCGACCCGATGGAGGAGAAATATCAAAAGCAGAGTTGGGATCTGATGAAGAAAAACTCAGAATTTATTGATGCCTATATTGGTGTGAGTGATTATTATAAAGAGCTTATGCTGGATAAGATGAATCTGCCTCCTGAAAAGGTACATAGCTTGCACATTGGAGTTGATGTAGATGATTATGAGTTTCATCCGGAGGTAAAAAAGCCTCGTAATATTGGCTACATATCACGTATGTGCCATGGAAACGGAGTGGATATTGTGGTTGATGCCTTTGTTGAGCTCAAGAAAATGGCCGGCTTTGAAGATGTGAAACTTTTCCTAACCGGAGGGAGCACTGGCGATGATAAAGAGATTCTGAAAAGTATTAAGAAAACTATCGCCTCATCAGGCCTTAATGATCAGGTGATTTTCGAGGATGATTTTGAAAACGAGGATCGGATACGTTTCTTTAACTCTGTATCATTTATTTCTGTTCCGGTTCGAAATGGCGAAGCATTTGGTCTGTACCTGATTGAATCTATGGCATCAGGGGTACCTGTTGTTCAGCCAGCAAAGGGAGCATTCCCGGAGATTATTGAACTGGCAAAGGGGGGGATAACCTATGAGCCGAATACACCAGAAAACCTGGCCAAAACATGGGCTGAACTGCTTAATAATCCGGAGGAGATACAGAAAATGGGAGAAAATGGCCGGGCCGGAGTGTCTGCCCATTTTAATATTTATGACCAGGGCAATCGCTTAATTGAGATCTATAAAAAGCTGATAAATTAAAATCCAGATTTATGTTACTTCAGTTAGAGGATATTGAAAAAAGTTTCTATCTAAGAGATGGACGATTAGCTCGTAATGTACTGAAAAACTTAAATTTACGGGTTAATAGCGGGGAGAGTGCTGCTATTATCGGTCCTTCAGGATCGGGTAAAACCACTCTCTTGAATCTGATCGCTTTGATTGATACACCCGATAAGGGAAATGTATTATTCTCAGATGAAAACCTGAAGGGATTGTCAGGGAGAAAGTTGGATGAATACCGCAATCAAAGCATTGGAATTGTATTTCAACTGCATCATCTTCTGCCTCAACTGAGTTTGCTGGAGAATGTGCTGCTGCCTACTCTTGGCTCAGGAGTACAAAAGGCTGATAGCCAGAAACGCGCTAAAGAATTATTGGAAAGAGTAGGAATTTGGGATCAGAGAAACCAAAAACCCGGAGAATTATCAGGTGGGGAATGTCAACGGGCAGCCGTGGTAAGAGCCCTGATAAATCAACCCCGACTTCTACTGGCTGATGAACCAACAGGAGCTCTGGATGAAGAGAATGCTGATAAACTGGCAAATTTGTTATTGGAAGTCCATAAAGAGCAAGGAACCGCACTGATAATGGTGACACATTCAACTGAATTGGCCTCCCGGATGGAACACAAATATATTCTCAGAAACGGACAATTGGTAGAAAACGAGTAGAATCATGAGCCGAATCCTACTGATTATTAAGAGCTTTATCTACTATTGGCGAAAAAACATGGCTGTTGGTATCGGTGTGGCAGTGAGCACAGCTATACTTACAGGGGCTCTGGTGGTAGGTGACAGTATGCAGTACAGCATGCAGAAATTAGTTGATCTGCGTCTGGGAGAGGTGACTCATACCCTCAATGCAGGAGATAGATTTTTCACCCCCGAACTTGCAAAAAGACTGCAAAATGATCTCCAGCTTCCTGTTGCACCAGTACTTATGTTGGAAAGTAGTGCTGTTGTCGATGGCGGACAAAAACGCCTTCCCAAGATTCAGGTTCTGGGAGTGGATGAAAAAACAGATCAGGCTTTTGGATTGCAGAATTGGTTCTCGCAAGTAGCAGACAATGAGGTGATAATATCAGAAAACCTGGCTCAAAGACTAAACCTTGAAGTCGGAGAATCAGTGCTTTTCAGAATTCGTAAGGCCAGCCTGATACCTCTTAATGCACCCTTTGTGTCTGATGAGGAGATTAGTATTCCTGTTCGCCTATCGGTCAAAGCAATCGCCACTCAGGAGCAAATGTCACGATTTAACCTGCATAACTCTCAAACGGCCCCTTTTAACGCTTTCATATCATCGGCCCGCTTAGATCAGCTGATGAAACTAAATGGCCATGTTAATACCATGCTAATAGCCGGGTCAGATATATACACCAAAACTATTGAGCAAAGCCTGCAAAATAACTGGGAACTTGAAGATTTGGGATTAAAAATTAAAAAAACGCTATCGGGAGATCACTTTGAAATTACTTCAGATCGCGTTTTTATTGATGACATAATAGTTTCTACCATTACTAACACACATCCTCAGGTTGAGCCTGTTCTGACTTATTTTGTTAATAAGATAGAGTCGGAAACGGGGTATACTCCATATTCGTTTATTTCTACCCTGCCGGATGGTGATTGTGGCCCTCAAGAGGTACTTATTAATCAATGGCTGGCTGATGACCTTAGTGTGCAGACAGGTGATAGTATTAATGTAAGCTATTTTGAAGTAGGTCCATTACGTCGCTTAACTGAAGTGGATGTACGTTTTGAAATAAAAGGCATTGAAGCAATGGCAGGGCGTTTTGCCGATGCAGGACTAACACCAGATTTACCAGGATTGTCAGATGCAGGCAATTGTCGTGACTGGGATACCGGAGTGCCGATTGAGCTGGAATCTATCAGGGACAAAGACGAAGACTACTGGGATGACTGGCAGGGAACACCGAAAGCATTCGTTTCTATTACAGCGGCACAAAAACTCTGGACTAATCGTTTTGGTTCACTAACTGCTCTCAGATTTCAAAATACAGGATTTTCAAAATCTTCTTTTCAGAATTCCTTCAGAAAGGAATTTCAAATTGCCAGCCTGGGGTTTGTGGTAAATGATGTTCGGGAAACTGGTCAGGAGGCTGCACTGGCCGGTGTAGATTTCGGAGAGTTATTTCTCGGACTTAGCTTTTTTGTACTGGCTGCCGGAGTAATTCTAATTATTCTGCTGTATAATCTTACAATACAAAGCCGGGTTGAACAAGTAAGAGTCATGCGGGCTATGGGTTTAGGAAAGGGCTTTATCCGGAGGAGCTTAATAGTAGAAAGCGGATTGGTAGCAATAGCAGGTGCTTTGCTGGGATTGGGTTTGACCTGGGTATATAACAAACTCCTTTTTGCCGGACTAAACAGTATCTGGTACGATATTGTTCGGACTGACGTAATCAGTCTTCGTCTGGATCCGGGAACCCTGGCTTTTGGTTATGGAATTAGTGTGATTATTGGGATAATATGTTTGTTTTTTGCCATCAACAGATTGCTGAAAAAGCAAATTGCACAATTGAGAAAGGGAGGATCCGGGATACGAAAAAAATGGTTTGAAAAACTGGAAATTGGACTTTCTATAGTAAGTGGTATTTCTGCCATACTATTGGTAATCATCCAGATTACTCAAAACAATGCCTATAATCCTACAAGCTTTTTTATTGCCGGTGGTTTGCTGCTGCTCTCATTCAGTCTTGCAAGTGACCTTTTATTTTATAGACTGGATAAATCAGTATCATCAGGAATTAGTTCCTGGAGATTAAGCTTAAAAAATACAATCAGAAACCGAGGCAGGAGTTTTTCTATTATTATGATATTGGCCCTCGGAACTTTCCTTATTGTTACGGTTGGGGCGAACCGTAACAATTCTCTGGGTTCAGAGTCTGACCAATCAAGTGGAACTGGTGGTTTTCTCTTTTTTGCAGAAACTACTGTACCGGTTCTGCAAGATTTAAATAGTCAGGAGGCACGAAGAAGCTTTTCTCTTAATCAGGCTGCGAAATTTGTGCAATTCAGAATTGCTGATGGTGATGATGCATCCTGTCTTAACCTCAATGCCATCTCACATCCACGATTGATGGGTGTCAATCCTGAGAACTTATCCGGCAGGTTCAGCTTTGCAGCAAAAACTTCTTTACTAAATGAGGCGGATACCTGGGCATCTTTAGATCAGGATCTGGGTGATAATATTATAGCCGGAATAGCAGATCAAACCATCATTCAGTGGAGCCTGATGAAATCGGTTGGTGATACCCTCTGGTATACCAATCAGGCCGGTGAAGAATATGGGATTATCCTGATTGGAGGATTGGTGAGTTCAGTATTTCAGGGAAACCTTATTATCTCTGAGAATAATTTCATAAAACACTATCCAAGTTCAAGTGGGTCGTATAACTTTCTGGTTGAAGGAGACCCGGCCATCCGGGAGGAAATTGAGGGAGAACTGAACTCAGGCCTGAGAGATTACGGACTTGATTTGCAGTATACTCCTGAACGTCTGGCAGAGTTCAGCTCAGTGACCAATACATATTTGTCAATATTCCTGCTTCTTGGAGCACTTGGTTTATTAATCGGCACAATTGGCCTGGGAATTGTTTTAGCAAGGAGTATTCAGGAAAGACAACAGGAGATTGCCTTGCAGAGGGCTATAGGAATAAGAAAGGTGACTATAACAGGACAGATTATTATTGAGTTTGGAGTATTGCTCATTCTCGGTATTGTAGTAGGAGCAATAAGTGCACTTATTGCAGTTTTTCCTGGATTAGTGAGCCCTGGTGCTGAAGTTAACGCCGGATCATTAGTCCTGCTTATCGCTGCAATAATAGCAAATGGATTGATCTGGATATTAGTTTTTACCGGAGTATCTTTGAGAAAAGATAATTTGGCCTTTGTATTGAAGAATGAAGGGTGAGGATAAGTAATGAGATATGTTATGGGATTCATTAAAATCTAAATATAAACGGATGAAAATAGTTAGAGCATTATTTCCGGTTTTCTTTGTACTCATTGCTTGTACCAATAATAAGCCTCTTCCGAATATTGTTCTGGTCATTACTGATGATCAGGGCTATGGAGATTTATCGGTTCATGGAAGTCCTGACGTATATACTCCTAATCTGGATAAATTGCATGAGCAGAGTATTCGATTTACTGATTTTCAGGCAAGTCCTACCTGTTCTCCTACCAGATCAGCTTTAGAAACGGGTCGTTCTCCATTCAAAAATGGAATTACTCATACTATTTATGAGCGGGAGCGCATGACTGTTGATGCATTTACTTTGCCACAGATGCTGCATGAGGCAGGTTATGTAAGTGGGATTTTTGGAAAATGGCATCTTGGTGATGAGGATCAGCATCAACCTGAGAATAGGGGCTATGATCGTGTTTTTATTCACGGAGCCGGGGGTATTGGTCAGAAATACCCTTGTTCATGCGCTGATGCTCCGGGGAATACTTATTTTAATCCGGTAATAAAAGATCAGAGCATCTTTGTTAAAACAGAGGGCTTTTGCACTGATATTTTCTTCAATGAGGCCATGAAATTCATCTGGAAAAACGGAGAAAAGGAGCAAGCTTTCTTTGCACGGATTTCAACCAATGCACCACATGCTCCGTTTGTTGCTCCTGATGAGTATACCAAGAAATTTGCAGATCAGGGTTATGGAGGTAGCGCACAGGGCTTTTACGGAATGATTGAGAATATTGACGATAACATGGGTTTACTCATGGAGAATCTTGAGAAATGGGGTCTGGCTGAAAATACTATTTTGATTTTTATGTCTGACAACGGAAAGGCACTGCACAGTGATCAGGGTAAAGCATATGGCGCAAATCAACCGGCATATAATGCTGGTCTCAGAGGGTACAAGGGAACTGTTCATGAGGGCGGAACCAAAGTGCCATTTTTTGTACGCTGGCCTGATAAATGGGATGGTGGAAGAGATATTGAAACTCTTGCCAGTCATTTCGATATTTATCCAACACTGGCCGATATTATTGGTATTGATTTACCAGCACCCACACAGGTTGAAGGACGCAGTCTTCTTCCGCTTCTGAATGATGGAGATGCTGAATGGTCTGATCGATACCGTGTTTTTCATCAGGGAAGGTGGCCAGTAGGCGATGAACCAAATGATTATCAATTCAAGAATTTTGCCATCAGAAATGAGCGATTTCGATTAGTTGGAATTGATCAGCTCTACGACATTCAAGCTGATCCGGGAGAGAAAACCAACGTGATAGAACAGCATCCTGAAGTGCTTAAAGCTATGATGGCTTACTATGATCAATGGTGGTCAGAAGCTCGTCCGCTAATGGTTAACGAGGGTGCCGTTATGAGCAAAATATGGCCTTTTCATGAGAAGTATTATGCTCAGGAGAAGAATGGAGGGATCCCGGATTGGGTGAAGTGATTGGGGATTCGGTTACTCGGTTACTCCGTTACTCGCTACAAGAATCCTTGTTTTTGTATGGGCAATGAAAGGATATGGTTTAACAAACCATCGAATTATTGAGGCCATTTTTTTTGCTTAAGATCTCTTGCCGAAATTTACAAAACATATTAATACGTTTTCCGTCAGAAAAGAGACTCTCTTTCATGGTCTAGTCTTGATCAGAAAGAGAGTCTGGTTTTTATTTTAAATTATTTGTATCTTAGTAAAAGCACCAAAACCTTTAATAATGAGAAGTATAATAAAGCTATTTATAGTAATTGGATTGATGTCTGCATGTGGAGAATATGGTGATTTGGTAGATCCCACTGAACCACCTTTACATGAGGATGGTGATGGTGTTGTTGGCACCCTTGGAGGAACTGTGATTGTGGGAGATCAAAGCTCTGCAATATATGGGGCTGCAGCTGTGATACCTGAAGGAGCTCTCACTGCCCCAATTGATGTACAGATTTCTGAAGCCCCAAATATTACAGTTGAAGATTATCCCGATGCACAATTTGTGGAGTTTAGCCCTGAAGATGCCGATTTTAATCAACAGGTTATTCTGACTCTTCCGATTAGCAGTAGCATGTTAAAATCCGGTATTGGTTTGAAAATCATAATGTATGACGCTCACCACAACCACTATTCAGAAATTGCAATTGCAGATTTAGACGAAGAATATGGTTTGGTATTTTTCTATAGTGGAAATTTTGGTTTTTTCGCCATCATTAGTGGAGACTCAGACAATGGCTATTTCACAGATCCGAGAGACAATAATCGGTATAAATGGGTCAGCATAGGTCAGCAAAAATGGATGGCTGAAAATCTTAGATACCAGATGGATGGATCTGGATGTTTTACTGATTATTGTAGCACTTATGGTTTGCTTTATACTTATTATGCAGCAATGGAAGCTTGTCCATCGGGCTGGCATTTACCCTCAGATGACGAAACCATAATAATGGAAGCTTATCTGGGAATGCCAGAATGGGAATTGAATGCTTATCAATTAAGAGAAGGTGGCCAGGTTGGACATAAAATGAAGTCTACATATGACTGGTATAATGGCGGAAATGGGAATAATGCCAGTGGTTTGAATATGCTACCATCCGGGATATATTATAATAACCCTGATATAACCGGATTCATGTATTTTGGAAAGAATGGCTATTTCTGGAATTCAACAATGTATGGTCATGATGAAGCTTGGACCCGAGGTGTTTATCATGGTACGGTGGGAGTAAACCGTGAACATAAAACATTGAATGAAGGGTTTCCTGTTCGATGTATAAAAGATGACGAAGGTGGGCCTGCGGAGGGAACCTTTACTGACCATCGTGATGTACAATCTTATCGTTGGAAAAGGATTGGAAACCAGGTATGGATGATCAATAATCTTAATTGGAATTCAAGTGGGGGTTCATGGTGTTATAGTAATGATCCTGACAAGTGCGATACCTTTGGTCGCTTATATAATTGGACCACTGCACTAACAGCTTGCCCAAGTGGATGGCACCTGCCTTCTGATGCCGAATTTAAAGAAGTGGAATCTTATCTGGGTATGTCAAATGCTGATGTTAACAGTGAAGCAACTATGAGAGCATCTGGTGAGGTAGGTACCAAAATGAAGTATCAGGCATGGTGGGCAAATAATGGAAGTGGGACAAATTCAAGTGGTTTTACAGTTCTGCCTACGGGAATGTATGATGCTGATCATCAGAAGTTCGAATATTTATATTCGAACGGTTATTTCTGGACTCGTGATGAATATAATACCAACCAAGCATGGGCCAGAGGGTTTTATTCTTCATCAGTTGGAGTCAATCGCGATGATTTTGAAAAAACAGCAGGCTTTTCAATTCGTTGTATTCGAGATTAATTAGTGGCCTACATAGCAACAATCCAAGCAGCCATATAACTGTAAAAATAGTCCAACAATGAAAATCAAGATGGTAAACATAGTTTTTGTGCCATCATTGCCTTATCCCTCGAACTCTTTATTCTCCCAAGCAAATACTAACAAGACAACACCAAATTCTCATTTGTGTATGATTTGTTTGATTTCTCAATTACTTTCATCTCTTCTTACATACAAAATTGTCGGAAGGAGCTCGCATAACAAAAAATCATCTTCGTCGTGTGTGTAAATAAATGGGAAGAGCTTTGATATTTAAGATAATCCGATAGTCGTCCGAATTCCAATAGATCATTTTCTTAATTGATAGAGAAACTTTACCTGCCGAATACCAAAATCCGAAACTTAAATACCTGATGTTTTTGCTACAAAGTCATTAACTGATTTCATATGCCATGAGCACAGAATAAAGTCTCTTGCAGAACATTGTTCGGAGTAAGCTGATAGATTTTCATAGCTCTCTTTATTATTCTGATAAGCAGGGATCAAACCCGGACCCCGGACCCCGGACTTCGGACCCTGAACCTACTTCCTCTCCCACCTCCACTCATCTCCGGTTTTTATCAACCAGGGCAAAAGTTCTTTTTTGTATAGTTTTTCAACCAGTTCAGGTTTCTCTTTTGCAAGGTTATTCATTTGATATGGATCTGCTTTTCTATCCCACAGATAGATATCTGTTGGCCCATTGGCTTTTCTGTCAATCATGAGAGTGTATTGCTCAGTTCGGATACCACGCTCATCGAAGGAGAGTTTTTGTTTAAGACTGCCAAATTCCGGATTGAGGAGATTATTATGTCTGACAATGAAGTACAATTGTGAAGTGGGCAACTCAGCATCACCACCTGTGAAATAATTAGCGAAACTGCTTCCTTCAACAGCATCAGGTATTTCTTTCGAGAAGCCCATTAAATCGAGGAGGCTGGGGTATAGATCGGGTACGGAGAGTAGGAGTTTGCTGTCGTGACGTGGCTTAATTTTGTCTGGCCAGCGTATGATAAATGGAATGTTGAAGGATTCTTCATACGGGTTTGTCTTGGAAATTTTTCCGTGCTTACCAAGATTATCTCCATGATCAGAGGTGAAAACCACAATTGTGTTTTTCTCATATCCAAAATCTTTTAAGCCCTGGAGAATCCGGCCGAATTGTTCATCAACCCCCGTGACCATGGCCAGTTGATTTTTAATATGTTTTCTGTAATATTTCCCCCAACGATCGGAGGTATCAGGAACACTGGGTGAATTAATCAGTTCCTGGATTTGCTCATCCATGTCATCATACATCCGCACGTACTTATCCGGCAGTTGATTATAAGGCATATGAGGAGGGTTCATTGAAACAACCAGGGCAAAGGGCTTATCATTATCCCGATATTCCCCATTTTCGTTGGCCAGGTAATTCAGAGCCATATCAGCTTCATGTTCAGGACCCCATTGATCGACGTAATGAAATTCTTCACGCTTTGCATCTGTTGACCAATAAAGCGGCTTCATATGGTAATCATAAGTGTCGTATGAATACCAAAAGTCAAAGCCATGACGGCGCTCAGGGGGGCACCATTCATTCCATTTGGTTTCACCCCGGTTATTGGCACAATCAATATAAGGTTCATGAGGATAATCCAAATGCCATTTTCCAATATAACCAAGGCTATATCCATTTTCTTTGAGAATATCAGACCAGCAGACTTCATCCTTTCTCAGCTGAATATCAAGTGGAGCTAATTTACTGGTTGTGTTTGAAACCACTCCATTTGAAATTGGGTATCTGCCCGACATCATCATGGCACGGTAAGGACTGCATACCGGAGCATTGGAAACTGCATTAGTTAATACCAGACCTTCGCTGGCAAAGCGATCGAGATGGGGTGTCATAACGGGTTCTTTTTCCATAAACCCAAGGGTGCTGGCACGCATCTGGTCGGGAAAAACAAAAAGAAGATTCGGGGGTGTTGATTTATTGGTGCAGCTGCCCAGGAGCAAAATGCCCACAATCACCATGAAATAGTTGTTCTTTAAATGCATTTATTAATCCTTTTTTGTTTTGCGAGCTCCATCCAGCAAATGAAATAAATATAAACGGATGAAAAGTAAAAGTGCTCACAATGGTTTAATCAATGGAATCTACGGAATAAAGATAGTACAAAGTAAGTAATGTGACCTAACAGATTTGGTAGCTGACAACTGAACTTTTTTCAGTGAAGGCTTACTGGAATTCTCTTACTGAAAGATTGCCATATTGATTTAGCATGCAATATATGTCAATTGCACTTGTATTAATGATTGTGCTTGTCGGAATATTAACGATTTAAAACTGAAAAATCATTGCCAAGATTAAAATGCTACTTATAGCTCAGGTAAACAGTGACTTAAGATATGAGAGCCTTCAGTCCGCCATGAATCTGCATTCCTGATTTACTGTATGATATGAGTCCGGCTCGTTCCCAATCCTTTAAAACTCTGACAACATTATCACGGGCAACATTAGTCATTAATGAGATAATTTTAGGATCAAAAATTTTGTAATCAATAGGATCAGATATCTCAAGTAATTGTTCAAGAGCGATGACGATTTTCTGTTGTAAAGTTTTGTGTGACAGGTTGTTTAATCGAGAATATAATAGTTTAGTCTCTTCAGATATTTGTTTCATATAGCTGGCCGATAAAACCTGACTTTTATAAAATACATTCAGGAATTTTTCATTCTCAAGAAAGCAGACTTTCACTTCATTTAAAGCTACAGCCGTGTAGTGATGCCGTTTGTCCTCGAACAAACCCAGGCTCCCTACAAGAGCATAAGGTTTACAAATTTTAATAATCTGTTGCTTTTTATTCTCATTCTCAATGATTAAGGCAACATAGCCCTGAGTGAGGGAAAGTAAATGACTCATGGGGCTTCCCTGTTTACATAGTAGTTCTCCTTTGCTGAAACTAATCTCATATCGATTGGTATTGAGCTCGTTAAGTTCTGTTATGTGTAATTGATTGAAAATGGGTGAGCGTTTGGTGCATAAGTCACAACCCGGACCTTTCTCGCAATTAAATGGTGGAGAACTCATAATGATGTCAATTGAATTAATCGAAATATTATCGATACATATCGGATATGATTTGATATTATACCGTCGTCAAACATAGTTATTTCTTTTCAAATCTGTTTTAAATGAGTTCTGCTTGTTCAAATGGACTTAATAGTATCATTATTTTGTCGATGAATTATTTGAAAATAATCATAAATAAAATAATTATGAAAAAGACGATCACAACAATTTTTAGTCTCGCTTTAGTTTTCCTTTTTATCGGCATGGCTTCATGTAAGAAAAATGATCCAGAGCCGACAGGAAATCCAACATTTGCCGGATCAGCTGCCTGTGCAGAATGTCATCAGGAAATATATGACATTTTTATTGAGAGCGGACACCCTTATAAACTGAATAAGGTTGAAGGTTCACAACCTGTTATCCCATTTACAACTGCTGCGGGTCTTCAGATTCCTACTCCGGCAGGTTATAATTGGGCTGACCTTACTTATATTATTGGAGGATACGGATGGAAAGTCAGGTTCCTTGATAGTGAAGGTTATATTATCACCGCCAATGGTGATACTCAGTATAATCTGGAAGATGGTTCACAAGTGGCGTATCATGCGACTGATCCTATTGGTACCAAGAAATATGACTGTGGAAGATGCCATACAACAAATTGGGTAAGTGTAGAAGATGGTGGTTCACCTCAGGATGGATTAGCAGGGATGGACGGACAGTTTGATGCAGGTGGAGTTCATTGTGAGCAGTGTCATGGCAATGGTAGTGATCATATAATTACAGAATCGGAAGATTATATCACTGTAGATCGTACTTCTGAACTTTGTGGACAGTGCCATTATAGAAATGCTGATCATAGTATTGCAGCTTCAGGTGGATTTATCAAGCACCATGAGCAGTATGATGAGTATCTGACCAGTAAGCATAATGAAACAATGACGTGTGGTGCTTGTCATGATCCTCATGCTTCTGTAGTTCATGATAGTGAAGCTAAAGGAATGGGGGTTACAAAAGAATGTTCAGAATGCCACAGTACTGATGCGGAGTACAGCTATGATAATGTGCATATGAATGCTACCTGTTTAGATTGCCATATGCCTGAGGCTTCGAAGTCAGCTATCGCAAAAGGTCCTTATCAGGGTGATGTAAAGACTCACATTTTCTCTATCAATACTGATGCAAACGGAGAATTCTGGAGTAGTGAAGGCGCTATTGCTAATGCCAATGGTGAAGGTGTTACTCTTGAAATGATTTGTTACAAGTGCCATAAGGATGGTAATGGTGAAGGTGGAAGTAATTCACAAAAAACTATGGAGCAGCTTGCCGCGAAAGCAGCAACTTTCCATCAGAAATAGTCAGTAATCTTTAGGTTGATTAGACAGGCCTGGTGTTGGAAACAACACCAGGTTTTTTTATTTCTTCAGTATTTTGTCAGCATAAACTCCATGTGGCCCTGACAGAGTTATAAAATAAAGTCCGGAAGCGAGTAATTCGCCAGATTCATTTTGTCCGTCCCATACAATATCTATTGATCCTTCATGTAAACTATCATCAATCAGGCTGCCCACATTCTGCCCAAGTGTGTTATATACCGATAATCTGTAATGCCCAGACTGAGGAATGTTTACAGTAATCCGGGTGAAGTCATGAAATGGGTTCGGATAATAGCTGATTAACTTAGGGAGATTAGGGTTGGTCTGGTCAAACAGCTCTGAATAGCTTGATTGGGGATCGAGCTTGATGTCAAGTTCCTGCAGCATTCCAGGAACGATTTCCACATTTGGGACGGTTTTTGTTTTATAACCGGGCATAATAACTTCAACAGTATAGGTTCCACGTTCAAGAAGTCTATAGTATCTGCCACTGGTAGGATCGCTGGTTCTTGGTGCACTGGCTCCATTGTCTATTTCTATAATGTTAACGACAGCCTCCAGTGCTTCTCCGGTATGTGCATCAGTAATCAAACCTTTCAAACCCGGGCCCTGAACTCTTCCCATCAGGTATAAGGCAGCATCAAGATTATCCCAGGCTATCTGATCGCCAGTATTACGGTCAGGAATAAATACATCACCGGTCTCCACTAAAACTTCCAGAACCCCGCCAACACCGACCATCCAACATGGACTTTGTCCTACCTGACAGCCCGATCTGACGGGTTGATATGAGTTCATCCCATCAAGAGCAGGAATTGAATATGCCATGTTCTGGGCAATTTTTTGCAATAATTCAGCATCTCCTGGCCTGGGGGATTCATTCCAGGGGTAAAGTATAATCTCACCATAGGAATGATATGTTATTGATGCTACGAATTTTTGAGCTAAAGTAAGGTCTCTTTTTGCTCGGGTTTCAGATTCTGAGAAACCGGTAGTGCCCCGATAGGTCCAGGAGCCAATATTTTCACTCCCTCCTAAATTGAAATTAAAATTGTAATTTCGGTTCAAATCAACACCATCCACGCTGGGCTGGAAAACGGTATTCCCATTATTTTCTCTCATATTCTTGCGCCACCATGGATTGCCTAAATTATTATTATACAAATATTGCCAGCCTTCAACATTGAGAATAGGAACAATGAAGATTTCAGTATTATCCACCCATTCAGTCACCTGGTAATTGCTCCCGTAATTATTGAGTAAATACTCAAGAATAACCATTGAGCAAAGCATGCCAACAGGTTCACGTGCATGATGCATTCCATCATATAATATCGATGGCTCATCCTCTTCCTGTCCCGGATTATCTGATATTTTTATTAATGGAATAGGTAGGTGCAGTCGCTGACTGTAACCCAGAACTGATAAGCGCATGATGTCGGGATGCTGGTTAGCCAGAGCTCTCAGTTGAACATATACCTCCTCATAGCTCGGATATTCAATGACTTCAGGATTAGAATTGAATCCGGGAACAATCTCTGTTCTGTATCCCATTTCAGCAAGACTGATTAATTCTTCAGGACCGGCAACAACTTCAGCATAGTTATTAATCTTTTGAGTTGCCAGATCAAAAGACAAGGATTTAAAATGAGAGATTTCCTTCTCTCCTTCAAGATAGACTTTAACTAAAAATTTCTGAGGGATTTCAACCTGGGCAAAAAGCCTGGGGCTTGAAAGTGCGATGGACAAGGCAAAAAAAAGGACAAGATGAGATAGTTTCATGGCTCAGGATTTGAAAACAATATAAGAATCCTGATCTGGCTTTCCAAGCGTGATTAGCCTAACTTCTTGTTATCCAGGAGTGCAAAAAAGGCTTTGCGGTATGATTCTGAAATGGGAATATAAGTGTCTCCGATCCTGATACGATTTCGTGAAATACTGTCAATCTTATCAATGGCTACCAACCAGGACTTGTGAACCCTGAAGAATTGTTCATCCGGGAGGATATCCTGCAGACGTGAAAACTTCTGAAGAGTCATAATCCGACTCTTAGGCGTATTTATCCGGAGGTAATCTCCCTGACCTTCAACGAAAAGAATATCGTGGAAGAATACTTTTTGCAGACGGTTTTCTGTCTTAACAAATAAAAAATCGTTGGGATTTGTTTTAATAATAAGCTCCCTTGGTTCCTCCCTTTTTTCACTTTGATTCATTTTGGTGTAAACCTTTTCAACCGCTTTGATAAATCGCTCCAGGGAGAAGGGCTTAAGGAGATAATCAACGGCATCCAGCTCATAACCCTCAAGAGCGTATGAATCGTAGGCTGTCGTAAAAATTATGTGAGGACGTTCTTTAAGCACATGGAGAAACTGTATACCAGTCAAGGCCTCCATTTGAATGTCAAGAAATATCAGGTCAACTTGATTCTTTTTTAAGAATTCAATCGAATCCAGGGCATTATCAAAGCTTTTTACCAGCTCCAAATAGCTAACCTTGGAGATGTAGTCAGTAATAATCTCTAAAGCCAAAGGTTCATCATCAATTGCCAGACACTTGATTTTCACTTTATTATTGCATTAAAGGTTTTTTTCAGAGTGAGGGAAACTTTATATTGGTTTTTAATATTGGTAATCTCCAGATCATGGCTGTCAGGGTATAGCAGCTCAAGACGACGTGATACATTCTGAAGCCCAATACCCTCTTTTTGCTTTTTAGCTGGTAAATTATCCAATGTGTAATTAATAACCGTAAAATCCAGTTCGTCAATACCTACTCGCAGGCGTATTATAATTCCAGGGTTGTCAACCTTTCTTTTTCCATGTTTGAAAGCATTTTCAACGAATGAAAGGAGCAAGAGGGGAGGTACAAAGATTCCCTTAATATCTCCTTTTGTTTTATACGAAATGAAACTGGGATCTTTCACCCTGAGTTTTTCTAATTCAAGGTAGTTTTCCAGATGAACAAGCTCTTTCTCTAATGGTACAAGATCTGTTTTGGTTTCATAGAGCATATAACGCATGATCTCTGATAGTTTAAGCAATGCCTCGGGTGCGTCATCCGATTTTTTATATACCAGAGAATAAATGTTGTTCAGGGTGTTAAAGAAGAAGTGAGGGTTGATCTGGGCTTTCAGAAGTGCTAATTCAGTGCTGTGTTGCTGCAAAACCAAATCTGCTTTTAACTGTTTCTCCATGTAATAATTCATGCTGATCCTGATCAAAATGGCAATTGCCATGATGAGGGAAGTATTTGTGCTATCAGCAATAAGAAAAGCTACAGACAACAGTTGGTGCTGTTCATAAATATTCTCCAGCAGTGGATTCAGTATATGGTAACCACTGATTTTCATTACCATAATCAGAGAGGCCCCAAATAGAAAAACGAGAAAATTCTTTATAAACACCTTATTGAGAAGCACATACGGACTTATCAGCCAAAATGAGAAATAGAAAGCAACAAGAGTAAATCCTGTTGTATAAAGAGTATGAATTCTCCAGGGTTTGGTGAGGTCCGGCGTGCTTGTGAATTGCAGAATTACCGGGATTATCAAAACCACAATCCAAAAAGTAATATGAATTAATACTTGTATGCGCTTGCTCATGCCTGTACTCTATGAAGATTCAAAATAAGCAATTTTATTACAAGTGTCTTTAGCTCAATCGGCATTTTGATAAAAATCATCGGTAAGAGGCTAGTATTACTATTTATCTTCGGATTTTAGCCATGACCTTTAATTCCTTCTCGTTAGTCGATTTGTTGTCCTTTTTGACCGATTGTGAGGATAGATTATGGAAAATTCTTTCACTTTTGTCACAGATGCATGTAATTTTTCTCGCATCAACCGAACTAATAGTCAAACTAAAAGTAATGAAAAGAATAAGTTTATTTCTCGCAATCTGCCTTGTATCGCTCTCAAGCTTCGCACAATCAGCTGATAAAGGCCTGATTAAAGGACAGATCCTGAATGCCACTAATAATGAAGCATTTTCAATGGTTAATGTAGCTGTTTTTAGCCTGCCGGATTCTGTTCTGGTCACTGGTTCAGCAAGCAATGATGCCGGATATTTTGAATTAAAAAATATTGAATACGGAACATACCTCTTGAAGATCAGTTTTGTTGGTTATGATACCAGGGAAATCAACTGCGAACTTTCCAGTTTGAATTCTGAATTTGATGCAGGAATTATTACCCTGCGTGAATCGGCTCAGAAAATTGGTGATGTGGAAATTGTAACAGCAAAACCTGAGATTATTTATAAAGAAGGAAAGAAAATCCTGAATGTAGATCAGTTTAAAAGTACTGGTGCAACAAATCTGGTTGAGGTTCTTGAAAATGCCCCCTCGATTACAACGGATACTGAAGGCAATGTGTTGCTGAGAGGTAGTGCCAGTTATAAACTACTTATCGATGGAAAGCCGGCTCCCGTAACAGGAGGAAACCTTCTACGTCAGATACCTCAGGAAATGGTCGAAAACATTGAGATCATAACCAACCCCTCAGCCAAATACGAAGCTGAAGGTGCAGCCGGAATTATAAACCTGATTCTGAAGAAGCAAAGCGAGGCTGGATTCAACTCTATGTTGACCCTGCTGGCAGGATGGAATAATAAGTACAATGGAGATGTTCAGTTCAATTATAGAAAAAATAAACTCAACATGTTCGGAGGCGTTTCGGGTACATCTTATAATACTGACGTAGCTGGTGATCTGAACCGTACCAGTCTGATCGGCGGAAAAGATTTTGAATATAATACCTATCTGGTTCAGACAACCACAATAGGAACAATAAGTGGAAACCTTGGACTTGATTATGATCTGAACGATAAAAACAATATCTCAGCCAGTAGTAATTTTGGCCCAATGCGTTTCGATATTGGTCTTAATAATAAAGTGTTTCGTGGATTTACCGAGGATGGAGTCGATGAAAAATATCTGGCCACAAACTCCCTTCTTTTAGATGGATTTTTTGTCAATCCAAAAGTGGGTTGGTTACATAAATTTGATCAGGATGGTCATCAGATAGATATAAACATTTTCGCTGGTGGTTTCCAGGGTGATCTTCTTCAGGATCGTAATGAATATCTCGTAGATGATAACTGGGGCAATGTGCAGGATGTTTGGATGAAATCTAATAGCTCAGAGAAGAGTTTGATCAAGGACGCTCGTCTGAAAGTGGATTACGAAAAACCATTCGGAGAGAATAAGCTCGAAATGGGAACTCAACTGTCACGATATGTTGAAGACAATAAGTTTGTCCTGAATGATTACGATTTTGATCAGGATATTTGGATTAAAAATACTGGTTTCTCAAATGATGCTACTTTGAACAGAGACATTTATGCTGGCTACGCTATCTGGTCAGGACCACTAAAAGGATTACATTATTCTTTAGGCTTACGAGCTGAATATACCGACCGGCTTATTGCTCAGGTGACCACAGATGAAGAATATGCCTATTCAAAGCTTGGTTTGTTTCCAAGTGGTTCACTTTCAAAAACATTAAAAGGCGGACAGCAACTGCAATTCAGTTTCAGTCGTCGTATTAATCGTCCGAACAGGCAATTTCTGAATCCATTTCCACAGTTCATCGACAATCAAACCGTAAGGGCAGGTAATCCGGATTTGAAACCCGAATTTGTTAATTCATTTGAGCTGAGTTTCCAGCAACCTGTGAAAATTGGAATGTTCTCAGTTGAAACTTATTACCGCCAGGCTAATGATTTAACCTCCCAGGTTTTTAGTGCTGATGATGAAGGTAACATGTTCTTCGGTTTTGAGAATGCCAACCAATCACATTCAGCAGGAGCAGAATTCATGGGTAATCTTGGATTTACAAAATGGTTCAGATTGGTCGCCACTGGTAATGTGTATTATTATTCTCTTGTAGATGAGCGCATGGCTGATCTTGATAACACCTCTCTTCAATGGTCGACAAGGGTAAATACCATGTTTATGTTCGGATCAAACTCACGTTTAACATTCTCAGGTGTTTATACCGGACCAACACTGATGCTTCAGGGCCGTATGGCTGGTACCTTTATGCTGAATGCTGGGTTTACCCAAACATTCTTAAAAAGAGCTGCTTCCTTAACTCTCGGTGTAAGAGATATGCTTAGCACCTACCGGATTCAAATGGAAACTTTCTCCCCCGGATTGGAAGTATTGACCGATTTGCGTCCTGAATCACCGGTAATTACACTTACCCTGACTTATAATTTCAATAATTACCAGCGACGTACCCCGGATGAGGAAGCGATGGACTTGAATTTCATCAGGTAATAGGAATTATTTTTCACTTATATTGCCAAACAAGTTACATAACCAAAAATTAAAGTACATGAACGTCATTGAACTGGAGAAGATCACCAAAACATACGGCACCCATAAAGCTGTGGATGATCTTAGCTTGCACGTGCCCAAAGGAAGTATTTATGGCTTCATTGGGCCCAACGGATCCGGTAAGACAACCACTATCCGGATGATAATGAATATTCTGTATCCTGATAATGGGAATATCAGATTATTCGGACAAGAGCTCATTGGATCTCGTTTGGATGGGGTTGGCTATCTGCCTGAAGAAAGAGGTTTGTATAAGAAGATGAAAGTTAAGGAATTGATCAAGTTTCATGGTGAGCTGAAAGGGGTGAAGGATCTCGATCAGAAAGCAGATGGATGGCTCAAGAAATTTGACCTGAGCAAATGGGCCGATAAGAAGGTGGAAACCCTGAGTAAGGGAATGAGCCAGAAAGTTCAATTTATTGTTACTATCATAGATGAACCTGATCTCATTATTCTGGATGAGCCTTTTAGCGGGCTGGATCCTGTGAATGCTGAGATAATCAAGGAGGTAATTCTGAAATTGAGGGATAAAGGATCAACCATTATCTTCAGTACACACGATATGTCAGTAGCTGAAAAAATGTGTGATTTCATTTTCATGATTTACAAAGGCAAAAAAGTATTGGATGGAACATTAAGCTCTATACAAGAAAAATTTGGTCAGGATACTCTCAGAGTACAAACCGAGCTGGGAGTTTCTGCACTTGAAGCGATAAATGGAATTGAAAAGGTAAACGATTTTGGACAAATACAGGAAGTCAGAATGAGCCCTGAGACCAATTCTCAGGATGTCCTCATGGCTATCATGGAGAAAACCAAGGTGTTAAAATTTGAGCTTACCTCTCCTTCATTGAATGATATTTTTATCCGTATTGCACGACCTGAAAACAACGAAGATCATGAATAAAGTTTGGATATTAGTTAAACGTGAATATAGAGCAGCCGTCAGAACCAAGGGATTTATCATTAGTTTGGTCATGTTGCCAATTTTTATGGGCGGTGGATTTGCTGCCTTCAAAATTTTTGAAGATAAAGTAGATCTTACTGACCGTACAGTGTTAGTGATTGATGAATCAGGCTCAGTGGGACAATTTCTCGTTGATGCATCAAAAGATCGTAATGCCAATCATATTACTGATGCTGAAAGCGGTGAAAAGAATCAGCCGGCGTATTATTTTGAACTGATTGAAAAAGAAGCTGATTTCAGTAATCAGAAATTACAATTGTCTGATCGTGTCAGAGATAAGGATATCCATGCCTTCGTTCATATCGGAGCGAATGTTTTTAATCCCGGTGCTGATCGTGAAGCATCGCGTATTTTCTACTATGCTGAGAATTCAGCTATGGACAGAGTAAAGGGATGGGTGTCAAGTAATGCCAACAGTTTTATCCGGCAGGAGAGGGTAATTGCCCTGGGGATTGAACAGACTGAGGTTGAGAATCTGTTTATGTGGATTGATGCCGAAGGTATGGGTTTGATGAAGATTGACTCTAAAACAGGAGATGTTCAGGATGCAAGGAGAAGCAGCGAGGTAGAATCATTTTTAGTTCCTTATATCATGATGCTTCTGATTTTTATGATGATAATGATGTCGGCTGTTCCTCTATTATCAGCCGTAATGGAAGAAAAAGGTGAAAGAATTGCAGAGGTTCTCCTGGGTTCTGTTACTCCTGGTCAGTTTATGCTGGGTAAAGTTCTGGGCGGATTGGCTGTATCACTAACCACTGTTTCCATCTACATTGCCGGTGGTGTTTTTATTGTTAACAAGATGGATATGGGGCATATGATTCCTTACGATATTCTTCCCTGGTTCTTTCTATATCTGATTTTAGCAATCATCATGTTTGGATCGATTATGGCAGCTCTGGGTTCATCATGTAATGATTCAAAGGATGCACAAAATATTCAGTTTCCAGCAATGCTACCTCTGCTTATTCCTATGTTTATGTTATTCCCTATTATTCAAAACCCACTCGGTAGTTTTGCTACATGGGTATCCCTCTTTCCTCCTTTCACACCTATGCTGATGCTTATGCGTCAGGCCACTCCTGTAACTCTGCCGATGTGGCAACCTATAGTAGGATTGATAGGAGTGTTTTTGTTTACTGCTTTATCGGTATGGGCAGGTGGAAGACTATTCAGATCATGCATTATTATGGTAGGAAAACGACCCAAATTCGGAACAATGATCAAGTATATTATTAAGGGCTAAACAAGTACCTTATCCAAAAAGAAGGCCGGATTATAGTGATCCGGCCTTCTTCGTTATATACTTCCAGGATTTAAAACCTTAAAGACAGACAGCTTAAGCCACCATCCAGTTTCTGAAATTCTGATACCTGAACCTGAATTATTGGATATCCCGCCGCTTTTATTTTCTTGGCAGCTTCCGGAAAACCATCAGGCACTAATACTGTGCCGTTAAGCCATAGAGAGTTTGCAGCGTAGGCTTCATCAGGATCAATTGTAATTTTATTATAACCGTCAAATACAGTATGATGATTGAATTCACCACATACCAGAAGATTATTGTTTTCAAGGTATGACACTCCGGTTTTTAAATGCAAAACTTCTTGCAGAGGTATTTTGGACCCGGTAAGGTCATATTTCTCAAGAATCCTGATTAGTTGTTCAGCTCCCTGCTCATTGGTGCGTTCCGAAATACCAATGTAATAATGACTGTCAACCATCATCACATCACCTGCTTCCAAAGTGCCGGGTGAAAGAATAGAATCAATATTTTCATAATATTGCCTGAGAATTTCAGAAATCCCTTTTGATTCTCCCTTTCTTGAATCAGCTCCCGGATGGGTAATGATCCCACATTTTGGAGTACATAAAGCTACATCTTCAATGAAAGTAGAATCGGGGAAGCTTTCAATGGCTTCAAGCACTTTAACTTCAAGTCCGCAATCTTCAAGTGCCTTGATATATTCCATATGCTGTTCCAGAGCTTTCTGAAAATCAGGCAATCCCAGATCTACGGTGGTAATTCCCTGAGTCATCGCCTTACATGGTTTGCGCACAATGGCATGTTTGAACTTTGTTGTTGTCATCTTAGTAGTGCTTGTTATGCTTATGATGCTTATTATGTGAGGGCGATATCAATGTAAGGACATGAAACATCGACATGGTTTTCTTCAAGATATTCTTCCGAGGATGTTCCCACAATGGTATGTGAATACACCTCCTGAGTGAAAAATGGTTTAACAGCTTTCAGCATGGGATCACCATAGTAGCTGCCCACTTCAACCATATTGTATCCTTCTTTTCGGGCCTGTTTGTAAACTGTTCTGAGTAATGCTTCAAAAATGGTCGGATCTCTGTTTTCGCAGGCAAAATCATTCACAATAATCTCTTTGAAAGGATCGCCGGGCTTTGGAAGCATGGGGAAACCAAATAAAGGTCTGAGGTAAGAATATATCATGTAAACCCATTTGAATTTTTTTCTGTAAGCCATAATCCGCACCTGCCTGATAGACCGAATATCCCAAGCCGAGCAAACTCCAACAATAATCCCGTCTCGTTCAGCCACCCAGTAATTCTCAATTCCAAAATCTGGTCGGGTATCAATAAGCTCACGAAGATTTTGCTCATCCATAACTACTCCAAACAAACGAGTGCGATACTCCTTATCCAACAGCTCAGCTATTTTTGCAATATCCACTCCACGTCCCCTCCTGATCACCAAATTTTGCCCTGTGCCTTTCGTCCTGAGCCTTTTACGAAAAGTAATAATTAGATTGTGTACTACTTGAAGACCAACGGATTCTGAATGTGGCATCAAAGGGAATTTAGAAATCCTTCGTCCGATCATGCTTTCTGTTGCCTTATTCCCTTTTACGGTACTGGCAAATCCTATATCTGTTAACTTGCCAATTTCCTCAAATAGTGGCTGCGCTGCCTTATATAGCCAGCCCAGCTTGCGGGCCTCTTTTTTTACATACAAATTGGCAAAATATCCCACCAGGGTCTTTTTCCCATTCACATACAATTCCTTTTGACAGATCATTCCATAACCAACCAGCTGGTCATTCATGAAAAATCCATAGGCTTTATAGCCTTTAAAAAACAGACGTGGAACAATAAAAATATCAGGTGAGCGATCCAGACACAAACTCAATCCATCTGACTCCATAGGAGATTCGAGAAGAATGGCCAGCATCTCCTCATTATATTCCGGCCCAATCTGTTTAACTATCAGAGACATTTTTCAAACAAGTTTACGGATCCCTACCTCCAATGGATGACTATTACAATAAAGCAAAAAAAGCGGCGTCACGATCTGGCGTCACTAAGGGCGTCTCGATCCGGCGTCACGTCTTAAAAGTCCACCGCAAAATTCACCATAGGAATCAGCGCATTCCCCGGATGATATCTGTAGGCGATCTCATTGATATTACCATTGTACCATACTCCATTGGCATTCTTATGATTGGTGACATTCTGGATGTCGAGTGATATATTCATAGCCCACTTTGGCCGGCTGAACCGGTATGCAACACGGGTGTCAATCCTCCAGTATGCAGGCATCCTGCTTTGATTATAGGCACCTTCAACACCCACAAAATATCCGGCCTCAACCGATTTTGCTTCATCAAGTGTTGTGTATCGGTAACCGCCGTTGTATATCAATCTGGCACCCAATTGTAAGACTCTTCCCTGACCAAAATCAAATTCTTTTCCTGCGGTAAAGGCAGATACAAGCAAACTGGAATATCGGTTATGATACCATTGCTCGTTAAGCGGCTTATATTTTGCGGCAAAAAGAGATCCGGTGACCAGAAAGTAGAAGCTCTTTGCAGTCATTTTCTCAATGGCCAGATCAACCCCATAATTCAATCCTCTTCCTTCGCTCACAACTGTAAAAGCCGGAAACTCAGAATTGGTATTCATGAAGCAGTATAGGTCGTCAGGATTCGGAGAAATGGGTAGGTTATGCAGATCCTGAACATAAACCTCGGCCTGGATTTTTAACTTATCATCAGTTGAGTACTGGTAAGCCAGGATGGCGTGATTACTGTATAGCATTTTCAGGTCAGCGTTCGGCATGCTGGTTCCAATGCTACCATCCGGTAGGGAATCCTGATGCACATAAGAAAAGGCAGGAAGTGGCAGATGCTGACTGTATTTACCCAATGCCAGACTAAGCCTGTGCTTGCGATTGAACTGATACTTGGCAGATAATCTTGGATCAATGGATGCTGTCATGTTTTGCGTCAGAGTCAGGACATGGAATCCACCAGAAAGTGTGAATTTTTCTGTCACATTATAGATTCCCTGAGCATAGGCCTGTGCCGTTTGAGTAAGACCCGAACCCTCAGTTTCAGTACCCCAAAAACGACTGGCTAATGCATCAGCTGTAATTCTCCGTGGCTGATGCATCTGGAAGAAATCATATGAAATTAGATTAGCAATAACACCTGCTTTGATTCTGAAAAGGGGACTAAACCTTTTGCTGAAAACATAGGTGGAGTAGAGGCGATTCTCATTGGTATGGTCTTCACGATACCTATATGGAACATCGTCATAATCAAGCGTGTCGTTATATCTGTCGATAAAACTGGTGGTGGCGGCAATTGCAAACTTTGAGAAGGTACTGGAGTTGTGCGTTTTTGTATATATCGCACCAAAAGTTGCCGTTTTTGAGGAAAAATACTCAATCTGAGAATGCCACCATACATCATCTTTCCGATCCTCTGCAGGATAATAGGGGTTGTAAATTTCCAAAGAATTTCCAGCCAGTCCGAAAATATTCCATTTGGAGTTATTCTCAGGATTATCAAAATAGAGATTAAATGAGAAATCATAAAACTCATTAAAAGCATTCTCACCTGCCGGATGAAATCCCATATAATTCATCACGCCAAGCATGGAATATCTGGCGTTGAAGATGAAGGAACTCCTGTCTTTCTTTATCGGCCCCTCCATGGAGTAATCAATTCCAATGAGATTTAATCTGAAGCGGTTCTCATATTTTTTTGTATTTCCGTTTTTTAAATGGATATCAAAGGCAGCTGAGATTGTGTTTCCAAATTCGGCCGGCATGCCGCCTGTATAGAAGTCAGACCTGCTCATCAGCTGGGCACTGAGTATAGATATACCTCCACCTGAGGATCCCGGACGAGCATAATGGTTTGGAGAAGGAATATCCAGGCCTTCAAGCCTCCAGATCATTCCGAAAGAGGTGTTGCCCCTGACAATAATGTCATTTTCAATATCCAATCGTCCCTGTTGTGTTCCGGGATAGGATTGAGCCATTTTTGACACATCATTTAAAGCAACAGGTACTCGCTCGGTTTCTTCAACTGAGAATGATCTTGCACTAACATAAGCCAATTCATTCAGTGGTTCGTTCACATCCCTGATGGCAGATATTTGAACCCCGTCAATCTCAATCCCCTCAATCAATTCTATTGTTATAACTACTTCTTTGGCTGATGTGATAATGAAATTACCACTTGAATAAGAATCGTAGCCCACATAGGTGCACTGTATTTCAGCGCGACCCAGAGGAACTTTTTTCAAAACAAACTGTCCATTTTCATCTGTGATAGTGCCAATAACCGGATCGGTATTACTAACATAAACAGTTGCTCCAATCAAAGGTGATTTTGTGAATTTGTCAATTACAGTGCCGCGAACATTTTGTGAATTTTGGGCATGTACAGTAATCACACAAAAAATGGAAAGTAGAAGAGTAATAATTTTTTTCATGGGTTTTCGATTAGCAGAAAACAATATAGCAATTAATTTGGGGTTTTTAGAACTGTCAGCCTGATCAAATATGACAGGCTTATTTGATTATTATCAACCACCCTTCACGGGCCGGAACTATAATTTTATCATGAAGAGAGAAGTTTTTAATTGGCTGAAAGTCCTGAATGGCAGGTGCATAAATTCGAACTGCCTTGGGGTCAAGTCCTAATGTATCCCAATCAATCTGCAAACTTACTTCCTCGCATTTATCAGAAAAATTACCGATGGCCAGTATAGCTGAATTGCTTTTTTTATAAAGACTTATTTTAACATTTTTGCTTATTTTCTGATCAGTGCCAAGGGCATTCACCGGACAGTCCTCCCAGAATCCAATCATAACAGCTTTATCAATTTCAAATTCATCCCAGAATCCCCAAACTGGCCGGGGATTTGCTGAATTTCCTTCTGATGTCCAGGGCAGTCTTACCGTCATACCAAACAGCATGCCCAACCAGCGGTTTCCTCCTCCGTGAAGCATATCCCCCATTAAACCGAAAGGAATACCAGATACTTCGACAAACCAATTATCAGGAGGCATCTTATTATATTGAAAGCTCTCGCCGAACCATAGCTTGTCAACGTAGGGAAAGAAGTCGGTATATTGAATGGCCGGACCTTTTGAAAAGCCAGTGTTTGAATGCAGGTCGATCAGACAGCCTGGTTTTTCTGCCTCCATTACTTTCCGCATTCTTTTTAGAATCCGCCTGTCGAAAGAGACATCATCCAGATATAAGCCATCGATATCCATATTTCGTACCAGCCATCCCAGTCCTTCGATATAATAATTAAACCATCGCGATGATTGAGTTGAAGTAAGTACTGAGGCATCAGGTGATCCTGACTCAAAATGCTGATACCACTGTGGCGTATAGTCTGTGACAAAATGCTCACGCAACCAGGGATATCCACCCCCACGACCTCCTCCGAGAATCTCATCATCCAGACTTCTCAGTGCCCAGATCTCTGTTACATGATTGCTCAACTCCCTGATTGTGTAATAAATTTTAACTTTTAAACCCACATCATGATATTGGTCAACTATTCCCCGTAATTCATTAACAGCTATAAATGGATAGTTTATGTAGGGATTATATTGATTTGCATGATGGATATTAACGATTTTTATTCCATGCTTCATCTCAGCCTCCACTCCGGCAGGTGCACCACCGCTGTGATAATACCGGTTTGTAAACTGATCAGCCGTGCTCAGTGCTTTGACCGGGGTAGGTAGTAATGCAAATTCAAAAACCCATTTTTCACCCGGATAGAGCTCAAGGGCTCCTGTTCCTGCTGTAGCCAGAGTTTTATTTGGAAATTTCTTCAGGGATAAATAACCTTTCCCATCATTATTCCAGGGCTCAGGAGGACCTGGCTTGTATAAATTCTGAAGGGGCCCGTGATAAGAGCTGCCTCTTATCTCACACCACAATCCTCCCCTGGCATTTCCTACCCAGAAACTATCCTCTGGCTTATTCCATTTGCTTGTGTGATCATCGGGTGTTTCACATCCGGGCAGGCTCATGCCCATCATGTAACTGGCAGTCTCCGGCAGGAAAGGAATTTCTAAACGGATATCTTTCAGTGTGATATGCTCTTTTATATTCAGACTTAATCTGTAATTCTGATGGCCATCAAACTCCAGGCTGGAATATACATTCACATCCAAAGCCTGATTATTCCAGTTATGCTTCCACTCTGCCCTGCCAGAATTTTCTTTTGTAAGCTCTCCTCCCGGATGGGTAAATGAGAAAATTTTATCTCCGGAGTCAAAAATAAAAGAGACGGGATTTGCCAGAATATTTGTCTGAGTTGCAATCATGGCCGGTAAACCGGATGGAGCAAATTCAATCTTCGTCCCGGATGTATTCCAGGTATTCTTGGTGGATTTACTGATTCTGGAATAAGGCTTTACAGGCTCGTCATCCAATCCAGCAGTTGAATTTAACCATCGTAGGCGGGAATGACGCCAGGTTTCAGCATCACCGCGATCGGATATTATCTCATTATTGATCTCAATATGACAGGCTACAGTTTGATCTTCAAAACCCCTGGCCTTAATAATGATTTCGCTCGAATATGTTCCCGCTTCTGTGTTTTCAGGGATGTCTACCCCAATCCACAGGGCCTGGACACCACCTTGCTTAAGGCTCAGGTGTTTGGTAAACGGAGTGCCATAAGGATCTACCCCTGCTGTATTAAAGCAGGTGAAATGCAAGTTGTCAATAATACTTCCCTCTCCGGCCTGGGAGGAGTCTTGTTGAAACTCTACCGAAAGATTCTCAACATCGCTACGAGCCGCAAATACTCCAATCTGAAAAACATAATATTCGTTTCGCATTGCTTTGCCATGAAAGCTGTTCGAAGGACCTGTCTGAATCCATTTATGAGGGATGTCATCCTTCATCCGGATAGGAAATTTACGATCCTCAGGAAACAGCAAATAAGGCTCTTTGTAATTTTCCAACAAAGAATCTTTCTCAGATTCCAAAGCTATCACCTCCATTGGGTAAAAACTATCAAACAATGTGCGAGCCTGAATAGAAAGAACCTTAGCCTTCACTCCTGAGCCTTGTTCCTTAAGTCCCATATCGTGAGTTTTGGGTTTTAGGTATCCATAATGATAAAAACCCCATCCTTCCTGAACGACATAGGGCAGGTAGTAGAAATAGTATTGTCCGGCTTTGTCAACAGGCCCGAATGACAGTTGACATATTTCTTTATTTACTGTGATACGATGGATGTTTTTTACTGTATCACCTGTGGCTGCTTCGATAATGATAAATTCTCTGATCTCAGGATTGGGGTCATGACGCCTCCAGTTAATTTCCAGATCTACCCATTCAGCATCCCGACCGACTTCCAGAACGGCTCGATGGTTTCCAAATGATTCCTTCCAGGGTTTTTCAGGAACTGTATAGCTGTGAATGGTTTGGGCTGTCGAAAGGGCAGGGGTAAAGAAGAGGAGGATTAAAAAGAATCGAAGGTAGTTCATTGGAATAGGCTTGAGTAACAAATCAATCTCTAAGATAACAAAAAGAGCGACCGGGTAATTATTACCCGGTCGTCTACCCAAAACCTAAACCTAATCCTAAAATGAGAAACTCTAAACTTACACCAGATTGGTGCTAACCCTGTCTTACATGAAATATTACTAAACTTTACTTGCTTGCTGTTTTTATTCTTGTTTTTACGCTTGATTTATTCACACATTGAAATTACAACATTAAGCTCTAAAATAACGATTCTCTTTGATGAACTATCGAAAATACCTGACGAATCGACGGTGAAAGTCTAACTGTGATAGTATTTTAGGGGATTCTGACCTTTAATTCTCCAGGGTTTTGTGTTGGGACTTCGTGTATAATGTTTACTTAAACTATTAAGCTTAGTAATACCAGCAAAATAAATATCAGAGATTGAAAAACGATTATTACTGGTCTGTTAATCGAATTGTTTTGAGTTTTAATGTTCATCCCGGGCCTCCCTTTTCCTTTAATTAGTTCAACAGTTCTTATCTTTCTCACATCTAAAAAAGTATCTTTAGCTAAAATTAACTAGAACAATAAAGATATGGATTTGTATGATGAAAGACTGCTTCTCTTTGACGAACGACTATAATTATTTGATCAACTGAATATGTAGAACAATGTGTGCGAATGGAATTATTATCGGAATCGGTGGTTTGTCCCGCTCTGGGAAAAGTTTTCTGGCTGATCAGTTAGCCGCAAAGCTGCAAGCCGAAGGAAAATCTGTAAATATTTTGTCACAGGATGATTTTGTTTTTCCAGAGGAGGAAATTCCATTAATAAGGAGTCATATTGACTGGGAAAGTCCTGATTCAATAGATTTTCAGGGATTTAAGGATGTTATAAGGCAGTCTGCCCAAAAACATGATTTTACTTTTGCTGAGGGTTTGTTGTCTTTTTGGGACTCCTCACTGTCAAATGATTATGATTATTGCTTCTTCATTGAATTATCACAAGAGGAATATATCAGGCGAAAAAATATGGATTTGCGTTGGGGTAAGGAACCAGATTGGTATGTTGAACATATTTGGAATTCATTTCAGAAATATGGTCAGATTCCACAGGGAATGAAAATGGATATGATTCTCAATGGGGATAATGATTTTGATATTGCAGGCATTTACAAAAAAATTATACGGGCCGATTCGTGAATCGGCCCCTCACGATTTACCGTTTTGGATGTGGGCCGATTCATGAATCGGCCCCTAATACTTTATCCAAAACTTTGATTAATTGTTGGGTTTCTTCCATTGTGTTGTAATGTACCATTGATATTCGAATCACTCCGTTTTGTTGTCGTAGCTTTAAATCGTCGATTAATCGGGCGGCGTAAAAATCTCCAAAACGGATTGCAATTTTATGCTTATCGGTTTTCAGTACTATTGATTCACTGTCAATATCACCTGCAACAAATGATATGGTGGGAACACGAATAGCTTTATCAAAGCTTTTTGGTCCGATAATGCGGACTGACTTTTTGGTTTCCAGAAAAGAAATTAATTCTTTGCACAGCTTCTCCTCATGATCAGCTATGAGCTCAAATATATTTTGAGTATTATGATGAACAGCCAGATTATTGAAGTAATCTACAATTCCTGTTACCCCCCATGCGAGTTCGTAATTAACATTACCAGGCTGGAATTTATAGGCTGTTTCATTCTGACCAATGAAATAGTGGTTGTTGCCAGGCAGTTCAAGTAAATGCTGTTTTTTACCATACATCATTGCATAATGCGGACCGTATGTTTTGTAAAAACTGTACACATAAAAGTCAACATCCCAGTCTTGCACATCAATTGGTCGGTGAGGTGCATAGGCCACAGCATCAACACAAACCCAAGCCCCGTATTCATGTGCTAATTGTGTAATCTCTTTAACCGGATTAATTCTGCCGAGGATATTTGATGTATGAGTGAAGGCAACAAGCCTGGTTTTATCCGAGAGGAGTTTCTTCAAGTCATCAAGTTCCAATTCGAATGATCCGGGATTGATTTTCCAGGTCTTGATAACAAAGCCCAGGTTCTCAAGTTCACGCCATGCTCCGATATTAGCTTCATGGTCGCAATTGGTCACAATGATTTCACCACCGGCGGGAAAGTATTTGCCAATATTCATTGCAAGAATTCTAATCAGCATGCTGGTGGATGAACCCATTACTATTTCGCCAGAATCAGCGGCATTAATGTACTTAGCCATAATATGCTGAGTATCAATCATTCTTTGTGTAGCCAGGTGAGAAGTGTGATATGTGGCACCCAGCTGAACATTTGAGCTTGTGATAAATTCATTGATTCGATGAATTGCTGCCTGGGTCATTTGAGAACCACCGGCATTATCCATTAAAATCCAATCACTTTGGAGTCCGGGGAATTGCTTACGGATGTACGATAGATCGAGCATAATTTGTAATTTTGGTAAAGCATCGTGGCAGAGGCCGCTTTGTAAACCGGTATTTGCCACAAAAACGCAATTCTCGAAATTATGAAAAAAACTGTAAGCTTCCTGATTCTTTTTGTTTTTGTATGCACCCTTATTTCACCTGCCCAACGAGTACGGGATTTCGGCATTCAGCCCGGCATAATGGAACCTGGTCAATTGAATGCTATTACTGATGTGCCTGGTGTATTGGTCGGACAGGTGACTATATATCATCCGGGAGAGATTTGCACAGGAGTGACGGTTATTCTGCCACATGATGGAAATGTTTTTCAGCATAAAGTGCCGGCAGCTGTGTATGTTGGAAACGGATTTGGCAAGCTCATGGGTAGCACCCAGATTGAAGAACTGGGCTATCTTGAGAGTCCGGTGGTGCTGACTAATACCCTCAACGTACCAAAGGTTGCAGATGCAGTTCTCGACTATATTCTGGCTTTGCCCGGAAATGAAAGGATCCGATCTGCCAATCCTGTTGTGGGTGAAACCAATGATGGATACCTGAACGATATAAGGGGACGACATGTGCAGTCAGAACATGTTATTGAAGCTATTGATTTAGCAAAAAGCGGCCCTGTATCCGAGGGATGTGTTGGAGCAGGTACGGGTACTATATGTTTTGCCTATAAGGGTGGTATAGGAACTTCTTCCCGGCTTATGTCTGGTGGATTGAGTGACTATACCGTAGGAGTTTTAGTGCAGACTAATTTTGGTGGTGATCTGAAAGTAGATGGATATCCGGTAGGTGAGTATTTCAGGAATCAGAAAAAGGAATCTCACTACGATCCTTCTCCTGATGGCTCCTGTATGATTGTTGTAGCAACAGATGCACCATTGGATGCAAGAAACCTGAAACGATTAGCAAAAAGAGCAATCTTAGGATTAGCCCGAACCGGAGGAATTGCAAGTAATGGTAGTGGTGATTATGTTATTGCCTTCAGTACAGCACCTGAAATGAGAGAACATTACGGATCAGGAACAGTGACAACAGGGGGAAAGACAATTAGTAATGACCGCATTACGGGCTTGTTTCAGGGGGTAATTGAAGCTACGGAGGAAGCGATTCTGAATTCCCTTTTTATGGCAACAGAAGTAGAGGGATATAAGGGCCACAAAGTGCCCCTTCTACCTAAGCAAAAAGTTATAGAATTACTAGAAAGTAGTTCAAGCATTATAAATAACAGGGGGGCTGAAAAATGATAGCTCTCATTGGAGGAATTGGTCCGCTGGCGGGTCTCAACCTGGCTCGCATTATTACAGAGCAGGTAAAAGTTAATAGGGATCAGGATCACCATCCATGGATTTTAATGAACCAGCCCGGTCTTATACCTGATCGAACTGAGTTCCTTCTGGGAAAAGTAGACATAAACCCGGGAGATGAAATTGCACGTCAAATCCTGATTTGTGAAAGGGCGGGTTGTACTATAGCCGGAATAGCATGTAATACGGCTCATGCTCCTTTAATCTTCGAACGCATCCGGGAGGTGTTAAAAGAAGAAAAAAGTATGATCAAACTAGTAAATGCTATTGATGAAATGGTGAAATATTCAGAAGAGAATCTGGTGCAGGGTGAAAAAATTGGGATTCTGAATACAACAGGAAGTTATATGAATAAGCTACATTCCGGCCCGCTGAGAAAGGCTGGATTTGAAATTGTGGATATTGGTTTGGAAAAGCAGAAGAAGTTAATCCACGAAGCAATTTACCATCCTGATTGGGGAATAAAGGTGCAAGCAAATCCGGCAAGTGATGAGACTTTGACGAGATTGCAGGATGCTATTAATTTTTACAGACAAAATGGTGCAGGTGCTGTTGTTCTGGCCTGTTCTGAGATTTCACTTGTGATTAATCAGATTGACTGTCAGGGTTTAAACCAAATAAAACCCATGAATATTCTGGCAAGATCTTTATTAGAATCATACCTTTCTGAGGACCAGACTTTATAAAGGAAAAGTTAGACTAATCTTTGTGCGAACTTAATGATGATTATTGCACAGAGAGAAAGGATGTTCTGAAAGATATTGTTGTCCGTCTTATTCCTGCTCAGGTTTTCTATGATTTTGGCCTGTTTCTGATTGTGAAAGCTTTTGCATAACAGCCCATTTTGCTGCGGCAACTGTCTCCCTGTTGATTTTTTCGGTTATTCTTCCCTTCGCAAGGTCTTTTATAGCCAAATTGCCTTTTAGTAGTAATAATTGAGTGATCAGGTTATTGACCAAAGTCTCTTCACTATACCCTTCAGCCAGATATAAATTTTCAGTCAGTTTGAGAAACTCTTCACCAAATTCAAGGTTGTTTGGTAAGGAGATAATCTGCTCGAATGTTTCACTATATGAAGACAATTCTGCATTCAAATGTGGAGTAAGCAGCAAAGGTGAAAACTCTTTTTTGGGGTCCACAGGCTTGAAGCCGCGTAAGTTGGTCAAATCAACACTGGTTTCTTTCTGATCAATACGTACAAACTTTGCCTTTCGCATCTCCTCTAATTGGTAGAGATAAAAATTATATCTGAATACTTCGTTACTAATCACATTCTCTGGTAGAACATTTTTATAAGCCTGCCGGATGGACTCTCTGACAATCTGTTTCTTTCGAGGAATTTCAGGTTTCTGTAACCTTACCTCCCGGATAAGCTTTACCAAATCCTGGGCAGCTGTCTGGGGACCAGAGATTTCCTTTCCTTTCTTGCCTAAATCAGTCGACAGAATACCTAATTGAATATTTCTTCCCTGCCCTTTGCCATTTTTTCCTCCTTTTAGGATTTGAATAAGGTCTTTTTTGATTTTTACCTCGCCCTCTTCGGCAATAAATGGATTTCCGGCCGGAGTAGAGGCCAAAGCACCAAATACAGATGAGAAAAATGAGCGGTCCAGTTCAAATTGTACTTCATCATCATTGTCAGTACTTGCATTAACTGTGAACCTGTTCTTAATAATATCAAAACGAATATCCTTTACCTTGACAGTTTGCCCTGAATGCTTCCCTGATTTTGACTCGAAAATCTGGTTGATCAGTTTGTCCAGATCAATCTTGTCGATCATTTTGTATGATGATCCCAGGTAGTCTTTTCCGGTAGATGGGTCCGTAATCCAATTCAGAATATCATCAAGATAACTACCATGTCGGGATAATACATCCACGATATTTTTGTCTCCGGTATATCTGAGCAGGGTTCGTTGAAAATGCGGACTGTCCTGACTGGTTGCTTTTTCTTTTCTCTCTCCATGGGATTCGCGATACAGAATGAAATTCTCAGGATTGGCATATCTGCGGATACCTGCTTCATCTCTTGAAAAATTACTTGCAGTCAGCATAATGTCAATTTTGTAAGGCATACTTATGTCACAAAATCCGGATATCGTGCTTCGTGAGTTTAAATCTTCAATATTGCTGTCAGCTGAACTTTCAAAAAGTGTTGAATATTGCTTTATATATTCGGGATCAAAATCAGTTACACGGCTGAAGTCTCCCAATTCAGTACCTATTCCATACAGGTTTCCTTTATCATCCGGAAAAACATGGAACATATCACCAGCAATCAGTTTAATTGATCTGATACCTTTAAGATCTTTTCTCATCCATTTGAGCATCAAAGCGGCCAGCATTTCAGATTTTCCTACCCCACTATCACCACTTATCTGAACAACGAAAACAGTACCATCATCTTCTTCTACAGCAAAGAGGGATCCATGAACCGGCATACCCCCCATCTCTTTAACTTTCTCGTTGAGAAGAGTTAAGCGGGGTTTTTTAATATCACCAAAATAGTCCACCTTTCTTTTCAATGGAGTAAGGAGAGTTTTAATTTTTCCTCTTGGGCCATCTAAATCGAAAAACCCGATTCTTGGGTAGGAGATAACTTTCTCAGGTGCCCCGTAGAACACAATAATATCTGGGACAAATTCTTTTATCTCATTAAGGGTAAAAGTTTGTGTACCAAGTAATCTGTAGTTATCTGTTAAGTATTTCAGGTATGATTTCTGAAAGATATACAGCTCCTTCACCAGTCCCTGGTCGAATAGCTTGCAGCGATAATCTTCAGCATCCAGATTGCCAACAAAACGATTCATCCGATCACCAAAAAAGACAGCCGTGGGACGAGTTTTCATTTGTTTAATAAAGTCCTGATTGCTGTCTGAAGATTCTGTGTCAGTACTTTGTAAATCTTCTTCGACCCGGTCAATTTTGTGAAATGGGAACTCCCTTTTCTTGGCATCTGTAGCAATTCTGGTATGAGTCTGAACATCCTTTTCTCCAACAATAACCCCGCATTTCTGCAGTAAATCATTTATCCATCCTAAAGTTGAGTAGCGTTTATCTTTAGTAATATCATTGTCCATAGTGAATCCAGTATGAAGGGTATAGCCATGCTGGATCATTTCATTATTTGCTGAATTTTGACGGCTAAAACGATGTTCCAGCAAAAGCAACAGAATGTGATTATACTCTGTATATCTTGTGGTTGACCTGGTCTTGTTCATGGCCTGAGTAAGAAAGAGAATAACTGAGCGCACTTCTTTTCTGAGCTTATCTGCAGAGATCTTTCTGGTTTTCTGAGCTTCAACTCCCGACCAGATATTACTTAATGTGTAATCTATGGATGACAGGAGAAATTCACCGGCAATAAGGCGTGCCTCACCTTCATTGCATTCGTGTAATTTGCCCTGTAACTCATTAATCATTTTGTTCCATTCTCCGCTGAAAAAGCTTGTGCTTGTAATTAGATAGGCGTTAAGCAAACATCCGGCAGGGGAATGAGGAGCTTGAATATTTGAGGTCAGCAATACTTCTGAACTACGTATAATCGCTTCGCTTTGATCACCTGGAAACCTTTCTTTCTGTGGTTTTAGCAATCTTACTGCAGAAACAAGCTGATGATCCAGATCAATAGAGCTTTCTGTAATTCCGGTGTTTTCAATAAATATCTCTAAGCCACTCAGGAATAATTCTTCGAGGGTTGGATCTTCGCCGTCTTGTTCAAATGGCAGGTTAAAATGGAGGAGTAACTCCCGGATGAATTTTTTGAGAATCTGATTGTATCCTTCCAGTTTAGCCAGATCACCAGCCCTGTCATCCTCATTTACCCTTAGTGCCAATAATTTAACTTTTGCATCACTGAATAGAGTTCTTTCTAAGGCAATAAGAATCTCTTTCATGACCAGTAACTCATTTGGGCCATCTAAAATGTGATCATCCGGCAGGAAATTAAGCTTGGAACTAATATACTTCAGGATAGTGGATTTTCCGTAATAGGCAATAACCTCATGTATATCCCAGTCACTAATGGCAGGTATACTTTTGTATATCTGGGGTAGAAGGTTTTCATATACCTTGGTGAAGGCCTGGCTGCGGATAAATGAAATCAAATCAGGACATTGGCCTACATTGTCATAAAACTCCAGTACTGAGTTTTCAGATGTCGCAATTGTATTGATATTAACTCCTGAATGCTTGGGCGACGGCAAATACAAACTTTTAATATCGCGAATAAGCAAACTTGATTTCACTGATTTTGCCTGATCAGACAAACTGCCAAATTCAGAGATAATATCACTTATATTACTACTGATAGGTTTCCCTTCAATATAATTTTTCCACTGCCGGATAAAAATAGAGAAAGCTTGAGCTACCTCTGCACGGAAGAATTCATAAGCCTCGTTGGTGCCATCCAAATAGTCACCGAGAGAGAATCTTACGAAACCTGCGGGGTAGGGTAATACAGCTAATCCTCTTTCCTGAGCGAGTTTCAGGCAGTATGGCTCCAGCTTGACAAATTTGTCAGGGTCAAGAAATTGCAGGTTAAAAAGATATGATCCGTCTGATTCAAGAATATCAATCTCATCATGCGTACCTGTTTCTTTAATGATTTTTTTTGCTTCTTCACGTGCAATTTCAAAGCGAGTGCCCGACTCTTTGCGGAATTCCTTGTTCACCCTAAAACCATTTAGCTTTCTGACTAGTTGTTCTTTATAATATGAAAAGAAAGGCTCATCCTTGTATTTGAAGTCATCGGGTAATTCAAGAACATCAAGCTGATCAAGTGATTTTAGTTCATCAAGCAAGAAGAGATGAAGCGGACTTCCTTCGAATAATGATAATCTGCCGTACCTGCCGGATTTTCCAAATATTTTATCTGGCACATTTGCAGCAGTCTCGGTTTTGATATATGCAATGAGCTTTTCTTTGATTTTGTATCTGGATGCATCCTTTGGCAGGTTTTCATCCATCCTTACCTTAATGCGTTTGGCCAGCTGAGCCACCTCTAAGGTGTTGACAAGTAAGAATAAGGAGTTTGTGTTGGCCCGGTCTATTGAGAACAGTTTTCGAGCAAAATCCACTACGTCTTTTCGTGCAGGAGTGGCAGCAAGTGAACCAAGACGATCACCGGTTGCACCCAGGTTCTTTGTTGTAGAGAGGGAAGTAACCATGCTAATAGTGGGGTAAGTGCCAAAATTATTCATGATATATCTTGAAATAGTCCTCCATTTCGGTTCTTCAGGATCATCTACTTTCACGGCATCATTATAGGCCTCATCCAGGAAGAGTGTAATTTTTGTTTTGTTGAGGAATTTTAGAAAGCGAATCATTGCCTGATTATTGAAATCAGAGTATCCTGTTGGATTTGCAGGATCGTTGATGACGAAAGTGGCGTTTTCACAAAATCTATCCCAAAGGGTGCCAGTGTCATCGAAGAGATGAAATGTATCACGAATACGCTCCAACTTCAGCTGCAGGCGTTCGAAGTCGACTCTGCCATTTTCAAAAAGTTCAATATTTATATCAAAGGGGTTGATGTCAAATCGATCTGGTGGAAAGAGATCCCGATATTCCCATGAAGCCTCTTCAACAAAATAGATATATGGATTGGGCTGGCGATTCTCCCAGAAAAGAAGATCCCTGATGATCATCTGAACATCGTCAGATACGGATGATTTGTCAAGAGTGGATAATTTCGAGACAAAATCCTGAATAATAGCCTGGTCTTCAGGTGATTTAAGTTCATATTTTTCTTTAATTCCGAGATCAATAATCAGATTCTTAAATCTCCCCTTGTTATCAGCCGTATTTTCTACTTTGGTCAGGTATTCTTTGTACTTCTCAAGAAAGAGATTGATGCCAAAGTTTTTGTGAAAATGGTTGTGGAGAGTTCGTTGATAGGCATCAGGTAGTACATCTAAAATTACAGCAGAGTTGTGAACGATATCCTGGTCAACTGTTTTTAATTTGCGCTGCAAAAGAAATTCGCCGAAAGTTTTTATTTGTGTACGTCCACCTCCCTCCAGAATGGTCGAAATTTCTAATTTTGGATTACCTGAATAGAAATAGTCTCTGGTTCTTTCTTCGAATTCCTTTACTAATTCCCGGTTCAGTTTTCTCTGTTCAGAAGGGGTTTTTACTCTGATAATGAGTTGGATAAATTGTTGTAATTTCGACAGGGTATAAATGTCTTTTATTACCTGCCGAGCAAATTCGTCAAATTTGAACAACATGATATCCTGGTCGGGCTGATCAGGTTTTGCAAGTTGTTCTTCTCTGATTTGCTTCATTTCCCTCTCATACTCACTTATCTGTATGCCGATTTTATTGATGAATTTTCGCAGATTATCTTCGTTTACCTTATCAAGAATTAGCCGGAGGTTCATCTGGGTATTGGCCGGGGCACCAAGCTTCTTCGTGTGTATCTTATTAAGAGTATTGATTATGCCATTGTGAAAGGCAAATACCAAACATGTATTTGTTGCTTTTGACTCGGCTGAGTCATCCAGAAATATTGTTCGGTTCAGAAAGGGAAGAAAATCATGGCGACCCAGAATATTTTCGCGAAGAGCTGATACTCTGACAGCGAATAGTGAAACAGGATCTTGTTTCATTGAATTTATCAGTGAGTCAGCATTTTCATAGGTGATCTCCTGAATAATATCTCCCGTAAACACCTCTTCACGCAGCAATTTCACAGCGGTTTCAGCTGTGCCTGAAACTAAAGTCCTGATCAGGCCATTCAGACCTTTGAAATTTACCGACGATTCAGTGCGACTAAGAAAAAATGCTTTTTCAGCGGCTGAGGTGTAGTGAGTTGACTGTACCACCATCTGATCGAGGAGGTCAAGCATATAATTCCACTGGGCTTCTTCAACATTGTCGTTTATTCCGATTAGATCTCTGAACTTTCTTAGTACTCTCACCTCATCGCCAATCATCACTTTATACAGGAAATCGATTGTTTTCTGTGTTACTGGTGGTGTACCTACAGAGAAATCATGCAGACGGAGGATATTAGTCAAACGATTCCTATCCTTCTCATCTACCAATTCATGATCTATTGCATATCTGAGATTTGTTTTGAATGCATTTCTCCTTGCTGAATACCGAAAAGCCTTTGAGTCTTCAGTTGGAGCCAACATCAGGTTAGTTTCAGTATAACCTGGCAGACTTTCTTTTAGTTCAAGTACATATCGGTTAATCTCTGCCGACTGAATATGTGGGTCTAATTGTTCCTCGTAAGATACTCTGACAAAGGATCGTAATGTTTCCATCACATGTTCTGGCAGAAAGTTCTCAGCTCTTTCTCCTAGTGAGGCATAGAGGTTAATAAAATCTCTGGCTTCTTCGTTCAATATAGCTTTTGGAGATCCGGATAAACGCATAATAATTCAATTTTGCACAAATCTAGATCAAAACAAAGAAGAAATTATTCAGATAATTGAGGTTTTTCAATTATTGTCACTGGCGAAAGTGTAAATTAGCTAAAAACGATTATGAAATAGTGAAAAAATAGACTAACTTCGATAATGAAAAAGTGAAAAGAGTAAAATGGAGAATGATTTGTAAAGCTCTTTTTTTTCTTTTCTTGCTGAAGACTGAAAACTGAAGACTGATAACTTGATTAAAATGCATTTTCTGAAAAAAATATCATCCCATCTTCTTAAATCCACTTCTTTAGATAATAAGAGATTCTTATTTGACAAGATCACGATGAGTAGCAGAATTGTTGGAATAGTTGGTGGTCGTGGTGTAGGTAAAACAACTTTGCTCCTTCAGTTGATGAAAACACGATTGGGGAAGAATGACAGAGGGCTTTACCTCTCTCTTGACGATTCGTATTTTGCTTCGCACTCACTTCTGGATACAGCACAAAAATCTGTACAAGGTGGTATTACACATTTATTTATTGACGAGTTGCACAAATATCCTGATGGTCTTAATGATATTCAGGTGATAGAAAGAGAAATGCCTGATTTGTCTGTTGTTTTCGCCGCTTCATCATTAGGTGATCATGACAGTATTTTTTACGAGTTGTCACGTATTGCTGATCTTCATTTTTTACCTGGTCTTTCTTTCAGGGAGTATTTGGCCTTCAGACATCAGCATTATTTTCCAATCATCCCGTTTAATGAACTTGTTGAGTACAACAGAATACCTGGAGATAAAGTGTTGAATCGCATAAGACCGTTACAATATTTTGATGATTATTTACGACTGGGATATTATCCGGCAGGGTATGAAGGGGAAATGGATTCTGTAGTTTGGATTAAAGAACTGCTGGCCCGTATTTTGGAAGGTGATTTTACTGCTGTTCATCACATTGATTATGAGTCTATCCTAAAGATCAAACGTATTTTAATGATTCTGGCGGAGAATGGGCCGCTAAAACCAAATATTGAAAAACTGGCTGATCAGGTTGGTACTACACGCGACAGCTTACTCAAATTTTTGAAATACATGCATAAGGCGGGCTTAATAGGGTGGCTTACCGGGGGACAGGAGGATATCAACTATGTCAATAAACCAGATCGTCTGTGTTTAAATCATCCCAACCTTATCAGGGCCTTGTATGGTGATAATGCAGAGAGCTCAAATATTTATGAGAGCTTTTTATTGAATCAGCTAAGAGTATCTCATCAGGTAAATTTGACAATAGAGGGTGATTTTCTTATTGATCAGGAATATGTTTTCGAACTCCCATGGAGTAATGCAAAGCGAAAAAGAAAATCTGAAGGCAGCATCCTTAAATATGAGATCAGTCCAGGGGCAGAGAAGAGGGACACCAATAAACTGCCATTGTGGATGATCGGATTCCTATATTAACTGAACTGTCGCTGACTGCTTTGATGTGATTGTAGAATGAACCGACTGAGTCTGCCATTCAACGCTTGTTGCCTGAAGTGCTTGAAAAGACAGATGTTCTCATGAATAATTACAAAACAGCAATTGAGTTTTTGAAGTCAAGGGGATAGAAGGTAATTATTCCCTCTTATAACACGCACTTTTCAGTATGCTTTTCTACTCAGATTTGTTCGAAAACAGGAAAAGATCGATGAGTTTGTGAAAATATGTAGTAATTTTAGCAATACAGCCTAGCTTGATTCAGTGTCCAACTTATTGTAGCAGATCCATGTGTTCGGTTCTCGATATTTAGAATTATGAAGTGAATAACGAATATCGAACACCTATAGAAGAATAATGAATTAAAATCAACATGAATTTATCTAGAATTTGCCCTTTAATCTTGCTATTCGGATTTTTCTTTTCGTGCGCAAATGAAGACAAGGAAAAAACTGATAGGTATGTGATTCCAGTCGATCCCTATGCTGCCGATTCTGTCAAGCTATCATCGCTTGCTGAAAGCACTCGCTATATCACACTTGATGTGGATATAGAAAACTATATGTCTTATCCGAGAAAAATTGTTTTCTATCAAGACCGCATCTTTTGCCTGGGGTACAATGACTATTCAAAGTACTTTATTGGCATTTATACCGAGACTGGTAAAAAAGTAGGGGTGATCAGTGGTCAGGGCAAAGGCCCGGGGGAATTTCTGGAAATCAATGATTTTCTGATCAATCCTTACCAAGACCGCATTGAGCTATTATCCGGTAGTATGCAAAAAAAGATCCTGCGCTATGATCTTAATGGCGTGTTCATTGATGAGATCCAAATTCCTCATATCACGTACTATTTTTCACTACTCAATGATAGTGCATACTACATTCACAACACCATCCATTTCGCACGGGATAAGGAAGGCTATAATGTACATCAGATTGATTATAATACTGGCCAAATTGCAAACCAGATAATTCCCTGTAATCCGCTGTTTGACAATGTGCATTCGTGCGATTTCTTTAGGCGAGGAGATAAGCTTGGTATTCATATCGGGATTCGGGATACCCTTTTTCTGATTAATCAAGAAGGCGAAATTGATGAGCAATGGTTTGTTGACTTTGGGCCAAAACAAGCGGCATTCTTTAAGGCTTTTCGACATGCACCTAAGAATTCAAAGCAGGAACTAGACCTGCTGAATGACTTTGACGGTCGTAGCTCATTTGGTGATTTCAAGTCAACGGATGACTATTTATGGTTCTATTATTCAGTAATTGAAAAGAATGCAGGCAGGTTACACCATTCCTATATCTATCATTGGTCGAGTGGAAAATCCTGGAATTGTCATGGAATAATCAACGATATTGATCAGGTGGCTATCGGGTTAAGACCGATGACGACCACGCCTGACGGTGAGATGGTGTTTAGAGTCAATACCAGTAAAACTAACCCGGAATCTGATACCATTGTATTGGCTATTGTAACGATGAAAGAAGGATAAATGTCAATTGAAGAACTCCAAATATGCCATTGGTGGAGAGTTTGTCAAAGAGGTCAAAACGACAGATGTGTTAGTTAGCCGACTCGTGGATGAAGTTGAAATGACGGAGGCAGACAAGCTTCGATTACAAACAAAAAGCAACTTGCAATTTGGGAATCTAAACTTATATGCAGAACTATTTACATTAAATATTTTGCTGTAGTAACGAGCTCGGTATTTATTTCAGGATAAAGAGATTCTATCGAACTAAAGGATCTGGGACGTTTACTATTACTCCACTTTATCTCTATGGCATTGATTTTGCCTTCACTATGAACGATGAAGTCTATTTCTGTTTTATTTATTGTTCTCCAAAAGTTCACTTTTTTCATTGAATAATAATCTTCTGAAAGTATTTCTGTCAGACAGAAGTTCTCAAACAAGCTACCCTTGTCAGTTCTTAGGCTCAAATCATTAAAATTATTCAAAATGAAATTCCTTAATCCCAAATCCAGAAAATACAGCTTTGGTGTTTTTGTGATTTCTTTGCTGTAGTTTTTATGAAAAGGGTATATTCTTTTACAGATAAATGTTTGTTCAAGGATATTCAGGAATTCTTCAATCTTCAATCGGGAAACTCTCATTGAGTTTGAAATAGAATTGACATTTAACAAATCACCTGACTGCATTGCAATCTTGATTAAAAATTTGTTGTAGATATCAATATCTTTTAAATTGATGAAATCCACAAGGTCCTTTTGAACGTAAGCCTGATAAATGTCTTTAATTCTTAATTTTTTATCGATTGATTGCGGTTCTTTCGCAATAGCAGGATAAGAGCCGAACAAAAGAATATTATTCAAAGCATCTTGTTTTGTTATAGGTCCGGCAAAATCAACATATTCATTAAATGATAATCTGTTAATTGTAAAAACACGAGATCTGCCAACGAGATGTTCTTTGGTCTTTGCTTTTATCTCTAACTGTGAAGAACCGCTGTATATAGTTTTTATGTTTCTTTTCAGGTCAAAAACTTCTTTTAGAAATAGTCCTGGAGAATTCAAACGCTGTATCTCATCTATAAAAACATATTTCCTTCTATCATCATTACCTAGAAACTGAATAAATTCCGGAATTGCTGAAAACAAGGAATGTAACTGCATATCGTCTAAATTGAAGTAGAAAATATCCTTATCAGAGATTCCTGATTTAAGCAGATCTTCAATTAGCAGCCAAAGCAAGGAGCTTTTGCCAACCTGCCGGCTACCAACAAGACCCAGGATAAGCTCGTTACTCATATTGTCTATCAGCGTTCTGAAGATTTCTCTGGTTCTAAGATTAAATGAATAATCCTCTTGATCCCGCCATGGATTTTGCAATAAAAAAATTTCGCTAATCATATTATCTAGGTAATATTAGCCTAAAGATACAAAATTATCTAGATAATTTTGTATGTAAATCATCTATTCAATAATCAAATAACTGGGAAAACCTTCTCAACTGGCATAGAAAAGGCCTGTGACAAATATGAAGTAAGCACTATATTGACGTTTTTTTGGAGATACTTTTTGTAGAATATTACTTTATCTGGAGATAAATTGTTGATTTATTGCGTTTTTTTGGAGATAATGAATTCATTAATATACCTCTGTATGCCGTTTGCTCCACTTTTACTATTATCTAAAGATTTTCAATTCTTGTTTTTAGCCATCAAAGCCTGATATGTTTTCATTTGAGAATCAGGAAGTTTATCCTATCTTTATCAAGCTTCCCCTATTTTAGATTATTGAGAACCATGGCTTTACCAACGAATACCTCCGAGATAATTCCCAGTCATTGGTTAGCAAAGTATTAGACTATACTTTTGTCATGTCCATCACTTTTCTCCCTGGCTACCTGGTAGCTCATGTTGCAGATTTAGATTTAATTCACATATTCTATAATCTAAAAACCGGGGAAACTTTCTCAGTTGGCAGGGAAACAGCCTGTGACATATATGATAGCTCGTGGAAGTGGATTCATAGCTCAATGGAAAACGATATCTATGGAATAGAACCAGCAGATTATTACCATTATATCCCAGATCAGAGCCTTTGTGTATCAAGATTCAATTGGGATATTACAGAGTCCCGAGATCTCAATTGCATAAGGCAACTTAATGTTTCTCGTCCTGATATCAGGGATCAATTACTTGAGATTTGCCAGAACCCATCAGATGATCAAGGTACGGTTCTGGTGTTGATGCATATGAAGTAAAGGAAAATTCCTATATCTGCATTATAGCAACCCCGGTTAACGTAACCGCTATTGCACGAATAAAATCTTGGGTTATGAAATTTTGCAATAGGGAAAGGGAATTATCCCTTCTTGAAAAGATCAGCAGCAAAGCTTTAAAATCGGCACAAATATTTTGGTTCTGCCCGTAAACAGTTTTTATCTTTATTCAAATTGCAGTGAGTTATTTCAACTGTATCTGATTTACAATTTCGTAAACTAATCTGAACTGTGCATCTCCTCCTCCCGGATTCCAGGGTGTGCCTCCTGCTGAATCTTTATAGGAGCTTAATGCTCTCTCAGCCTGATCAGTTTTATTAGAATACATAGCACTGGCCCAGTGAACAACAGGATTCTTTGGATTGGCTTTCATCCAGTCGCTGAGAATTTTCACAGATGAATCTTCTTGTCCGAGCAATTGAAAACTATAGGCCAGTAACAAATATGGAGAATCCCAAGAAGGTTTGTTTTTCCTGGTGTACTCAATCACCTTCTGAAACGACTGGCTGGCTAACTTATCTTTCTTTTCAGACATCAGAATTAATCCGAGGAGGTAATCTTCAATTCTTTCATCGGTAAGATAGGCTTTGCCAACACCAAGATTCTCAGGCCATTCACGTGCCTGGGCTATGTTTTGCAAAGCTTTTTCTGTTTTGCCATTTTTGTACTCTTCAACCGCCAGTAACAAGTGAGCCTGACGATATAAATCATGCCCTTCCTGTGCACCTTCAGCCGGAAGAATAATCTGATCATTAAGGATATTCAGGCATTTCTTATAATTACGATTGTATAATTCTGCCTTGGCCAAATCCACCTGGGTGATAAAATGATCAGGGAATTTCTTTGCTCCTTTGCGGGCAATCTCCAGAGCTTGTGGAAAGGCTCCATGTTTCATGTAAAAACCAACCATGGATTTGTATGCCCTCCAGTTATCAGGATCAAGCTGCAAGGCTTTCTCCAGATCATGCACTACCAGCTCCGTATTTTTCCCTTCAAAAAGACGTGTTCTTGACAGATAAAAGGAAGGTGTCTGCGGTTCATCTCTGCATGACAGGAAAAGTTTTCGTGCTTCATCCATTTGCCTGTAATTCCAATTCATCAGTCCCAGATAGTATCGGTTTTTCCAATGAGGAGATTCACTTTCTGCTTTTTCGAAAACTTCGTACATCTCTGCACGGTATGGGAAAACAAAGTCTATGGGAGAATCGAGAAAGGAGGTTTCTGATTTCATATCAGAAGATAAATATGCTTTAAGATATTGGATCAAGGTATTATCCGGTGCAAAACTCAGAAGTTCCAATGCATCTTGTTTGAGATTCAAACGGGAATAATAGAGGGCCAATTCGAGATAGACTTGTTCTGGAAATTCAACCTGGATATTTGATTGAAATGCTTTTATCACTGATTCTTCAGAAGTATGAAGATAGAATTCATAACGAGCCATATGATTTAAGGGATCAATCTCCAGCAGAACCTGCAGTGTATGAAATGCCTCAGAATGTTGTTCGAGCAAACGAAATGCAAGGGCTGATAATTTATATGCACTGAGATTAAAACGATTATAATCCAGAGATGATTCTGCGTATGAAAGAGCCTTTCTGTAGTCTTTCATAAGAATAGCTACTTCGGCCAGCTGAGAGTAAGCTGCTGACCTGAATTCCATTGAGCGAATACATAGTCCGAAGGCTTCTCTCGCCCTGTGATATTCACCATTCTCCTTTTTCACTATTCCAAATAAGTAATTGGCTTTTGCATTATATGTGTCTATTGACAGCACCCTTTTAAGCAAGTTTTCGGCATTATCAGTCTTTCTGATTCGCATCAGTTCTTCAGCCGCACCCAGTAAAGCCGGAATATAGTTCTGATCTTCCTCCAGACACAGGTAAAAGCCCTTCAAAGCTTTTTCATACTTACGTTGACGACTGTCTTCGAGTGCCTGTTGGTATTTACCCTGAAGAGAAGACCAGTCAAATTTTGGTGAGGTAGTGGGGCGGTCAGAACTTCTTGGATTAGCAGTAGCTTTGCTTTGAGAATCCTGCCTTTGTCCGGATGACAAATCGAGGTCGAATATAATGGCATTGCCTGCATGCAAAGAGACCTGATGACTTGGGATTGCTTTGACAAAAGATTGGTAAACTTCCATTGGTTGCAGGTCAAGCCAAAAAGAATATAAGATCGAATCATTGACTAAAACAAAAACAGAATCCCGCACAGCCTGCAAAGCACAAAACCGAATATTCAAGCCTTCACTCTTGAGGCTTAATTCTTCAGTCTGATTTTGATCTTTGGTCTTGAGTCTTCGGTCCTGGATATTCAGAATCCCAAATTCATTAATATCCGTAATCCCTTTTGTTCCTTTCACCGGAAACCAATACTCTGTAAAGCGTTCCACTTCTTTACTTTTAAAATCTAAATGTTTATATGGTGTTTTTGTACTTTGTACTGCAGCCTGGTTGAATAATAAACCGGTTTGAATTTCAGTGTATTGCCCATTCCCAAGGTCGGTATCGGTAAGGAGGTCGACCCAGATTTCTCCCTGTCTTGCAAGCCCCCATATCCATATTTTCTTACCTGGCTTAATGGCATAATCTGTTAAATGGCCGAAACCAAAATCTTTGTTGTGATAGTAACCTCCGTAGTAATCGGCAATCTCACCCAATACATGATAGCTGTGATAAGTGCCGTAATTGTTTTGTGCATATTGACTGATATCCCTGCCATCTGCCATAATCGGCCAATCATGAACATCACCCGGATGTCCGATGTAGTTTGTTCCCGGCCAGTAAAAACGTAGATCATCAGGTGCATCAGCCGCGGCATTCATCCACTGGTATTTTGATGTGCTGAAGTCTGTTGGATTAAACCAATTGGCATGAGTTTCAAACCAGGCCTTATCCGAAGGTAACCTTACTTCAACACGCCATTCTGTACGTGAACTTAGGTCCATAGCTCCCAGAAAACATGATACACTACCATCAGGATTCTCCACTGCGAGATAATCGACAGGTGTTGAAGTGCTTGGAGCATGACCAATTGATCCAAAATTAAATTCTATTCCTCCGGATGTCCAGGCCCCCCGCATGGCCACATCACGAAACTTAATAACTTTGTTGAAATACAAGAATTCTTCTCCTGTGGATTTTTCAATTGCACCCAGAACTTTTCCTCCAATTTCAGGGGCTATTAATACTTTGATCCACTCATTCTCCATTTCAATAATTTTCCATTCCTTGTCAATAGCTGTGTGGGTATAGCCGTCGAATCTGTAATATGGATAAATAATTCCTGGTTTGGCTATCGGATTGGGATCGTCAAAACCATAGGTTCGGAAAGTCATGCTGGTTTCTCTGATGCTTGCATTTTGGGCCAAAGAGCCCAGTGTTATTATAAAGGCGAGGGCCAGGAAGACAAGGTTTTTCATGAGGCTGTTGTTTGGATACTAAAATAGTGAATTGCTTTGGAAATAGGGCATTGGTGGGGAAGGTTACGTATTCTAAGACTAAACCAAATTTCTAGCTCATTTTTTTCAGGCTGCGAACTTTGCAGTGTTCACATAGGGTGTTCCTCTCTCAATAACAGCAAATATGCGAGCGACCAGTTTGTTTTTTATGATGTTTAGTGTTGAGGATTTATTCTTTCCATCATCAAGTCTTCTGTTATAGTATAATTTTAGCTCAGTATTGTGCTGAACGGCTGAAACTGCCATATTACTTAGAAGAGATTTGATCTTCTTGTTAGCCAAATGGCTCACTTTGTTTCGCCCTATGATACTGGTTCCCGAACGGTATGGGAATGGAGCAATACCAGCATAGCAGGCGAACTTACGCCAGGTTTGGAATTTTTGAAAACCATGTGTTATAGCTATGAAAGTAAAAGCAGCTATAGGGCCAGCTCCTTTAATACTAAGAATCAAATGGTACTGTTCTTTCAGCGTCGAATTATTTTCAATAATCTGGTGAAGTTCTTTTTCGATTCTTTCAATTTGAATGCTTAGTTTCTTCAAAAGATCTTCTTGGATCTTGTAGTACAAAGGATCCTCTTTGCGAGAAAATGCTCTCTTTGCTTCCCTCAGGGTAGCCATAAAGCCTGACCTTTGTCTAATAAGCTTGTTCCTCAGTGATAATAAGCGTTTCATTCGAATTATGCCCTGCTCAGGCAGGATCGTCTGGGTTATACTATCTCGCCTTAGAAAAGTATATTCTGCAATCTTTCGCGCATCAATCTCGTCACTCTTACCACGGGAGATTCCTAGTGATCGTTTTAGCTCCAGACCCGATAACATCACAAAACGATATCCCTTGTCTTGCAGCCATAGAGATAGTTTATAGGAGTAAAATCCTGTATTCTCAAAAGAAAACAGAGTTGCGGACAGGTCGATCTGGCCAACCTTGGCCAGCCATTTAACAATTTCTTTAAATCCTTTCTCGTCATTTTTAGTTTGACAATCTTGATTGTTAGGCAAAACATGCAGGTCAAGGGTTAGCTTGCTGACATCAATTCCGATAATTGTTGAAAAAATCATAACTTAGCTTTTAAATTAAACAAATGGTTGCTGAAACTAAAACCTTTAATAGGCCTCAAAGCCTAAAATTCTAATTGGTTCTCAGTAACTTAGAGAAGGAATGAGGACTAATACGTAACATAGGTCTTGAGCCTAGCGAGGTGTAATAGTTCACCTCATTCCTTTTCAATATAAAGTATTTATTAATAGCTGGGCTAATCTAAAGGCGTGGTGACGCCTACGTGACGCCTACGTGACGTATGGTTACGCAAAGGCACGGTAGTTGCTCCTGGAGCTGTTCGGGGTGGGTTGGTCGTTCCCTTCGGTGACTGTGCTAGGCGATCCCCGGGTCAAGCCCGAGGATGACAGTTTTGACCACCATAGTTTAACGATGTAACTCCGGGCCGTCATCCTCGGGCCTGCCTGCCCCTGTTTTTACCGGGGACCTGGGGATCTATTGGCGTACTCTCGGAGCAACTACAGGCTAACTCTCGTGATACTCTAATCCAACTACCAGCCATCCGGTGGCTCTTCAGGGGCGACGCCTCCCATGCTCGCAGGGCCTAGCTAGTGACGCTGGGTCGCAAAGTCCAACTTTGTTTGTTATTCTCATTAAAATATTGAATTGTTTAATATTAT
>Ga0233437_1000519_pt1 | contig 86791 bp, 58 predicted proteins | sample SI_122_August201_FD_182714 | JGI IMG/M metagenome (GOLD analysis project Ga0233437, IMG submission 182714) | Seawater microbial communities from Saanich Inlet, British Columbia, Canada - SI_122_August2016_200_MG | ecosystem: Environmental > Aquatic > Marine > Inlet | place: Canada: British... | reverse complement strand
AATTGAAAGCCAAGCTGGAAAAATAGGACAAAATCTCACATTTTAGAATATGCACTAGGCCGAATGCTTACGAGAATTAAAAAAATCACCGCCGGGAGGCGGTTTAGTTCAACGAGTCAGTACCCGAAGACTTTCGGGTACATGACGTATAGCTGATGTTTGTTAAATGCTTGCAAATCAATTGGTGGTAATTGAAATCTAATGTACTAATTCTTTTAGTAAACCCCCAAGCTTAATCATGTTATCCCTAAATTATCCAAAGGATTTTTGATCTGGTCTATTCCTCTCGTTGTTATGTGGGTATAGATTTGTGTCGTCTTAGGACTTGAATGACCAAGCAAACTCTGTATATACCTTATGTCAGTGCCATTTTCCAATAAATGAGTAGCAAAGGAATGCCGTAATGTGTGCAGAGTTACCCTGCGTTTGATCCCGGCATTCTTGGCAGCTTTTTTCAATACAAGCTGAGCACTTCTTTCCGAGTATTTCCCACCCATTTGTCCGGCGAATAGGTAGTCATTTGGTTTGTAGATTCTGTAGTATTCTCGCAAAAGCTCCAATAGTTTGACAGACAATAAGGTTACACGATCTTTTTTGCCTTTACCTCCCCTGATATTTATGAGCATTCGGTTTGAATCTATATCTATTGGCTTCAGGTTTAGTACTTCACTAATCCTTAATCCTCCTGAATAACAGGTCATTAATAAGCACTTGTGTTTCAGGTTTTTTACTTGTTCTAAGATCCTTTTTACCTCATCTTCACCTAGAACTGATGGTAGAATCTTCTCTTTTCGAGGTCTCTCAATATAATAAATACGCCTCGGTCCATTTAGCACTTTCTCAAAGTAGAATTTAATGGCATTGATTGCCTGATTCTGATAAGATGATGAAACCTGTCGTTCCTGTACAAGATATAACAGAAAAGCCTGAATGTCTTGCTGAGAAATTTCATTGATCTCTTTTGTGCTAAAGTAGTTTATGAATTCTGAGAAGCATGCATTGTAAGTTTTGACCGTGTTCATGCTGTACCTCAGCACAGAAAGCTTGTCTAAATAGTTAGCAGGTACAGCACGGTAATTAATTATGTCTTCCGGTTTCTGTCGTGGTTTCTTGTTGAGGTGTCGCAGATCTTCTAAATATTGATACTTCCAACCACTCTCATCGCAAAACCTAACAAGTGCAGCTAATGATTTTTCTGTATTGGCAATGGTCCACCATCGGTTTTCCTGATCCCAGGTGTACAACGGAAGTGATTTTATTAGCCTGACCAGGTCTTTGTCATATCGGAATATTAATCGTATACGGCCATTTCTGTACTTAACAACAATAAGGATGCTTGAATTGACAGCCAAACCTGGTGCCGATGTAACTGCTTTTACAGAACTTGCTTCATTGCTGATTTCTGTAAGCCGATCACCAAAGTAGTTTTTCAGCATCGTAAGGTTCTCTTTCTTATTGTTGATGACCCAGCAGAAACCAGTGGAGTCCCAGCGGGCATACCTGAGAGTGCGTAGAAATCGGATATCCTGATCGCTCTTTTTCATTTCTAACAGAATAAATCGCTCTGTAATAGTCATCGACACTGATTCTCGTCTGGTTTCTCTTCTTTTTAGGTCTTTCATGTGCATGTATTTTTGATCTGGGAGGCTAACCGAGTGACTTCCGCTTTGCCTCCATTATTAATATATATGCATATCGTAGTGTATAGTGGAAAATATTACTCTACTTTTTTTGTGATATGAATCATATAGAAAACTGGAAATACCGAACTTAAGAGGATCATACCACTAAAAAGAAATTCCTGGCAAAACTGGCGAAGTCAAAAGATAAAAAACAGAACGCTCTTGCTGACGATTTGCATAGGAGGGATAGGTGGGAATCCCCGATAATAATCGGGGCAGGCGGGAATCGGGGAATCGGGGACCGGGACGTGGGGACATGAGAATCGGACCTCCGACCCCGGACCTCCGACCCCGGACCCCTGACCCCGGACCCCTGACCCCGGACTTCGGACCCCGGACTTCGGCCGGAGGCCGAATTTAGTACACCTTCGTCACCAGCTCCAACATCTCTTCTGCTGTGGGTACTCTTGGATTGCCTTGATAATCTGGCAGAACCATGCATTGTTTTGCTAATGCTTCAAGTTCTTCTTCAGGAACTTTGACATCACTTAACTTAATTTTTAGTCCAAGAGATTCAAGAAATTTACTGAGTTCATTGGGTGATTGTTTGGCAGCGGTTTTATCCGGCAGGGAATTCAGATCTGCATTTAGCATTCTTGCCAATTTGGCGAATTTGAATATTTCGGAGGCCTGGGTAAATTCAGCAAATGCCGGATATAGAATTGCTAATGCTTCGCCATGAGCAATGTGAGGATACATACCTCCGATGGCCATTCCCATTCCGTGAGGCAGGGTGACTCCTGCATTGGCGATACACAGGCCAGCCAGGGTGTCGGCCCAGGCCACTTTCTCGCGAGCCATGAGATTATCGGGCTCATCGAGCAGCTTGGGTAAAAACTCTATAACCAGAGAAATTGCCTGCCAGGCCATCATGTTGACGTAGGCACTGTTAGCCGGGTGAATCAGACTCTCGAAAGCATGACAGAATACATCAAAACCTGTGCAAGCTGTAACGAATTGAGGAACACTGAGCATGAGTTCAGGATCAACAATGCAAACCTGCGGGTATAGAATATTGTTGTACAGGGCAGATTTGTCTCTGACATCAGGATTTGTAACTACAGCTACTTGTGTGACCTGTGAGCCTGTTCCTGAGGTTGTTGAAACAGCAATGACCGGGAGTAGTTTTTTCGGATCAGGATGGTCTTTGTAAAACAAATAATCCCAGCAAGATCCGGGATGCGTGGCTTCAACCGAGATGGCTTTGGCTGAATCCATACTCGAGCCACCCCCTAATCCAAGGATTACCTCAACCTGATTTTCCCGGGCCATTAGTGCTCCTTCACTTATAGAACCCACGGTAGGATTGGGTACTACAGCATCGAAATGAATGACATTGATACCATTATCATTTAGCATCTTTTTTACCCGGTCATATTGAGTAGTTAAAGCAGGAATTGTAGCCGGTGTGGTGACCAGCAGTATTTTTGTCCCGTAAGACAGCACAACATCAGGAAGTTCTGCAATCTTTCCTGATCCAAAAATTATTTTAGTCGTTTGATGGAAAGTAAAGGATTTCATGGTTTGTTAGTTATCGGTTATTCGGTTATTCTGTTACTCTGAAACTCGGTTACTCGGTGCGCCTTTGTTATTTCTTATTTCTTATTCCTTTTACTTATTCTTAAGCCCTACGCCCTAAGCCCTATCTTAGTAGACTGGCATTGCCCCTGCCTTTGTGCATACCCAGGCTGCAATTTCGCTTGCCTCTTTATGGATTATACCTAATTCTTTATTTTCTAGTAATCCTGCAATCATTACTCCTGTGAATGCATCTCCTGCACCCACGGTGTCAGCTATTGATACTTTAGGAGTTTGGATCTCAGAGTATTCATCTTTGCTTATGAGCCAACTGCCTTCTGCTCCCATAGTGTATGCAATTAGATCGAGTGAATATGTATTTATCAATGATCGGAGCTGTTCTGGAATTGTGCCTTGCAAGGACATGTATTTCGCCAAAACAGGGAGTTCCTCGTCATTTATTTTTAGTACTGTCGCTTTTTTGAGTGATTGTTTTATTATGTCATATGAATGGAATGCTTGTCTTAGGTTGATATCAAATACCCTGATACTACCGGGTTTCATATGTTCAAGAAAGTTTTGTATTGTTTCGCGTGATATCTTGTTTCTTTGACTGAGGCTGCCAAAAGCTACGGCATCAACTGTTTTTGCAAGTTTCATGAGTTGATCGTTCCAGGCAATATAATCCCAGGCAACATTATTATGGATGATAAAATCCGGGATTCCCTTGTTTAGCTTAACTGTAACAGTACCTGTTGGATAATTCTGTTTAAGCTGAATATAGTTACATGAAATCTGATAAGGTTTGATGGTATTCAGAATTTCTTGTCCTGAATCATCTTTTCCTATTGCACTAATCACTACTGAATTAATTCCGGCAGCCTTGCAATGATAGGCTACATTCATGGGTGATCCTCCCAGCTGTTTACCATCCGGCAGGAGATCCCATAATAATTCCCCAATACCTGCCATTAGAAAATTAGCTGTCGGATCAGTCATTGACATCAATCATTACTTTCATTGTTTTGTCACCCTGTTCCTCAATAAAACGGTAAGCATCTTTATAGTCCTCGAAGTTGAAATGCTTACTTAATAATGGATCGGTTTTTATTTTGCCCGATGCGATAAGCTCTGCGGCTTCTTCGTAATCCTCATGCTTATACATCATGGATCCGAAAACATTAAGCTCATGTTCACCCAGGTAGAACATGTTTACTGTAGGATTCTTGGCGTATACACCCAGGATTACCACTTCGCCTCCTTTTTCAACATTGGACATCAATACGTCAAGGGAAGACTGTACTCCGGCAGCTTCGAAAGCTGTTTGAAATCCCTGAGTGCCGAAGACACTAGCAATCCCCTCTTCGAATGATTCATTCTTAACGTTCAATGTATATTCGATTCCACAGTCACGGGCTTTTTGGAGTCTAAAATCACTAATATCTGTAATTAGTACCTTATTAGCACCACGGGCAATTGCGAATTGAGCAAGCAGATTACCAATTGTTCCAGCCCCGGATACAACTACATTCTTTCCTTTCAGCTTTGTGGCGCGGCGTGTTGAATGTGCGCCTACTGCGGCAGGCTCTACCATAGCTCCTTGTTCGAAGCTCATCGAATCACTCAAGATGACAATTCTGTCTTCGGGTACAACAAACATATCCTGAGCCACCCCGGGAGCCTGAAAGCCTTGTACTTTTAGTTCCTGGCATGCATTGTACTGGCCTCTATTGCAGGGGCCGCATTCACCACAGACCAACTGAGGACGTGCGGTGACCTTCATTCCCTTGCTAACTGATTTCACTGCGCTGCCTGTTGCTAAGACAATAGCTGAATATTCATGACCCTGAACTACCGGATAAGGTGTTGCAGGATGTTCGCCGTGAAAAACATGAATATCGCTACCACAAACACCAATACGCTTAATGGATATCAGAACCTCATGCGCTTGAAGAGAGCTGGGAAGAATATCCTGCACCTGCCGGATTTCAATATCGCCGGGTTTGTGCATAATTGCTTGTCGCATATTGCTTCGGTTTTTAGAAAATGATATATAATGTAATTAATACAACAACAAGCATAAGGGCTAACACTCTGGGGTCGGTCCACTTATTAATTTTTCCGCTTAGTACGACGGCCAGAGGATTTTTCCATGTATACTTCTCAATTACTTCGCTTGATGGTTTCTTTGTAAACCAACTTACAAGAAAGTAAATGATTGAACAGATAACAAATAACCACCAGGCTTGCATCATAAAGGGCATATGCCATCCATGAGTAAGATACATGTATCCGCTAATCGGTTCAAAATCAAAGCAAAAGGCTGTTATTCCTAATGCCAGACCAAGGATTAATGTGACCATGGCGCCCATATAGGTTCCTTTTTTTGAGAAAACTCCAAAAAGAAAAACCACGGCAACAGGAGGAGCAATGGCAGAAGCAATCTTATTTATAGCTTCAAAGATGCTTGAGAATTGATCTCCCTGAGTTGACCAAAGCATTGCCAGAGCCATAACAACTATGGCAGCCACCCTCCCGGATTTTACCTGTTGCTTATCGCTGGTTTCGGGTTTGATCCTTTTTACGATATCTAATGCAACTAATGTAGCAGAACTGTTCAGAGCAGCTGCTATGGTGCTCATAAGGGCTGCCAGAAGTGTTGCAGCCATGATTCCTTTAAGACCGACCGGCAGAAGCTGGTTTATCAAAACAGGTAAAGTCTGATTAGCGTCTGTTCCGATGATATCAGGAAAAAGGGCATATGCAAAGACTCCTGGAAGTACCAGTATGAAAACGGGTAATATTTTTAGGAATCCGGCAAAAATAGGGCCGGTTTGGGCATCCCTCATGGTTTTTGCCCCAAGCACTCGTTGAACGATAGTTTGGTCAGAACACCAGTACCAAAGACCAAGGATTGGATAACCCAGTAAACAGGCGTACCATGTGAGTCCGGAGTCAAATCCCCCTTCACCTAATGCTTTCAAACTGTCTTGTGTGTGTAATATATTTAATTGTCCAGGTTTCAGAACGGCTTTTAGATCAGCCAGAGTGTGAATGCCCTTATCCGGCAGGGCAAAAGCAGCTATTATCGTTAAAATCAATGCTCCGATAATCAATATACCGGTTTGGATAGTTTCAGTAACAACCACCGCCTTGAGTCCTCCCAAAACTGTATATGCAATAGTGACTACTGATATTATTAATATTGATACCATGACCGGAATCCCGAAGAAAGCGTGGAATACAACAGCTCCGGCATAGAGGCTCATACCTATATGCACAAAGAGGGCACCAATAATTGCGATTATGGCTAAAACGGTTCTGGCTCCCTGGCCATAGCGTTTTTCCATGAATTCAGGCAGGGTTGAAATTTTGCTTTTGAAATAGAAAGGGGCAAAGACCAGACCCAAAAGTATTAAGGTTATAGCAGCCAGCCATTCAAAGTTACCCCATACTAATCCTTCATTATAACCGGATGCTGCTAGTCCGACCAGGTGAATTGTTGAGATGTTCGATGCAAAAAGTGCAGCCCCTATCACTGGCCATTTAAGTCCGCGACCGGCAAGAAAATAGCGTTCGCTTGACATGTTTTTGAGTTTCACCGACAGAATTCCGATAGTCAGAATTCCAACTAAATAAACAACAATAATAACAGCATCTATCGGGCTAATCATAGTAAGTTTTATCTACTCGTTAATTAGGACTTAATTATTAATAGTAAAAAGATGATTGATAACTTGTGTTCAAATTTAAGAAATATCCTTAGTTCATTGGTCATAAGGATAAAATAATTCATTAGACAGATAATATGATCTGCTGATGTTTCTAATAGTATGAAAATAATCATGATTGAGAATGCTATCTTTACGATGTAAATAAACACATGGCAAAACAAGAAATTCAAAAGGTTGATTCTGAGGTTATGAATCGTATGAATCGTAGAGTAATTCTGCAATTGATTCGGCAAAATCATACCATCAGTCGTGCAGAATTAGTCAAACTAACTGGTCTGGCAGCGCCGACTGTGTCGCGAATTGTTGATCGAATTGTCAATGAAGAAAAGCTGGCAAAATATTGTGGAGTTGGTCATAGCAATGGAGGGCGTCCCCCGGTGATTGTTGAGTTTAATGCTTCTGGGAAATATGTTTTAGGGATTGATCTTGGTGCAACTATGATTCGTGGTGTATTGGCTGATCTTGATGCTGAAATTGTGATGGAGATCCAAATGCCCACAGGTAAAGAAGAAGGATATGAGGTCGTGATTGACAATCTTGTAAGTTTAGTTGAAAGATTATTGTCTAAGAGAGGATTGGATACTGGCCATGTTATTGGATTAGGTGTTGGGGTAGCAGGTTTGCTTGATAAGAAAAAGGAGATAGTAGATTTGTCACCTGATTTTGGATGGCAGAATGTGAATTTCAAGAATGATTTGGAAGCACGTCTGTCAATACCTTTGTTTCTGGAGAACTCTACCAGGTTAATGGCTTTAGGAGAGAAAGGCTATGGACAGGGAAGGGATCTTGAAAACTTTATTGTTGTTAATGTGGGTTACGGTATTGCAGCCGGAATTGTTGTTGAAGGTCAATTAATTGATGGAGGGAGAGGGTATTCGGGTGAGTTTGGACACATGACTATTGATCCTAACAGCAAAATAGTTTGTGATTGTGGACGTACTGGTTGTTTAGAAGCTTTGGCATCGGGGAGAAGTATTGGTCATCTGGCTCAGGTGGGTCTTACTAAATCAAGCCTGTTGAACCAGTTGTGTGGTGGAAAGGTTGAAAAGATTGATGCAAAAATGGTTTTTGATGCTTGCAGAAAAAATGATGATTTTGCAAAGAAAACATGCCTGAATGCAATGCGTTCACTTAGTGTTGGAATTGGTAATTTAATTCAATTACTTGACCCGACTCATGTTTTTGTCGGGGGTGGAGTGAGCTTGAACGGAGATCTTTTTTGGAGAGCACTCACGAATGAGATAGAAAAACAAAAAATGTTACCAAACCGACAAGTTCAGATTCTTCCTGCTGGTTTTAAGGAATATGCATCAGTAATTGGTTCTGTGGCCCTGGTTTTGGATGCAGTGTTAGGCCTTAAGCTTAGATAAAAGTGAGTTTTCTGTATACTTATTAATGTTATGTAAATAAGTTTCCTTAACTTGCATAAGTTAAATTATGTAAGTATGGATCCAATTTGTTTCACGGTACCCCGTCAGGGAGAACAATCCATAAAAGCTGAGTACTGGGAATTACCCTGTTTCTATCGCCCGTATCATTATCACAAGGAGTGTCAGCTTACATATATAGTGAAGAGCTCTGGTGAACTATTTGTTTCTGATACTTGCGTTGATTTCAAGCAGGGGGACTTATTTCTGATAGGAGAGAACCTTCCTCACGTTTTTCGATCTGATGCTAATGCTGGAAATAACTCTGAATCATTAACTCACGCACGGGCTATAACTATTTTTTTTGATAAGGAGCAATTTATAAAACTACTCGACTTACTTCCTGAGGCTTATCAGATATTAAGTCTTCTTTCGAATTCAAATTATGGAATTAAGTTAAGCCCGAAACAAGATTCTTCAATTGAAAGGAGTATTACTAATATTCTTGAATCAACAGGATTTGAGCAGGTTATATCTTTGATGAATACCTTTAGTCTTATGGTCGAGGATGATTCTGCACTCTACCTTTCTACCCGGCAACTACCTGTCAGAGATCCTCTTGACAGTAAAAAGATGAAAGTGATAGTAGATTTTATTCAGAACAACTACAATCATCAGATTAGTCTTGAAGATGTTGCTGGTCAGATTAGTATGACTTCCAGTGCTTTTTGTCGGTTTTTTAAGAAAAAAACCCAAAAGACCTTTTCTGATTATTTAATTGAGACACGTATAGCAAGAGCATGTAAATTATTGACCCAGGAAGACTATACTGTATCGGAGACTTGTTATGAGAGCGGGTACAACAGTACATCAAATTTCCACAGACATTTTAAGCGAGTTACCGGATTATCTCCTAATGAGTACAAAAAAAGACTTCTTTTCCAAGTCTAGGATAATTCTCATTCTTAATAAACAGTAAGAAAAAGACGATAATAGTTAATAAAGAGGATAAACAGGCAAATAAAGAGACTGAAAGCCTGTAGTGTTAGTCCTAATTTTAAACTGTATTATAAACATGTTTAAATTAACTGTTATCCTATGAAACAAAAGCTATTATTTTTACTGTTAGCATTCTTTTGCGCCATGTCCTCTTTTGGCCAAAACCGCCAGTTAACAGGAACAGTGACATCCTCTGAGGACAATGAAACAAAACCTGGTGTCACAGTCAGAATTAAAGAAACCGGTCAGGGAACAATTACCGGCTCTGATGGTAGATTTACCATCCAGTACAACCAAAGTCAGGGTACTTTAGTATTCTCCTTTGTTGGTATGACTAAACAGGAAGTACCTATCACATCTTCTAATGTATATAATGTAGTTTTAGAACCAGATGTTTTGGGTCTTGATGAAGTAATTGTAACTGCTTTGGGTATTTCACGTGATAAAAAGACTCTTGGATATGCCGTGCAGGATATTGGAGCAGCTGAACTATCTCAGGCGAAGGATAATAATATTGTTAATACCTTATCAGGTAAAATTGCTGGTGTTCAGGTAACAAGTGGTGGTAGTACTGTAGGTGCTTCATCCAGAATTGTTATCAGGGGTAATGCATCTTTTGCCGGCAATGAGCCACTTTTTGTTATCGACGGTACACCTATATTTAATAACACTACAAATATGGGTGGTGGTGGAGGTATTGACTGGGGAAATACTGGTGCAGATATCGATCCAAACAATATTGAGTCTATGACAGTACTGAAAGGTGCAAATGCTGCCGCCCTATACGGTAGCCGTGCAACAAACGGTGTTATTCTGATTACTACCAAAAAAGGAAACGAAGGAAGAAAATTAGGTATTGATGTTACCAGTTCACTGGTATTCGATCAACCAGCCTACTTTCCAAAATTCCAGAATGAATATGGTGGAGGTTGGAACGGTAGTGAATATCAGTATGATCAATACAAAGCAGATAATCCAGGATACAGCAAAAGCTATGGTGAGTATGCAAAGGAGTTTGGATACAATTATGTTGATGGCAACGGTGGTGGTGTAAATGATGGTTGGCCAATTAACTGGGGCCCACGTATGGATGCAGGATATAATCTTGATCAATGGTCAACTGGTGCAAATAGTCCTTATGTCAGCCGTCCTGATAACTACAAGAACTTTTTCCAAACAGGTGTGAATCTTGAGAATGCTGTTGCAATATCATCTAGTACCGCAAAAGCATCAGGACGATTGGCCTTTACCAATTTGGATACAAAAGGGATAATTAATTTTACAGATCAAAGTCAGCAAACAATAAACGGAAGTTTGACTCTTCGACCAACTGACCGATTGACTGCGGTAACCAATTTTACTTATCTGACTAAAGAGAGTAACAATTTACCAAATAATGGATATTCTGGTATTGGAGTTGATTTTGCCTGGCTGCAAAGAGATTATGATATGTCACATGCAAAGCAGTTATTCAGTGATCAAGGTAATGCAGGGCATATATATCCTGGTTTCGACAATCCTTATTATTCTTTAAGAAATCTAACAGGCTTTAACCGTGATCGTCTTTATGGAAATATGAGTCTCGACTATAAGCTAACAGATTGGTTATCAGTAATGGTCAGGGCAGGAACAGATTTTTACAATGAGTATCGTAAAGATCAAACCCAGTCTGGAACATCAGGAAATATACGCAGGGATAGAGGAGGTCAATTTAACCAGACTCAATTGTATTATAACGAGACTAATGCAGATTTAATGCTGAATTTCGATAAGAGTTTTGGTGACATAAGGCTTGATGGAACTGTTGGGGCTAACTATAGAAGTTACAAAACCAAGAATATGTACATGCGGGCAAATGATCTAACCGTACCTGATCTCTTCACTATCTCAAATGTAAAAGGTTCGCCTGTGGTTAGTATGTATGATTATCAAAAAGAGACTAATTCAGCTTTCTTTGCAGCTAATGCATCATACAAAAATTTCCTTTTCTTTGGTGTTACCGGACGAAATGACTGGAGTTCAACTCTACCCGCTGAAAACAGATCATATTTTTATCCATCTGTTAGTACTGGTTTGATTATCACAGAGGCATTTGGTATTGATTCAGATGTTCTCAGTTTCGCCAAGCTACGTGGTAGTTGGGCTCAGGTAGGAGGCGATACAGGTGCTTATAAACTGTCTCGTACTTATTCAGCAAGCACATTTAATAATATTTCGATGTTTAGTCCTGGTTCAACGCTTCCTCCAAATAATCTGAAGCCAGAGATAACCTCTTCATTTGAAATTGGAGCTGATATAAGGTTATGGCAAGATCGTGTTGCACTGGACTTCACGTATTATGATCAAACAACAGTTAACCAGATTCTTTCAGTAGCAACATCAACCGCAACAGGTTACAGGTCAATGTTACTGAACGCCGGTGAGATTGAAAATAGCGGTGTTGAGATTATGATGAATGTAAAAGTACTCGATAATAATGATGGATTAAACTGGATTGCATCATTGAATTGGGCGAAAAACAAGAGTACCGTAAATGAGCTATATGGAGATCTCGAATCATATCAGATTTCAGGCGGATTCGGTGGGTGCAAAACTCTCGGTATCCCGGATGAAGAATGGGGAGTTCTTTGGGGACTGCCATATGTGAAAGATGATAATGGAACAATGGTTGTGAACGATGCCGGATTACCTCTCACTACCAATGTTGGTGTCAATCTGGGAAATGTTACTCCTGATTGGACTGGCGGTTTCAGAAATAGTTTCTCATATAAAGGTTTTAATTTGAGCTGCCTTATCGACGCAAGAATGGGCGGAGACTTCTTTAGTGTAACAGCGTGGCATGCTCCTTTTACCGGTTCATATGAAGGCTCAACTCTGGATAATGTTCGTGAAACAGGTTTGATTGCCGACGCTGTTAAGCAAGACGGAAGCGTTAATGATACCAGAGTATCTGCACAGCAATATTATGCCGGATCATGGATGTGGAACAACCATGAATATTCAATTCTTGATGGTTCATTTGTAAAACTTCGTGAATTGGTATTCGGATATGACTTTGATGTAAGCGGAATTAACTGGTTACATGCTGCTAACTTGTCTTTCGTTGGTCGGAACCTTGCTATTCTTTACCGTCACGAAAGTACCAAAGAGTTAGGAATAGATCCTGAAGTTGGTTTGGGTGGTGGAGACAATGGTGTTGGATTTGAGAATTTCCAGATTCCTACTATGAGAAGTTACGGATTTAAACTAAGGGTAAGCTTTTAATCGTAAAATCGAAGAAAAATGAAAACAATAATGAAAATAAAAGTACTAGCCCTGGCAGTTTTACTACTAGGCATCGGATCTTGTACAAAGGACTTCGATGAGATGAATGTGAACCCTAACGCAGCAACCGTTGTACCTGCTACTAATGTATTCCTGCGTGGTATGATGTCAATTACATATACTCTGTTTGGTGAACGTCTTGATGTTTATTATACAGGTTCATGGGCCGGACAAACTGCAGCAATTGGAACCGGTGATTATGAATACCGGGTAGATATCAATAATAGCCAATGGCGTAGTATGTATATAGCTATGACCTATTGTGTTGATGCCATGAGGCTCGCAAAGGAGGAGGGTAATGACAATTTATATGCTGCTGCACTAACATTAAAGGCCTACGCAGCACATCAAACATCCGACTTGTGGGGAGATATACCTTATTCCGAAGCTTTCAGGCTGGAAGAAGATATTATTTATCCTAAGTATGATAAGCAAAAGGATGTATATGCTGAGGTTCTTGCAGAACTGAAAACTGCATCTGAAATGTTTTCAGATGAAGGCGGAGACATAGGGGTAGGAGACTGGATTTTTAAAGGTGATATCAGTAAGTGGGTTAAATTCGCTAATTCAACACGCTTGAGAATTGCCTTGAGAATGTCATCCGTTGATGAAGCCGGAGCAAAGGCTGTTATTTCAGAAGTATTGGATAAGCCTTTGCTTACAGATCAAAGTGATAATGCATATTTCTGGTATCCAGGTATCACTCCTGATCAGGAAATTTGGTATGAAAGAATGGGAGCAGCTGACGGAAACAAAACCGATCAGTATCGAACTAATGATGTAATGGTTTCCATTTTAAAGGATAATAATGATCCAAGGTTGCCTGTTTATGTTGACAAGAATAAATATGGCGAGTACAATGGATATCGTTTTTATGATGGTCAAACCAGAGACACAATGAACAATGGTAATAATGTGTCACACATAGGTGACCGATTTGGAAATGACCCTGAAGGATTCTCTCCATTCATGCATTGTGCTGAGATTTATTTCAACAAAGCTGAGATTTATGAAAGAGGCCTTGCTGATGGTAATGCTAAGGAAGCATACGAAATGGGTATTATGAAATCTATGGAGGATAATGGAATAGATGCTGCTGCAGCTACAGCTTTCCTTTCGGAACCAGGTGTTGCATGGGGAGCAGGTTCAATGTCTAATCTTGAAAAGATCAGAACACAAAAGTGGATTTCGCTTTTTAAGCAAAGCGTAGAAGCATGGTCAGAAGCCAGAAGAACAGATGTGCCATTAATGACAGGAGTGTCAGAAAACTATGCGCAATTTGGTCATAACAGACCTCCGTTCAGAATGGCATATGCCGACGAAGAGAAGTCTCTTAACATCAACTTTCCAACAGATGTTGTTGAAAGTGATATTTTTTACGGTACCCAAATGTGGTGGGATACCAGAACTGGAGTTAATTAAGCCCTGAAATTGGGATTAATGCTTCACTATGAACTGAATTTTGGGTGTATTTTTAGTTAATAGTTTTTAGGTTGATTTGAGTTGATTATTCAACTAGAGCATGCAAGCGAAACAGGTGGGGGTAACCTCACCTGTTTTTCTATAGTTTATCAGCGTTCTTATTAATAAATTCAACCGTTTATATTTGTTTTATTTATCGGATGGAACTCCTATGAAAAGAATAATCATTCTCGTGGATGTAATAAATGCTTATGAAAACAACAAAGTCAGCCTTAATCCTATTTTTTGGCCTTACTATCTGCTCCCTGATTTCGATGCCATCCTGCGTATCAGAGTCCAATAAGCCCAACATAATAATTTTCCTGACAGATGATTTGGGATATGGAGATTTGGGCTGCTATGGAAATCGAATCATTAAAACACCGAATATCGACAAGCTGGCTTCTCAGGGTGTGAGATATACTGATTTCCACGCTGCAGGAACAGTGTGTTCACCTTCGAGGGCCGCATTGCTAACTGGCCGTCATCCTTACCGTCTTGGGTTTTACTATATTCTTGGAGGAGGAGCTCACCTTCAGGCGAGTGAAATTACACTGCCTTCCCTCCTGCAAAAAGAGGGTTACAATACCTTTTTCGCAGGAAAATGGCATCTTACACATTTTGACAGACCTAAAGCAAAGCAGCCCGATCCGGCAGATCATGGATTTGATTATTGGTTTGCCACTGTTGTGAATGCTTTTGACGGACCAGAAAGTCCTGGCAGGTTTTATCGCAATGGTGAGCCTGTTGGAGAACTCAACGATTGGTACTGTAACCTTATCGTAGATGAAGCTATCGATTGGCTTGAAGAGCAAAATGAAGATCAAGCCCCATTTTTCATGGAAATTTGTACTCACGGTCCCCATACCCCGATAAACCCACCTGACAGTTATGCTGCTGCTTATGATAATGATGAAGTGGAGAGACTGGAAGATGAGGTCGGCTATGGTTATGTACCACGACGTGATGATAAAGATATTGAAGCACATAAAAAATTCTATTATGGTACAGTCAGCCAGATCGATGATGCCTTTGGTCGGCTTATGAAGGCATTGGATATTAAGGGGCTGGATGATAATACAATAGTTATTTTTACTTCGGATAATGGCCCTGAATATCCGGTCAATTTTATGGAATCACGAGGAGAATGGGATGATGATATTCGTGACAAATGTTTTGGGAGTCCGGGTCCCCTGAGAGGGATGAAAAGATTTACTTATGAAGGTGGACACCGTGTGCCCGGTATTATTCGCTGGCTAGGAACTGCAAAATCAGGACAGGTGAATACCTCAATTATAAATGGCACCGATTTATTCCCCACTATCTGTGATCTTGTGAATATCCCCCTGCCGGATGACAGAGTTATAGATGGTGAGAGTATGCTTCATGCTTTTAAGGGGAAATATCAGCAAAGGCAGCATCCGGTAGTTTGGAGTGCTCCTGTTCATGAATATGAATTTGTTCCCCCAATGACCCTGAGAGATGAAAACTTTCTGTTAGTAGGATTCTTCAACGGTAAAAAGCCTGAACAATTATGGATGGATTGGATCAAGACAGCTAAGCCAGAGAAATATGCCCTGTATGATCTGGATAAAGATATCGGACAACAAAATGACCTGTCAGGTCTCCTGCCGGATAAAACCAAAGAGCTATCTGATAAAATGAAAGATAAATGGAACGATCTCCAGCATGATTCCCCTGTTTGGCCACAGTGGAAAGCAAAATAGTACTTGTAAAGATTGAAGTGCCTAATTTTATATAATAAACAAACTATGAGAAAGTCAAATTATTCCTTAACCATATTCCTTATTCTTACTTTCTATGTCTTATTTTCTATGCCTTCCGCAGCTCAGGAGTTAAGGGTTGATCCTGCAAATGTCTTATGGTATGAGACTCCTGCAAAAGCATGGGAAGAGGCTCTCCCGGTTGGGAATGGCAGACTCGGGGCTATGGTATTTGGTAAGAATGGTGAAGAAAGAATACAGCTGAACGAGGAAACCTATTGGTCGGGTGGTCCCTATTCTACTGTGGTGAAGGGTGGTGCAAAGGCTCTTCCTGAAATTCAGAGATTAATCTTTGAAGGCAAACCAATTGAGGCCCATAAACTTTTTGGTCGCAACCTGATGGGATATCCTGTTGAGCAGATGAAGTATCAATCCATGGCTAATCTGCATCTGTTTTTTGAGAATGAGAAAGAAGTGACCGAGTATAAGCGCTGGCTCGACCTTGAGACAGCCACAACAAATGTTGAATATAAAGCTCATGGGGTTACTTATCATCGGGAGGTGCTTTCTTCTGCACCAGATCAGGTTATTGTAGTAAGGTTGACAGCTGATCAACCCGGACAAATATCATTCAGGGCTGAATTACGGGGTGTTCGAAATATGGCTCATTCAAATTATGGGACCGATTATTTCAGAATGGATGGTGTAGGAAATGACGGATTGATGATTAACGGTCGCTCTGCAGATTATCTGGGGGTGGATAGTAAGCTCAATTATCGAACCCAGTTAAAGGCTGTACCTGAAGGGGGAACTATGGAGGTAATTGGAAGTGAGTTATTCGTAGAGAATGCTGATGCTGTCACTCTTTATGTTGTTGCGGCAACCAATTTTGTCGCTTACAATGATGTTAGTGGTGATCAGGTAGCACGGGTTAAAAAGTATATGACAAACATTGCTGGCAAATCTTATGCTGAGATTAGAGATGCCGGGATTAAGGATTACCGGTCATATTTTGAGCGCGCATCTTTGCAGATGACAAATACCACTAATTCTTTTCTGCCCACTGATCAGCGAATGAAGAATTTTGAAACTGCCGATGATCCCAACCTGGCTGCCCTGGCATATAATTTTGGTCGCTACCTTTTAATTTCATCTTCTCGTCCTGGTACACAGCCTGCCAATTTACAAGGTATCTGGAATGAAAGTCAGAATCCCAGTTGGGACTCAAAATACACAACCAACATCAATACTGAAATGAACTATTGGCCTGGTGAAACAGGAAACCTTTCAGATTGTGTTGAGCCCCTCATTACTATGGTCAAGGAGCTCACTGATCAGGGATCTCAGGTAGCCCGTGAGCATTATGGTGCAGATGGCTGGGTATTTCATCAGAATACAGATCTCTGGAGGGTTGCAGCGCCGATGGACGGACCCACATGGGGTACCTTTACCGTTGGTGGCGCATGGCTGACTACACATTTGTGGGAGCATTATCTCTACACTCTGGATGAGGATTATCTTAAGGAAATTTACCCTGTGATAAAAGGATCGGTAGATTTCTTTATGGATTTTCTAGTTGACCATCCCAATGGTAAGTGGCTGGTTACTAATCCCTCCAACTCTCCGGAGAATCCTCCCCAGGGTCCCGGGTACAAATATTTTTATGATGAGGTAACAGGGATGTACTATTTTACTACAATATGCTACGGGGCCAGTATGGATATGCAGATTCTTACTGATTTGTTTGCCTATTATGCCGAAGCCAGTCAAATACTTGGCAGAGATGAAGGATACGCTAATAATGTACTTGAAGCCCGTGCCAGACTAGTGCCTCCGCAAATTGGAAAAGACGGTACTTTGCAGGAATGGTCGGAAGACTATGCTCAATTGGAGAAGAGTCACCGACATTTCTCACATATGTATGGTTTGTATCCCGGCAATGTATTATCGGCCAGGAGAACCCCAGAATTTGTGGATGGTATTAAGGCTGTTCTTGAGCAAAGAGGTGATGGTGGAACCGGTTTCTCCCGAGGATGGAAAATGGCTTTATGGGCTAGATTGTATGATGGAGAAAGATCACATAAGGTATTTAAAGGATATATTAAAGAGCAGGCTTATCCCCAGCTTTTTGCGAAATGCTTTACACCCTTACAAGTGGATGGTACTTTTGGAGTAACAGCCGGAATAACCGAGATGATAATGCAATCTCATGAAGGAGTGATCGAACTCTTACCGGCATTGCCAGTCAAATGGAATACAGGACGGTTTGATGGTGTTTGTGCCAGAGGAGCCTTTGAACTGGATATTCAATGGGCAGATGGCCAGGTGACAAGTGTTGAAGTATTATCAAAAAAAGGTAAGCTATGTCGTATTAATGCGAAGACGAAGCTTAAAGTTTCTTGTGATGGGAAAAGGGTTCGAACAAAAGTGGCAAAGGATGGAACAGTAGAATTTGCAACAGAGGCCGGGAAGGTTTACTCAGTTGCTCAGTGACTCCGTTACTCTGTTACTCTGTTACTCGGTACACCATCAGAAGTAGAGTGGGAGTATGATTGTTCAACAAAAACACTTTCACGGATTAAATAGTTTCTAGCCCGAATTAGTTAATATCTTTGAAACTAAACTTGGAATATTAAGTATGAAACCAATTACATTTCTATTATCCTGTTTTTTTCTTTTTACTCTTATTGGCTGTTCTCCAAATATTGAGGAAGAAAGGCAATGGTCCTCATACCGAGGGTATTATTCCAGCGGAGTGCTTGATAATACAACACTCCCTTCGCATTGGGATGTTGAAGGGGGCACAAATATCAAATGGAAAACTGATATTCCTGGTCTTGCTCTTTCATGTCCTGTGATCTGGGGCGATAAGCTGTTCATTACAAGCGCAATAAGTCAGACTGATAATACAATTCTCAGAGCAGGTTCCTATGTTAATTCTAATCCTGTGGAGGATGAATCGGTTCACGATTGGGTGGTATATTGTTTTGATAACAATACAGGGGATATTATTTGGGAGAAAACTGCTTTCACTGGTGTTCCTCAGGTGAAAAGGCATCCAAAATCTACGCATGCCAATTGTACTCCGGCAACTGATGGAGAGCATATTGTTGCATTTTTTGGATCCGAAGGTCTTTACTGCTATGACATGGATGGGGACCTGCTGTGGAAAAAGAATTTTGGAAGATTGCATGCGGGGGCCTGGGCAGAGCACAGAGGGGCAATTGAATGGGAATTCGGAAGTTCACCATTGATTCACAAGGGAGTTGTGCTAATTCAGAGCGATGTAAGAGGTGAATCTTTTTTAGGTGCTTTCGATGTTGAAACGGGGGACGAGTTATGGAAGAAATCAAGAGAGGAGCATCCTGGTTGGTGTACCCCTAATATTTATAATTATAATGGCAAAGATTGTGTTGTTGTAAACGGATATAAGCATCGAGGGGCTTATGATTTTGAAACTGGTGAAGAGATATGGACAATGTCTGGTGGAGGAGATATACCGGTTCCAACACCCCAGATAGGTGATGGGCTTATTTATTTTAACAGTGCACACGGCCGCTTTTCTCCGGTAATGGCTGTGAAGGCTGATGCAAAAGGAGACATCACACTTGAGAAAGGTGAAACATTTAATGAGTTTATACAATGGAGCTTCCCGAGAGGAGGATCTTATATGCACTCATTGTTATTATATGAAAACCACCTGTATAATGTGGGATGGAATGGATCAGTTGAATGTCTGAATCCCCTAACCGGAGATCGGATTTACAAGCAAACCCTTGGTCAGGGTGATTCTTTTATCGCTTCACCAGTAGCATCTGATGGAAAAATATACGTTATTAGCGATCATGGATTGGTATATACACTGAAAGCCGGACCTGAATTCGAAATACTCGCAGAAAATGATTTGGGTGATATTTGTATGGTAGTACCTGCTCTTAGCGATAATGCTATCTTTTTCAGAACCCAGCATTCACTTATTGCTGTTGCTGGTGAATAGCTAAATGATTAGCCCATGCTCAAACTTCCTTTTATTTTTTTACTATTCCTTCTGTCGAACTGGAGTTACGGACAGGATTTAACATTTCGAACTAGCGAACGACTAATACTCGGTAATTACAAGGAACGATCAGCCTCAATAAGTTCTGGAGATATAGATGGGGATGGAGATATGGATGTTCTTGTTGCCAATGGAAGACACTGGCCCGGCCAAAATCGAATTCTGGTAAATAATGGTAAAGGAATTTTCACGGCATCCAAACCGTTGGGATTAGAAAGTGCAACGAGTTATGCCACTGAGCTAGCAGATTTTGATATGGATGGTGATCTGGATGTTGCTGTCGGAAATGATATGGCTCCAAATTACATTTTTATAAATGATGGAGCTGGGAACTTTGTTAAAGCCTCTTCTTTTGGAATGACCTACGCACCAACAAGAAATCTCACAACAGCTGATATAGACATGGATGGAGACATTGACATTTTGATAACTAACAGAGGTCGGGAAAATGAGATCTGTCTTAATAATGGGATGGGGGACTTCTCAGTGAGTATAGGGTTTGGAAGTAAGGACGATTCGACAATAGATGTGGAAGTGGCAGATATTGATGGGGATAATGATTATGACCTAATCCTGGCTAACAGAGATGAGCAGCAAAATTTCGTATACCTGAATGATGGTATGCTGGATTTCTCAGATAGGATCCCATTCGGATCCGGCAGCGATAATACCAGATCGCTTGCTGTTGCTGATATGAATAATGATAAGATCCTGGATATCGTCGTAGCAAATATTGGTGAGGCAAATGCAGTTTATTTTGGTGATCCACAACTCAGGTTTGCTGAAAAGATTGAATTCGGTACTCGCGTAGCTAATTCTTATGCAATAGCAATCAGCGATTTTGATTTGGATGGTAATCTGGATATTGTAGTTGGAAATTCAAGGGAAGCAAACACGGTTTTTCTGAATAGGGCTGATGCTACTGTTTGGGAGAGAATTCAATTGAGCGATAAAAAATTCAACACCTATGATATCATCACATCTGATCTTAATGGAGATGGCAGGGAAGATATTATTGAAAGCAATTCGGATGAGGTAAACTACTATTATTTTAATCAATTAAAAGTGGTGAGGCGATGAAAAACTGGATATTCAAACTTGGTGTGGTATTGATGATTATTTCAGTTCCATTTTTTTTATGTATTCCCATTGTTCCTTTTCTTGATGTGGAAACTAAAACAAAAGTCACTCTCACTACTATCTTATTAGTCTCAGGAGAAGTGCTGTTTTGGGCAGGAGGGCTGTTGGTAGGTAAGGAACTTTTCACCAAATACAAATCTTATATGAATCCGAGGAATTGGTTTAGAAAAAAAAGTACAAATGAGAACTCTGATTAGTTTACTTAGTGTTTTAGTGTTTGGGTTACCTGTTTTTACTCAAAATATTGGGCCTGATGATTTGGTTTTTTCGGGCATTGTTGCTGAGTATAACAAATCAGACCAGGGTCAGGATTATCAGATCAAAGTGATTAGCCACGACAAGCAGGATTCCATAATTGGAAGCATCTCAGCTGATATGGTGAGAGTTGCGGAAGTATCTGAAATTATCAGGAGAAGAGTCAAAATTATCTATCGTTATCAGTTAGAAAATCAGTTATATTCGATCGATCTTCAATCGAGACACTCCACTGGACAAAAGACTGACAGGGCGAAAATACTTGCAGTTGAGGGAAGATTAAATACCTGTACATGTGGAGATATGGATGGTTATGTTGACATTGAAACTGCGGATGGCACAATCATGGAATTTCAAGCAGGTTTATATAGCCCCGAGGATATCTTCAGAGGTGATGATGTAGTAGTATTTTACAAGGAAGTTACAACAACTGAAATCAGAAGTTTGCAATTTCTGGAAGAATAGTATTGAAGGTAAGGTAATAATCAGGGGTGGTAAAGGCAAAAAAGATCGGGCAACCTTACATACGCTTCGGCATTCCTTTGCCACTCATTTATTGAGCAATGGCACTGATATAAGATATATTCAGAGTTTGCTTGGTCATTCAAGTCCTAAGACGTTTCAGATTTACACTCATATAACCAACAAAGGAATAGATCAGATCAAGAACCCTTTAGACAATTTAGGGATAACATGATAAAGCTTGGGGGTTCTCTAAAAGAAATAGTACATTAGATTTCAATTACCACCAATTGATTTGCAAGCATTTAACAAACATCAGCTATACCTCATGTACCCGAAAGTTATCGGATGCTGACTCGGTTAGCGTTCATGCAAATAGACCTATCCAATTAATGTAATCTGTATTTTTTGATTTGGAAATAATTGCTTAAATTTATTTTTCACTAAAGGAGAATGACTCTCATTAAGGAAATATTCTAATGAAAAGATTGATAGAAAATATTAGAAATAAGTTATCTGAAAAAGGATTAAAAGTTACTCCTCAGCGGATTAGTATTCTTGAGGCTATTTATAGTTTGAATAATCACCCAACTGCCGATAATATTATTGAATTTATTCGTGTATCTCACCCAAATATTGCAACAGGGACTGTTTACAAAGTATTAGATACACTGGTTGAAAATAAGTTAATCAAAAAAGTTAAAACAGACAGAGATATTTTGCGATATGATGGAATTGTTGATAACCACCATCATATTTATTGTTCTGAGTGTGATTTAATAGAAGATTATAAGGATGAAGAATTAGATGTTTTATTAAAAGAATATTTTAACAAGAAACAATTTGAGGGTTTTAAACTTGAAGATATTGTAGTTCAAATTAGAGGAACATTCGATAAATGTTAAACATTAACTTTAAAATTGAGTATCATGGAACAAAATCTTGAACAAGAGGTATTTAGTATGCCAAGAATTGGTGATGCTGCACCAGAATTTAAAGCAGTAACAACACAGGGAGATATAAACTTTCCTGCTGATTATAAAGGCGATTGGGTAATTCTTTTTAGTCACCCTGCTGACTTTACTCCTGTTTGTACATCTGAATTTATGACTTTTGCTACAATGGAAGATAAATTTGCAGAAGCAAATTGTAAACTTGTAGGTCTTTCTATTGATGGATTGTACAGCCATATTGCATGGTTGAGAACTATTAAAGAAAAGATAGAGTACAAGGGAATGAAAGATGTTGAAGTAAATTTTCCGTTGATTGAAGACATTAAAATGGATGTTGCCAAAAAATATGGAATGATTCAACCTAATGAAGATTCTACAAAGGCGGTTAGAGCTGTTTTCTTCATTGACCCAAAAGGAATAATTAGAGCTATCATTTATTATCCACTAAGTTTAGGAAGAAACTTTGATGAGCTATATCGTGTAATTGTTGCTTTACAGGCAGCTGACGAATTTGGAGTTGCAACTCCTGCTGATTGGAGACCAGGAGATGATGTCATCATTAGCCCTGCTGGTTCATGTGGTGCTGCTAAGGGTAGAATGGAAGATAGTGACCTTGACTGTAAAGATTGGTTTTTCTGCACCAAGAAACTTGATAAAAATACAGTATTAGACAAAGTTTTAAAGAAGAAATAGAAAGCACGAAACGCTAACACAAAGTATATAATGTAAATTTCCAGATTATTGATGGATTTAAGAGACTATATGTTGCACAGGATCTGATGATGGAGACTCTTTCGAGCAGCCATGCGCGTGCGCTTATACGCTTGCCGCGCGACAAACAGTGTGAAGAGCCCCGGGTTATTATTACCCATGGTTTTCCCAGTCGTCTGAGCAACACCCTGATTGATGCTTTTTTGGCCACTGAGGACCAGGTGCAGCAGCGTGATATTCTGGCTTACCCGTATAAGGCACTCGAAAAGAGAGCACCGGAGAAAATTGCAGAGTGCTAATATCCACGGCTTTCGGGTTATGACAATGACCTGGTAAAATCAATGAAAAGGGTCACAGGGTCGGTTCAAATCCTTCTTTCGCACTTGGATGATCATCGCCTTGGGGAGTTAAACAAGACCGAGAATGTGATTATCGCCCCTGGCTCAAGGGTGTAAATGATATCCGCTTACATGGCACAACAAACTAAATACCAACACGGTAATAAAAACCGTTGGTGGATATATCATCGTTACTTCCACGATAACCATTTTACCGACCAGAGGATTACTAAAAAAGGTACCGAACAAAATCGTCTGTACCCATTAAGTATTATGTGAAAGTGAAAGCCAACGCCAATCCTTTTCTGCCCGAATATGACAGATACTTCTATCAGAGAACTAAATGGAGAGAAGATTTAGCCAAAGAATGTTACCAAATTACTACTTTTAGGTCAAATAAAAACAGTAATAACAGCCGGGTGTCACTTCGCCGTGATTGCCTTTAAAGTGCCTGAGCTGTATGCGGTGAAAATCGCACGTACAGTTCTTAGGGGGCGTAAGCTACCCGGTGCCACAAGCCGAAAAAAAACTGAATGAAAAGAGCAATTATAATTGGTGCGACTTCTGGAATTGGCAATGAGCTCTCCAAAATTCTTGTGGAGAATGAATATAAAGTTGGAATTACGGGAAGACGAAAAACTGAGCTTGATAATTTAAAAGAATCGAACTCAAAAAACTTCAGCATTAGTTCTTTCGATTGCACAACAGAAAACAACTCTGAAAAACTGACTGAATTAGTCAATGAAATAGGAGGATTGGATTTGTTGATTTTAAGCTCAGGTACAGGAGATTTAAATGAAAAATTAGAATTTGATATTGAGAATTCAACCAATAAATTGAATGTAATTGCTTTTACTGAAATTGTAGACTGGACATTCAATTATTTTGAAAAACAAGGGAAAGGACATCTAATAGCAATAAGTTCAATAGCAGGAATAAGAGGTAGTAGAATTGCACCGGCTTACAATGCTTCAAAAGCCTATCAGATAAATTATTTGGAAGGATTAAGACAAAAAGCAACGAAAACGAAAAAACCGATTTATATAACTGACATAAGACCTGGATTCGTTGATACAGATATGGCAAAAGGAGAAGGGCAATTTTGGGTTGCAACTAAAGAAAAAGCAGCAAAACAGATTTTTGGATTTATCAAAAAGAAAAAGACTGTTGGATACGTATCTAAGAGGTGGCGATTAATTGCAATACTATTGAAGGTAATACCAAATGGAATATATAAAAGAATATGAAAACCAGTGGCTAACCATGAAAACACCATAGCATTCAGTGGGAGTTTCAACATCACCTCTCGCTCGATCCTCTGTCCTGGTGGACACCGGATCGCACGCCCGGCTACGGAGTTTGCACTGATCCATTAGCGATAATTTAAAAAGGAATTATGAAATTCATGCCGATTACAAAAATTGTCTTACAACTTATTATACTAGTCTTTTGTACTGCATGTGATAAGAACCAAAGCCAACTAGACAAACCAAATATCATTCTGATTTATGCTGATGATTTAGGTATAGGATTACTTAGTCATGAGGGACAGCAGATCATTAAAACTCCACATATTGACAAGCTGGCTAAAGAAGGTCTTCGATTTCAAAATGCTTATTCCTGTATGCTATGTGCTCCAGCAAGGGCATCACTTTTAACAGGACTTCATGATTGTCACTCTGAGAAGTTTGAGATAACCAACGCAGGTATTTATAAAAAAATTGGTAAAGGGGATTACACTCACCGTGAAGTTGAGACAATGATCAATGAACGATTATCTGCAGTACCTGAAGAAATGGTATTTTTAGGTGAGGTGGCTAAAGAGGCAGGATACATTACAGCTCAATTCGGGAAATTGGAATGGGGCTTTGCTTCCACTCACAAGCAAATGAAACGACACGGATGGGATTACTTTTTTGGTTATCTTGATCATGTAAGAGCGCATGGGTTTTATCCTCCTTTTTTATTTGAAAATGGGAAGTTGATTGAGATTAGTGGAAATACCCTAGCGAACTGTGGGAAATCTGGTGAACCTGAGACACAAGAAACATACGTTGAGCGTTGGAATATGACAGGAAAAAAAGTCTATTCCCAAAACCTTTTCATGGATAGCGTTCTAAGTTTTATTTCTACCAATAAGGATCAACCATTTTTCTTATATTTTCCAACTCAACTACCACATGGACCAGTGTCTATTCCCACAGTACATTCCGATTTTGTATACGATGAACGTCTAACGCAAATAGAGAAGGAATATGCTTCAATGGTAAAAATGTTGGATGATAATATTGGACAGATTTTGCAAAAACTTGAATCACTTAATATCGATGACAACACTATCGTGATATTCACATCAGACAATGGGCATGAGATCTACTATGGACAGCAAGATCGTGTTCATAAGCCTTATACAAATATGAAAACAGGAGAGATTTTTAACAACCTTGAAAATAAATACTATAGCGACTTAGGAGGGGATGTCTTTGATGGTAATGGTGGTAGAGCAGGATTGAAGCGAAGTAATTTGCAAGGGGGCATAGTTGTTCCGCTAATAATTCGATGGCCAAAAGAGATTTATCCAGCACGGATTAGCAACCATTTAGTAACAAATTATGACATTTTACCCACAATTGCTGAAATTACCGGCTTTTCCAGATTATTTAACACAGATGGTATTTCTTTTTTTAACGAATTGACTGAAAAAGATACTGAATTAGAGCATGAATTCGTCGTATTCTCCTCATATTCTGGCCCTACTCTGATTACAAATGACGGATGGAAAATAAGAGCATATCTGGCTAAAGATGTATTTGAACTTTATTATTTACTCGATGATTTTCGAGAGGAGAGCGATTTATCAGAAATATATCCTGATAAATTAAATGAACTTAAAAGTGAACTTCTAAAAGCTTGTGATGGTAATCTCATTAATGGACTATATTCCTCGAGAAAAAATCAGATAAAAATTGAATAAACTATCACTAATAAGTGTCATTAGTAATGTGGTTTTCAGAGATTTTCGAGCGTTATCTCGCATCAAATTTGGTGTATCTTGTGAAGTAGCCCGCAATCCCGAAACAAAAAACATGAGCGAATTCTGGGAATCAAAATTTAAAGACGAACAAACGTCGTGGGGATTTGAACCTTCGGATTCCGCAATCTTAATAAAGAACTTCTTCCTTGAGGAGGGAGTAAAGGACATATTGATACCTGGAATTGGATATGGCAGGAATGCAAAGATCTTTTATGACAACAGGATCAATGTTTCAGAAACATTTACAGATATGAACCCTGTTACATTCATAATAATTATTGTAATAATTAGTATCATCTTATTTGCTTGGATTCGTAGAAGAAATTCAGGATGGAAAGTTCCAAAAGAACCTTTTCCAAAAGATTGGAGAATTATATTGATCCGGGAAGTAGCGTTTTATAATTCATTATCCGAAGAAGAAAAAGATAGATTTGAATTCAAGGTCCATGAATTCCTTTTGAATTGCAGGATAACAGGAATTGAAACTACTGTTGAAGCAATAGATAAAGTACTTATTGCGTCAAGTGCAGTTATTCCAATATTTGAATTTGGTGATTGGAAATATTCAAATATTCATGAGGTTTTACTTTATCCGTCAATGTTCAATGAGAAATTTGATACCGAAGGTCCGGACAGATCAATACTGGGAATGGTGGGTACTGGTTATATGGAAGGTAAGATGATCTTGTCTCAGCAAGCATTAAAACATGGATTTAAGAATGAATCAGATAAGACAAACACTGCAATTCATGAATTTGTTCATTTGATAGATAAGACAGATGGATCAATCGATGGTATTCCCTCATTATTATTGGAAAAGCAGTACTCAATTCCGTGGATAGATCTGATCAATAAGAAGATAGATGAGATATACGATGGAGTATCAGAAATAAATCCCTATGGTGGAACAAATAGAGCTGAATTTTTCTCTGTTGTAAGCGAATATTTCTTTGAGCGACCAAAGTTACTTGAGAAAAACCATCCTGAATTGTATAATCTCCTGGAAAGAGTATTCAGGCAAAATATGTCATCCAGAAGGCTTAGCAAGAAGAAAGAGATGATAAGACGTAATAGTCCTTGTCCTTGCAATAGTGGAGATAAGTTTAAGAATTGTTGCGGTAATGGGCATTATGGGGGAGTACTAAATGGCAGCAGCCCGAAACATTAGATACTATAATCCTGTTAAAAACAATTATTTTGGAATAGGTATGTCCTACAGTTGCTTCTATGCTTTTTCCTTACCTTGGAGCTTCCTTATTATTTAACTCCGAAAGTGAATATGAGTACTAAGAGTACACAGCATCATCCAAAGCGCTTTCTAAGTTCCGGTTTTACATTGGCCGTCACCATTGGCGGTATCATTGGTCTGGGTATTCTGCGCACACCCGGCGAGGTAGCAGAAGTTGCTCCCAATCCTTTTTTATTTGTTTCCCTCTGGGTACTTGGCGGCCTTTTTGCACTATTGAGCACAATAGTAGCGGCCGAACTGATTTGTATGACACCACGGTCAGGAGGATCCTATTCTCTGGTGAGACGTGCTTACGGGCCTTTTCCTGGTTTCGTCATTGGCTGGGTTGACTGGTTGAGTTTTGTCTCTGACATTGCTTTGAAGGCAGTGGTGGTTACAGAATTTGCTACGCTGCTTTTTCCTGATATAGCACAATGGCAAGTACCGTTGGCCATTATGGTTTCTTCGGTGTTCGCCGCACTTCAATTAAAGGGCATTGCCCTGGGCGCAAATATTCAGCAATTCGCTGCCGCTGCCATTGCACTAATCATTGTTGGTTTCACTCTGGCACTGGTATTCTCTGGATCGGCGCTTGACAATAATACAACTTCTTTCCCTATTCAGGCTAAAGGTATTGGCAGCTGGAGTCTTGTGATTGCTGCCCTAATTTACACCTACGATGGCTGGCTTTATGGAGCCTATTTCAGCGGCGAAGTCAAAGGCGGAGGTAAGGCTATTGTACGTGCAGCAATCAAGGGCGTTGTCATTGTTATTCTGCTCTATACCTTCCTTGCTGCAGCATTGGCCTGGAAAGTGCCACTGCTAAGCCTTGCTGGAAATGAATTGGCATTGGCCGGGGCGCTGGAGATGGTGGTCTCACCGATGGCATCAACCATTGTGCTTGTTGTGGCAATAGTTATGACACTAGCCCACCAAAACGTACTGTACATGAGTACGCCCAGGATTCTACAGGCTATGGCCGTTGATGGCCTGGCTGTCAAACGTGCCAAGAAAATCTCAAAAGGTGGCAATCCGATCTTTGCAGTAGTGGTTTCCTGGGGACTTTCAGTTTTCCTGATCATTATCGGAGGTTTTGAATTTCTGCTTCACCTTTCTGTATTCTTTCACATCTTCGTTTATGTCTTACTGATAGCAGGAGTCATTATCCTGCGTAAACGCCAGCCGGATGCAGATCGCCCCTACAGGGCATGGGGGCATCCATGGAGTACGCTAATTTGTTTGCTCGGTTGGATTGCACTCTCACTGTTCCAGGCAGTTTCAGAGATCCAAACCGCTATGTATGCTGCGATCATGGTGCTTATATCCTGGCCAATTTACCGCTATATTATACGCTCCCGACCCAAAAAATTATAAATAAAAGGATGAACCGAGCATGACAAAAGAAAAGATATTTTAACACACATGCGGATGATTGTTTTTGTCGTGCGAGCTCCATCCGACAAATAAAAATAAATATAAACGGATGAAAAGATGAGTAAAATAGTAGTACTGGGATGTGGGGCAGTTGGTAAATACATGGCAATCGATCTGTGCAAGGACCCCAGCTATGAGGTCATCTCTGTGGATGTCAACCGCGAGGCTCTGGAGCAGCTGGCCAGTGAATATCCTATTCAGATACGAGTGGAGGACCTTTCCTCAGCGGAAGGAGTAACACGTGCCGTTGAAGACGCTGACATTGTCATTGGTTCGGTACCTTATTCCATTGGATACTCAATGCTCGAAAACGTTATTCGTGCAGGCAAAAACATTGTTGACATTTCATACTTCATGGAGGATCCTTTTGGCCTTGACGAACTGGCAAAGGCAAATGGGGTTACCGCCGTGGTTGACTGTGGTGTTGTACCTGGTATGGGTAACATCATTCTCGGCGATCGATCACGTAAGATGAAAGTTACTCGCTACGAGTGCTACGTAGGTGGTGTTCCAAAGTCGAGGAAGGCACCTTTAGGGTACAAATCTCCCTTTCCTGTCCTTGAGGTCTTAGAAGAATACATCGAAAACGGAACCATGGTTGAGAATGGTAAGGTGGTTGTAAGACCAATGCTTTCCGAAACTATGACGATCGATATCGATAAGGTTGGCACTATGGCATGCCTCAACTCCGACGGACTCAGAACCCTGATACATACCATGGATATCCCCGACATGTTTGAGAAGACTCTCCGCTATCCTAATCACGTAGATCAGATGCGTGTTTTCAAGGATACCGGATTACTAAACACGACCCCCATCAAGGTGGAAGGTGTTTCAGTACGACCGATAGATGTGATGACATCACTGCTCTCCCCACTTTGGAAATACGAACTGGGCGAGGCCGATATAACTGTCATGAAACTAGTTATTTCCGGAGTGGAAGACGGGAAACAAGCGACCTACACCTACAGCATGTACGATGAATATGATCCTGCAACGGGGGCCCTCTCCATGGCCCGAACCACAGGGTACACTTGTAATGCAGTCACCCGGCTAGTGCTTGACGGCACTTATTCACAAAAAGGGATCAGTCCTCCCGAGTTCGTGGGTCGTGCAGATGGATGCTGGACAAGCGTTGAGAAATACCTAGAGGATCGAGGTGTCAAAATTAGCAAACGCTAATATCAGGTATTTTCAATGCAAAATACCCGACAGAAACGGCTTGTCTATTCCTAGCCATTGTGCATATACACTAATTGATCTTTTATTGTCTTGCTTTGTCATTACTTATTCTTTTTTTTTTGGTTCGCCCTCTAACAATGATCCTGGCATCCTGTGACTTTCTGCCTAATTCATCATCCTTTGCTTGAAGTATAAAATCATTTTCCAATCCCAATACTTGTAACACTAACAAATATGAGCCAATACTGACTGAAGGGGATCCTTTTTAAATAGCAGATAATGTAGGTCGATTTATATTTGCTAATTATATTTAATGTTAAGTGATTCTAGTTGGTGACTCAGTGCCTCGCACCAGCCTACCAGCCCATCAAATTTTCATTATCTTTACTACAGCTATGACCTTCCTTTCGAAGATTGATATTATTAAGAGAAGTGAAATTATTCCTTTAGCACCTGTAGTAAGGTTTCTTTATATTCTATTACTTGTATTGTCCCTTTCAATACGGCTTGGAGCTCAGGAAGGACCATTGGGGGAATGGCCTGATTTCACTCCTTTAGGATTTATTACTGCTCCTCATCCACAAGATGCTAATTACCAGACCCATTTATATGGTGACTGGGGAGGAATTGTGGGGGAGGAATTTCTTGGTTTGCAGGATGGTTTCCTAAAATTATTTTATCACAGCTATCATTCAAGCTATTTGACAAAGCTATTATTTCAAGAGCATTTACTACAAAATTGGACATTGGGTTACAATCCCAATACTCTTGTAAAATTCAGTCCTCTGGTGAAACCTGGTGGTCCTAATCCGGGTAGCTCATGGAACCATACCGACACACCCGGTTATATCCTTCATCCATTAGCTGGAGAGCACCTTCTGTATTATACTGCTCGTCCTGGCACGAAATATCTGCATCCTGAATGGAATGGGTTGTCCGGATGGGAGGGAGCCATTCAGGTAGCCTCAAGTGAATCTGCACCAGAGATTGGGATTCCGTTTGTCCAGGATTATAAGAATATCCTGGAGGCAGAATTATGGTGGGAGAAGGGATGGAATCAGAATGGAACGATCAAAGGAGGTCTGTCAGAACCGACACCTGTTTGGGTACCACATCTTGGAACTTCAGGAAAAGTACGTCTTTTCTATCGTGGATTAAATAGTACACCAGGCTCCTATTATAACTGGAGAATTTCATACGCTGACAGTGAGGATGGGAAAACAAATTGGGTAAAGAACCCTGTCCCATCCTGGGATCCCTCAGATCCTGAGAATCCGGCCTACCAATGGACATTACCCTGGCCAGGGGGATTTTCGTTTCGGGGATCCTGGCAAGCTCATGTTACCGGCGACACCATTGCCAACGGTGTTCACATGGTGCTAATGGTTTCGAATCAGAATTATGCCGGATACGGACACATCGCATACTATTGGTCTCCTGATTGGGGCGATAACTGGATCGGTCATCCCGATAATCCTATCATTGCCCCGGGACAGTTTCCTGATGGAGTACCGGATCAGGGATTCCAACGGACACCAACTCTTGTCGTTGATGATGTCTACAATCGTTATATTCTTGCTTATAATGCTGGTCACGATATTGAAAAACGATCGAAAAGACATACTTATATTGCCACTGCCGCCCGTCCGGTTAATACATCGAATGATAAAATGCAATATTTGACAGATTTCAAGAAAGTTCGAAATTATCCCAATCCTTTCAGTTCTTCTACAACTATATCTTTTTCAATCCCTGAGAGAGGTCTTTCAGAGTTGGCGATTTATAATATGAATGGTCGAAGAGTACGAAGGCTTATAAATCAGGAATTATATCCTGGCGATCATACAGTATTGTGGAATGGTAAAGATGACAATGATCAAACAATGACATCCGGAATATATTTTTATGTTCTAAATATGGATAAATTCAGCTCTGTCGGGAAAATGATTCTAAAATAGGAGTCACTTAATGTCATGAGACCAAAAAGGATATTTTTGTTTATTGAAACTAGAAACCCGAAACCCGTAACCTCCAGACAAGTAGGGACTTTCACTTCGCTTCAGCCATCAATCTGTTTCACACCATCAACGCTGAACCTTTAACACTTTAATGACTTTTCTGGTTCCATTAAAAACTATTTCAGCAAGATACTGTCCTTTAGCTAATTCGGGGGAGTGCCATTGGATTCTCCATGATCCGGCAGGGAGTGCTTTGTCAATTAGATGACTGACCTCATATCCTAAAAGATTATAAACTTTGAGGCTTACATTACCAGATTCAAAAAGATCAAATGAAAAGGTAGTGCTTGAGGTAAAGGGATTGGGATGATTTTGACTGATATGGAATGATTCTGGAATATGAGTGTTATCAGATTCCATTCCTGAGACTGATCCTTCTGCGCTAAACACCCATGGACGAGCTTGCTTGATGACCAGATTATTCTCATCAGTAATTTTAAATTCTATTTCCATGGCAAAGTTTTCACCAGATTCCACACCGTAAAGATTTTGAAATTCTTGACGAATGGTGGTCATTTTGTCCCTCAGCTCATCAAGATGATTAAGCCCAAGAATCTGTACGTCATTTTCCACCAGATTAGAGAATCTCACAATAGTATATCCATCCTGACCACTTGTTGTTGTGGACAATAAGCCCTCTTCTGGAATCGAGAGTGCATCAGGATTGGTAACCAAATCTTCCCCGATCTGTACATTGAGGTAATAAGTATCTTCTGTAAAATACAGAGGATCTGTGGTTACAGCTACTCCATTAGCTAATTCATCAGAATAACTGGGATGAACCAAAATTCCCATTGCTGTTGTCGCATGTTCTATTCGGTAGAATTGCCGCTCATCGAAGGCCCTGAAAGTCCATAAACTGGCAAATACCTGTTTAACAGATTTTGAAATATGTCCCTCCTCAGGGTGTTGAGTTTTTGAGTTGTATAAGCCCGCACCACTGAATCCAGGCAGATCTTCATTATTAGTACTTGATCTGCATCTGAGGGATGTGCTATCAGGAAAGGAACTTTGCAATTCACTCAAGGCATCCCACATCCATGTGGGCATATCTGCTGCGCGAATTGTATCACGTAGCTCCTGTAACAAACTATCCTGAACAGAATAATCATTTTGAAAATCAGGATTACTGAGCAAACCATCCACATGATCATAGAAACCATTAAATTTCATAAACTCATCATAGAAATAAAATGGGATCGCAAATCCGTAAGGTATTGCTCCTTCCTCAAAACCAAATTTCCTCATTGTAGCTACATTGGCAGCCTTAACTCCAAAGCTTTTCCATTCATCAAAATCCACCTGATCCAAGGAGGTAATATTCGTTAACGACAAATCCCGCTCAGGATATTGCGATTCTGTTGGTCGCTGATTAACATACCAATTTTCCACCTCTGATAATGTTGCCTCCCTGATTTCAAAAATTTCAGAATCAGTTTTGTAGTAAACATATTTCCCCATCAGGTCTTTAATCGCTTGATTATCCAGCGCATTCTTCACATAGGCATTGGGGACATTATCTTGTATTGCCCTCAAATTTACGTGAGAAAGAGGGGTTTGGGGAACAGTTGTAATGATACCACCAGTGCGAGGCATTTCATTAGGTAGAGCTTCGTAAATAACCACATCTCTGGAATGAGGCCGTTCATCAAGATCCATTAGTCGCAATAATCCATATCCCTCTGCCTGGTTCAATGCTATATAGGTAATATCCGCATAGATATCTTCTTCAAATAAAACTGCAACTCTGGAAGCATCATACAATAGTTTCTCAGAATGATATCTGGGCAGAGCTGCGTTTGGCATAGGGTAATAGGCCAAATTATTTCGAAGTATTGGCATATTGGCGGCGAGCATCTCATAGGCCATTTGCACTTTTTCAAAAGAATAGGAATCATTTGGTTCAAACTCAAAACGATAGACACCATTAAATCCATTAGGTCCCAGAACATTAGGATGGTAAATAATCTCACCTCGCATTTGTCCAGCAACGGGAGAACCCATTGCAGCCATTCTTATGCCTACTGCCTGAGCAAAAGCCCTGTGAGCTCTATGAGTCTCAGTATTCATAAAATAGACCTTAGGCTTATCAGTATGTGTATCAATGAAGAAAAACTTGACGAATTCCAGGTTTTTCAGGTGCACATCGATCTTAATATCTTCACCGTTGTATGAAAGCTGCTCGAAAATATCACGATCAGGAATGGAAACAACACCATCATTAAAAGCTATTTCTTCCGCAGGATTTAATGGTCCTAATCGTCCTAAATTTTGAATTTCGTTAATATCCGATATGCCGTCCTGATCGAGATCAATAGATTGTCCAACAGGGTGTTGGACAATGCGATAATGCTCCGAAGGATACGCTTTTAGCTGCTCTGATATAATAGTTTGACCATCCTGACCCAGCGTAATGGACACAATCCATTCCTTGTTGCTTTGTAAATCTGGACGACAATACAATACATAATAATAATCTGTAGATGATTCGATTTCAATTTGAATCCGATTAGAAACATCCACAGAAACCTTTCCAAATTCAACCTCTTGCGACAATAAATTTCCAGACAGGGACAAGCCAATGAAGCAAGCCAGCAAGAATAAATGATTCTTCATAAAACTATAACGTATAACTAAACTATTACCCTACTGTTTTTTTCTTGCAAATAGCAGCTGTGAAAGTTAGCCGTTCTTTGAAGTTAAATGTGATTCCTGTATGAAGTAGTATTTCTAAAGAAATTGAAAGATCGAAAATTAAAATTACTAGAAAAATTGACAATAACAGTACACAGGGGAGTAATATAAACAATGGTGTTTTTTATGTGTAATGAATAGATACTGATTAAAAATTACAATTATGAAAACAATGACTTGTTTACAATTGGGCGGAGCTTGCGATATGGAGTTTCATGCTCCCACTTTTAATGAAATGGCTGAATTGAGCAAAAAGCATAGTATGGAGATGTTTCAGCAGGGAGATGCGGATCATTTTAAGGCAATGAATGATATGCAAAAACTTATGAAATCTCCTGATGCTATGAATGAGTGGTTCGAAAATAAGAGGAGTGAATTTGACTCATTGCCTTGTGATGATTGAACTGAATTAGTAAGCAAAGATTTTATTAAATAGGTTTAACTTGCAGTCTGATTTTTCAGAAACTATTCAAGAAGTAAATATTTGTAAGGCAAGCATTATGAAAAACCTATTATTAATTACAGCAGTAATAGCCGTTCTTATTGGCTGTAAATCAGAAAAATCGATTAAAATAGTTGATGTCAGCGAGTATGGAATTGAAGCCAATACCAAACAAAGTATAACTGCTTCTGTTAATGAACTTATCGAAGGACTGAGTGATGAGCCTATATGCATCATTTTTCCAAAAGGCAGGTATGATTTTTATCCGGATTCAAATTATTTCAGGCCTTATTATGAAACCAATACCTATGATGTAAATCCAAAAAGATTGGCGATTCTTCTAGAGGGCAGAAAGGATGTTACCATTGATGCTAAAGGATCTGATTTTATATTTCATGGACATATCCAGCCTTTTACCGTGGATAATTCAGAAAACATTAGCATTAAAAATGTAAATATTGATTGGGAACATCCTTTGACTGCAGAATCTGAAATTATTGAAGCTGATTCAAAGCACATATTGGTAAAGATTGATGCCTCACAGTTCCCATATACTGTTCAGGAGGGCGGATTGACCTTTGCGGCTGATGACTGGGAGGCAAGATGGAGACTATCAGGAGGATCAAACCTAATTGAATTTAATAAAGAGCATATTATTCCTGCTTTCACAGGAGATCATGGGAGTATTAGAGGAGATTTGAAAAATGTGAAATACTCTGAATTTGGTCCTGGCCTGGTTCTCATGGAGGGAAACTTTAGCAAAACACCGGGAATAGGTAATTACTGGATTATGAGACATAATGTTCGTGATCATGCCGGTATGTTTCTTTTTCATTCCAGGGACATCAAACTTGAAAATATCAATGTATATCACACATCCGGACTGGGCATTCTTTCTCAATACTGCGAAAATGTGGAGTTGCAAAGAGTACATTCGATTCCCAATCCGAACAAGAATCGATATTTGAGCGGACATGATGACGGCCTGCACTTTATGGGTTGCAAAGGTGAGCTTATCATAAATGAATGTGATGCTCAGGGATTGATGGATGATCCTATAAATATACACGGCACATTTGTTCCGGTTGCTGAAAGATTAAGTGATACTTCTATCAAGTGTAATTATGCGCACTCCATGAGTATGGGTTTGATTTGGGCCCAAAAGGGAGATTCGGTAGGGTATACGCAAAAGAGTAATATGCGTACCACAGGGATAGGTATTGTTTCGAGTTTTGAGGTCATAGATGAAAATAGCTTTGTTCTGGAATTTCAGGATAAGATCCCGGAATATATATCCACAGACTACTCACTTGAGAATCTAAGTTGGACTCCCAATGTTACCATCACAAATTGTTTTGTGGGCAGTAACCGGGCAAGAGGATATTTAATATCAACTCCTGGCAAAGTGTTGATAGAGAACAATATATTTGAGACAAGTGGTTCTGCTATTCTGATCGCTGGTGATGCTAATTATTGGTATGAGAGTGGAGCGGTTAAGGATATTACGATCAGAAATAATGAGTTCAGAACGCCATGCAATTCATCCTCCTATCAGTTCTGCAATGCCATCATTAGCATCTATCCTGAGATTCCCAAAGCGGATTCCTTACATCCCTTTCATCAGAATATCCGAATAGAGAATAACACATTTAACCCCGCTGATTATCCAATTATTTATGCAAAATCCGTTGATGGTTTATGTTTCATTAACAACACAATTACGCGTAGTTATGATTATGAACCATGGCATTTTCATAAATACAATTTTCTTTTTGAAGCCTGTAAAAATGTAAAGATCTCAGGAAATAAAATCGACGATGATGTACTTGGGAAGAATATTCTACTTAAAAGAATGAGTGCTGAAGAATTGCATAATGAAAATGTTGAATTGCAGATTGAAGGAATTTGATGTGGGGGACAAAAGAGAAAATTATGTCATCAGATAAAAGATTTGTAGATTTTGTTGTTGACCAGATATAAAATGCTGGTCAGATCACTTACAGATATATGTTTGGAGAATATGGAGTTTATCACAAAGCTCGTAGAGGATGGCAAGATCACACCGGTCATTGACAGGAGATATTCACTTGAGCAGGCCAATGATGCGATGCAATACTTAGGCGAAGGTCATGCTCAGGGGAAAGTTGTACTTAATGTAGGAGAAGGAAAATGACACTTGAAGAATTAGGATATAATGTAGAATTGGAAAATTACCGAAAAGACCATAATCTTGACTCTTTTGCAGTGGGGCGAGTTATTTCTGAACACAAAGAAAGATACATTGTAAAAAATACTGAAAAAGAATATGAGGCGGAGATAATCGGGAATTTAAGATTTTCTGCGCATAATAGGTCTGATTTTCCTGCCGTTGGAGATTGGGTTGCAATATCTGAATATGATGACGATAAAGTGCTTATTCATAAAGTTTTCCCAAGAAAAACTATTATTGAAAGACAAGCGGTTGGAAAACAAGATGACAAGCAAATTATTGCAACAAATATAGATAGTGCCTTTATTCTACAGGCTGTTGATAGAGATTTCAGTATCAACAGGATAGAAAGATATCTAACTATTAGCAACAAATCAAACGTAAAACCAATTATCATTCTCAACAAGATAGACCTGGTGAATGATGTCGAATTAATAAAATTGATTACTCCCATTCGGGAAAGAATAATTGAAGTACCAATATTTGCTATAAGTAATAAATCCCAAGAAGGAATTGACAAACTGAAAGAGATTATAGAAAACGGTAAAACCTATTGTTTATTAGGTTCATCAGGAGTAGGAAAATCAACTTTATTAAATAACCTTTTAGGCAAACAATTGATGAGAACAAGTGCCATTAGTATAAGTTCTAGTAGAGGCAAGCACGTTACTAGTCATCGTGAATTGCAGGTTCTTGAAAATGGTGGAATCTTAATAGATAATCCTGGAATGAGAGAGATAGGTATTGCAGATTCTACGGACGGATTAGAAACTACATTTGAAACAATAGTGGAACTATCAAAGAATTGCAGATTTAATGATTGTACACATACCTCAGAAATCGACTGTGCAGTTGTGGCAGCAATTGAAAGAGGAGATATTAACAAGTTGTCCTATGAAAATTACTTGAAGATGGTAAGGGAAAAAGATCATTATGAATCTACTATTGCTGAAAGACGGAAAAAAGATAAGGATTTCGGAAAAATGGTCAAGAAATATGTTAAAAATAAAAAGCAGACACGATAAATTTGCACCATATTGGGCGGTTGCACTTTTAATATTTGGAGGAATTAGCCTATCAACAATATGGATTGATTTAGGAACCTTCTGGAAAGGATATGTATTGGATATGTATGGCCCTGCATGGAATTACATATTATTTAGAGGACTTTATACAACCAAAGCCAACAATATATTGACACGTTTCTTTACAGCTAAAAGAACATTAATTATTTTTCTTTTTGTATGTTTCACTTCCATTTGGTACTCAAACTTTCCGTCAATTATAGGATCAGAGACTTAAACGAATCGAAAATCCTCATTCACTTGGTCTGGCAGCATCACGTAGTACTAATTCTCCGTCTTTATTGACGATCATATAGGTGGGATATTTGTATAGCGAAAACCCACATGGTGACTTCTTGCTGGCTTATGATTTAAAGGAATAGTTGTCAGCGAGTCTTCCTTTGAATTTTGGCAAATTTTGCCTATATTTATTGAAGCAGATAAGATATGAGAACTAATAAACCATTGTTGGAATCAGCAAGTGAAATTAGTAGTGTTGGCCTTAATGAGCTTGCGGTCAGCTTATTGTCAATTAATGACGAGTCTGAGCTCCTAAAACTCCTAAAGAAATCTATTGCTGAAGTTAGTCCCGGATTATCATATGTCATATCTGTTATGCAAAGTGATAAGTTGAATTTCCGGATTGTTGAAAGTAATGTTTTGTCTACTTTCAGAAGGCAGGTTGGTAAGGTTGTAGGAAAAGATCCTTTTCATATTGATTTCCCGTTCTCTGCCTTATCAGAAGATCAGGTAGTATCATTTAAGTCAGGAAGGCTCCATTACTTTGAAGACGGTATATATGATATTACGATGGGGAAAATAAATCGGATTGTTGCTCATGCGATAGAGAAACTTCTAAAGATTCAGGGAGTTTATTCAATAGGTTTCTCTGGAGGTGATGAGATTTATGCGAGTACTACTTTTTTTGTGCCCAATGAAATGTGCTTTGAAGGAAAATTGCATGAGGATATTAAGCGTACTTTGGAATCTATCTGTAATTTATTTTCAATTGTTTTTAAGCGAATACGAGCTATTAATGAGCTTAAAATTAGCCAGAAAGAGCTCAGGAAGGCCAATGCTGAACTGAAAGGAATAAATGAATCTAAGGATTTGTTTCTAAAGTTGATTTCTCATGACATAATCAATCCTTTTAATACAACCTTGGGTTATTTAAACTTGTTGTCAGATGGTTTTGAGAATCTCTCAACTATAGAAAAAAAGGAATATGTTGAAAGATCCTTAAATGGAACAGCTGAAGAAAAAGGATCCGGGCTGGGTTTACTTTTATGCAAGGAGCTTGTCGATTTAAATCGTGGGACATTGTCGGTAAGTAGTGCCCAAAAAGCAGGAACAAAAGTTACAGTTAACTTACCGTCAGCCTAATTTACTTCAAAAGGTTGTGTAATTCCAATCTTTTCTTTTTTCCGGTATTTACCTCAATACTGATGGAAGCCCATTTCCTAAGGAGCATAACTTGGTTTCTATAACAAGCAATAAGGAGAAAAGAATCATTTTCGATATCGTATCTCTGAAAATGGTGAGATCAGCTTGGTTCAAGGCTTTGATTTGGCGATGGGAAAGAATTACTCTGTTGTTTTCAGTCCTTATGAGAGCGGTGATGAGTTGGAAATAGTAACTGAGATAAAATAAGTATGTACTAAAGCTATACATGCTACATTGCTTGAATGATTCAACATTTGTATTATGAATAAAATAATACCAAACATAAGGTATATATTATCAGGAGCTAGTTTTGTCAAAATTAATGCAGGAATTCTAGTTGTTGACTATTGCTTTGTGGGCGTTTGGGGTTTCATGCTTGACGAAGGAGAGGGCGATTTATTGGGATAAGGCTTGAGCCTCAAGGTTTAAGGGTAAGTTGCAAGTATGAGTATAAGTTTAAGTAATAAATAAGATTGGATGAGAGTTCGTTTATTTAGTTTGCTAATTGTTTTGTTGCTGCTTGGTTGTTACCGAGAGCATGTTCACTTGTCTGATTATGTGAATACTTTGATTGGCACTAAGCCCTGGCAGGAGCAGATTCAGTTAGCTGGAACTGAGTTGCCACATGGAAATACTTATCCTGGGGTGTGTGTGCCGTCTGGTATGACTGAATGGACTGCTCAAACGAATACCGGACAAATACCTTATTTTTATGAGGAGGGTGAGAAGGCCCGGATACAGGGATTTCGGGGTACCCATTATCCCAGTGGAGCCGTGATGTTTGATTATGGGGCTGTTACACTAATGCCACTAACAGGTGATCTTCAGATTGATCCAGAAGAAAGAGCATCCCGGTTCTCTCATAAAAAAGAAATTTCTAAACCACACTATTATTCTGTTTTCCTTAAGGATTACCGTATAAAAACCGAGATTACAGCCGGGAAACATTGTGGTCTTTTTCGTCTAACTTATCCTCAGGATGAAACTCCATTTCTTCTTTTTGATTTCTATCAGGATGGCGGATTTATCCATATAGATCAGGAAAGAAATGAAGTCTATGGCTATTCAAAAGCAAGGGGCAGGGGAACCTCACCTGAGTTTGCAGGATATTTTGTGGCTCGCTTTGATCATCCCATTGATTCCTTTGGGGTATTTATGAATGATTCCGTTGGCCAACCGGTTCAGATCACAGAAGGACAGAATAAAGTATCAGGGCAGTATAAAACCGGAGCTTATGTGACATTTCAACTGTTGGAAAGTGATGTGGTTAATGTCAAGGTTGGGACATCCTTTATTAGTCTGGAACAGGCTCGGGTGAATCTGGATCAGGAGGTGCCTGACTGGGATTTTCATAGGCTGATGAAAAGCACGCAAGCGATATGGGACAAGGAGTTAAGTCGCATCCAAATTGAAGGGAGTGAAGAACAGAAAACAGCCTTTTATTCGGCGCTGTATCGTTGTCTGTTGTTGCCAAGGAGCCTGGAGGAAAACGGCCGGTATTACTCTCCCTTTGATGGCCAGGTTCACGATGGCAGTTTATATACTGATTATTCTTTATGGGATACTTTTCGTTCATTGCATCCTTTGCTTGTTCTGATTAATCCTGAGTTGGTCAGCAAGCTGGTGAGTTCTCTGCTCAATGCTTATGATGAGGGAGGTTGGATGCCCAAACTTCCTAATCCCGGGTACAGTAATGTTATGATGGGAACACATGCCGATCCGGTGGTGGCAGATGCCTATGTGAAAGGAATTAGGGATTTTGATGCTGATCAAGCTTATGCAGCAATGAAAAAGAATGCCACAAAGGTCTCTACGGATCTTTATCAGGCACGGGTTGGGATTCATAATTTTATGAATTTGGGATATGTTTCGAGAGATAATTTCATGGAGCCAGTAGCCCGGACGTTGGAATTTGCCTATGATGATTTTTGTGTAGCTCAGATGGCAAAAGCACTGGGTCGGGATGATGATTATGAATACTTCATACGTCGGGCCAGCTATTACAAACACGTCATTGATCCCGATACCAGAATGGTACGGTCGAAAAATTCAGACGGAAGCTGGGGTGCTGAAGATGATAATTCTATTAGCACATGGGCCGGGAATACAGAGGAATCTCTCAATATTTACAAGTTGAATCACAACTTTCTTGTTCCTCATGATGTATCAGGATTGATGGATATTTACGGAGGCCAGGAGGCCTTTGGGAAAGCCCTGGATGTATTATTTGACAAAGGCTATTACTATGTGGGCGATGAATTCTCTATGCATGCACCATATCTGTATAATTTTTCTGGAGAGCCCTGGAAAACCCAGAAGCTGGTTTCGCAACTAATACGAGATTATTTCAAGCATACTCCGGATGGTTTATGTGGAAATGATGATTTAGGACAATTATCTTCCTGGTATATTTTTGGGGCGATGGGCTTTTATCCCGTCACTCCCGGAAGGGATGAGTATATCATTGGATCTCCGGCTTTCGAGAAAGTTGTTATCCAGTTGTCAGATAGTAAGGAGTTTACAATAAGCGCAATAAACCTTTCCTCAAATAATTATTATATACAGTCTGTCAGTTTAAACGGACAAGAACTCACCAGATCGTACCTCAGGCATGGAGAGATTGTTGCAGGGGGAGAGCTGGTTTTTGAAATGGGTCCAAATCCCAATAGAGAATGGGGGAGTAGTAATGAAAATGTACCGGTTTCCTCGATTGGAGATTCAAAGTTCACTCCGATTCCGTATTTACAGCAAGGGAACCAGGTATTTGCAGATTCCACTCAGGTAAGATTGGGTACCTATGTAGATTCAGGAGAAATCTATTACACTCTTGATGGTAGTGAGCCTACAAAGGAAACTAAGCAGTATTTGGGTCCTATCACTATCTGTGAGAGCACAACTTTGAATGCACGCATTTATAGGGATGGATTTCCTCCCAGTCTGGTCACTACTTTGAAATTCACGAAGCGGGTGAAAGGCAGAACGATAACAATAGGAACGGCTTACCACGATAATTACAAAGCTGGAGGTGATCAGGCCTTGATTGATGGGTATCGGGGTAGTTATAACTTTCGCAATTCATCATGGCAGGGATATGAAGCACATGATCTGGATGCCACAGTTGATTTGGGTAGTGTTCAGCGGGTGAAAAGTATTACTCTGGGTTGTTTTCAGGACATTGACTCCTGGATTTTTTATCCGGTAGTGATTCAATATGAGGTCTCTGTAAATGGCAAAAAGTGGGAAACTATACAGACCATTAAAAACGATTACTCCAGGATGGTCGGAGGGATACAGATCAAAGACTTTTCGATTGAGCTGAATGCATCGATCCGGTTTATCCGAATAAAAGCAAAAAATATTGGTTTAACTCCCGAGTGGCACCTTAGTTCTGGAGGCAAGGCCTGGATTTTTGCTGATGAGATCATTGTTGAATAATATGCGCCAAGAAATGATCTGATGTACTATCGGTAATCTCCAATAACCTTTAAAGTGCTAATGAGCGGACAAGCCAAAGCATCGTGAATGACTAGCCTTACGGCATCGCTTGCCGGGAAATTGATTTCGCTGGCAGAGGCTTTCCCCTCAAGTATGATGCGCTTGTAACCAATCTTAATACCGGAGAATACTTCCTGCCACTTTCCATCGACACGACATGCAATACTGTATCCATCAATTCTTTGTCCGAGGGGTATATACTCCTGAATAATGAAACCTTTGATTTCTTGAACAGATCCCAAATCTATATCGATTATCGCATTGAAAACACTGTCATCGGTAGCGAAATATGTATCATGATTGTTGTCGAAAAGCATCTCTGGGGAGAAATTCCTGGACTTGCCTCTGAGATTGTCAGCACTTACTTTCACCCGGTCGTTTTGGGTGAGATCTGAATCGTGAAGTTGATCAACCCATGCCTTGAATTCTATTAATCCTTCAACAGTTTCCTGATCAATTAATCCATCAGTGTTAGGAGAAATATTCATTAAAGGTGTCACCCCATAAGCAACTGAGCTGAGGTAGTAGTTCTGTATCTGATCAAGAGCAATTAGGGGTGTATTGTTATGAAACCAGTTACCCTGAAGGATAATGGATGGTTCTGATGGATACCAGCGCAACTGCTCGTTAATGAGAACCCGATAGTTCTGGTCAGGACCTAATCCTCCATGTCTTCCCGGCCAGGCCAGACTACGATCCGGTAGGAACTCAGACATAGTACCTGATTCATAGACTACTGCAGTGGGCTGTGTTTCTCGGATTAAATCTGCAATCTTGCTATAATCCATCTTTAACTCATCGGCTTTATATCCGTCAAACCAGTATTCATCGATAACTCCATACTGTGTGCTTAATTCCTTTAGTTGGGCATAGTAATACTCTCCATAATTGTCGAATTCTGGAGATCCTGCATGCTCAAAGTGTTTATCGATAATCGATACATAAATCCCAAAATAGACACCTCCAGCTCTGCAGGCCTCGCTCAATTCACGAATGATATCACCCTGTCCGTTCTTCCATGGAGATGATTTTACACAATGACCAGTAGTTTCTGTTTGCCAATTACAAAACCCATCATGGTGCTTGGCTGTGATAACAATTCCCTTAAACCCACCAGCTTTTGCTGCTTCAACCCATTGCTTAGCATCAAAATTAACCGGATAAAATTTCGAGGGATCTTCTTGACCGTATCCCATGTGATCGCTGCTAGGGTAAAAGGTCTTCATTCCAAAATGAGCAAACATGATGTATTCTGCTTGATGCCAGTTTAGTTGAGCTTGATTTGGAATGGGGAAAAATGCTTCCGGCTCAATGCCTGACTCAGAAATGCATCCAGCTAAAATGGATGACAAAGCAAATATTACTATTAAGTGTTTTATCATATTGGAGAGGATAAATAATTTTCAATATTCTTGACGAAAATAACTAAATGCCCGCATAAAAGGTCACACACATACTCATCTTTGAAAGTATGAAGAATCATTCAAAGTGGGTTCAGCTACCCCTATGATTATTACCAAAGATATCTATGCCTTTAAGGCTTTCTGTCAGGGGAATTACTTTTCCCATTTTCTTTTGAATGACCTTGAAATGAGGGAGTTCTTCCGGAGTAATTATGGATATGGCCTCTCCGGGTGATTCAGCACGTCCTGTCCTGCCGATCCGGTGGATATAATCTTTTGGTGAGCGTGGAAGTTCGTAATTAATCACGTGCGGCAGGAATTCAATATCTATTCCACGAGCAAGCAAATCTGTGGTTACCATGACGCGTAATTTTCCGTTTTTGAACTGTCTCAGTACCTCCGTTCGGGCATGCTGGCTTCTCTTGCCATGAATTGCTTCAGCATCGATTCCATTTTTAACCAGTTTGTTAACCACACTTTCAGCCTTAAATATGGAAGACGTAAATACCAGAACCTGTTGCAAGTTATTGTGATTGATCAGGTAACGCAATAATGGACCCTTTTTATCTTCGGATACCATGTAAGCGGATTGTTTGATTAGTTCTATGTCATATTCTTTTGTCCCCAGTTTAATGACATGCGGATTTTTTAAAAGAATAGTGGAGATTTTACCTGCATCATCACTCAAGGTTGCAGAGAATAATAGATTCTGTCGCTCAGGGGGCAGCAATTCAAAAATGCGTTCAATTTGCATCTTAAATCCCATATTTAGCATTTTATCAGCCTCATCCAGAATTAGTGTTTTGATTTCACTAATGTGTACAGCATTGGATTCAATCAATTCCAATAGACGTCCCGGTGTAGCGACCAGAATTCGAACACCTTGAATGGCCATCATTTGTGGGTTAATAGAAACCCCACCAAAAACAGCCAGTGTATTAACAGGATTGGGTAGGTTTTTACTAAATATATTGAAAACCTCGCTTACCTGAGCAGCAAGTTCTCTTGTTGGTACCAACACAAGTACTTCTATATGCCGGTTCTTGATGTCATTTTTTTCCTGGAGATTCATCAAAACCGGTAAAACATAACTGGCTGTTTTCCCAGATCCGGTAGGTGCAATGCCAAGAACATCTCTTTTATTTAGTATCGCTGGAATGGCTTCATTCTGAATGGGGTATGCTTGGTCGTATTTTTGGCTGCTTAAAGTGTTAAGCAGATAGGGTGCTAAGCCCATGGATTCAAAAGACATGAGTTTTGATCTTAATTAGACCTGCAAAGGTATTGGTTTTATATCTTTTATTCACTACCAAAACATGATACACTTTGCCATACTGCTGAAAAGTTGTATTAGAATTATTCTGGCGCAGAGGAGTACGGAAATTTCTTTTCAATTAGTATAGGGCCTGATTACAATGGAGAGAACAAATCAAGATTATGTTTTATTGTTTGGGTAAAATACCTCGTACTTTAAATACCGTTGTATATTGATTGGGTCTGTTTTCAGGGATATACAAAATAAGCTCATTTTCTGTTTGATCATACTTGATGGATTCTTTGCTGCCAATCATCGAAATTGATTTGATACGGTTTGGAGAATAATCAGAATCTGATCCCAATGATGGTAAATGTATTGGTCCGGTGGCAGGATTTAAAACGAATATGTACAAATCATTTTTATTTGTAGTAAATCGAACTTCCGTCGGACCATAAGGAAGACTTTCAACAGTCCTTTCATTGAAGTGTTCAGCTTTGGCTTGTTCTTTCAATGCTTTCAGATCAGCTTCGCCAATGTTTTGTTCCTCAAGGATTTTAAGACTGGAATTCAAATTATCGCCAAATATTTCCCATGGTTTACTGGCATAGATAGCTTCCTGGTTGAGTTTTATCCAGGCTCCAATATCATCGAGAATTATTTTGTGATCAGGAGGAATTGTTCCATCCGGCCTAAGCTCTACATTGAGCAACATGTTTCCATTCTTGCTGATCATGTCAGTTAGCATTTCAATAACGGTTCTGGCATTATGTCTGATAGGACGATCATTTTTATAGAACCAAGAGCCAAAAGTAAGTGTTCCCTGCCAGGGATAATCCAATATTTCATTTGATCCACCTCTTTCTATATCTTTTACGGTAGATGGTTCTTCATGGAATTTTCCTGCAACAATGCCTTTGATTTTTCCATGCGTATTAAGACTGTGATTGAAGTATGCCTGACAAACTTCCTGACCATAGTCTCCGTAAGGGAATCCATATCCGTCAAACCAGAGGAAGTCTATATCGTAATTTGTAACTAATTCTGTATGACGCAATACCCAATTCTTTTTTACTGATTCAATCCATTCCGGGGTTCTTTTTTCTGGTGGAAGTCCATATAAATCAGCCGGATCCAGTCCTTCCCACCATTTGCCTATCCCGTCTTCTATAGTCATATGGCCGTCATAAGGTACTCCCTCATAAAAACCTGATGTATCGGAGCCAAAAGCTGGTAACCACCATCCCAGATACCTGTCATCATGAGAACTTACACCAAATGGAATCTTGTATTTTTTTGTAGATTTTTCAAATTCTGCCACGATATCTTTTTTAGGACCCATGTTTACAGAATTCCAGAGATGATAGCTGGAGTTGAAATTGTCGAAATGATCGTGATGGTTCGCCAGGATAACAAAGTATTTTGCGCCAATGCTTTTGAAGTATTTCAAGAGAGCATCGGTATCCAGATTCTCTGCTTTCCACTCATTGAGTACATCCTTGTATCCAATTTCTGATGGGTGTCCATATGTCTCCAGGTGGTAAGGATTAGCATTCTTGCCCCACTGCTGATTACCAACATCCTGCATGTACATATGTCTGGCATACCATCCACCTCCAAGATTAGGTTGAGTTTGTGCTCCCCAATGGGCCCAGATACCAAATCGGGCCTCTTCGAACCAAGCAGGAAACTCATATTGTTCTCTTTGTTCCTCCCAGGAAAGGATTTGTTCTGGTTGGGTACAATTTGTCGCCAGTAACACTAACACCAAAATAGTCAGGCTTTTTCTCATAGCAGTTAATGATTAATATTCATTGAAAACTAAATTGTTAGGAGGGTAATAATCCTCGAACTCAAAGTTACATCAAAACTATATCATGTTAAACCTGATTTTCTCCTTGTATTAATACGAAATAGATTTCCAGCTTATGAATTGACACTAAAATGATTCGTAAAAAAATTGCACAATCAAATATCATATTTATCATAGCAAATACAACAATGATATTAAAGACTGAAATCCAATTAAGTAACAAAATGTGAGATTCCAACGTCATACCTTCAGAAAATTCACATTGTATGAAAACACTTTTTTCTCTGATTCTATTATTGCTTTCATTGACAATTGTAAAAGCCCAGGATATTTCGAGCAAATTGATCGTTTTGCAACCTACTGGCGAGATGATAGATGATTTGCCAGTTATGACTGTTCTGTCTGATACATCAGAATTGTTTAAGAAGGTCGATGAGATAGCAAAAAATTCCTTCGTAAAAGAAACATTGAGTTTGTATTTACTGGCTGCAAACTACTTAAAGAATAAGTATTCCAAAGATATAATAGAGCCTGCATATTTGGCACTCACTCAGCAGGATGGAGGATTTGCTAAGCTCGGATTTCATCTCAAGCAAGAGAATGGAACCATTGAAAAAGCTAATGTTCCTTACATTGATATTGTTGAGGGTAGAATCGATTCCAGGCAAGATAAATTGATGTCATTCACTCAGCTTTATCCTCACGAGATGGGACACCTTCTGTACGGGATGCTAAATGAATCCAAGGGGGATGAAACCTCCAGATCTGTAGATATGCATTATTTCTCTCTCAGAACTGATTATTCAACAGCCTTTAATGAGGGATTTTCAGAGCACATGGAAAACATTGCCAGGCTTTACGAGAAAAATGACAGCATTAGAAATGGAATATTCGCCGACCTGAAAATCATCAAGAATAAATCGGAGTATTCTATACGTGGATTTGAAAAGGACCTTAAGAATAGACTTCGAATCGGATATTTCAAAATGTCAATGCCGCTGTGGTTTCAAAAATTTGAAGACTATAAAAGGCATGAGCATGCAGTTAATGGTCAGGTAATATATCGCAATGCAACAATGGAATTGCCAAATATTGAAGATCAGCTCACCTATCGAAATTCAGGTGTACGACAAAATGATGGTGAACTGAGGAATTATATCCAGATGCTTTCTACAGAGGGTGTTATCAGTGCCTTTTTTACTCGTCTTACCCAGAGTGATTTATCAAAAAAATATCAGGAAGCTTCTTTTTATCTTCCTTTCCTGCCGGATACAAGCATGGCGATGCACTTACCGAACGAAGTCTTTACCCCTCTGCAAAATCAGTTCCTTAAATATTTCTATGTGTTCCATAATTATATGACTGATGATAGTTTTTCACAATCACAACTCATTGATTTTATGGAGGGATATATTAGCGCTTTCCCTTTCGAAGAAGTGGCCATAAAGGACCTTTTCAAAGAAGTTACACATCTGGATTATACCTGTAAGCTGCCGCCTGATCTGTGGTTATTGATTAAAGATCATCCACACCGTCTGTTGGCTCTTGATCCTTATGATGCCATCACTATGCCTGTTTATACCTTTGACATCAATGCTGCAGAAGTTGCAGATTTGTTAACGATTAAAGGGATTCAAAAAGACGATGCTCTTAAGATTATTAACTATCGTAAAACCAAAGGTTTTTTTACCAGTTTAGATCAAATAAAAGAGATTGGCGGATTATCAACTGAAGCCATCAATCTGATTATTGACAGCGAATTTGATGCTGAGTATTTTGAAGGCTTGTCTGTTCCAGACCTTACCTTCTCAGCTTTACTCACAACTCCTTTAAAGTCATTGCTTTTCAGAACCTTCGCATATTTTATTCTGATCTTTGGGATGATATTTGGCTTCTTTTTAGTTAAGCAGAAGCTTTCTGGTAAAAAAGTATCATTGCTAATGCTAAGATGTCTGTTACAGTGGATTCTATTTGTATTGGCAGGTTTAATCTTTGTCGTATTATCTGATCAGGCCTGGTTATTCCTCCTTATTATGTTTGCAATAGTAATCGGAATAAACCTTATCATTCATCGTAAAAAGAAAGCAAAAATGTGGCGCTCCCTTTTTGCCTCTACTTTAATGGCTTTGTTAATCTTGATTTCAATTATTTAATATGCAATCCAGCATATTTCGATCTGCTTGCCACTTTGTGGATTGCATTTAACAATGAATTCATAAATTGTGCTGGCATATGGCAACACGGTTAGAAATTATCTTGACCAATTCATATAAGGATGGAATGATTGCCTTTCTCGGTACTCATCCTGAGTATTTTGTAGAAGCAATTGAATTGGCTATAGGCGACAAACAGCCCTATTCTTGGAGGGCAGCCTGGCTGCTTTGGAGCTGTATGGAGGAGAATGATGATCGGATGCAGGCATATATTACAAGAATCATCGATACAATCCCAAGCAAGAAAGATGGACACCAGCGTGAATTGATGAAAATCTTGACTAAGATGGAATTAAATGAAGAACATGAAGGCTATATGTTTAACCTGTGTATGTCTGTTTGGGAGGCCATAAATAAAGGACCCTCTGTTCGATATAACGCTTTAGTTTTCATTCTTAAGATGGCAAAAAAACATCCCGATTTGTTGAGTGAGGTCGCCTGGCTTTCGCAAGATCAATATTTAGAGTCTCTTTCTCCAGGGATTAGGCATTCCGTAACGCGGATGGTTAAAAAGGTGCTTAAGTAAAGCTTATCAAAAAAAGGGCAACTGAATACCCAGCTGCCCTTTTTTCTTTATCGATTTACTATTTTACAATACTCCGCCTGCGGCTTTGAATTTCTTCTCTAAAGCCGGCAATTTATTGTTAATTAGATCAGCAATCATATCTGGCTGGCCTGCAAAGGCTTTCTTTGCAAGATTGTATTGCTCTTTCTGAGCACCTGTTATATTAACATTGGCACCCGATGTGGCGTAGCCGGCAAAACCTAAACTACCTGATACCGATCTCTTGGCACCAAAACCACCACTAATCACCTTGCTTATGGCATCCACCTCTTTTTGAAAGGCATTGATTTCCTCAATTAAAAAGTTTCCTTCAACGGCTAAACCAGTTGTCGCACCTTTCATGAAACTCAGGCGCTTGTTCATGTCTGAGATCTTTGTGCGGGCCGATGATACAGAGGCATTCAGCTTGTTTAATTTCTTTGCGAAGTTGAACTTCTCTGCATAATCAGGAGTCCCTAAAGCAGTAGGTAAGGCTATGACTTTGAATGACTGAGGTTCAAGCAAACGTGTAAAGACTCCATTATCATTTTTGTCAATAGCAACCTTATATTCTCCCGGAACAACTTTGATTCCACGATTTGATAAGTAGGAGAAATCCCAATTAATACTTTTATACCCTTTACTAAGTGGAGCACTTAGCTTTTTCATGATATTTCCATCTAAATCATAGATAGTAAAAACCAATCCAGGCTTAACTTCAGTTTTCTCAGCTCGTAGCTCTTCTTCTGTAGGATAAGGATACTTTTCGCCTGATTTCAAAGCTGCTTTTTGAGCCTTGATACGTTTGGATCTCAGACCGGTGAATCCATCTTTAATATAGTACTCAATCTTTACGGCTGGCTGAGGATTAGAAGCTTTAAATTCAACTGATCCCTGGTAATTCAGGTTACTGGATGGGAAATACATCAAAGCATCTTTTATCTTGAATATATGAGCATCCTTTTTCGTCAGATCTTCACTTAGTTCTCTTAATGCAGAATAGTTATCCAGGACGTAAAACCCCCGACCAAAAGTAGCAACAACAAGATCGTTTTCACGTTTCTGAATGGTCAATTCCTTGACCTGAATTGTTGGAATACCACTCTTCAATTGAACCCATTTTTTTCCTCCGTCTATGGTAGTCCATACGCCCCATTCTGTTCCAATGAATAGAATGTTTGGATTCACATGATCTTCCTGAATGCAATATACTGTACCAGAAGGCAGGTTCGAGGCAATGGATGTCCAGGTTTTACCCTTGTCAGTACTTTTGATTAAGTATGGGGTAAAGTCGCTACTGTTTTTACGACCATCGAAACATGCATAAACTGTAGATTCATCATGCATTGAAGGCGTAATGTAATTAACAAAGGTCATTTCCGGAACTCCGGTGAAGCTGGTATATTTTGTCCAATTAGCTCCATCATCCTCGGTGGTCCAGATTAATCCATCATCAGTACCCACATACAATAATCCTTGTTTCAGAGGAGATTCAGTAAGTGCAAAAATATTACCAAATTCTGAAGTTGATAGATTCTTGGCTACGGCTTCGGGTGGCCACATTTTGCCCATCATAGGCAAATCATTCTGATCGATACCGCGGGTCATATCTCCACTAATTTTCTTCCAGGTACCACCCATATCTGTGCTTTTCAATACATAATTCCCGCCGATATACAGAGTTTTTGAATCGAAATGGCTGAGGAGATACGGAGTGTTCCAATTCCAGGTATATTTCTCATCTTCTGTTGGTTGTGGCTGAATGCCAATACTGTTTCCAGTAGTTCTGTCATATCTTCTGATTCCACAATATTGAGATTCGCAATAGTGAATATCCGGATTATTCGGATCAGGAATTGATAAGTATCCGTCTCCACCTATGGTATAGGTCCAGTCGCCATTAACTATTGATCTGCGATGAGTTCTGGAAGGACCAAACCATGAACCATTATCCTGAGCACCTCCATATACATTGTAGAAAGGGTAGTCATTATCAGTTCTTGCATGGTAGTACTGGGTGATTGGCAGGTTGTTTTTAAACTGCCATGTTTTTGCTCCATCATAACTATCATACAAACCACCATCACTACCCATAAGCATATGATTGGAGTCATTTGGGTCTATCCATAAAGCATGATTGTCGACATGCTTATTTCTTCCTTCAATACTTACCCAGGTTTTGCCACCATCATCTGAAAGGGCAGCTCGTGTATCCATTAAAATAATGGTATTCTCGTCATTAGGGTCTACGTATAGTTCATTATAGTATTGCGGACTGCCAGAAACTTTGTCTGAACGCTTTTCCCAGCTTGCACCGCGATTGATTGAGCGATATGTTCCACCTTTGCTTCCTGGTAATTCTATAACAGCATAAATTACATCAGGATTTGATTGAGAAAGAGCCAGACCGATGCGTCCAACATCACCACCCGGTAGTCCTCCTTTAAGTTTTTTCCAGGTTTTACCAGCGTCTTCTGTATAGTGGATAGCAGATTCCGGACCACCATTAATTTTGGAATAAACTCTGCGCTCGCGTTGATGTGATGCAGCATAAAGAACATCAGGATTTCGCGGGTCCATTTCCAGGTCAGTAATACCTGTATATTCACCAATTTCAAGAACAGCTTTCCATGTTTTTCCACCATCTGTAGTTTTGTACAAACCTCTCTCTCCACCTGGTCCCCATGCTTGTCCCTGACAAGCAACATAAACCACGTCGCTATTGCGCGGATCGACAATGATTTTTGCTATTTGAGAACTGGTTTTCAGTCCCATATTTTTGAACGATCTTCCACCATCGCTTGATTTGTAAACACCATCACCATAAGCCAGGTTACGCTGAGTATTATTTTCACCGGTACCCACCCAAAGAGTGTTTGTATTGTTCGGATCCATAGTAATGCATCCTATGGAGAATACTGATTGTCCATCAAAAATCGGTTTGAACGTTGTACCATGATTATCAGTTTTCCATAGACCACCTGATGCAACAGCAACATAATATTCTGAATGATTATCTGGATTTACAGCCAGATCAGAAATTCGTCCTGAATAGGCTGCAGGGCCTATACTTCTGAATTTCAGAGTTGAAAGCATCTGAGAGTTTAATTCAAATTGCTTCACTTCCGGAGCTGTCTTTTTTCTTTTTTGTGCTTGGCCAGATAAACCAGGGAGCAAAAATGCAAGAGCTAATATGCAAGCTATGAGCCAGCTTTTGTGTTTCATTTCGGGTTGATTTAGTTAATATTTAGCTACACAAGTTATGAAATTCAATGCGTAGGATAAACAGTTTAATGATTTTTAAGAAATTTTAAGATATTCAATGAAGTTAGTGAAGGTATACCCGAGTTACCCAGTCCCTAAACCACAATAGAGTGAAAGAACTCCTGCTCCATTGAAGAGAGGCCAGGGGGAAATTACCATTGTACCTTAAGTAATGATACTCACTTTCATTATCTTTAATCCCATTAATCTTATATATGAAAAGATCATTCCGAATTGCTCTGTTAACTTCTCTGATTTTATTTCTTAATGTAAGCCTCTCCGGACAGGATTATCCTGGAGAAAAATCTGATTGGTATGGTTTTAATAAATCTCAAACCATGCAGCCTAAGCCAAAATTGAAATCCTCAGATTACCATTTAATGCGTGGTGGATTAGAGAATACCTTTATCAAGTTAAAACAACGGGAAAAAGCAAGGGTGGCATTTTTAGGCGGTTCAATTACTTACAATGGAGGGTGGCGTGATAGTATTTGCAGCTATTTGCAGGACCGTTTCCCAAAAATAAAATTTGATTTTATAGCTGCTGGAATTCCTTCTTTTGGCTCAACTGAAGATGTGTTCAGACTGGAAAGGGATGTTTTAATGAACGGATCTGTTGACCTTCTTTTTGTTGAGGCTGCTGTAAATGATGGTGGTAAAGGAAAATCAAATGAGGAACAGATAAGATCGATGGAAGGGATAGTGCGGCACACAAGAGAAAACAACCCAACAACAGATATTGTATTTATGTATTTTGTTGACCCCGGGAAGATGAACGATTACCGGCAAGGGAAAATTCCTCAGGTAATTCAGAATCATGAAAAAGTAGCTAAGTACTATAATATTCCGGCAATTAATTTGGCAAAAGAAGTTACCGAAAGAATTAATGCTGATGAGTTTACATGGAAAGATGATTTCAAAAACCTTCATCCTTCACCTTTCGGACAGGGAATTTATGCTCACTCGATGATTACTTATTTGAATAATGCACTGACCGGCTTTGTTGCTGAAGATGATAAGATTACTAATTATTCAATACTCATGAAATTGGATAATGCCTGTTATGATAATGGAGTGCTAATTCCTTCTTCTGAAATTAAGCTCCAAAAAGGTTGGGAGCTTGTCGAAAACTGGATTCCTGAAATAAAAGCTAATACTCGTGCTAACTACATCAATGTATCCATGTTAATTGGCAAATATCCTGCAAGATCATTAAAATTCAAGTTCGAAGGTAATGCTGTGGGTGTGGCCGTAGCTGCCGGACCTGATGCCGGGATTATTGAATACCGTATTGATGGAGGAAAATGGAAGAAGCAGGATTTATTTACCAAACACAGCACATACTACCACTTGCCTTGGTATTACACTCTTGCAGATGGGTTGATATCGGGAAGTCATGTTTTACAACTCAGGCTCACCGATGACCAGAACAAAAATAGTATAGGGAATAGCTGTGTGTTGAGATATATTTATGTAAACAGATAGAAAGCCTGGATGAATATCATATAAGTGTAGTGTCCGCAAATTTTCATTATAACCTTATTTATTACATTTGTTAATAACATATTTTCTCCGAATATGAAAGATCAAGATACTGTCATCACAAGTGTGGAAGTAATCAAACTGAATATTCCATATAGAGAACCCTTTGTTATTTCTTTGGGAGTTATCGAGGGTGCAACAAATGTTGTAGTAAAAATACATACTAATACAGGGCTAATCGGAATTGGTGAATGTGCACCATTTGTTTTTATTGTTGGTGAAACACAAGAGACTGTATTTGAGCTGTCTGTACAAATCGGGAAGCTTTTAAAAGGCAAAGATCCTTTTGCTATTGAGGATCGTTTGTTTGAGATTGAGAGGGCTGTTAAGGGAAATTACACCATGAAGAGTGCCTTTGATATGGCCTTGTACGATCTGCTGGCAAAAAAGGCCAATCTGCCTCTGTATAAGTTGCTTGGCGGTAGTAATTCTCGTGAGGTTTATACTGATATGACAATCAGTATTGGCTCGCCTGAAAAAATGGCTAGTGATGCATTAAGGTTCAAAGACGACGGATTTCCTGCGATTAAGCTAAAGTTGGGAACAACTACAGATGCTGATGTAGCAAGGGTTAAGTCTATCAGAGATGCGGTAGGGATGGACTATCCTATAAGAATTGACGCCAACCAGGGCTGGGATCCTGTTACTGCTATTAAAACCTTGAACGAACTTGATAAATACAATATTGAACATTGCGAAGAACCTATTCCTCACTGGAATAATAGAGAACTGGTCAGGGTAAGAGAAAACAGTCCGATTTCTATAATGGCAGACGAATCGGTGTTTGATCATCACGATGCCTTTCGTCTGGCAAGTATGGGAGCATGTGACTATTTTAATATTAAGTTCTCAAAATCTGGTGGGATTAATAATGCCTTGAAAATAGTTGCTATTGCTGAATCTGCAGGGATAAAATGTCAGGTTGGGTGCATGTCTGAATCGCGTTATGCATTGACTGCACTTATGCATCTGGTTGCAGCCCGGAACAATGTTGTCCATTTCGATATTGACTCATCACTCATGCTAGCTGAAGATCCTGTTGTTGGAGGGATAGAGTATAAAGGAAGCGGTAAATGGGAGCTGGGAGACACTCCCGGGATAGGTGCCAGTTTTGATGATGCTTTCATGAAAGAAATGGAACATGTCGTCATATAATTTTATTACTGAAAGTGCCACCGGTACTGAAACCCGGATTAATGGAAAGAAATATTTGTATTTCGCCGGAACCGGATATTTTCAACTGAATTCACATCCCGAAGTAATTCAAGCAGCGAGTGAGGCCACGCTGGAATTTGGTATTGCAAGTGCTACATCGAGGTCCATTTCTGGGACAACTCCCTTGTTGTTGGAAATTGAGAAAAGTGCAGCTAAGTTCTTTGATACTGAGGATGCTGCCTATTTGCCCTCGGGATATCTAAGCAACATTGCCGGGCTAAAGGCCTTAAGTGATATGGATTTATATGATGTGATTTTTATTGATGAGGGATCGCATTATTGTCTTACTGAAGGAGCTATGACAGTTGGCAAACCAATAGTCAGCTTTAAAAACAGAAGTCTTGATGACTTAAGGATAAAACTTGAAGAAAATTTAAAACCAAAGCAAAGGCCTATGATTGCGAGCGATGGCATGTTTCCTGTCTGGGCTAAAATTGCTCCGCTTAGTGATTATCTTACTCTGGCCGAACAATACAATGGTGTGATTTGGATCGATGATGCACATGGTGTTGGGATTCTGGGTGAAAACGGAAAAGGATCCTATGAACATGCTGGTTTGAAATCCGACAGGCTATATATGGGCGCAACTTTATCCAAAGCATTTGGTGCTTATGGTGGGATAATTCCAGGTAAGGCAGATTTTATAAACAGGATTAAGTCCGGAAGTGTTATGACCGGTTCAAATGCCCCCATGAATGCGGCTGTTGCTGCCGGTATAAAGGGCTTTGAGCTTGTTAAGAACAATCCAATGATGCGCGAAAAACTTTGGGAGAACGCCAGTTACTTAAAAGAAGGTTTGAAAGCGATCGGAATTGATACTGATGATAATTCCAGACCAATTGTTGCATTTGCTCCTGGTGATGTGGCAAACATGACAAGCATCCATCAAGCTCTGATGGATGAAGGTATTTTTATCCAATTTGTGAAATATCGTGGCTCTGGTAGCGATGGAGTATTGCGTATCGTTGTTTTTTCGACCCATACAAGAGACCAAATAGATTATTTATGCCATAAACTTGGGTCGATTGAACTATTATGAATGCAATATCATGGCAAAAACGGGAAAGGTTTATTTAAGATAATCAGCTTAAAAACTTATAGCCAATTCCTCTTACAGCAACAATCCACTGGTGATAATCCGTTTTGGATTCTATTTTTTTCCTGAGGCTTGCTACATGCGTATCTACAGTTCTTTGAGTAACATAAACTTCACGCCCCCAAACATTATCTAATATATCATTTCGGTGAAGAACCTTATTCTGGTTTTCAATTAAATATTGAAGAAGAGAGTATTCGATAATTGTTAAATAAATTGACTGCCCGTTCTTTGTTAACTCATGCTTTTCATGATCCATTATAAAAGGACCAATTGACAAGGAGACAACACTGGTTGGATTATTAGTCAGTGTTCTCCTGAGCACAGCATTTATTCTGGCTTGAAGCTCACGTGGGCTGAATGGTTTTGTTACATAATCATCGGCCCCAATCTCCAGCCCCAATATTTTGTCAACATCCTGACTTTTTGCAGTCAACATAATAATAGGTGTTCCAATTCCTTTTGCTCTAATTTGCTTACAAACTTCAAATCCGGAAAGATCGGGGAGCATTAAGTCAAGCAGAATGATATCATATTCAGGCACCTGCCCCTTTTTAAGCCCATCAGATCCATTATCAACGGATTCCACCTGATACCCCTCCGCCACGAAGTCATCTTCCAAAGCCATCCGTATTGCGGGGTCATCTTCAATTATTAATATTTTTCTCATACTGAAGTTGTTTTAGAGAATGGAATAATTACACTGAATGTGCTCCCTTTACCTAACTCGCTCTTTACGTCTAGTTTACCATGATGTGATTTGACAACCTGAGATACTATTGCCAGGCCAATACCATTACCTTTTATATCCTCGGTTTTATCAAAATGGCTTCGAAAATATCGTTCGAAAATTCTTTTTTGATCTTTTAGATGAATTCCTATTCCATAATCCTGGAAGGATATTTGAATTCCATTCTCAAGTTTGACCAGAGCCAAATCAATATTTCTGGATTTCCCCGAATATTTGTAAGCATTGTCTAACAAATTGTAGAATACCTGCCTAAGGCCTTCTTGATCCACATTCATAATGGGAATATTCTCATCAATGGTAAACTTCAAATTATATCCGGTAAATCGTAGTCGGATTTCGAAAATTTCAATTACGTCTTTTAGTAATCGGTCTACACGTGTTGGTTCAAGTTTGAGCTTTTTAGTGCCATATTCCAGCCTTGAAAAATCTAAAATATTCTCGACTACATGGCTCAAGCGTTCACTTTGAGCGACCATTGTAGAATAATACTCTTTTTTGCGATCTTCACTTTGAATCCTACCCCTTTCCAGAAGTTCACTCATTTGACGAATCGAGGTCACCGGGCTTTTTAATTCATGAGATACTGAAGAAATGAAATCTGATTTTAATCGGGCTAATTTATTTTCCTGAGCAAGACCACGTAAAGTGATTATAAGACCAAGCACCAGTCCCAGAATTACAAATAATATACCTGCAAAGTAGATACCCTGATTACTTGAAAAAGCACTTCGAAGCCAGCTCGTATTATTGTATTGCAGGTGTAAGCTCCACATACCCAGATTAATTGGTGTATTAGAATAGCTTGATGTTTTAGGATTAAAGCCAGCTCCAGCATTAATGACCTTTTCTTGTTCGTCCTTTATTTGCCAATGAATCAAATTCTTATACTGTCGAGACTTGAAGAATTTGTTGGAGTGTTCTTTAAGATACTCTTTCAAGTCTAATATTAATGCCATTCTTTCACCATTCTGACCAATTGAAAATACTGTATATGAGGATACTGAATCTTCATATTGCGCAAAATTATGTTGGCTGATGTCGTCACTATCAATATTCTCGTTTGTTAGTATGCTATTTATTCGATCGCTTAGATGAATGATTTTGTTATGCTTATGAACGACACCTTCTCTTTTTTTCAATAGTGCCTCAATTGTTTCTATATCGATAGCAAGCTCAGGTGGACTATTCTTGAGAATTTCAAACATATTTTGGCATTCTTGCAAACAGAGTATGTAATTCTTTTGGATCAAATAAGTCTGAGGTAAGGAAAGGAAAGCGAGGATTTCGATTGCTGGTATGCTGAAATTTTGTGTATTGCTCAAAAATTCATTGCTTTTTATCCATGATAGAATTATATCCCCCATGAGCTTTCTGGGAATTGTATCCTGCAGAGACAGGATTTCTGGATTTTTGCTTAATTCAAATATATCTCTATACAATCGTTTGACCTCTCGAATTTGATTCAATTTGCGTTGAATTCTGGCCTGGCTCATTAGAGATTGAATCTGCAACATGATATTACTGGAAGAATCCTGGAATACTTGTTTATTTTTTTTCAGAGCTTCATAAAGGTTGTTGTTTTCAAACTCTTCTTTCATGCTCCATGAGTGTAATGAAATTGAAGAGATTTTTTGATGATGACCATTCCAATACATATTTGGAACAAACAGAATATTATTATTCAGGATATAAAGCCCGGTGTCTGGTAACCATGTGCTTATGCTTACAAATCTCTTGTCGTTCAGAAATTCAATACCCTTTGTTGGCTCCTTGAATTTTGAAAACCCTGCATCATAGTACAATTCATCTGGTGGAAACTCGGTGGAACTTCTTAAGAATGATTTTTCCAGATCTTCGCAGAATTTTTGACTGATATTGGCGAGTTTTTGTGTCTGATTTTTTTCTGCCATAGCCATATTCCCAATGATGCCTCTAAAAGCCACAATACTGAGAATGATTCCGGGAAGGATCATTGCCAGAGAGTAAAAAAGAATTTTTCGCTTATGTTTTCCTTGCGGTTTGAAAAGAGCCATACTGGAAATTGGTTATCATGCTAAAGTGGCCAATTAATTATATTTGATTGTTAAGTTTATTATCTGATTTGTCAAGATTTGGTTAAGAATTTGTATAAAGCACCATTGTTCTAGTCTTTCCTCATATTTTTACTTAGCTCAGCTTGATACGATACCACAATTTATGAAGAAATTATGCTTTATTTTCTTTTTTAGTCTTTCCTTTCTTGGGTATATGACAAATAATCTGGCTGGACAAAATGGACAATGGTCAGTTGCTGGTCCAGCAAACCCGAGAGCTAAGGAGCAGTTCTCTTCGGCGTTCTATAACGGAAAGGTATACGTGCTTGGCGGATACGTAACAGATTCAACTACCAATTTGGGTTTTGGGAGTGCTTCAATTGAAGTGTATGACCTCATGACCAAAAGGTGGGATATTTCAAAAATTAAAATGCCAAGCCCCAGGGCACACTCCAGCATCGAAGTGCTTAACAATAAACTATATGTTATTGGAGGCTCATCAGGATGGCCCTTAATTTTGAGATATGATGATATTGAAGTCTTTGATCTGCTCTTAGACAGCTGGGATCCAGACCCAATTAGGCTATCATCAAGGCGTTATGGCTCTGGCTCTTGTATCGTAGAAGGGCAGATCTATGTTATCGGAGGCTTTGATCGAACCAGTCAAGGAATATCTACAGTAGAGGCGTATGATCCAGTATCAAAGATCTGGGAGAAAAAGGCAGATATGCCAACAGCTAGGGGGAGCTTATCGGTATGTTATTTGAATGGAAAAATCTATGCTTTGGGGGGGGTGACATCCAGTGGGGATATAATTCCATATTTCGAGATTTATGATATCCAAACCAATTCCTGGCAGACAGGACCAGCTGCTCATCCCAAAGGATTATATGGCCATGCAACATGGGTATATAATAATTTTATTTATATCGCTGGTGGTATTACTGGTCTTGATCCGGAATTAAGGGTCAATACTTACAACACCAAAATGACGGTCTATGATCCTCAATCAAAAGCAGTTTTTGAAGTTTGTTCGTTCCCTTATAGAGCAAATACAACAGCTATTCATGTGAAAGAGAATGAATTTCTAAGTATGTGTGCTATTATGACTCCTGGACAAATAGACGGAACTTACTCAAAAGGAAGTGTCAACATTAAATATATGGCAACTTCTAACCCAGTCGTAGCAATTCATAGAGAGATAAGTAATACCTATCTACACCAAACCGATTCATTGTTTTTTAGAACTTCGTTTATCAATCACAAAGAGCGATTATTTACAGCCCATATTAATCTGAAGAATAGTGCTAATAACATTGAGAAATCAGTTCAACTCCATGATGATGGTTTGCATAATGATTATCATACTTCTGATGGTGTATATGGCGGATGGATTGGTAATCTATCGCATGAGGATATATATTACATTGAGGTAATTACAACTGATATAAATGGAGACAGGATCTTCACCAGTTCGGGAATTGAGAGACCATTTACTACCATAGGGCCGCTTAAAGTTGATGACTCGTCTTCCATGGAGCTCAAGATTGGGGAATCCATATCTCCTGATACTGTCTCTTTCTCTTTTGGGATCAGGAATAATGGAAAAATAAGAAAAGCAGAGGGTGTTGAGGTGGAATTGTTTTGCGCAGACCCGAATATTGCCCTACTGTCGAAGCAACTGCTGATTGGAGACATTTTACCTGGTGAGACTGTAAACGCAAGCTCAAAAGGCAAGCTAATAATATCATCAGGTTTCCGGACAAAAAGACCCATTGAAATATATGTGTCTATACAATCAAATGGCAACTCCTTTTGGCACGATATATTAAGGTTTGAATAAATACAGATTAATATACGGAATAATTGTTTTCTTATTGGTTTTTCAAACCAATAAGCTAAAAGGGCAAATTGGGAGTTGGAAGGAAAAAGTATCTGAGATTCCTGAATTTGTCATTGCGTTTTCATCCGCCGCTGTTGATGGCCAAATATTGTTGATTGGTGGTTACATACCAGTTGAGAATAATACGCAATATAGCCGCATATATGGTGGCGTTCTTGTTTATAATGTTCAACATAACTCCTGGTCAAGAAAATACTCAGATTTACCGCACCCACGTGGACATCTGTCTTGTGAATTATGGGGAAAGGAGATTTTCGTTGTGGGAGGACTGGGAGATATGAATCATCATTTTATCGAAAACAGGGTTGATGTTTTACACACCGAATCTGGCGAGTGGAGCTTGGGGATTCCGATTGAAATCAGCAGCCGTAATATAACTGGTAGATATGGATTTGCCTCTTGTATCTCAGGAGATGAATTGTTCATCATTGGCGGAACATTCGATGTGGGTTCATCAACAAATGACCTTCAGAAGTTTAATATGCGAAGCAAAATCTGGAGCCAACTGGCACCTGTGCCAATTCCAATAGCCAATAGTACTGCAGTATTAATTGATAAAACTATATATCTTTTTGGTGGCACCCCTGACCATTGGGATTTACCAATCCAAACAGTTTTCAAATACGATATTGAGACAAATTCATGGAGTGAAAATTCATCAATGCTACCTATAAAACTTTCTAGGGTAGCAGCCTGTTCTTTTGATGGCATTATATACGTTTTTGGAGGTCAGAAGAGCCCAATAAAATCATACAAGCAAAAAGAAACCTCATCGGCTGTCTTTCTATTTGACCCTCAAACTAATTATTGGCAAGAAGTATCGTCAATGTATACTGGATTATCATCAATGACAGCCCATGGGCTAGATGGAAACATTTACCTTATGGGAGGTGTTGATGCTAATTCTCAGACTATTGGTAGCCTATCTGCAAACACCCCTTCTGTAAGTATATACACTCCTGTAAAGGCACCCATTTATTCTCTGAAAACCCACTTGTCAAAATACTCCCTCCAATCAAGGAATGATTCTTGCTTAATTCTGAGCAATATTATTAATCATCATAAACATAATGTTGTCATAACTGCCCAATTAAAAGGTCAGGCATCAGGAAAAATAATAGAATTGCAATTGTTCGATGATGGGGAACATGATGACGGAGCAGCTGGCGATGGCTATTACGGTAATTATTTCAAACATCTGGGTTTTGAAGATTTGTTTCAAGTAAGAATTGTAAGTCACAATCATGATCTAAACGAACAATTCATTAGTGGACAGGATTGTAGGTCAATAGCCACATTTGGTCCGGTGGCAGTGGCTGGAATTTCTATAACGAAAAGTGAGGTTGCTATAAATAACGACCTCTTGTTAAGCTTTTCTTTAGAGTTAAAGAATAGTGGACAGGTAATCAATACAGATGAGCTTACAGTTGACCTTTTTTCAAATATTGACGAAATAGAGATCTTGAAAAAGACTTCAGCTTGCCCGTTAATTTATCCTGGGATGACTGCAACATGTAAAACAGAATTTAAATTGCGGGTATCATCAGGATATCCCATTTCCACTCTTTCTGTCATACAGGTGTCAATATCCAGCCGAGGTCACTCATTCTGGAACGATACAATTGAAATTCCCCAAAATGAAAAATAAGAACTATGGGAGGGGATTTCTTCTTCACTAAATCTTAACAAGAACTCCATTAATTCCTGACTTGTCAATCCTGACTCAACAGTATCTTGCCTGAAATACTGCACCATGAAGATGATGATTACTTTTATTCTTACCCTGGCAATTTTATCAGTAAAACCAGCACCAGCCCAGCAAACTTTTTATAACCCTCAAGATTTGTATGATATCTCCGGAGGTCTGTTTGACGAGGATTCTATTCGAGAAATCTATATAGAGTTTTATGATCCAGATTATCATTATGTACTGGTGAATTCATGGTACAATGATTCAGACTATAGGCTTCCTGCTAAATTATTTTTAAATGGAGAACTGTATGATAGTGTTGCTGTTCGTTATAGAGGAAACTCAACTTTTTGCCAACCAAATAATGGCGGAAATCCCAAAGTCCCCTATAACATTGATATGAATGATATTGTTGGGGGGCAGAACCTATTTGGCTATAAAAAAATGAAATTAGCTAACGCCTGGTTGGATCCCACATTTGTCAAGGAAATCGTTTCAAGCAATGTATACAGGAAATATTTACCAACTCTTGAAGCTAATCTAATTAAGTTGAATGTTCAAGGTCAATATTTGGGTCTTTACGTCAATTTGGAGTCTATAAATAAGCAATTTCTAACGAAACATTTTAACGAAAGTTCAGGAGTTCTTTTTAAATGCGATCGTATTGATCGGTATTGTGGACTGTTCAATTATTCAGGCGGATTTATTGGGGCTCATTCTTCAGCTAATTTTTGGACTTCAACCACCACAGGTGTAGTAACAGCGTATAATCGTGTTTTTCATGATCACACAAGTTCAATATACCGAGGTGATTATGGACGTGACGATGGATATTCGGTTAGATGTGTTCAAGATGAATAATTACATCCTGGTAGAGCTGCAACAATTAAGATTGTATGGAGGTCTTGTTAAGATTCAAACAAGAATTATCTTTTAATAATCCTCTGCATCTTTTGTGTAATCCCCAATGTTTATTTGGGGCTATCCATTATTATTGGAATGGCTATTTGGCTGTTTGCTTATTTAGCTATCTCCTTCAAGGCTGCCACGAAGGTATCCAATTCATCCAGAGTAGTGTATACATTTGGAGTGATTCTGCAACCAACCACTCCCGGACGGTTAATGGCCACCTGGTACACCTTGTATTTATCCATGAGCAGTTTTGATAAGTCACTCGGATTCATCCCCTTAATTCCAACATTGGCAATCCCACATGCACGTTGCGGATCAGCTGAAGTATTTACGATCACGTTGGGTAAATCCCTTACTTTACTTGTCCAGTATGTTTGAAGATACCGCAGGCGTTCCTCTTTTCGGGCCGGACCAATCATATTATAATAGTCAATAGCATCAGGTATAGTAAGGTCAGTATGTACGGGTTTGGTGCCGATATGCGCCAGTCTCGTAATATCGTCCTTATTCCGTTTACCTTCTGCCATGAAAGGCTGTATATCTTTAATTCGCTTTTTCCTCACATAAAGCATTCCGGATCCAAGCGGTACACTCAGCCACTTGTGTAAACTGGCACCATAATAATCACAATTCAGATCCTCAATTTTAAAATGAAAATGAGCCACTGCATGAGCACCATCAACCAAAACCTGAACATCATATTTATGGGCCATATCACAGATCTTTCTTACCGGCAGAATGTGTCCGGTAATATTAATCATGTGACAAACCATTATCATGCGGGTTTTATCGGTAATAGCATCTTCATATATCTTAACAATCTCCTCATCAGATTTGGGGTGATTTGGCACCATAATCCTCTTATTCACAACTCCATATTGTTCGGCCACCTGATCGAACATATTCAGCATAGCCCCATAATCCTGTTCTGCCATAATAGCTTCGTCCCCGGCCTTCCATGGGAAGCCACCAATTATCATGTCTAGTGACTCAGTAGTATTCCTGGTAAGTGCCAGCTCTTCAGTAGAACAGCCCGTGAGATCAGCTAGCTTTTTAATAACTTTTCTTCTGTTTTCCAATTGAACCGTCCGCATATAATATGATCCCTGGTAATTCACCTCCCGGATATGACGGATGTGTTTCTCAAGTACTTCTGTGGGTTGAATACAATAGAATCCGTTCTCCAGATTAATGTAATCAGGCTTCAATCTGTATCCCTGCCGGATGCCTGCCCAGAAATCTTCATTGGAGGCAAGTTTTGAGGCTGGTATGTCAGAATGGATATCTACCCATTTGTCAATTCCATAGGCTGATGGTGCTGCAGCCAGGCTTAGGAGACCAAGTTTTTTGAGAAAGGTACGTTTGTCCATACTATTTGTGTTTTCAAGGATGCTTAAAGATATATATAAATCTCTTCACTACTGTTTAATACAATAGTTGCCTGCCGGATAAAAGTATGAGCAATTTTGAAATGCAAACTATTGCTTACATTTATAGTGTAGTGATAACATCCCCAAAATTATAATGAGATGCTCAAAAAATGCGGTCTGATTCTTCTTACCATTCTCCTTTTTATTCAATGTGATTCTCAGAAAGACAGAATCGACAAAAGACCTAATATTATTCTTATCCTGTCGGATGACATGGGATACTCTGATATTGGATGTTACGGTGGTGAGATCAATACACCCGCTCTGGATAAGCTGGCAACCAATGGTTTGCGCTTTACGCAGTTTTACAATACCGGCAGATGTTGTCCGACCCGTGCTAGTATCCTGACCGGTCTGTATTCTCATCAGGCAGGCATGGGGCAGATGACCTCAGACAGGGGATTGCCTGGTTACAGGGGCCAGTTAAATCGCGAATGTTTAACTATTGGTGAAGCTATGAAAACTGCAGGCTATTCTGCCTATATGGCTGGTAAATGGCATGTTACTCCTTACCGGCCAAAAGATGTAAACAAAGACAACTGGCCCAGGCAGCGAGGATTTGATAAATTCTACGGCACCATTCATGGAGCTGGGAGTTTTTATGATCCGAATAGTCTTGTCAGAGAAAATGAGTTCATTTCCCCACTCAATGATCCTGAGTATACACCTGAAAGTTTCTATTACACCGATGCGATATCTGATCATGCCACCCGCTTTATCCGGGAGCATGAAACAAATAATCCCTTTTTCATGTATGTTGCTTACACTGCTGCTCATTGGCCCATGCATGCCCTCGAAAAAGATGTTGAGAAATACTACGGCAAATACGATGAGGGCTATGCAGCCATCCGGGAGGTGAGGGTTAAAAAAATGAAAGAATTAGGTATCCTGCCGGATGAATGGGATGTGAGTCCTTTGGCGCGTAAATCGTGGTCTGAGATAGAGAACAAAGAATGGGAAGCCCGGGGTATGGAAGTGTATGCCGCGATGATAGACAATATGGATCAGGGCATTGGGCGGATTGTGGCTGAGCTGGAAAAGAAAGGCCAGTTAGATAATACGCTGATAATGTTTTTGCAGGATAATGGAGGCTGCCATGAAAGTTACGGACGCCGGGAACGTGATCCTATTGAGGCCACAATTGGTCGCAATGATTTCCAGACCAAAATGATACCTGATGTTACACGTGATAATATCCCTGTGATGATGGGGCAGGATGTGATGCATGGCGGACCTGAATCATATATTGCCTATGGTTTGGAGTGGGCTAATGTGTCGAATACTCCCTTTCGTTTGTTCAAAACATATGTTCATGAAGGAGGCATATCTACACCGCTTATTGTTCATTGGCCCGATGGTGTCAAGGGTAAAAATGAGTGGAGGCAAACTCCCGGACATTTAATCGATATCATGGCTACTTGTGTGGATGTTGGAGGTGTTGATTATCCGGCAGAATATAATGCTGTTAAGTTAATTCCGCTGGAGGGTGAAAGCCTTTTGCCAGTTTTCAAAAATGATAAGCTTGAAGAGAGGATGTTATTTTTTGAGCATTTGCGCAACCGGGCGGTTCGTGATGGCCAATGGAAGCTTGTGGCAAAGGGACTGAAGGGGCCATGGGAATTATATGATCTCACAAATGACCGTAGTGAGATGCATGATTTAATTGAGGAAAATCCGGAGAAAGCCAAAGAGCTGATCGATGCCTGGGAAGCATGGGCGCTACGAGCCAGAGTTAAGCCTTTCCCAAAATAAATGATTCGGTATTTAGTTTGATATGATTCATTTAAGCAGTGAATTACTGATCATCATCATGTTATATAAATACTTTTGAGTCTATCTTCACAGCCTTACAAAAATGAAATATTCAAAATCAGAGATATGAAAAAAAATGGCACCACAGGATTTGTAACAGTTTTAGTATTGATTTTTCTGTATTCATGCAATCAGGCACCAAAGGTATATGAGTGGCGTGGTGAAAACAGATCTGGCATTTACACTGAAGAGAATGTGTTAGAGTCGTGGCCAGAGGAGGGACCGGAGTTGGTATGGGAATATGAAGGTATTGGAAATGGATACGGTTCACCCATTTTTACCAGTGATAAAATGTACATCCAGGGAGAGCAGGATAGTATTGCCTATTTATTTGCATTCAATATTGATGGAGATTTATTGTGGAAAAGCGATTTCGGAAAAGAATGGGTGAAAAACTGGAATGGTTCGCGCTCAGCACCAACCATTGTGGATGATCTCATTTATGTGACTTCAGGAATGGGTAATGTATATTGCATTAACAGAGAAAGCGGTGAGAAAGAGTGGTCAGTGGATATGATCAATGATCTGAATGGAGAATTCCCCTTGTTTGGATATTCTGAAGCGGTGATTATTGAAGATGATAAAGTTTTTTGTACTCCGGGAGGAAAGGAGAATAATGTTGTTGCATTAGATCGTTTTACCGGCGAGATGATTTGGAGTAATCCTGGTGCCGGTGAACGTCCGGGCTACAACCAGCCTCAGATAATTGAGTTAGAAGAGAGAAATATTCTGGTGACCTTTACCGCTTATGAACTGATGGGACTCGATACCAAAACCGGAGAATTGCTTTGGGTACATGATCAGGTTAACCTGAAATTGGAAGAACGCGAACTTGGAAAGGGCGACACACATGCCAATACAATCATTTTTGACAACGGATTTATCTATTATGCTGCTGGTGATGGAAATGGTGGTGTGAAGCTTGAATTATCACCTGATGGTTCAAGTATTGAAGAAGTTTGGCACAATCCAGATTTTGACAGCTTCATGGGAGGCATTGTGAAAATTGGAAATTATCTCTATGGCTGTGGAACTCAGAAGCCAGAATTTAAAAGCATCAATGCAGAAACAGGAGAGATTGGAAAAGCATTAAGGATTGGTCCCGGAGCTGTAATTGCAGCAGGCAATATGCTGTATTATTACAATCAGAGAGGTGAAGTTATGTTGATTACACAGGATCCCCTGAATATGGAAGTGGTGAGTAAATTCAGAATGACAAAAGGAGAAAGAGAACACTTTGCCCATCCGGTAATCAATGATGGCAAGATGTATGTTCGTCATGGGGATGTCATTCATGCATACAGAATTTCAGCAGTTGAGGAATAGCAGAGTGTAAGTTTCACGTTTATCGTTTTGAATTCTTATATTCGTTAGAGAATTGATTATAAACCTAATAAATGTCATTATGAGTAAAGAGGTGAAGCAATACGGAACTTCAAATGTGATTTATGGACTTGGTTTCATAGGAGCAATCATTTTTTTTATCGGACAAGCAACAAGCTTTTGGATGGGTGTGTTGGGTATCTTGAAAGCGATTATTTGGCCTGTTTTTTTGGTACTGGAAGCTTTTAAAGCCTTGTATTCGTAGTTTATTGATGAGATGGGTTTGAAATATAGCTCATTCTGAAGAGCAGAACAATATCATTATCTTTGATGGAAGCTTTAATAAATTCCCCATCATATGAACCGTATTATTCTGTCTTTGCTGCTTGGTACTATTCTGTTGTCTTGCTCTACTGAATCACAGGATCATCTACTACTGTGGTATAATCAGCCGGCCTGTGCCACTGAACCAGACAATCCCTATTCCTGGAAAGATAATGTTGATTGGCTCAATGCTTTACCACTAGGCAATGGATCTCTGGGTGTAATGGTTTTTGGTGATGTGAATAATGAGCGCATCCAGTTGAATGAGGAGAGTATGTGGTCGGGTAGTGTTTTTGATAATGATAATCCTGATGCATTCGAAGCACAAGATAAAATCCGGCAGCTTTTGTTTGAAGGGAAATTCAAGGAAGCAAGCGAGCTAACTAATGAAACTCAAATATGTAAAGGAGCCGGCTCTGGCCATGGTAATGGAGCAAAAGTTCCATTTGGGAGTTTTCAAACCCTGGGAGATCTTCGAATAGAGAATGGCAAAACAGAGAAGTACGAAAACTATTACCGGGAGCTCGATCTGGATGATGCTCTTGTAAGGGTTAGCTATACTCAGGATGGAGTGAATTATCGACGTGAGATTTTTGTCAGTGAACCAGATCAGGTAATGGTTGCAAGGTTTACTGCAGATCAAAGGGGTCAAATTTCTATCAACTGCTCTCTTGACAGGCCCGAGAGATTTGAGAGTTACAGCGACAACAATCAACTCATATTAGCAGGTGCATTATCTGACGGACAGGGTGGGGAAGGATTGCAGTACATGGCACGCCTTCAGGCAGTAAATAAGAACGGAACAATGAGTTGCCAGAATTCAAAATTAATCATTGAAGATGCAGATGAGGTGATACTATTTCTTTCAGCTTCCACTGATTATGTACTGAATTACCCTGATTATATTGGTAGAGACTACAAACAAATATGCGCTAGAAATATTAAGCAGGCTATAGGAAATTCCTTTGATGAATTATTGGATAATCATAAAAAGGAGTATCAGTCGTATTTCAAGCGGGTAAGTTTCGATATTACACCTGATGACATTTTTGCCATACCCAGCGATGAAAGAGTACAGAATTTTAAAGATAGCCAGTCAGATCCACATCTGGTGGAGTTGATGTTTCAATATGGCCGCTACCTGCTTATCTCATCATCCCGGCCAGGTTCACTTCCTGCCAATCTGCAAGGAGTTTGGACCAATAAAATTCAAACTCCATGGAATGGAGATTACCACACAGATGTTAATGTTCAGATGAATTACTGGTTGGCTGAAGTAACTAATCTGTCAGACATTCATTTGCCTCTGTTTGATTTAGTTGAGTCGCTGGTTGAGCCTGGCAGAAAGACAGCCCGAATTCAATACCACCTTGATGGTTGGGTTATTCATCCAATAACAAACATTTGGGGCTATACTGCACCAGGAGAGAGAGCATCATGGGGAATGCATGCCGGGGGAGGGGCCTGGATTTGTTCACATATAGGTGAGCATTATGCCTTTACCGGAGACAAAGATTTTCTGAAGAGAATGTATCCGGTATTGAAAGGTTCAGTAGAGTTTTATATAGGCTGGCTTGTTGAAAACCCTGAAACCAAACTTCTGGTATCGGGTCCGGCTGTCTCTCCTGAGAATACTTTTATTGCTCCGGATGGTAGCAGATGCCAAATTAGTATGGGTCCGACCCATGATCAGGAAGTGATTTGGCAACTTTTCACCGACTTTCTGCATGCATCACAAGAATTGGATATACAAGACGAGTTCGTTCAGCTTGTTGCTGAGGCAAAAGTGAGATTGCAGGGACCGCAAGTTGGATCTGATGGCCGCTTAATGGAATGGGCAGAAGAGTATCCTGAGGCAGAACCAGGGCACAGGCATATTTCTCATTTATTTGCTTTGCATCCGGGGGCACAAATCAATATGGAAGACACTCCGGATTTGGCTCAGGCTGCCAAAAAATCATTAGACCACAGGATTGCAAACGGGGGAGGTCATACAGGTTGGAGTGCAGCCTGGTTGATCAGTCAATATGCCAGATTACGGGATGGAGAGAAGGCTAAAGAAAGTTTAAATACTGTATTGACAAGGAGTACATCTCCTAATCTCTTTGGACAACATCCTCCTTTTCAGATGGATGCCAATTTTGGCACTACAGCTGGAATTGCTGAAATGTTAATTCAAAGCTACGCCGGAGTAATTCAAGTGCTTCCTGCTTTACCAATAGAATGGCCAACAGGTGAAGTGAAAGGATTGCGAGCACGAAATGGGTTTGAAGTAGATATCAAATGGTCAAATAATGAATTGACAGAAGTGCGAATACGTTCTCTCCTTGGACAAGAATGCAATTTGAAATACAAAGATCAGCTGATTAGTCTTGATTTATCTAAAGATGAAAAGCAAAAACTAAAACTGTCGGATTTTTACCGGCTTTGACATTTGACACCATCCGGCAGGTAAAACAAATAAATAGTGAATGTGTTTGTTTTGTTTAAACGATAGTAGTGATACCCAAACTGACTAGCGACCGGATAGTTCAATATTATAGTATATTAGTGGGATTTTAAAAATTGAGAAAGTGAATAAGATTACATCAAAATTTTGGGCATTTGGAATCATCTTTATGTTAATGATTTCAGTAAATAGTGTAAGAATTAATGCTCAGGACGCCCAATGGCGGGGACCAAACAGGGATGGATTATTTACTGATACTTCCTTGTTGAAAGAATGGCCTAAAGAGGGACCAGAAATTCTTTTTGTTACTGAAGGATTAGGCAGAGGGTTCTCTTCTACGGTTGCTACTAAGGATATGATTTATGCAACTGGAAAGAAGGATTCTACAGAGTATCTAACCGCAATGGATCATTCCGGGAAAATTCTCTGGCAGAAACCATACGGATTGTGTTGGAATAAAAGCTTTCCTGAGGCGAGGTGTACCCCAACGGTTGAGGGTGATCGTGTTTATGTGCTCTCCGGAATGGATAAGATGACATGTTTTAACTCCAAAACTGGCAACGAGATCTGGAGTGTGGATATTCATGAGGAGTATAACAGTAGTTGGGATATGTTTGGCGTTTCTGAATCAGTGCTGATCGTCGACGATATGATTCTTACAAGCCCTGCAGGTAAATCGACAACTGTAATCGCATTGGATAAGATGAACGGAGGTTTAATATGGAAGTCTGAACCTATGGATTCCCATAGATGTAACATGGCTCCGATGGCAATTAAGCATTGTGGAAAAAAGTATTTTATTACAGGCACCCAAACACACTTAATTGGAGTTGATGTGGAGAATGGGGACATTCTTTGGACCTATCATTATAATTTCCTTAGTCCAAACGGTGACAACACAACAATTCTTACCAATACACCAATATACAAGGATTCTTGTCTCTGGATATCAAATGGCTGGGATGTTAAATCAGTTATGTTGGAGATTGCACCTGATGGCAAGTCGGTCTCTGAGAAATTTGTTGACCAGACCTTTGATAACCAGAATCATGGTTTAGTTTTGGTGGATGGTTTTCTATATGGATCCAATTTTACAGGACGCAATAGTGGTAAATGGGTGTGTATGAATTGGAGTACTGGAGAAATTACCTGGATTGCGGATTTTCATAACAAAGGGCCGATTCTTTCTGCGGAGGGAATGCTTTATTGTCTGGAAGAGAAGCGCGGAAATATAGCGCTTGTCAAGGCTGATCCAAAAGAATTCAAGGTAATAAGTACCTTCCGGATTAAAGAAGGGAAGGGACCATATTGGGCACGTCCGGCCATTTATGAAGGAAAGTTACTCGTTCGACATGGAGATGTGATGATTGGGTATGATATTGTTAATTATGCAAAGGCAGGGTGAAATAAAATATACTACCTCTGCCAACTTCTGATTCAAGCCAAATTTCACCTTTCAGCATTTCAATGTATGATTTTGTGATTGAAAGACCAAGTCCTGAGCCCTCAATAGTCAGGCTGGTTTCGAAATCAGCCTGCTCAAAGCGATTGAATATGGCTTTTTGCTTATTAGATGGCACTCCAATACCTGAATCTTTTACAAAAAACTCAATATACTTCTCCTTTGGTTTGAAGCCTATTGAAATTGCTCCTTCATTGGTATATTTAATGGCATTTCTAATTAGGTTTGTAAGAATAGAATTAAACTTGGATTTATCAGTATTAAGTTTAATATCAGTCGCTTCCATGGAATTATTCAGAGTCAGAGCAATTCCTTTCTCAGTACACTGAATTTCAAAAAAATCAAGTAATTCTGACATGTACTCATTAATACTAATTTCTTCCAGAGTAATGGGCATTTGTTGAGAATCAATTTTTGAAATATCAATGATGTCATTTATTGTTTGTAGTAGGCGCTGCCCGCTTTTATTGATAATGCCAATATATCTTTCAGTATTCTCACTGCTCAAATCATTTTCAAGAAGTAAATCTGAAAATCCAATAATTCCATTCATAGGAGTTCTGATTTCATGGCTCATATTGGCTAAAAATGCAGATTTCAGGCGATCACTTTCTTCTGCTTGTTCTTTTGCTATTTTTAGTTTTTCATTATTGGCATTTAATTCTTTTGTGCGGTTTTTGACGGTTTCCTCTAATCTGTGAGTATATCTTTTTTGTGTTACAGTTCGGAATACTATGCCGATGACGAAGAGTAAGATAATAGCTGTAAGAATAATAAACCACCATTGCAGCCATACTGGAGTTCTAATTATTATCATTTCAGAACACACGGATTCACTCCAAATTCCCAAAGCATTTTTAGCTTTAACACAAAATTTATATTCTCCGGGTTCCAAACTGAAGTAGCGATAACTGTTTTGAAAAGATCTGAATTCAGGAGTCCAGTCTTCATCAAATCCTTCAAGTTTGCACTTATAGTATATCTTGTTCTCATCAATAAATGAGATACCTTTAAAATTGAAGGTTAGGTCGTTTTCATTAAAGCCCAGTGTAATTTCCTCATCAAGTGATAAACTATCGCCCTCAACTTCAACAAATGACAAAGCAATTTTTGGAGGTGGTATTTCCCGATGCCTACGGTGATCAAACCTGTTCCTGTAAAGTGTTACCCCATTATTTGTTCCAAACCATAAGTTGTTGTTAGAATCAAGTAATCCTCCATCACGATTTATTTCCAGTCCGGCAAGGCCATCTTTTACAGAAAAATGTTTCAGGTCATTTCCATCCCATCGATAAACTCCATTGTCAGACCCCAGCCATAATTGTCCTTCATGATCGCTGATGATTAAATAAATTGGTCTCTCAAGGGGTATGTCTGTGAACTTCACCAAGACAGAGTCTTGTACTTTAAGCAGTCCCATTGCTGAACCTACCAGAATTTCTCCTTCGGGATTCTCCCATATCGTATATGTGCTGTTATATGTCTTTTCTCCTTCATATTCAATAATTAATGGAATTCCGTCTTTAATCCTGCATATGCCTTTTCCATATGTAGTGCAATAAATCGAACCATCACTTGTCTCAAATATCTTCCGGATTTGACGATCCCATGATTCATCATAATTCAAGTGCAAAAACTTATTACCGTATAAGCCAAAAAGGCCTTTGTCTGAGCTAGCATATATCTTACCTGAGATTGTCGATATCACAGATGTCGTATTTCCCTGAATTCCTTCTTTTTCGCTGAACCATTTTTTGTTTTTATTTGGATCAATAAATCCTATGCCATATGAACCCATTGCAAACCAGATATTATTATCATTATCTATGCAAAGATCCATAACCCTCTTTATGTGCCAGTTGTTTGATGAAGTTATAAAATATAATTCACTGAACTCTCCGTCCTCATAAAATGTTAGTCCACCAATATGACCAAAAACATAGTTGCCAGGACTGATCTCTTCAACGGCAGTTACCTCATTGTCAAATAATCCATTTTCTTTATCAAAACTGACAAACCTTTTAGAGGGAATTTTATTCACTCCCCTGGCACCTGCAATCCATAATGTTTTTTCTCTGTCAATAATAACAGAAATTGCACCTTCAGAAATCAAACCATTTTTTTGCCCGATGATGTTGCTCTTTTTTGTATCAAAATCGAAATACTGCACAGCGAACTCATTACTATAATATATACCATCATTATGGTCAGGGGTAAGAACAACACTATAGAACTTTCTGTTTAGTGTGATGTCTATATCTGAGCTCACTAAAAAAAACTCCTGATTTAAAATATATCCCAGCCAATTTTGTCCGGCCAGCCAAAGAATACACCTATCTGAATCTTTATCCATAGTTTTTTGGGTACACATCCCCACTATGTTATTATCGGGGAGCCCCAGGCTTCTGTCATCAAGAATACTAATGGTACTATCAGAAATTATAATTATACCATTGTTGGTAGCGACATAGATACTGTCATTTATGAAACAGGCAGCTGTTATTTTATTACTCAACAAGCCATCAGAGGTAGTATAATGCGTCCATTCCTTATGTCGGTTAACCAATACTCCTTGATCCATGGTGCCAACACATACTATAGGTTCTTCATTTTTATAGTGTACAGATAACGACTTGAACTGGCTATAACTTTTTTGTGGATCCGCCGGCAAAATATGCTCCCAGGTATTACCATTGAAAATCGCCAGATACAATTGCCCTACATTTGGCAAAGCCCAGATAGTCCCCTTTTCATCAACTTTGATAAACGCATAGCTGCTGCGAGCCAGGCCGTCATGCATATTGTAACTTTCCCAGGTTGACCCATCATATGAGGAAATTCCTGCACGGGTTGCAAACCACATCTTACCTGATGTATCTTGTTCAATACCATAAGTTAATGAATTGCCTAAACCATCGGCTTCAGTATAATGAATTACATTATGTCGTTGGGCAAAACAATGAATACTGAGCATGGTCAGAGATATCAAAAGGATTAATCCTCTGAGAAAGCAATTGAATATTTTTGTATACCTCGCCATGATTATAAACAATCCATATGATCAAGAACTTATAATCGGTTTCACCTGCATCACCTGTTAATACCGGATAGCAATTTATTGCATTTATCCTATAATATTTGTTAAAGGGAATTCTATTTGATGAATATTGATCAAGTAGTTTTTGAAGCAGGCAATCATGCTTAAGGTAATGCAGCTTTATTAGAGATTTTACACGGATACATATCTGAACCGGCTTACTTTATAATAACCGTAAATGTAGTAAGCTCATCCTTATTTGAATTGAGTAGGATATCGCCATTCATTTTTAGCATTATTTGTTTGCTTAAGCTGAGTCCAACTCCAGAGCCATCATCTTTTGTCGTGAAAAATGGAATAAATATTTGCTCTCTAATTTCAGCAGGTATTTTTGGTCCGTTATTCGAAATTTCCACTCTTACAGAGTCATTAATATTCAGTAATCTGACAATTATTTTTGGCTTTACTCTATTTTCGAAAACCAATGCCTCACATGCATTCTTCAACAGGTTTATTATTACTTGAGATAATAGCTTCTCATCTGTAATAATCATCATGTTTTTTGGAATGATTTTCTCGATGCTTATTGCGCTGAATTTTGCGAAAGTACTGGCAGCAATTATATTGTCCTCAATTAATACAGATAAATTTACATTTGAAGTTTCAGGTAAAGGGAGTTTTGTAAATCTTCTGTAATTATCTACAAAGTGCATTAAACCAAGGCTGCGTTCTTCAATTACTCTGAGCCCTTTTACAGTGTTCTCAATTGTGTGAGTGTTAATATCTTCCTGGTTGATAATTTGGCCGTCATTTTTAGTGAAATAATTAGAAATTACCTGAGATAAAGTTGTAATGGGGGCTATGTTGTTCATTATTTCATGCGATAATGTACGTGCCAGTTTGATCCAGGCCTCAACTTCTCCGTTATCAAGCTCCTTTGTTATATCACTTACTGCTACCAATCTGATCGTTTCATTTTTACTCGTAATCTCTGATAATTTAAACTGTAGCTTTTGTCCATATCGGTTTTCAAAAGTAGCAGATTGCTGAGGACTATTTTGATTGGGATGCATTATGAAATCAGGCAATGCCTGATTAATTGCATTCAGGGACTTTATATGATGATGTTCTTGTAAATCTGTAAGCTTAATTGCAGCTGGATTAATGTTTACCACTCTACCTTTATTGTCTATTGAAAAAAGTCCTGTGGCAGATTGCTTAATAACTCTGAGATAATATTGCTCCTGGGTTCTGATATCCAATTTAGTTTTTTTGAATAGATCATTCAGCCTTTCAATACCTATATATACATTGTCTATTGATTTGTTTCCTGTTTTTGACGGTACTCTTAAGGAAGTATCTTCATTCTCAATTCCTAGCAGGAAAAAAGAAATCAGTTGGTTGGTATTATTAAAGTACCTGATAATATTAGCAACTCTCTCTATCAATAATACCATTGGAATGAGGCAGAAAAAATAGGCTTGTTTTACAAAGAACAGGTAGGCCCCCAGAATCGTTAGCAAAATTATCAGAGTCAATTTGCTTAAGATAGTGTAATAAAATTTTATGGAGCTTACTCTCATGATAGTAAGTGTTATAGGCTAAGCTTAGAAGATTTTAAGTCTCTGATACCATATTTACTAAGTTTATTGTAAAGTGCCTGACGGCTTATTCCTAAATTCTTTGCCACAGTGCTAATGTTACCATTCTCTTTGAGGATATTCGCTTTTATCATTTCTTTTTCCATTTCCCCAATGGTTGTGTTGTGCAGGTCTTTTTTTAGCTTATCTGGATGATCACTTAAGGAGAAACTATCCTCATTTAATACCTTGTCGTCAGCCAGAATTACCGCCTTTTCCATTGTGTGTTGTAGCTCTCTGACATTCCCGGGCCATTTGTATTTTAGAAGCTTCTGCATTGCTTTTCGATTTATCTTCAAGCCGTATTTTTCATACTTATTTGAGTATTTGCTAAGATAAAATTCGGCAATTAGCAAAATATCATTTCCACGATCTCGCAATGGTGGAATATCAATAGTTATTGTATTGATACGATAAAGTAAATCTTCGCGAAACAGATCATTAGAGATCATCCCTGACAGATCCTTATTTGTAGCAGTTATTAACCTAATGTTTATCGGTATTTGGGTATTACTACCTAAGGGAACAATGCTTCTGTTTTGCAAACAGCTGAGCATTTTTGATTGGAGTGTTAGCGATAGGTTTCCAATCTCATCAAGGAAAAGCGTGCCATTCTTAGCAGCCTCAAATTTGCCGACTCTGTTTGTTTTAGCATCAGTGAATGAGCCTTGTGTGTGTCCAAAAAGCTCACTTTCGAATAGTGTCTCACTAATAGCCCCCATGTCAACAGTCAGCATGATTTCTCTTTTCCTTTTAGAGTGTCGGTGGATTTCCTTGGCTATGAGTTCTTTTCCAGTCCCATTCTCACCTGTAATGAGAATATTAGCGTCTGTAATTGCAACTTTCCTAAGCATATCCATCACCCGCTTTATTGGGGGAGATTGGCCTATAAAGGATTGTGCTGAGGGTTTAAGCTCTTGTTTTAGTGTATGTGTTGTTTTTAATAGTGATGCATTCTCTACTTTACTTTTTCTAAGCTTAAGAGAAGCAATTAGTGTGCTTATTAACTTGTTGTTATCCCAGGGTTTTAATATGAAATCGAAGGCCCCATGTTTCACTGCTTTGACGGCTAGTTCAACATCCCCATAAGCAGTAATCATAATGACGCTGATCAATGGATCGCATTTTTGAATCTGGTTTAGCCAAAAAATACCTTCATTTCCGTTATTAACACCTGTCTTGAAATTCATATCAAGCAATACAATATCAATATGATGTGCCTGAATCGTGGAGATTAGTGTATTAGGATTTTTGAGAGTGTATACTTCATCAAACTCCGTTTGTAATAACATTTCAAGTGCTGTTAATACACTTTTGTTATCATCGAGAATAAGGATCTTACCTTTCATTATTGGTAAAGACTTGTTTCTGCAAATGTAGGGCTTTGTCAACTAGATGTACAAGGCATGTCAATAAAGTGGACAACTAAATTTCATTTTTTTTGCCATTGAACTCATAATAAGCAGAATTACTGAAAGATAGGTTCAATGGCATAAAGCTTGAATACTTTTATGGCAAATCAAATCAAACAAGCTTTGTGCGTAAACATACAATTATGGTAAGAACAGAAAAATTGACGAAAGTATTTAGAACTGAAGATATTGAAACTTCTGCCCTTAGAGGTGTTGATATACACCTCAGCAATGGAGAATTTGTTGCAGTAATGGGCCCATCAGGGTGTGGGAAATCAACCTTGCTTAATATTATTGGAATGCTGGATAATTCAACTTCAGGAACATATATATTCAGGGATACAGATATTACCAGATATAAAGAAAAGGATCGGACTCAATTTCGTAAGGGTAATATTGGGTTTATATTTCAGAGTTTCAACCTGATCGATCAGATAAATATTTACGATAATGTGGAACTCCCACTTATGTACATGAAAATGAAAGCATCTGAACGTCGCAAAAGAATTGATGAAGTTTTGAAGCGAATGAAGATTGGGCATAGAGCAAGACACTTTCCTCAGCAACTTTCAGGAGGACAACAACAGCGTGTAGCAATCGCAAGGGCTGTTGTGGCTGGTCCCAAATTAATCCTTGCCGATGAACCTACGGGTAATCTTGATTCAAAAAATGGAATTGAAGTAATGAACCTTTTATCAGACCTTAACCAGGAAGGAACCACTATTTTGATGGTTACACACTCAGATCGTGATGCCCGCTTTGCAAGCAGAACCATCAATTTGCTTGATGGCAAGGTAGTCGTTGAGTCTGCAATAGAGATGTAATATACAGTCTAACCTTAATCAATTCTAATAATAATAATAAAATCATGATAAAATATTATTTCAAAATCGCTTTTGCAAATCTTATTCAAAGCAAAGTCTATTCCTCAATAAGCATTGCAAGTCTTACAATTGGAATGGCAATTAGTATATTACTTTTAATCTACATTTCAGACGAATTGAGTTTTGACCGTTTTCATGACAAGTCTGATAATATCTACCGTTTATGCCAAGTGGTACATCCCTATCAAGCGCCTCAATCAGCACAAATCTTGCTTGATCAGCTTCCCGAGATAAATAAAGCAACACGAATCCTCCCGGTGGATCATTATACTTTTCAAAATGGGGATCAAGTATTTATGGAAAACGAAATAGCCTTTGCTGATGCAGACCTTTTTAACATTTTCTCCTTTAAATTTATAAATGGCGATGCAGGAAAGGCCCTTGAGCAACCTGGGACAATTGTCATATCGGAAAAAACAGCACAAAAGTATTTTGGTGAGGAGAATCCCATGGGCAAAGTACTGAGAGTGCAAAATGAACTTGATTATACTATTACAGGTGTATTTGAGAATATTCCTAAAAATTCTCACTTTCGCTTTGACATGTTTATGACCCTGTCTGATGCCAATAAGGTTTTTGGAAAGGAGTTGATGAACAATAGGGGCTGGTTAAATTTTCTTGTGTATTTTGAGATACAGGATGAATTCTCTGTGTCTAATCTGGAAGCAAAATTTGACAATTTACTAAATCAGAATAATGACCCGGATGAGCCCCAAGTGAAATATCATATTCAAGAGCTGAAAGATATTCACCTTCATTCTACGCATTTTCTGCAGGATATTCAGCCTCAGAATAGCATTACTTACGTACTTATATTTTCAGCTATTGGATTACTTATTCTGCTGATAGCCTGTTTCAATTATATTAATCTTTTAACGGCCAACGCAACTACCAGAGTAACTGAAATTGGAGTCAGAAAAAGCTTTGGAGCATCTCGTAGTCAATTGTCAAAACAATTCATCACTGAATCAATGATTGTACTTTTCATTTCAGTGGCTCTTGCTCTGGTTGTTGTTCAAACTAGTTTGCCAATGTTTAATGTGTTGTCAGGGAAAGAGCTTTCAATTTTAACTCTTCTGAGCAGAAATAATATTATCGGTATTCTTGGCATGATGTTAACTTTTGCAGTTCTGGCCGGATGGTATCCTGCTTTTGTCCTGTCTTCAATGCAGCCCATGAAAGTGCTGAAAGCATCAAAATATAGTGGTGGTTCTAAAATTCAATTCAAGAAAGTACTTATTGGTGCTCAATTTACTATTGTCATTGCCTTAATCGCTTGTGCGTTTATTATGTTGCGTCAAATTAATTTTCTTCAAAATAAGGAACTGGGATATGATAAGGAGTCTGTACTGGTTGCAGAATTTAATACCGGAGATCAGGAAAGATATAATACAGTTAAGCAGGCCCTACTTGCTCAAAGTATTGTATCCAAAGTTTCCATTGCTAGTCGGGTTCCTTCAGATGATCTTGGTAATTATGGGGGTGTATTACCGGAAGGACAGACAGAATATCAAACCATACCATTTGTTCATATGAATTTCGATTACTTTGATTTACTGGACATAACGGCAACACAAGGACGAGTCTTTTCAAGTGATATTAAATCAGATGCTACTGAATCTGTTATTCTTAACGAAGCTGCCATAAAAGAATTGGGTATTCAAGGAGATCCAATAGGTCAAAAGCTCATATGCAGTTGGCCTCGATCTAATCGAACAATAGTTGGTGTTATTAGTGATATTAACTTTGAATCATTGTATATCAATCCCAAACCAATATTATTTGTAATTCACTATGATCAATGTTCTCGACTAATGGTAAAAGCATCATCTTCAGCTACTGCTAATACCGTTAAGGTCATTACAGAAACATGCCAGGATATTTATCCCGATGAGGTCATCGATTTTCTTTATTTAGATGTGAAGCTTGAGCAACTTTATCAAAAGGATAAAAAGACATTTCATTTAATGAGCTACTTTTCAATAGTGGCAATTCTGCTGGCCTGCATGGGATTACTTGGTATGGCTTCATTTATTTTAGCAAGACGAACGAAAGAAATAGGAATCCGCAAAGTTAATGGGGCAACAATTTTTGGAATCATAAAAATGCTTAACCATAGCTTTGTTAAGTGGATAGCCATTTCTTTTGTAATCGCTACGCCAATCGCCTATTACGGGATGAAACGATGGTTGGAAAGTTTTGCCTATAAAACAACACTTAGTTGGTGGGTATTTGTTCTGGCTGGACTTGTTTCTCTGGTAATAGTGTTATCAGTAGTAAGCTGGTTGACTTTTAGAGCTGCCCGAAGAAATCCAATTGTGTCATTACGCAATGAGTAATTGTACCTCCTTCTCGCAATATCACTGAAGAGCTTGAAGTTGAATTGTTTATCTTGTTCGTGTGTGTTCATTGAAGTGTAAACCATGTAAATAGTGTGCATTAAGTTGCTATCATAGAGTAGTTAAGCGTCGCGTATAATCACTATATTAGTTCTCTGCAAGAATAAATATTAACTAGTGATTATTACACTTGATGGGAGCAATCAACAGAAGGGTATTTGTTAAGAAATCGGCTGGTCTTACAGTTGGAGCTTTGGTTTTGCCAGGTAGTGCACTGATGTTTGAAGCTTGTGATCCGGTATCAGCAATGTTTTCTGACATTAACTGGAAAGAAATGATGAGGACTCATGATCTGCTGTGGAAAGTAGTTCCGGCTGATATGACCGAAGCTCCTCATTTTGGGAATGGACTATTGGGTTCCATGATCTGGGTGGAAGATAATACCATCCGCCTCCAGGTTTTCAGATCAGATGTGCATGACCATAACGATCATACATATGGATGGACAGCCTACAGCCGACCCCGGTATCAGATAGGGTATTTTACGCTTAAAACCAAAGGAGAAATCACCGACTGTGATCTCCGACAGGATATCTATAATGCCAGGCTGAAGGGGCGAATTAATACTAAGCTCGGTAGTCTGAATATAGATCACTTCGTTCACCGGCATGATGATGTTATCTATACCGGGATTCAAGCCTCCGGAGAAGAAAAACTGTCTGACTGGAAATGGCATCCTTTTGAGGCAAAGCCATCCAGAGGTGGCGATCCTGGCAGTAAGGGATATGGACAGGCTTATGCTCCATATAACAAACAGAAGAATCCTGAGCATCTTGTTGAGAATTATGAAGGAATTTCTGTTGGTCACCAGGATCTAAGCTCTGGGGGTGATTATGCCACAGCATGGAAGGTAAGCAGGGTGGGCAATGACAAGTCTACAATGCTGATTACTATTCAAAACTCCTATCCAGAGAAAACATCAGTGGAAGATGCTATCAAGGTGATTGATAGTATTCATGGAAAAATTGAGGCAGGATATAGGAAATGGAGAGCAGAGCATCAGTCGTGGTGGCACAATTATTATCCTGAAAGTTATGTGAGTTTCCCTGAACCGGATGGGATGTCAATGTACTGGAACAATGTGTACCGTCTGGCCTGTTGTACAAGGCCGGATGCACAGTATATCGATACTCCGGGTATGTGGAATTCTGGTGGTCCGTGGCCATACAGTACTCATGATTATAATACACAAACAGTTCATTTTCCGCTATATTCTGCAAACCGATTACACCTTGGGGAGGCCCTGGTAAACGCCTTGAAGCGCAATAAGGTAAATTTGATCGACAATGTTGTTCCTGAGGAATGGCAGGATGATTCGGCATTATTAAACCTGGCTACAGCCTTCGACATGAGAGGTAAAAGGAATGGCGACGGCAGGTACAAAGAAATGGTGGGTTGCCTGCCATGGTTGTTGAATAATGTGTGGCTGCATTATCGGTATACCATGGATACTGAGATTCTCAAAGATCCTCTTCTCCCATTATTACGACGGAGCATCAATCTGTATCGTCACTTGCTCTTCGAAGGTGAAGATGGTAAACTACATTTACCTCCAACTTTCTCACCTGAAACAGGAAATTTCAGCGACTGTAACTTTGATCTTGCCCTGATAAGATGGGGATGTAAAAGGCTGTTAGAAATCTGCCGGATACTAGAGATTGATGATCCCCTAATACCTGAATGGGAAAACATTTATGATCAATTGGTGGAATATCAGGTTGATGAAAAAGGCTATAAACTGGGAAAGGAAAGGTCAGCTCCTTCCAACCATCAGCATATGTCGCACTTACTGATGATCTATCCTCTTTATTTGGAGAATATTGACGATAGTGATAATATAGAATTACTTGAGAAGTCGGTGATAAATTTTCAGCCTGCAACGGCCTTGCCAAAAATGGCTGCTTCTCAATCTTCACCAGCAGCTGCTACTCTGGGCCTGGGTAATCTCGCCCATCAACTAATGAACAGTATCCTATATAGTCAGAGAGAGAATGAAAAACTAGGCAAAAATGGGATATACTATCTGGCAACTCCCTGTATTGAAACCTCACTGAGCTATAATACATGTGTGCAGGACATGCTTTTGCAAAGCTGGGGAAATAAGATCAGGGTATTTCCGGCCTTGCCAGATATCTGGAAAGATGTGGAATTCCATGATTTCAGAACCGAAGGAGCTTTTTTGGTAAGTGCAAAGCTGGAGAATGGAATTACAAGTTTCATCAGGATAAAAAGCCTGGCAGGAGAACCTTGTATTATAAAGTCATCTATTGAGGGTACACCAATGCAGAGTGGAGGTAATAAGGTTTGGATGGAGGAGCTTGATGATGGATGTTATTTGATCGATCTCAAAAAGGGTGAAGAAGTAATCCTTTATACTGAGCAACAAGAGGTCTAATCTTAAACTAAGTGAACAGATGGATGCAAAAACAGTTTTTTATTTACTATGCCTTGCTTCATTAATTGGCTGTGCCGAAAGTAAGAAGCAAGATGCTGAGAAGCCAAACATCATTTATATTTATACTGATCAGCAGAGTGCTACAATGATGAGCTGTTCCGGTAACGAATGGCTGAAAACTCCTGCGATGGACTACCTTGCAGAGAATGGTATACGCTTTACACGTGCCTATTCACCAAATCCTGTTTGTTCACCATCCAGGATTTCATTAATGACCGGACGATTTCCAGGATACTTTTTCGATGTGGATGGAAATCAGGTAAGGGAAAACAGAGGGGCTATGAAGATACCCCAGGTGTCGGAAGAGGTATTAAGTACAACGATTGCATCTTTCCTTAATAAAGCAGGTTATGAACTCTATTTTGGAGGTAAGGAACATCTTCCAAAGTCATTAAGACCAACGGTTTTGGGCTTTAATGATTTCTGTGATGATGAGCGGGGCGAATTGGCTTTAGAGGCTGCCAAAGTAATAAAGGCTGATCATGATAAACCATATTTTATGATTGTCTCTCTGATTAACCCGCACGATATCTGTTACATGGCTATACGGGAGTTTGCGGTTA
>Ga0233437_1000509_pt1 | contig 87872 bp, 102 predicted proteins | sample SI_122_August201_FD_182714 | JGI IMG/M metagenome (GOLD analysis project Ga0233437, IMG submission 182714) | Seawater microbial communities from Saanich Inlet, British Columbia, Canada - SI_122_August2016_200_MG | ecosystem: Environmental > Aquatic > Marine > Inlet | place: Canada: British... | reverse complement strand
GGCTCTGTTGAAAAAGTCTTCAGGGCAAAATTAATCTACCCTGAAAACTATTCTAATCTGAGGTGATCAGAATGAAAAAACAAAGTAGTCTAACTACAAAAATTAAACGGTTGATAAGAAATTTGAAATTGCCAGAGTTTCTGCATCGTTTTGGTCCAAAAACTTACAATTTGGAAGACCATATCTCTGGACTTTTGATAATGCAAGTTTGTCAATTAAGCTTGAGAAGAGTTCAAAAGTTTGCAAACCTATTTGGACAAAAGTGCCCGAGTTACTCGGCACTTTGTAAATCTAGGAAAAGAATACCAATTAAATTATGGCAGAAATTATTGAAGTTAACAGCTGGTTTATCGTCGGGAAAGGTAGCAATTGATGGAACTGGATTTAGTAAAACTGATCCGAGTTTTCATTATCTAAAAAGGATTGATGGAATCAATCCAAGAACGTATACAAAGCTTTCGGCTTTGCTAGATTTAGAAACTAAAAAGTTTCTAGTGATGAGAGTTAGGACAACCCCTCGTCATGATATGCAAGATGTTAAATATTTATTGAAGAGAGTCAACGACGTTAAAAGGTTTTATGGAGATAGTGGTTACGACGCTGAATGGCTCCATGAACAGTGTTATTGGTCTGGAATTCAGACTTACATTCCTCCTCGGAGGAATGTTAAAATTAGAAAGTTTAGGAAGAAACAGATGGAAAATTGGGATAAGAAAGAGTATAATTTGAGAAGCAATGTTGAATCTGGGTTTTCTGCCATCAAAAGAAAATACGGTGGGGCGGTTAGAGCTAAAAGAATTGAAGGGATGAGGGCAGAGATCTTGTTGAAAGGAATAGCACATAATTTAGAGTTGAGGGTTTAGGAGATTTTCAACAGAGCCCAACTACAGCACAAATATTCTTATATACTAAACCGGTTATCTAATTTCAATAGAAAATGGTAAGATTCGCACACCTGGCAGATGTCCATCTTGGGGGATGGAGGCAAGAGGAAATGCAAAGTTTAAACTTTAAATCTTTTCAAAAGGCGGTGCAAACATGCATTGAAAAAAAAGTGGAATTCACCCTAATTGCAGGAGATTTATTTGATTCAGCATACCCTTCAATTGACATTCTAAAGGAGACTTTTGCAGAATTTAAAAAACTTTACGAAGCAAAAATTCCGGTATTTCTAATTGCAGGTTCGCACGATTATTCTGTTTCAGGAAAAACATTTCTAGATGTCTTAGAAAAAGCGGGATTTTGTAAAAATGTTTACAATGAAGAAATAATTGGAGAAGAAATAATTTTAAATCCCACAATTCATAAGGGGGTTGCAATATATGGTTATCCTGGAAAGAAATCAGGACTAGAAGTTAAAGACATTAAGAAATTAAAATTAAACGACTCTCCCGGAATGTTTAAGATTCTAATGCTCCACACAACTTTAGATAAGGTAAGGGGGGTGTTACCAATAGAATGTGTCGAATTCGAAGAGCTCCCAAAAGCAGACTATTATGCTCTAGGACATATACATGTAAATTTCTCTTACAAAAATTTAGTTTATCCCGGACCAATCTTTCCAAATAACTTTTCCGAATTAGAGACTCTAGAAAAAGGAACTTTTTTTATAGTAGATACCGAAGACGAACAACCTTTAGAAAAAATTGACATCTCCCTAAAAAAAATAGAAGCTTTTCACGCAGTAGTTAAAGATACAAAAGTTGCAACCGAGAATATAGTCTACGAGTTAAGCCAAAGAGATCTAAAAGATAAAATCTTATTACTAAGATTAGAAGGTGAGTTAGAAGATCAGAAAATCTCAGATATAAATTTCCAAAAGATAGAAGAGGCAGCTTACAAGCAAGGCGCATATTTTGTTTTGAGAAACACGCATGATCTAAAAACAAAAGAATTAGATTTTGATTTGGAAGTCAGAGCAGATAAATCCGAGGACATAGAAAACGAAACAATAAAGAAATATTCCGAGACTAATCATTCGAAATTCAATCATTTAATTCCCAAGATTATGGGCTCTTTTGGAATCGAGAAACAGGAAGGAGAGACAGTTGAAGTTTTTAATAAAAAAGTTTTAGATATAGGTAAAAAGGTTTTGGAATTCGAAGACTAAGATGAGATCTAATGCAACTTTAACCGGAGGCAATGAAAAAAAGTTGCCCTCTCGTGCCCTTCAGGGTATCAGAGATTCGAGGAAGTTCGAAAGAAACCAGCGGAGTTTACCATGTGATTTCCCTAGAGGCAATTTGAAATCACCGTTCAGAGATTCGAGGAAGTTCGAAAGAAACCAGCGGGTGTCTTTCAAATGATAATAAGAAAGATAATCTTAGACAACATAAGAAGCTATACTCACGAGAAAATAGAATTAACGAGAGGTTCTACTCTTCTTGCAGGAGATATTGGCTGCGGTAAAACCTCAATTCTCTTAGCAATAGAATTTGCTTTATTTGGGCTTCAACCAGGACAGAGAGGATCAGCGCTATTAAGAAATAGTGCAGATGAAGGAGGAGTAAAAATGTTATTCGAAATAGGAAATCAAGAGGTCTTCGTTGAAAGAACCCTAAAAAGAGGAAAGACAGTCTCACAGGATTATGCGGCCATAACAATCGATGGAGAAAAAATAGAACTATCTGTGACAGAACTAAAAAATAAGGTTTTAGAACTGTTAAATTATCCAAGAGAATTCTCCAAAAAACAAAACTTACTTTACAAGTTCACAGTATACACTCCCCAAGAAGAAATGAAGCAAATTATCCTAGAAGACCAAGAAACAAGAGTCAACACCCTAAGACATGTTTTTGGAGTAGACAAATATAAGAAAATCCTGGAGAATGTAGCATTAGTAAGATTAAAACTTAGAGAAGAAAAAAGATTAATGCAAGGGATAATATCCAATTTAGATGAAGAAGAAACTCAACTAGAAAGAAAGAAACAAGACGCAGATCAAATGAAAAATACCCTTGTAGAATTTGCAGGAGAACTTTTTTTATCTTCGGAAAAAACCAAACAAGCAGAATTTTCATTAAAAGAAATTCAAGGAAAGATAGATGAAAAAAGAAATTTATCTGAAGAGTTAGGAAAATCCAAAATTCTTTTGGTATCAAGAAAAGAATCTTTTGAGAACAATAATAAAATTATCTTAGATTTAACAACTGAAATAAATGAATTCAAAAAATTAAATTTCTCTAAAGAAAAATTTCAAGAAGTTCAGACTGAAATCCTTAATCTCAAGAGGCAAAAAGAGAAAATTAGTTCAATGAATATAGAGATAAATTCTAAAATTTCTTCTTTAACTTTAAAAGTGGAGGACAACCAACATTTACATTCAAAACTCTCTGATCTTCAGGCCTGCCCAACCTGTTTACAAGAAGTTGATTCAATCCATAGGGCAAATGTTCTAAATAAATCCCATAATGAGATTTCTCGGTTTTCAGGGAGTATAAAAGAATTAGAATTGGAAAAATTAAATACTAAAGAAAAACTATCCAAGCTAGAAGTAGAGATTAATTTTAAAGAAAAAGAGTTAGCAGAATCAAGAATTCTAATTATGAAAGCAGAAGTAATCGAGAATAAGAAAAACAAGCTTAGAGAATTAATACCTCTTCAAGAGAAATCAAAACAAGATTTGGATTTTTTAGACAAACACGCTCAAAATCTTAATGACGCACTCCTAGAATTCTCTAAATTTGATAGGGTCTTCGAAGAAAAGCAAACAACCTTACAGGAAACCAGTAAAAAAGAAAGAATGTCTGAGATCAAAGTTGCAGAGGTAAAAAAAGAAATTGAGTTTTTCACAAAAACAATAGAAGAACTAGAAGAGAGAATAAAGAAGATAAAGAAAGTCAAAGAAAAACTAGATCATATCTCGGATTTAGAATCTTGGTTAGCAAATAAGTTTATCCCTGTTGTCTCCGCAATTGAATCCAATGTTATGAGAAAACTAAAATCCGAATTCTCAAGGTTATTCTCAGAATGGTTCGCAATTTTAGTCCCAGAATCATTCAACGTTAGATTAAGTAATAACTTTACCCCAATAATTGAACAACAAGATTATGAGATTGATTATTCCTATCTCTCAGGAGGAGAAAGAACCGCAATCGCTTTAGCTTACCGTCTTTCCCTAAACCAAGTAATAAATTCTCTAATGAGTAGGTTAAAAACAAGAGATCTAGTAATTTTGGACGAACCAACAGATGGTTTCTCAGAACAACAACTAGACAAAATGAGGGAAGTTTTAGATCAACTAAAAACCGAACAGATGATCATTGTATCCCATGAACAAAAGATAGAGGGATTTGTAGAAAACGTCATTAGATTTGAGAAGCAACATGGTGAGAGTAGGAAGGCATAATCTTATTCAAATCCTGCTCTCTTAAATAATGAATCTATTTTTGGCAAGTGACCTGTAACTTTTTTGTAAGCATCTAAATAATTAATCGTGCCCCCTTTAGAAAGAATTTCTTTTTCAAATAATTGAAATGATTCTCTAGAAAAATTGTTTTCTTTGAGAAAATTAAACATGTCTGCATCCAAAATTTCTGAATAAGAATAAGAATGATAATTCATTTCATATCCATGCCCGAAAGGATGCAAGAATGAAACAGACCTGTATCTTAAATAATCCTCTGGAAACAAGTTTAGCTTTTTCAAGATTTCTTTTTCTTTTTCTAAAACATCTCCTTCAAAGAGTTCATTTAGTGTGTTCCAATGGGCATCAATTAAACAAAGGCCCATTTGTCTTGCATACCAATAGCCTTTCTGAAAATTTTTTAAAGATAGCAGTTTAGAATAAATTTCTTCAGGCAAAGGGTTTCCCGTTTTGTAATGTTTTGCACAATTATTTAAGAATTCTTTTTCAAAGAAAAAACCTTCCATCACTTGTGAGGGCATTTCCACAAAATCCCTTGGAACATTTGTTCCACAAAGAGAAGAATATTTCACATTTGAGAGAAGACCATGTAAAACATGTCCAAACTCATGCAGCAAAGTTTCAACTTCATCTTGAGTAAGAAGACATTTGCTTTCTTTTTTTGGTTTTGTAAAATTTGTACAAAGATGGATCTGGGGTCTTTGAGTAAAAGGATAATTAAATTGGCCAGTTATTTCATTCATCCAGGCCCCATCAATTTTTTCACCAGCTCTAGAGAATAAATCAAAATAAACCAACCCAAGATGCTTGCCATTCTTTAGAACTTCATAAACCCAAACATCCTCTTGATATATTGGCAAATCCGTTCTTTTTTTATAACTTAGAAAATATTTGTCCATTGCAAATTTAAACATTGCATCTAACGTTTTTTCCAATTCAAAATACTCTTTTACTTTGCTGGTTTCAATATTAAATTTCTCTGCTTTATATTTTTGAGAGTAATATTCAAAGTCTTCTGGCATTAAAATAAAATCCGGCCCTTCTTCTTTTTTTGCAAACTCCGCAATTTCAAAAACTTCTTTTTTTGCCTTAGGAAGGGATTTTTCTAAAATACTAGAAACTAATTTATTGATATCTTCTAAATTATTTAATAAATTAAATTGTATTGGAATTTCTCCATAGGCCTTTTTCCCGAATATTTTAGCTATCTCAAATCTTAAGTTCGAGATTTCCTGAACTATCTTCCTATTGTCTGTTTCCCCTCCCCCACAACACATTTTACCTTTTTTCGTAAAGAATTCTCTACGCAAATTTCGGTCATTGCAATGACCTAGAAATAAGGGGGTCATTGACCTGTTTGGTAAGAACATAAACCCCTCTTTTCCATTTTCTCTTGCAATTTCCTTTGCAGCATTTTTATCATCTTCGGGCATTGATGCTATTTTTGATTCATTTTCTATCAAGAAATTAAAATTCTTTGCTTCTTTTTGTAAATTTTCGGAAAATTTAAGATACAATTTGCTTAATTTTATTTTTATTTCTGTCAATCTTTCCTTTGATTCTTCAGGGCAGTTAGCGCCATATTTTATGAAAGTCTCATAAGTTCTTTGAATTAGAGATGAGTCATCATTATCCAAATCATTTCGGTCTCTTTTTTTATAAATTTCTTTTATCCTTGAAAACAATTTGGGATTAAGATAATCTTTTGTCGAGGTTTCAGTAATAATCTCTTCAATTTTTGGAGCAATTTTCCTCAACTCTTCAGTAGAATTTGTGAGGTGGAGAATGCTAAATGCTCTTGCAACCTTCTCAATCAATTCGCTAGATTTTTCATATTCCAAGATTGTATTTTCAAATGTTGGTTCTTTTGAGTTTTCCGTTATTTTTGAGATAATTTTATCTTTTTTTCCTATCCCAATATTCAAAGCAGGAATAAAATGCCCAGGTTTTATTTTGTCAAAAGGAACCGCATCAAATTCTAATTTATTTTCTTGTAAAAATGGATTAAATTCATTTTCCATTTCTCCCAAACGAGCGAAAAATTTATAAAACCTTTCTTTCTCTAAATTGTGTAGAGTTTATTCTATGGAGATTAAAATGGACGAAAAACATATTGTAAAAACCGGTACCACAATTTTAGGGATTGCATGTAAAGATGGGATTGTAATGGCTGGAGATAACCGGGCTAGTTTGGGATCTACTCTTGTTGGAGGAAAAGACATGCAGAAAGTTATCCAGATTAATGATTATTTACTGGTAGCGGTAGCAGGTCATGCAACTGAAGCAATAAAATCCTCTAAATTATTGGCAGCAGAATTAAAATTAAAACAATTAAAATCTAGAACAAGACCAACAGTTAAAGAGGCAGCTTCTTTACTTTCAAATGTTCAAGTTCAAGCAAGCGGATTTCTTATTGGGGGTTTCGATGAAGATGGAACAGCGTCTCTTTATGAAATAATCGGAGGATTATCTACAAAAGTTAACGATTTCTCTGGAAGCATAGGCTCAGGATTGATGTATGTTTATGGTTATCTTGAAAGAATGTGGAAACCAGAAGTAACTGTTAAAGAAGGAGTTGAATTAGCAAAAGAAGCAATCAAAGCTTCAATGGAAAGAGATTTTGGAACAGGTAATGGGATGAATATTTTTACGATAACTAATAAAGGAATTAAGGAAGTTGTAAGGGATAAAACTGAACTGGTTTATAAAAAAAGAGAATAATAACATTCAATAATTTTTAAAAAATGGCAAACATTTTACAAACAATAACCGACAGGTTACACGGGCAGATCAAAGAAGCTAATTTTGAAGGAGCAAACATAGTTTTATACACTCAAAATGAAAACTTTTTCAAAGAAGGAGAAGGAAAGATAAAAGAAATCGTAAACGAAATTAAAAAAAGAATAGAACTAAGAGCAGATCAAAGAATTCTAAAAGATAAAGAGGAAGTAGAAAAATCAATTAGGGAAATTGTCCCAGAGGAAGCAGAGATAACAAATATAATTTTTGACTACCATAGAAGTGTAGTTATTGTTGAAGCTAAAAAACCAGGTTTAGTTATAGGAAAACACGGATCGCTATTAAGTGAGATAAGGCAAGCAACTTTGTGGTCTCCTCAGGTTCAAAGATCGCCCGCAATCAAAAGTAAAATCACAGAAAATATTAGAGAGGTTCTTTATGCAAATAACAATCAAAGAAGAAAATTCTTAGATGGTGTGGGAAAGAAAATTTATCAAGATTGGGACCCAGAAAAAAAAGATGGATGGGTTAGATTAACTTTCTTAGGTGGAGCAAGACAGGTTGGAAGAAGTTCAATGCTTTTACAAACACCTTCCACAAGAATACTTCTAGATTGCGGGGTAGACGTTGCAGGACAAGGAAAAGATAAATTTCCTATATTCACAATTCCAGAATTCAATATTTCAGAATTAGACGCAGTGGTAATTTCCCATGCACACTTAGATCATATTGGTCTTTTACCCTATCTCTATAAAATGGGTTATGATGGACCGGTCTATATGACTCCTCCAACAAGAGATATTGGAGCGTTATTAAATTTAGATTTCATTGGTGTAGCATATAAACAAGCAGCACAACCAATATTCAATTCAGCCAACATCAAAGAAATGGTGAAACATTCTATTTGTTTAAATTATAATGAAGTCACAGATATTGCTCCAGATGTAAGATTAACTTTCTATAATGCAGGACATGTTTTGGGAAGTTCGTTGGTACATCTTAATATTGGAAATGGATTTCATAATCTACTTTATACTGCGGATTATAAATATGCTAAAACAAGATTGCTAGAACCCGCAGTTAATGTTTTCCCTAGGGTGGAATCAGTAATAACAGAATCAACCTATGGTGGAAAAAATGATATTCTTCCCCCAAGAAAAGAAACAGAAGAACAATTTCTTGAGATGGTAAGAAAGACTCTAGAAAGAGGAGGAAAGGTTTTACTTCCAGAATTAGGTTTAGGACACGCTCAAGAAACAATGTTAAGAATGGAGGAAGCAATGAGATTAGGAGAATTACCTAAGGCACCAATTTATGTGGATGGTATGGTTTGGGATATTAACGCAATTCACACAGCCTATCCAGATTTCTTAAGCTCAAAAGTTAGAACTCAAGTTTTCCAGGATAATAATCCTTTTACGTCGGAGTTCTTATCTAGAGTTGGTTCACATCACGAAAGAAAAGAAGTAATTAATGGTGGACCTTGCGTAGTAATTGCAACTTCAGGTATGCTTGTGGGTGGAGCTTCGGTAGAATACTTTAAGGAATTTGCAGATAATGAAAAGAACTATATGATTTTAAGTTGTTACCAGGGACCAGGTTCATTAGGAAGACAACTACAGGAAGGAGCAAAGAAAGTAATCGTTGAAGAGGATGGTTACAAGAAAGAGATTGAAGTTAAGATGGATGTTTCTTTATTTAATGGTCTTTCACCCCACGCAGGAAGAAATGAGATCATTGCATTCTTTAACAACATGCGACCAAAACCAAGAAGAATCATTGTTAATCACGGGGAACAATCAAAATCTTTAGATTTAGCATCTTCGCTTTACAAGATTCACCGAGTTGAGACCAACGTTCCAAGGGGATTGGAAACTTTACGTTTACGTTAATATTAAAAACAACTTCCTCTTCTATATAAGATGGCAAAGCACACAACAAAGATAACAATAATTATTCTCTTAATGTTTCTAATCACGCAATTTCTAGGTTTGTGGATTGTCAATTATTATGCTCAACCCGAAAATGTTTTACCCTTTGGAATGGATACTCCCGAGATAGAGGATCATAACACCGCAGTAGACATAATATCTTTAGTTGTTGCATTCGCAATTGCAATAGGTTTATTTTTCTTGTTACAGAAGAAAAGATCAAAGCACATAATTAGGGCCTGGTTCTTCATAGTGGTCTTAATAGCATTGGGAATTTTTTTCACAGCACTATTTAATTTCCCGTTGGGTCTAGCATACATAGGGCTACTAATTGCCATTCCAATTGCATTCTTTAAAGTTTTCAGAAGAAACATACTTGTCCATAACCTATCTGAACTAATGATTTATCCCGCAATAGCAGCGGTTTTTGTTCCTTTCTTAAATGTGAACGGCGCTATAGCTCTTTTAACCATTGTCTCAGTTTATGACATGTGGGCTGTTTGGAAGTCAGGACTAATGCAAAAGATGGCGAAGTTCCAGATGGAAGAAGTAAAAGTCTTTGGAGGATTTCTAATTCCTTATTTAACCAAGAAACAAAGAGAACAATTAAAGAAACTAAGAAAACAAAAAACAAAATCAAAGTCAAAACAAAAGGGAATAAAGGTTAATTTGGGGCTTTTAGGGGGAGGAGATTCAGCATTCCCAATGATTGTTGCCGGAATTGTATTGGTCCATTTAGGATTATGGCCCGCGATCTTCACAATCTTCGGAGCATTTTTAGGCCTAGCACTACTCCTATTCTTCTCTGACAAAAAGAAGTTTTATCCTGCAATGCCTTACATCTCTTATGGTGCTTTAATCTTTTTAGGGATTAGTCAGCTTATTTTTTAAAGCTCTTTTAGGATATTTTCAATAGAATTCTTCTTAGCTTTATCTATATCTTTTTTTATTTTAGGACCAAATTCTAAAATTTGCTCGGGAGTTATAACAACAATATCCGTTCCAGAAGTGTAAAGATCTGTTGATGCTTTCTCCAATGCTTCGTTTGCTAGTGAAACGGCATCTTTCAAACTCAACCTTTCTGGTTTAAATATTTGTTTTTCATTCAAATAGTTTAAAGCATGATTGCTACCACTTCCAATAGCAGTATAATCTTTTTCTTCTATTCTTCCTAAGGGCCAACAAGTATAGAGTATTGGCTTTTTATCAAATCTTGTTGCAACAAGTAATGAATTTGTTTTAGATCCATCCCAGAATCTTCCTTCCATTCTCCATAGATTTAGATGCTGAAGCTCAACAAAATAATTCTCTTCTAAAGCTTTTTTGAAATCAATCTCTCCATCTTCTAAATCAAACATAAATCTTCCATATTGCTCATCAAATCTACCAGACATACCAAAGGCCAAATCTCCTGCATTGTTTTTAATTATTTTCTGGGCTTCGCCCCTATATTTTTGTCTAAAAATGACGTCTCCTTGTTCCTGATATTGCTCGAAAGTACTTGAAGTATCTGAAGCTAGAACTATCCCTTCTTGCCCTTTCTTTCCCGCTTTTATTCCAACTATTGTAGTCATTGTAAGAATAATTCTTTTCTTAATTATATAAAGCTTTCTAATCTGTCACCACTGTAACAATACAACATAATAGAAACCTTTATAAATTACTATTGGATAGTAACTATCCATGATAAGAAAAGATCAGCTTTCGACAGATAAAATAATTGCAAGATATGGAAGAATCATTGATTATTTTGATGAAAATCCAGAAAGAATTGCTGTAAAAAGAAATTCAGATTATTTAATCAGCATAGTATCTCATTTGCAATATCTTTCAGTTATTGCAACTAGTGAAGAAGAAAAGAGTTTAGCAACTAATCTGTGTGCGAAAGTTTTTTCCGCAAAAAATCTTAATCTTGCAGATAAAATGAAGAAGGGATACGGAGAACAAAAATAAAATGTTAGTAAAAGAAGAATTAATAAGCAAAATCAAAGACTACTTTGAATTGAACATCTACGAGACAAAAGTCTGGTTAGCCTTACTTAGTAAGGGAACTGCTTCGGCAGGGGAAATCGCCACACTTTCGGGAGTTCCAAGATCAAGAACCTATGACGTTTTAGAATCTCTAGAAAAGAAAGGATTCGCATTAGTAAAATTAGGTAAACCCGTGAAATACATCGGTGTTAAACCAAATATCATTCTAGAAAAGTTAAAGAACAATGTTAGAACTGAAGCAGAAGAGAAAGTTTCAAGTCTAGCTAATCTAAAGGACACAAACGAATACTCTCAATTAGAAGAATTATACACTGTTGGAATAAATCCAGTAAAGAGAGAGGATTTGTCCGCTTCCCTAAAAGGAAGATCAAATATTTCTAATCATCTAAGAGAAATTTTAGAAGACGCAAAAAAAGAAGTGATTATTTGTACAAATGCAGAAGAGATTAAACTAAAGGAAAGACTTTTCCTTGAAACAGTTGAATTACTAAAAGAATCTAAAGTTAAAGTTAAAATGGCGCTATCAGGAGACGAAAGATTAATCAAACAATTAGCAGATAAATTTGATGTGAAAATTAAGCAAGTCGATATCGATGCTAAATTCTTTATTGTAGATAAAAAGGAAATCTTATTTTATCTCTCAAAAGATTCCACAAAAGACGACACAGCTATCTGGTTAAACTCAGATTTCTTCTCAAGAGCCTTCGCAGATTTATTCGATATGGCTATGAATTAAAATGAAAAATAAAGAACGATACACAAAACAAGAATTAAATGTCGCAATTATAGAGGCTGTTTCAGCTTATTCCAATTATGAGGCACATATGAGCAATTATATTTTAGTCTCAACTGGTAATACACATATACTTGAAAAAGAGATTTCTCTTGAAGAAACTAAGAAGGAAGTAAATCAAGCAATTGAAGTATGTAAAAAGAAATTTCCAAAAGGATTAATTAAGAAACTAGAGATGAAAAAGATTGAATAGTTCAACAAACCTCAAAACCCTGAACATACATCTCGCTAATTTTCTTCTTATTCTTAACTTTCCATTTCTTAACAAACTGCTCTAAACTAAAATCAACTTTGGCTTTAGCATAAACTTTCTTACTTTTAATAAATGTTTTAGTATGCTCTTTCTTAAACTTCTTAACATTAACTTTATCCTCAATAAAAGGCCCGTTAACTAAAACCTCTTTCAAGGGTTTAACAACAAAAAAGAATTCAGCAGATTGTTTTTTACCATAATCAAATCCCCTATTTTTAATCTCAAAGTATTTAGAAATTTCAAATCCTAAATGATTATAGAATTTTAATAGTTTAGAACCCGCAATATCTCCCTCTTGTTTATTTGTAGAAGCGCTAAATGAAACAAACTCTAATTTATCCTTCTTAGCTTTAATTTTAACTTTCTTCAAATCAACCTTCTCTAAATCAAAAAAATCTTCAGAAGGATTTTTCAAGAATCTTTTAGCTTCTTCAATAAATTTAGCAAAAGTTTCATCGCTTAAAGCAGCCATAACATTTCTTTGTTTAAATGTTGGATCAATTAGAATTATCGGAGATTCCAATTTAGAACCGTTCATATCTAATAAAATTCTTTTCTTATTTCTATACTTTTTAGAAATATCAATTATTAATTTCTCCTTCCCATTATTCTTAATCGCAGCTCGTAAAAACTTTTCCAAACTTTTGTAATAATAAATTAATAACTCTAAAGAATAACCAGAAAAACCCTTAATATAAGATTCCGCACCATAAGTTTTGGTTGCGTAACAAAATGCTTTAGCCAGAATAATTTGTTCTTTTATTTTTTTAGATTTAACCTTCCTATTAAGATATTTAACATGTGAATAAGACAAGTCTGTGATATTTCTAGCTTCAACAGGTTTAGCAACTTTAATTACAGGCACAATTTCAAAACAAATTTTATCTGAAACATCCATCTGAAAATAATCTCTTGATCCATGGATAGTCTTAACCCCTTCGAAATCTTTCAATAATCTTTTCGTTAAACCAGCTAACTCGGACTCTTTATATTTTTTATCAAATCTAATAAAGATATCAACATCATAAGAATCTTTTTTCATCACAGTTCCTTTAGCAAAACTCCCTCCCACAAAAGCCTCCGCAGAAATTTTAGCAGCCTTAACTTTATCTCTAAACTTTTTAAGAAATTCAAATAATTTTTCTTCAATAATTTTAATATTTTCTTCTTCCGGTCGCACCTTTTCCAAAGCAACTTTCAGAACAGAATCAGTCTTTTTCATTTTCTTTACCTAGTGTCTTAAACGTGGTAGCTAAATCAATTATGTATTTTCCTTCTTCCAATTTGTAAATTAATGGCCGATCTCTATTGAAGACTTTTGCAATATCTATCTCAAACTTTCCGTCTCCTGTAACATTAACAGATTCAAAGTCTAAAATAACTGGAAGATCGTTCTCAGGAATTCCAGCAATCTCTCGAACCTCTCTTTCAATACTAATTCTCTCTTTCTCCGGAATCTCAATCTCTAATTTTTTCTCTTTAAGCTTTGCAAGTTGCTCATCCCTAATATAGAAAAAGAATCTACTATGACAGTCTGCACAACCTTCTAATAATTCCTTGCTTCCCGCAGGAATAACTCTCGAGCATTTAACACATTGGTGTGGCATTGTAAACTAAACAGGAATAAGCATTATTTAAATTTGTTTGTGTTAGAATAATCAACGATTAAGCAACAACTCAATCTTCTTAGGATTTCTCTTAATTTACCTTAATCAAATCACTGCGTGGATTTGATTCAATAGAACGGCACTTTTGGAAATCAAACTACCTATTAAGAAGAAGCTCTATTTTTTTTGGGTTACGTTTGATTTCCTTAACAACCGTAGCAGGACCTATAATTGTAATTGCCCCTAAATCCCCTCCACTAAGCATGTTCGCTAGGTTTCCTTTTACTCTCTGGAAGAATCCAGATTCACTGTTAGGCGCGATTACAGCCAGCTCAATACCCTTAAAACTCTTAACATGATCAATCATAGCCATTGTATCTCCAATTAATCTAGATTCCTCATCTGATTTCAATTTACCTTGTAAAATAATGATATTATTACCTAAAACTATATTCAAAATTTTACGAATTCTTTCATCGCTCCCTAAAGGGCGAATCTCCGAATAAGGTATAAACTGGATTGAAAATCCTTTTATCTTTCCTAAATTTTTCCTCTTTTTTGTAACCATTTATCTCACCTTTTTTGATAATTTGAAGATAGCCTCATAGAACTCATCTAAGTTCTTCCCATATTTCGCACTCATTCCTAAGACGCCATATTCGGGGAAAGCTTCCTCAATTTTCTTTACTTTTGCTTTACGCAAGTCTGATTTATTCGCAACAATTAAAACCGGAATTTTACGTGCAACTAAATTTCCAATAATCGTAACATTAACCTGGTTGTAAGGATTCTCGGTCGCATCTAAAACAACCACTACTAAATCCATATCATCCAACCATTTAATACTATCAATAATTCCCTGTGTAGCTTCCTTAGCTCTAGATTTAGCCTCTTTCTTTTTCATCTTGTAAGCTAAGAACTCTTCATAATCTACCCTGGTAGTAATTCCCGGAGTATCAATCATCTTGAAAGTCATCTTCTTACCTTTGTAACTTATCTCAACTTTTTCCTTAAACTGAACATTTCTTGTCTCGTGAGGAATTTTAGAAACAGAACCAATTTCCTCTCCAGTAAAATCTTTACAGATTCTATTTGCTAAACTAGTCTTTCCTGCATTAGGCGGACCATAAAATCCTAATTTTATATCTTTTTTTCCTAAAAACATTCGAGGAATCATTCTCTTTAAAAAATCAGCAAACTTTTTTTTCGCCATCTTATTTTAATATTGTTTAGTTTCTTTATTAAGTTTTTTGTCTTGGAGTCGCTAGTTTATTTAAATGAACCTGGGAAACTATAACTCCTATTGGCCCAAGAAACATCAATAAGAAAAACAAGCCCAATTTACTAAAACCTGTAGCCTTGTTATGGGCTTTTGAATATTTTAAATAAATAATTACGTTTAGAACACTTGCTATTAAAATTACTAAGCCATAAATAATGAACAAAGAATTTGGAGCATTCAATGAAGTTAAGAACACGGAAATAATCATTAGGAAAGTAATTATCCACGGGCTAATTATTAGGCCGACACTTGGAGCTCTCTTATCAAATCTCCTCAATTCGTTAGAAGTAGATATCAACCAATAAATCATATAAAGTCCAAAAGTAATAATTGTCCATAAAATAATTAATCCTACTTTTCTATACTTAATCGCTCCAATAGGCAATACTTTCTGAACTTGTTTAGCTCCCTGAACTTGTTTAGCTCCAACCTGCGGTTGATTTTTATTCATAACTTTCGGTCCAACCTTTCTAACCTCTCTTACTTTAGGTTTTTTCTCTGGCTTCCACATCCCGGTATTTTTACCCAAATACTTTCTAAGGACATATCTTATCTGCTCCGAAGACCATTTAGCTTTGTGCAATTTATTTCTAATTTCGGATTCCTTAGAGCCTTTAGCTTTTTGATTATTTATGTATGTAATCAAATTAAATAAATTATTTCTATTAGGAAATAAACTCTTTTCATATTTTTTATCATACCACTTATGTAAAATAAAATAGATTCCTGCTCCCAAGATTGTTAAACCCAATAAAGAAACAATTAAAATCCACCAAGGAAATTTGTAATCTGGAACTGGCCCATCAATAATATTCATCGAACTCAAACTCGGTGCAATAAAAATTGGCAAGTCTGTGATTTCCAAGTTAGATTCGGTAAGGATAACAATTGATTCTGCATCTTCAGGAGATAGAATCCAATAGCCATCAACTTCAGAAACATTTCCGCTTAAACTAATACTTGGAATTGCTTCAATAAATACCTTAGGAGTATAGGCTCCTTTATCTCCAGAGAAATCAAGATAAAACCCTTTCAAGAAAGTCACTATTTCTCCATCTAGATTATAATTAACCTCTTTCATTGAGATTTTAGTTTCATAATCGTTCATGTTGTAAAAAAGAATAGCGTCCTGATATTGCTCATAATTCTCAGGATCGTAGATATCTCCAAAAGTTTCAGCAACAATCTCAACATCTATCTCTGAAACAGAAGGATAGTAAGATAATTCCCCAACAGAAGCCTGGATAATTGCATTTGGAAGATTTGTTTCTCCAATATAAGGAATAACTTCACTATAATTCCCACTAAGCTTTGCTGCAGCAAATTTTTCTTCTAGTAAAGAAGTAAGTGCAGAAATACTATCCCATTCAAGATCTTTTTTAACTTCATTTCTAAGTATGTAATCTAATTTTAATAATTGGGCATCTAAAGTTTCTTTTTTATATTTTAATTCTGTTATTATCTGGTTTATTGTTTCTTCTGGAGAGGAAACATAAATCAAAAACTCCTTTGAGAATATTGCTCCTTCCGCTTCTATCATAAGAATTAAACTATAATTTCCTTCTTCTTCAAAAGTTATAGTTTTCTTATTAGAAAAAGTTTCGAAATTTCCTATATCTCCAAAATCCCAGAGATAACTTGATTCATTCAATTCTGAATGGAAGGTCACTTCAAATGTAACAGGTAAACCTGCTGCAGCAATTACAGAGTTTAAGGTAATTGAAGCATTTTTTATCTCTAATTCTTCCTCGAATAATTGCTCTCCAGCTAAACTAAGAGTATAATCGAAACTACCTAATTCTTCTGGAAGCTGGAATTTATTATTTAGATAAAATATCTGCATATCTGCATTTATTTTTGCAGGTGTTTCGCTTAGGATATGAAACTCATTTGAACTAGTTCCAGGGAAGCTAGCTTTATCGCTATTAATTGTAAAATCTTTAAGTGTGATTATTTGTGCTACGTTAGAAGTAATTTTTATTGGAACATAACAACTAGATTCACAATTCATTGAACCGTATTTTTCAACAAGATACTCTTCAGCTAAAAGAGATGCGACTTTTCCTATTCCCAACTGATTTGAGACGGCAACATTTCCGGGAGCTGCATATTTTTGTCCTATTGCAAAAAGATAATAGTTTGCACTAGCATTTCTTACAGGGGTTCCATGAAACCCACAATTCTCGTCTCCAATGTAACCTTTTGTTCTAAAGTCTCCAGTGACTCCTGTAGAATATGTACAGACATAGTAATCTTCTGATTCAATCACTGGGTAATCTATTAAACAAGAAAGTTCGCTACCTGTTGGAGTCATTCCCGCTTTTGAAATTTCACAATTATCTATCTCTTCTCCTTCCAAATCATAAAGAGACATATGAATTTTTTTAGTTCCTCCAACATTTTCTTTTAACCATAAACCTAATTTAACTTTTGGAGTTTCGGGGATTTTTATTTTTTGACAGAAAGGAACAGAAGTAATCATTGTTTCCTCTCCGCCCTCAGAAATATCATAGCAACCCGTGTTTTTATTCTCACAATCTATAGCAAGAGCATTTGTATTTGTATAATCTGAAGAGTTGTCATCTAAGAAATCAATCTTAAACTGACTCGAACACGCAGCAGCAGCATTACTTTGCACAGTGTATTCAATATTTGTTATTCTTTCTATATCTCCCTTAAATTCTAAACCGATTATTATTTCCTCTCCTGCAGAAAGAGAATATGTGTCTGTTGTTTTCTTTTCTACGGATTCATAAGAAGATCCACAATCCAAGACATCACAAGAATACCCAAAAAACATTTCATTCGAAGTGGTATTCAGTAGTTCTTCTAGTTCAACAGAATTGCCTTCGCTATCCGTAAATAAAGAATTTATTGGTTGACTGTCAAAACTTATATTTAGGTAACCTATTAGGGAAGAATTTGAACCGTAAGTAGGAGAAACCCCATGACTCAGGTTTCCTAGTTCGTAGGAAGCAGCAACAAAGTTAATTACTAATACTAGGAAACATAATAAGAATAATTTCTTGTAATTCATTTTGGCCTCTTTTATATTTTATAGAGGTTAAAGTTGTTTATAAATTTTAGTTTTGCCTAGAATTAAAAAGGTTAATACTTATTAAGCGCCATAGTAAAAACTTATCCCGAAAGGGGCATACAACTTATAATCTATCCTAAACTTTGCTATTTATGGGGAAAGAAAGAGTAGCAATCTTTATAGACGGTAGTAATCTTTATCACAATCTAAAAAAATATTATATTCCTCTTCCTTTTGAAGAAATAATAAAGAGAGTAGAAGTAAAAAGGAAAATTGTAAAAATTCTCTATTATACAGCACTTTTAGATAAAGAAATAGATGAAGAAAAATATAATAAACATCTAGATTTTTTAAATAATATTAAAAAAATTCCAAATTTCAAGATTGTCCTTTGTAGATTAAGAAAAATTTTTCTAAAAGATGGTTCTATTGAATTTAAAATAAAGGGGGATGATGTATTTCTAGCAACAGATTTAATAAAAGGAGCATATGAAAACCTATACGACATTGCAATAGTTATCTCTGGAGACGCAGATTTTATTCCTGCAATAAATCTTGTAAGAAAAAAGGGCAAAAAAGTAATTAATGCCTTTTTCCCAAAAAGCTCTTCATATCTTTTAAGAAAATGTTGCGATGGTTCAATAAATTTGAGAAAAGTTTTATCTTAAAAAAAGAAGTCCCACAAGATTAATCCTATGGGACAATTATTAACATTATCACTTTTTCAGAATTTATAAATCCTTTGCAAAAATTAATCACTTAATTCAGAATAAAGTTATTTTAATTACATTCCGTACACACCTTTTCATAATTTTCTTACTATCTCTTAATAATTTATTTAGTCTTTTTAGATTTCTTTACCTTACACTTTTCTTAACAACTTTCCCTACTTCTTACTCTTCTTTGCTTTAACCTTTTTCTTTCCTGCCTTGCTTTTCTTCTTCTTTTTATCCCATTCGAATAATCCATAGATTATTCCGATGATAACTAATGCAACAATTAGGTTAACCCAGTTGAATCCTGATAACTGAACTTTCGCAGGACACGCAATTGTATTCTGTCCATCCACACAAGACGTACTATAACCTAAAGGATCAAAGTACCATAAACTGTCTGTTGGATCTTGAACATAGTTTTCTCCTTGACTTGTAGGGAAACCAGGATTCTCTAAATCCCATGTCCATGTTCCTGTCCAGGTATAGCTCAAGAAACCATCCGCACATTCATTTTCATCTCCCGATCTATCTTCATCATAATCACAAGAACCTATTACATTCCCTTCTGGATCTGTAACATCAAATTCAAACCCGCAAGCCGCTTCTGTAACGTTCCACTCACAATAACAATCAATTCCTTCTAATAAACAATTTATTCCAACTGCTGTTCCTGAAGATTCGTTCACCCCACAAGTATCTGCATTACACTGTCCTGAATCCTCATAATCCGCACATAAGTTACCATTTAATACAAACACTTCGCAGGTTTCTGTATCCTCAATAAAGACTTCTAGTTCATCTATCCCTTTAGAAGATTCACTCTGTCCATCATAACTAACAATAAAATAAAATTCGTAATCATTATCTGAATCACTAGGCCCTGCTCGAGCATCCTCAAATACTTGGTTGCTAGTAATGAATGTTCCCATTGCAGTTCCATCTGCTTGCATAACTGCGGTAACGCTTGTTATATCGTCGTCAAATCCAGTATCCTTCTCTTTAATCTCAATATTTAAATTTCTTCCTACATATGGGTTAACAATATTTTCAATATAAATTTTAAAGGTAGTAACATTACTTTCTCCCATCGTATAATCATCAATCCATGCTGTGCCTAAAGAATCTCTCCATTCAAAATTAATAGAACCTATATCTGTATCAAATTGACAACTAGCACTACATCCATCTCCTCCGATTATTCCTCCATCATCACATTCTTCTCCCGTTTCAATTATATCATTTCCACAAGTTGCAGTGGCTTCTATAATACAAACATCACTACAACCATCTCCATTGTCAGTATTTCCATCATCACAACCCTCTTCTGTTTCTCTAATTCCATTTCCACATAGCTGAGTTTCGGTTGTACAAACATCACTACAACCATCTCCCTTGTCAGTATTCCCATCATCACAATCCTCCTCTCCTTCAATATTCCCATTTCCACATTCTGGAGTTTCAACCTCCAGAGTACATCTAGCACTACAACCATCTCCACCTATTATTCCTCCATCATCACAACCCTCTCCTCCTTCAATAACTCCATTTCCACATATAGAGCTTTCAATAGCACAAGTAGAACTACAACCATCATCATCAATAAGATTTCCATCATCACACTCTTCTAAACCTTCAAGATCACCGTTTCCACAAACCGGATCATCAGTTTCAATCATTGTAGCAGTCACCTGGCTCGAGAAAGAATCTGTCTGCCCTCCAACCGAGAAAGTTTTAACAGTAAATCCAAGAGGATAAGGTTCTGCTTCCTTTGAAGAAGTTATCACCCCTGTATTAATTGTAAATGCTGAAGAAACACTTCCATCACTAACTGTTCCTGTAATCGTTTCTATAAAATCATCCCCTGCTCCACCGCCATCATATTCATAAATTCCAAAGGTTGCTTCCAGCCCTCCACAACCCGAAATTCCACTAACAGTTGCTGTTGAGGAAGTACTTGAGCCTTCATTAAAGCTAACATCTGTTGGGGACCAAGACATTGTTGCCGAAGATAAATCACAAATCACTGATTGATCTTTAGTCGCAAGCATATATTCTGAAAATTCAATTGTTCCGGTAAAATAATTATAAAATTCAACAGTTATTGTTGATTCTCCATCTGTATCATCAATTGAACCCTTATTCACTTCCCAGTTTGCAGTTACACTTGTCTCTGCGCCACTTAAATCAAAAAGAGTAGTCTCAGTTAAATATTGTCCATCAATATAAAAGTAAATTTCTGCAACTGTTTGATCTCCAATTCCTGAGAGGTCTAAGTTGTTTAAAATTACGATCCCCTCTTTTTCATTATCATCATCTTGAAGAACTGTAAAATGCGCTCCAACAGTATCCCCTCCCGACACATAAGTAACATCTGTATAACCTGTAGAATCCCACCAAGTAGCGGTTGCTACGGCCCCAATTCCGCAATCCGCAGCACAATTAATAATGTTCTCTCCTCCGGCCCGATCACAGATTTCATCTAGTTCTAAACAATTTGCACTATTATAACAATCATCACAAGTTACATCTTCATCATCTTGGCATAATCCATCATCAGTACAAGAGCTAACGGAGGTACAATCCGCAGAGCAACTTTGATAATCTTCATCTCCATTACAAGCGCCATCTCCACAAGAACAATCCGTAGCACAAGTTAAATAAGTTTCACCATAATTACAAGCTCCATCTCCACAAACTGGATCTCCATCTCCAACAAGGCAGGCGTCCGCTTGAGCACAGCCGCAATCTCTTGGACAATTTGATTGAGTTTCATCCCCATTACAAGCTCCATCCCCACAAACTGGATCGGCAGCATTAACAAAACCTACACTAAGAACTACTAAAAGTAGTGCAAAAATAAAAATAAAATTTCTCGACCTCATTTTGTTATTAACAATCTAAGTTAATCCGGTTTTATAAATATTTCTGAGGTTGAGTAACTAGTTTTATCTAACGATCATTCTTTTGGCTTTTGTTGCTTTTCCTTCACCAAGCAATCTAACTAAATACTGACCACTAGAAAGGTCCATTCTAGAAGTGTTAATCTGGACCTTATTTTTTCCAAGATAATTACTTTCTAAAGGAGATCTATAAATCTCTCTTCCAGTAATGTCTAAAATTTGAACCTCTGTATTTTTTCCTGAATGGATTCCAGAAAGATTATATTCCATGTTAATTGATTCCCCTTTACTAATTAAGTTAGGATAAATTTTATCAACCTCAAATCCAGAACCATAATCACTAGGCAAAATCATTCCTGTTGAAACATCTGGTCTTTCAATAACAGCATTCGGATGAATCCACTTCAGAGAATACTCTCCATTTCCTTCGGGTTGGAATCTTGCAAAAGGCATATCAGCAAACATTTCTTTTTGATAATTTACATTATAATGAAAACATAATCTATCAAGAAAGATTTCGCTATTTTCCTCAACAGAGGTCTCTCCAGGATAAACCCTTTTAGCTAATTGAGGTTCATCAAGATAAAAAGCATCTAAATTTTTAGGGGTGTCTTCTAAAGGATTATTGGATCCAATTAAGGTTGCATTAATTGCGTGAGGAATAGTCCCACCTTTATCATCTTTAGCCTTAGTATGTGCAACATAAACTGGTTTATTCAGCAAACCATTTTTCTCCATAACCTTACCATTAAATAATTGGTTAATATAATTAAAAGAGTAACTATTGCTAGAATCTATATTTTCTAAGTTTTCTACTCCTGCATTCAAGAGAACTTCTTTCAAGGCATATTCTCCACAATAAAATTGTTGTCCATTAACAGTTCCCCCTTCTCGAGTATCACTGTAGTTTTCTCTTTGAGCTTCATACATTGTTATTCTCTCTTCAACAGTCTGTAACCAATCCCAATTTGAAGGAGAGTATTCTCTTCCTCCATCTAGAACTTCATAGAAGATCTGTTTATCTAATTCATCAACCTTTCCATCTCCATTAAGATCTAAAATAAAAGGGTGCCTACTTTTTTCAATTTCAGCAATATCTCCTGGCTGAATCGGGGCCCCGTTATGGTAAGCCATACTTCCTACAAATTCCCATTCACTAATATTGTTCGGTCTAAGATAGGGATTAACAACCTGATCACCATACCAACCATCATTACCGCTTTTCATTAAAGCCATAGCATCAATTTCTTCAGTCTTTCTTATCCAAGCATCTTCGTCAAAGTAATGTCCCCCAAGAACTAATCCGTCATGTTTGAAAGGAGCTGGAACATCTTGTCCCCCAACCATTCTAACTAAAGGACTAGCTTTCCCTAATAATTGTGGAGCCACAGCGACCCCCAATCCACTAATTAAAGCCTTCTTCAAGAACTCTCTTCTACTAGTATTTAGATTCATTTTCTATTACCTCTATTACATAGTAACATCTTATAAAACTTCCGTTTATAGAACAATCCGCCTATATTAGACATAAATTATATCAACATTCAGAGCTATTTAAGAATTTAGGTGTACTGGGGAAACATTAAGTTTAATTGGGTTCTTTAGTATGGTTCTCTGGGTTGGGGGAGGGACATTAGAAGAAGATAAGAGAAAGTTTTAAAATTGTTAATGAACTTAATAAAAAATGGAACACTGTGTTTTTTGTGATATACTTAAAGGAAAAATTCCCTGCCATAAGGTTTTTGAGGATGATAATGTTCTAGCTTTTTTGGATATAAATCCTGCAAATCTTGGGCACACTTTAGTAATCCCTAAAAATCATTTTAAGGATGTCTATGAGTTAAGTTCTACAGAATTTAGCAAATATATGGAAGGGATGAGGAAAACAATTCATCTATTAAGAGAGAAAAAAGGCATTAAGGAATTGAACATAATTAGTTCTAACGGGAAAGCTGCTCAACAAGATATTTTCCATTTTCATTCCCATTTAATTCCTAGAGATTCTAAAGATGGAATCAATCTTTTTTGGGAGAACAAAAAAGAAATGTTTTCTAAAGACTTCAAGAATTTCTCTGAAGATTTCAATTAATCTTTTCTAGAATTTTATTTATTAAATCTATTCTTGATTGATTGCCTATAATCTTATTTTTTTGAAGGAAGTTCTTTTCGGAGACATTCAAAAATCCGATATTCTGTATCCCATTAACATGGGAAGGAAGAATCCCTAAAAAAAGATAATTTTCAGGAGAGGAATTTACTATATCAATTCCCTTATCTCTTTGAAAAGGGTTAAGGTTTATTTCAACTAGTTTTTTCGAAGAGTATTTTAAATTTGATTTTTCAGGAAGTCCTAAAATGTCCACATTTATGTTAATTCTTTGGTAGATTTTTTTAATTAAGGGATCAAAGATGCCTATCGAAGGAATTTTCAGAGAATGGCAACCCTTTACCCTTTTTATTAAAACTAGCTCTCCTTTTGAAGCCATCTGTTTAAAATTCGGTGCAACTCCGCACGAAATAAATTGATTCCAATATAGTTTCTGTAAATAATTCCTATTTAGATTAACATAAACTGCTAAAAAGTTAGGATTCAATTTACTATCGCAGAAATCTAATCTAAGAGTAGTCAATTTTTTTGCAATCCCCTTTCTTCTTTCTTTAGAATCTACAAAAAGATTCTCAAGAACACATAAATCTTCTTTTTTATAAATACCTCCATGCCCAAGGATTTTCTCTTTCTCGCTGGCAATAAAAGAAAAATATTTTCCAGAGTCATAATCCAGAACTAAATTATCTAACCCTCTCTTGAAAATATTTGAAGACCTGTCTCTTTCCGCGAAGAAATCAAAAACATTCTCAGCTTCAGAGGAGGGTATTTGTAGAATTTCCATTTTTTGATTCAATTATCCAAAATTCTCCTTCTTTAGGATAAGATATTTTTTTGATTATTTTAGTTTTGAAACCACATTTTTCCAGGTAATTAATTAAGCTGTCTTTTTTATATTTTTTTAGTGTCTCTGGAGTAATGTGTTGTTCCAAGATAATCCGATCAACTTTTTTTAAGATTTCCTTTGAAGTATTTAACAATATCTCATATTCTGCCCCTTCACAATCTATTTTTAAAAGGGTAGGTTTTCGATTCTTTATAATTTCTGATAGGCTAACCCCTTCAACATCAATTTTTCTGGAGGTACCATTATCAAAAATAGAATGTCCTCCAGTGTTCTCATCTGAAATAAAAATAGGGACTCTTCTATTTTGTCCTACTACAGCCTTTTTGTAGCTGTGAATATTTTTCACATTATTTATCAAGATATTAGATTGCAAATTTTGATAATTTTTTATGTAAGGTTCGTAAGAATACACCTTCACACCTTTTTTAGTTTTGTTTGCTTGCATTGAAAAAAACCCAACATTAGCACCAATATCAATTATGATGTCTTCAGAAAAGATTATTTTTTTAAAGTCGTATTCATCTTCAATAATAATTTCCTTAAATATATCTATATCCGAAACAATATTTTTTCTTTTTGGACGAATTTTTAGCTTAAGTCCACTCCTCATCTTGACAACATATTCTCTCTTTAGGATTCCAGGAAGATATAAGTCCAAGCACGGGAGAATAAAATTCTTAACTTTAAAAATAATTTTCAAACACATTTTATAAATTTATTTTTGAAAAAGTTTTTTCTGTTCCCCAAATTCGTTCTCCCTTTAGTTTTTTGTATACCTTGACCAGAGATTTAAGTATCTCTTTAGAAATCTGAGTTTTATATTTCTTAGCAAGATTTACCTTTTCTTCAATTTTATCGAAATAGAAGATTCTATTATCCAAGTTAACTTCCCTAGTTTTCAGATATTTTTTTATTAATTTCTCATTTTGAGTCATTTTGTAGCCACAATCTTCATAAAAGAGAACTAGAAAACCCTTATCTGAAAGGTCCATCCCTAGTTTAAATAGGATTGTATGATCGATATTATATCCCAGTCCCAAGGGGAATAGAAAAATATCCTTTGGATTATTTAAAACAATTCTATCGATTTTATTTTTTGCAAAGGGGTATGCAGAATCTTTTTTTGGATTGTTTTTCGGAGCCATGTATTCTTCTTCTGAAGAATATTCTCTTAGTGTGGCATCCTTTAAGCCTAAAAATATGGGCTTGATATTCAATTTATTAAAGGTTTCTTTTTCTTCCTTTTTTCTAATAGAAGAAATTTTATTCGAATCTCCTCGTTCCTCCAGAGTATAGTTTGTTTTTGTAAAAACATCAATGATTTTTGCATTTTTCCAATAACCCTCTAAAATTCCTCCTCCCATTGAAAAAACTACATCGTCACAATGAGGAGAAAAAATAGTTATTTTCCTTAGATTCAAAGCCTTAAATAAATAATTCTTCAATTTTCCATTTTCCTTAAGATTCATCAAAAAATCATGCCACTCTTTATCTTTTTTTTCATAAGATGAAATCTTTTCAATAGTTTTCTTTGTACTAATATTTTTTAGATAATTAATCAAATAAAATAATTCTTCAATAATTTTTCTATGTTCTTTGCTTGAATCTTTTATTTTTCTTAACTTTTCTATGTCTTTCTCTAGAGAGGTTATTCGAATTCTTGATTCACAAATTATTTCCTTTTTATTGGGAATTCTCCCTTTCTTCTTTTTGCTCAAAATAGTCGTAATTATTTTTCCTTCTTCTTCAAACCTTAACGTTTCGGAGATAAGGATACTTTTTTTATATGAATTATGTATCGTTGGAGAATCAATAAATTCCGGAGTATATTCTATTTTTCTTCTTAAACGTTGGAACCAAAACCAATCACTATCATACCAAGAGGGATACATTGAGTGGGTAAAATTCTTAACAAGGTTTATGTATGAACCATTATTTAACTCCTCCCTCTCCGGGTAAATCATAGCATTATTTAATCTCTCATTTGTAATCTGGGGTAAACTTGTAAACTTATTTAATGCGGCAGACATATGGTCCCTTCCACAATTTTTAATCAATAAGTAAGAATAGTCTTTTTCTTCTGTTTTTAATTTTAACGAGATATATAATCTAATCCATTCTAATCTTGAAAGATCTGGACTGCCTTTTAGCAATATTCCTTTTGGCTGTTCAAAACATTTAGAATTTATCTTGAACGTTTTAGGGATAACCATGTCTCCATCAAGAGAGAGTATTACCCTTTCTTTATCATACAATATGCTGGTTATTATCTGCCCTATGTTTCTAGCATTATGGACATTCCAGCAATTTAGCCCTAAAACTAATTCCTTTAACATTTTTTTATCCTGTTTCCTTGTTAGGTGTTTTCCAATATTCTCTTTTATTTCTTCCCAATTGTCTTTATGTAAATGAATTAAATGATTAAAATCATTTTTAATGAGATATTTTTCCAATTCAAAGATAGATTTATTTTTGTCTGAATCATCTATAATTATTAAGTCTGAATTATGTAATTCTTTATTTTCCTTGATGGAAAATAAAAGATTTTTTGCTCTGATAGGATCATTCTTTGTGACAATTAAAATTATTGGTTTAAGAAGGGATTTCATTTTAGTATTTTTTCTATTTTCGGGATATCCTCCTTTGATCCTAAATCTATCCAAAAGTCTTTTAGATTATAAACACGAATGTTCTCTTTTTTCGACATCAAAGAAATTGCATCTGTCAATTCATATTCATTTCTCTTAGAAATTTTAATTTCTGATAAATAATTAAAAAGTTTATCACTGAACTTATAGAGACTAGCATTAACATCTCCCGCTATTTTTGTCTGTGGTTTTTCAACAATCTTAAGCAAGCGATCTTTTTTAGAAACAAGTAGCCCATATTTTCTTGAATCATTAACATGAAATGAACTTACGCAGAAATTGTGTTTCAAATCAATTACTGAACAAATATCCTGTATTGAAAATAATTGGTCTCCTGCCAAAACCAAAAAAGGAGATATTCCCATTTTATTTTTTAATAAATTTAACGCATGGGCTGTTCCAAGAGGATCTGATTGACATACGAGATTAGCACTAAATTTATTTTCTCTCAAAAATTTTACAAATTTTTCTTTTTTATCTCTAAAAATTATAAATACTTCGGTGATTCCTGCGCTTTTTAGATTAGTCATTAAATACCATAGAAAAGGTTTACCATTGATTTTTATTAATGATTTGGGGGTGTTCTTTGTGAGGGGCATGAGTCTAGTTCCTTTGCCTCCAGCCATTATTATTGCCTTCATTTTCTTTTTTTGTACCACTCAAGATATGTTCTTAGCCCTTCTGTTAAATTTACTTTTGGGGAAAATCCCATTTTTTTGGCTTTTGAGATATCCGCCTGTAACCTCATAACTTCATTTGGCCGTCCATTTATGTAAACTGGTTTAACACTGTTCTTTTTTCCAGACAAGCGGATTATTTTTTTTGCAAGCTCATCCATTGAAATTTCTTCTCCTGTACCAAAGTTTGTTGGAACACCATCTGGCAGCGTTTCTACTGCAATTTCATATGCTTGGATGGCATCTTTTATGTTCATAAAATCTCTTGTCTGATTTCCTGGAAGGTATACTTCTGGGTTAAGGTTGGATAAAACTCTTTTTATGAATACTGGAATTACTGCCCCATAATGATTTACATTCTGGTAGGGGCCATATGTATTAAAACTTCTTAGGATTTTTACTTTCACTTTTGATTTTATTGCGTAATCTACACACAATCTTTCAGCAATTTTTTTACTTTCAGCATAAGGGCTTTGAGGATTCAAAGGATGATCTTCAGAAATTAAGTTAGTTTTTGCAGTTCCATATACCTCAGAAGTGCTAGCAAAGACCATAGTTTTATTGTATTTCTTACAAGCATCAAGAATGTTTTTTGTCCCCTCAACGTTTGTATCAAAAGTCAATTTTTTTTGTTTATATGATCTGTCAACATTAATCTGAGCTGCTAAGTGGTAAATAATATCTACATTTTTTACTAGAAGATCGATTAAATTTTTATCTAAAACATCTCCTTCAATGCAATCTATTTTTGCTCCGCAGGGATGATCAAAGTTATCTAATCCAAGAACCTCGTGCCCCTTCCTTTTTAGATGTTTTAGTAAATGAGATCCGATAAAACCCGCGGCTCCTGTGATCAATATTTTTTTTGTCATTATAATCTTTTTAGATACCATTTAATTTAAATGCTTCTACCCTTTCTTCACATTGGGGGCAGACAGTACAAGGCTCTTCGCTGGTTGGACATGAGGAAGTCAGTTCAAAAGGCACCCCTAACTTTTTACCCAACCCCACAACTTGTCGTTTATTTAAATACATAAATGGTAAGAGAATTTTAATATTCTTCTCAGAGTATTCATCTTTTATAATTCTATTCAGTTTTTTATAGTGGCTCGGTGTAGCAAAGGAGATCATTTTTGGATACCAATCTGTTAAGATTTGTCCGGAGATTATTTTTTCAATGTCCTTTTTATCTGCAAAATTTGATGCCGTGATGTAATAAAATGCATTACTTTCATTTAAAGATATTTTCTCTCTAGAGTCCGTTTCTACAGCAAAAGGATAAGAAACATCAACCTTCTGAATGCCTATTAATCCACATATTTTTTTGATATTTTTCTTTTCTTTTAGAGGTCTTCCTTGGTAAAAAAACTGCATGCCAGTAATATTTGAGTTTAATTTCTTAGCAAGATATAATGCAACTGTGGAATCAATTCCTCCAGATAGCAGGATTAAACTTTTTTCATTTTTTTTTAGAGGCAAGAGTAGGTCAAATTTTTCTTCATTAAGATATTTGGTCGCATTCTCAATATTTCTTTCAATATATCTCATAAGATCCTGAAACAAAATAACTATATAAATATTTTGCTTGTTATCACTATATAATAGAAAGTATAAGAAAATTTATAAAGGAAGGAGGGGGAATACCTATATGCAAAAAAGTAAAAAATCTCATTATGTTGCAAATGTGGCTTTTGCAACCCCTTCAGGTAGAATGCATATTGGTCACGGTTTAGGTTATACTTTGGCAGATGTGATTCTTAAATATGAAAGTAAGAAACAAGGAAAAGAATCTTTTTTTGGATACGGGATTCATTCTACAGGGAAAGATTTATTAAAGATAATTAATGAGTTGAAAGATGAAGATTTGCTAGAAGAAAAACTTGTAAAATATGGTGTTTCAGAGGAAGAAAGAAATAAAATTGTTTCCTCAGTGGGAGAGGATTCCCAAGTATCAAGTTTGGTTGAAGTATACAAAAACCAATATTTGAAGTGCTTGGAAGATCTGGGAATCTCAACAGATTCAGATTCGTTCTTTAGCACACATCAATCCACAAATCAAAAATATACTCAGTGGACATTAAACCAATTGGACAAGAAAGGGTTAATAATTCAAACTTCTGCTGAAAGGCCCTATTGTGAAAGTTGTGAAGACATAAAACATATTGACAAGGATTTATCTGAAGTTTCTACTGAAGGAAAAGTGAATTGGGAAGAATATCGTGTTGGAGAGGGAGAAATACACGGAGGCATCTTTTTTTGCAGAATTCATGGTGACGAAGAGATAATTGTTAAGGAGACAAATGAAAGAGCCATAGATTATGGAAACATAGAATCACAGGATAAAACCATTAGGGACATCCAAGGTATGAGTGTTTTTCCAAAGAAACATAGTAAAGATTTAGAAATAATTCTCCGAACTAGAAAAGCTAAACCTTTTGAAAGAAATTCCGAAGGAAATGTGGGGACAATTTCTCCTTTTGATAAGGATAAAAAGGTAGAAGCTTTATCTGATAGTAATATCTATATGGAGTTTTATGCTTTTTCGCAAATGTTAAATCAAGGGATTCTAGGAGAAGAGAACTTAACAGATTCTTTTTTTGATTTTATTTTATTAAATAAGGGTGTAATTGAAGATGTTTCTGAAAGATCTGGACTTGAAACAGCGAAGATTAAAGAAATAAAAAAGAAGTTCGAAGAGATTTATCCTGTAGATTTAACTGTGGCTGGTTTTGAACACAAGGAAGTTCATCTGCCTTTTTCTTATTTTACTCATTCGGCAATTTTACCCAAGAAATATATGTTTTCAGAAACATTAATCACTTCACATGTAACAAGAAACAAAGAAAAAATGAGCAAGTCAAAAGGAAATGTAAGATACCTGGATGATTTAATCACTAAAGCAAGGAGGGATGGAAGAGTTGACGGATTAAGTGAAGATGCAAGCGTAGATGCCATAAGATTTTTTCTTACATATTATCAAAGTTTGGATAAAGATTTTGATTGGGCTGATAATTTATTTGAATCTGTTGGAATAAGGGGAATTAGAAAATATGTTAAGAGTATAAGAGATGCAAATGTTGTTAAACAAAATTCTTTAGAAAAGAATGAACTTAGTAATTATGACCGTTGGTTCAGCACAAGTAATAATAAAACAAAAAGAGAGATAGAAGAAAATTTTAATAAGAGAAATTTAAGAAACGCTTTAATCACTCTCAATGATGAAAGGAACAAAACCTTGGCACAATATTTAAGATTAGAAGAAAATCCGGATAAAAATTTACTAATCAATTTTATCAAAAATCAATTAATTTTGGCATATCCAGTAATTCCAAGGATTTCAAATGAGTTAGGTAATTCTCTCCTAGGAGAAGAAGAGCCTTTTATTCCTAGTCCGTCTGTTGAGTTTAGGGAAGAATTTGAGGAGGTTGAACATGAACTTGAAGGCGAGAAATATGTAAATAAATTAAATGGGTTTTTGGCTGCAGAAATAGGCAAAAAAAGAGGGCGGGGAGTGATTTCTAGAGGAGATAACCTTAAAATAGTTTCTCCTACGGCCCATCAAGGAAAAATTATATTGCATCTTGGAAAAAAATATGAAAAGGACTTTAAAATTAAGGTTGAAATTGATACTGATTTAGAAGAAATAGAAATTGTTAAAGGTTAAGAAAGCGCTCTTTCATTCCAAATAAACCCCTCCTTCAGCTTCCTTCTCTCCCAAATGCTCAACACCATTAACAAGATTAACCTGCAACTTACCTTCCTTAAACTCTAAAATAGAAATAGACCCATTACTAATAATAACTGTGTTCCAAAGATTCTTTTTACTATCAAAAATCTTATTGATAAAATATCTAATTATGTTTCCATGACAAAAGACAACAACATCTTTCTCTTCTTTTAACAATTCATTAAATATGTTATCTCCTCTTTTCCTATTAACTTCTTCTCTCTCCGGAGGAGTTCCTTCTCTAACCGGCCCTCCAATAACGACACGATAAATTTCTTGTAACTTTTGATCTTCAATATACTCTATTCCTGGATTCAATTTCAAATATTCTTTTGCTGTATCTTTAGCTCTAAGAATATCACTAGAATAAGCTTTACTAAAAGTATATTTCATCAATTCTTTAGCAACTGCTTTAGCCTGAACAACTCCTTTCTCAGTTAAGGGTAACTCTTCAAGATTAGCATCTGCCTCTCCATGACGCACAAGAAATATCTTCATAATCTATTTAAGTCTTAAACCATTAAATGTTTTATGGTTTCTGTAAAACTGTTAAATAGATAACCTTAAAAGTATAATTCTAATTCTTAAATTACAATGAAAACTCCAGGAATAATCGGAGGCCTTGGTCCTGAAACAACGGCAAGAATCTATCTAGAACTAGCCGTTAGCATGTCTAAGGAATACCCCTGGGATCTTAATTTCTAATGTTTCTTTTCCAAAAATAATAGAAAAAGAAATTATTCAAGATTCTAAATCTCCAGAAAGAATTTTGCCTTTTTTAAGGAAATCAATAAATCAATTAATCAAGGCGGGCTCCGATTTCATAGTTTTACCTTGCAATACATTACATTTACTCTTACCTCAATTAAGGAAAGAATTTAACATAGAGTTTATTGACCTAATAGAACAGACTGCAAAAGAAATAAGTAATAATTATGAGGGGGTAGGAATTATTGGAAGCACAAAAACAAGGAATGGCAAATTATACGATTCTGCTGTAGAAAATACTTCTTTAATTTATCCTTTTTTGGAAGAACAAGAGGAATTATCAAAGATAATTTTAAGAATATTGGCCAAGGAGTCTACAGACAAAGACTTAATATTCTTAGACAAAGTTATTGAAAGTTTAATTGGAAGAGGAGCAGAAAAAGTAGTTCTGGCATGCACGGATTTAGGTAATGTTTTGAAAGAAGATCCGAGATTAATAGATAGTACTGAAATTTTAATAGAAAAGATTAAACAAAAATCAATCTAAATAGGCCATTTATCGATCTTCCACTTATTCTTGAATTTTTCAAGTTTCTTTAACAATTCATCAGCTTTTTCAGGCTTAGGGCTATTCTTCTTATATTCTTTAACAGATGTTTCTAAAGAGGGAACCAAATTTTTCATCCCATGACCGATTATAGACATAATAGTAGTTGTTCGAGTAGTGTTAGTTATTTTTGAGAATTCATCAATGAACTCCAAAGTATCTATATCTAAATCAATAGATATCTTCTTTGTCTTTAGGTTCTTCAAACACTCTTCTGCTAAGTTTCCTTTCATTTTGTATTATCCCTATATTATTATAATAATCCCTAAGTAATATATAAACCTTTCGGTTCTAACCTTTAACAACCAAAACAGGCTTCAACCTAACTACCTTCTTACTCAAACAATTCAATCTTACCCTGTTTTTCAAGATAACTCAAAAGAAAGGGTAAGATTTAAATAAGAACATTTACTAAATGATTTATGGTCTACATATACAAGAAGAAAGTAGGAAATAAAGAGTATTATTACCTTAGAATATCCAAATCTACTGGTAAGAAGAAAATAACAAAAGATTTAGCTTATTTGGGTTCAGATCCAGAAAAACTAAGAAAAAGATTGGATTCATTAAATAAATATAAAGATGAAATAAGAAGAGCTTACAGAAAAATAAATATCTTCTTAGAATCAGAATATTATCTTAAGAAGATTAAATCATTAAAATTAAAACAAGATTCTTTTCTAAAAGAAAATCTTTTACATTTAGAAGCCTGTAAGTTTCATTTTCAGCACAAATTTAAAAAATTAAAATCTTTAACACAAAAGGAGACAATAGAAAACCTTTCAATAGAGTTTTCACAAAACACAACCTCTCTAGAAGGGAATACCATAACCTTAAACGAAGCAAGGAAATTATTTTTAGAAGGAAAAACCCCTAAGAATAGAACCCTTAGAGAAATTTATGATTTACAAAATACTAAAAAAAGCCTAATTAAATTATTTAATTCAAAAGAAGAATTAAATGAAAAGTTCATAATCAATCTCCACAAAAATCTATTAAAAAACATTGATTCTCGTTCTGATTATAGAACAGAGGAGGTAAGGATTATCAAAGCAAATTTTAAATCCTCTCCCGCAAAATATGTTAAAGCAGATATGAGTTTGTTATTAAATTGGTATAAAAAAAATAAAAACAAATTACATCCTTTTGTTTTAGCAATAGTTTTTCATCATAAATTTGAGAAAATTCATCCTTTTATGGATGGAAATGGGCGAACAGGAAGAATGCTAGTAAACAAGATTTTGATTTCAAAAGGATATCCTCCAATGATTTTTTATAAGAAAGATAGAACAGAATATTTAGATTCTTTAGCAAGCGCAGATAAAATAAACTTGACAGAAGTTTCAAAAGAGTATTCAAAATTAATTGAATTTGCTTCTAACCAAGCAATTAATTCTTATTGGAATTTATTTTTATGAACTAAGAAAATTCTCAAAACCTTTTAACCCTTAACAACCAAAACAGGCTTCAACCTAACAACCTTCTTACTCAAACCTAAACTATCAACAACACCAACAACATCCTCGACATCCTTGTAGACCTCGGGTGCCTCTTCAGCTAAGGATTTAGAACTTCCAGATCTCACCATAATTCCCTCACTCTCTAATCTCTTCTTAACCCTCTCACCCTTAATACTCTTAATTGCCTTCATCCTAGACATTACTCTTCCCGCACCATGGGCTGTAGAACCAAAAGTCATTTCCTCAGCTTTTTTGGTACCAACTAAAATGTAAGAAGCAGTTCCCATAGAACCCGGGATCAAAACCGGTTGACCAACTTTACGATACTTTAAAGGAACTTCTTTACGACCAGGTCCAAAACTTCTAGTAGCACCCTTTCTATGAACACAAACATCTATTCTCTTGCTTCCAACTTTATGTTTCTCAATCTTAGCAACATTATGACAAATATCATACAAAGTTTCAACTCTAACTTTAGAAAATAAATTCTCAAAAACCTCTTTAACCCAAACCCCAATTAAATGACGATTAGCAAAAGCAAAATTAGCAGCACAACTCATAACACCCAGATAATCTTTACCTAACTTACTCTTAATCGGGGCATTAACCAACTGACGATCAGGTAAATTCTTAGCACCATATTTTTCATCCATCAATTTAATATAATCCGAAGCAACCTGATGTCCAAATCCTCGAGAACCACAATGGATCATAACCAAAATCTGTCCCTTCTCCAAACCAAAAGCTTTAGCAACATTCCTGTCAAAAACCTCATCAACAACCTGCACTTCCAAAAAATGATTTCCCGCACCAAGAGTTCCTAACTGTCCAATACCTCTTTTCAAAGCCCTCTCAGAAACTTTAGAAAAATCCGCATTCTTCAAACAACCCTCTTCCTCAACATTAAGATAATCTTCCTTAACTCCCAGACCTTTGTCCACCAGATATTTAACTCCTTTCTCAACAATTTCGCTAAACTCTTTTTTTCCCTTAATCTGAAACGGGCTTCCACGACCAACACCAGAAGGAATTTTATTATCCAATCCTTCTAAAAGTTTCTTCTCTTTACCTTTCAAATCCTTCAAAGTCAAATTAGTTTTCAAAACTCTAATCCCACAATTAATATCAAAACCCACCCCTCCAGGAGAGACAATTCCTTTCTTCAAATCAAAAGCAGCGACCCCTCCAATAGAAAAACCATAACCAAAATGAGCATCCGGCATAGCAGAAGAATAACCAATTATCCCCGGCAACATAGCCACATTCCTTATCTGCTCAATTGTTTTATCTTTCTGAATATCTTCCAATATCTTCTCTGAAGCATAGAGCCTTCCCGGCACATTCATCTTTCCTTCTCTCTCAATTTCATAGATGTTTTTAGATATCTTTTTCATAATTATATTGGGGATGAGGGGTTTTTATTATTATTGAAATCACTTAAATTCAGATTTTAACTTGGAGAAGATAACTGTATTCCTAAATTTTCTAAACCTTTTACTATAATCGTCTTTTCTAAGCTTTCCTTCAAAAACATAATTACACTTTTTAGCTACGCCAATAGAAGCCTCATTGTCATCATCACATTTAATTTGGATTCTATTCACCTTAAAATGTTTAAAGAATTCTTTTTCTACAATTTTTACTGCTTCAGTCATATATCCTTTTCGAGTAAAGTTAGAAGATAACCAATATCCTATTTCTACAGATTTGTTCTTTTCACTTATATCAAAAACCCCAATATTTCCTACGTATTCATTATTAACATAAATCCCATATTCCACTTTTTTTCCTTTTTCTGTTTCTTCTTCCTTATCTAACAAATATTTCATACTGTCCTCTTCTTTAAGAGTAAATTCTTCCCAAGGGAACCAAGGGGCAAGATGAGATCTATTTGCATCAACAACAGAAAAGATGGTTTTAGCCAAATCTATGGTTGGTATAGTTCTTTTTAGAATAATTCTTTTTCCCTTTAACGTATCTTTAAATTTTTTCATAACTATACTAGAATTGGATGCTTTTTATGATTTACTAAAATCAAAGACTTCAAAATTGATATAACGAATCACTCGAAGTAGTTCGGTGATTCAGGAAGGTTAAGTTAAGTTGACCTCTCAAGAGGATAATTTAGTTTTTTCTTCCCTTCTCTCCTTTTGTTTAGATTTCCGTATTTAGACTAGGCATGGATTTTCGTGGTGTAGCCTGCTACATGAGAAAGTTCATAACGACGTATAAATTGGAAAGAAAACAAAAACCCTCAAACATCCAAAACAACCTGACTAATCCATCTACCATTCTCTTCCCTAACAAACATCTCCTGATAAGTAATCGCCTTAATCTCTGTCTTAAAGTCATATCTAGAAACCCTATCCCCCAGAATCTCACAATCTAACTTAAATTTCTCCGCATCAATTTTAATCTTACCCACTTTAGAAATAATAAACCCCGAAGTATCAATTAAAAATAATAACTCCTCCAAAAAGTTATACATTAAACTCTCCAAATCCTTCCCTTCAATAGAGATATTCATCTTACGTTTACTTCTAACTTTACCAACCATTGTTTTTCTAAAAGCCAAAGCAGAATTAGAAAAAGCCCTTTCCAACGTCTTACCATAAGCTCTAAACTTAATGTCGGCCGTATGATCTAAAAATTCGAATTTCATTCTTCCCAACAAAATAAATTTAAACTTCTAGGACTGAAAGTCTCAAGACTAGAACTAATTATAACCGACTTAGCATGAATCTCTTTCTCTAAAGGATCCGAATCCAATCCGCAACTAGTCCCTGCAGCACAGATTTTGTAAACACAATTCAAATCTCCTGAATTAATTTCAATCAAACTAGAATTAAGCAAACTAGGGAAACCGGCCTCAACAGATTCCTTTGGAATTCCGACCAAACTAACAATTTCAGAACGCAAACTCTCATTTAACTGAACACTATTCAAAAGGGAATTTTGTTTAGTTTCAATCTGAAATCTAAAATCGTTACTAGATTCAAAACCGCTAGAAACACTAAACGCTAAAATAGATCCAATAATTAAAATGGAAATAAATGCTTCAGCAAGTTTGAGCCAACCTTTTTTGCCCCTCATCCCCAAACAAATAATAGAATGTAACCTGATTTTCTATTTGCCTCCTTATCTAAATAATTAACTTGATATTTCTCTACATAAATCTCGGTTCTAACTTCAGAGATACCCGTCCCTAAAATAGTCCCATTATCATAATCAAACTGAAAATCAAAATCTTCTCGATTAGAAATTTTAAAAGAAGATTTCAAACTCTCATAATCAGAATTATAACTTAAGATAAGGTCAATTATTTTACTTTCCAAAATTTCTTCAGATTCTCTAGTTGATTTAATCACACCAGAATCGCAAGTTCCAGAAGAACCAACATGAGAATTAAAATCCGAAGCAGCATAAATTGTTCTAAACGAAGATTCTCCATTCCATTCAACTTGCAAAACTCCTCCTGAATTAAAGCTATCTAGGGTATCTCCATCAAAATTTTTAGCAATTGAATCCAATCCCGAAATACTTAAATCTGTAGTGTCAACAGAAACACAAGTCTCAGCATCTTGAACACTAGAATTAACTAAGTTAATTGTTAAAATCTCTCCCGAAATTTGTTCTCCAATTTCCAATTTCAAATATTCTAAAGTTTGTTTATGGTCTTTTTCAAAATCTCCCGCGGGTCGGACTAAAATAAAGATAAAAACTACAAACATAATAAAAATTACAAAAGAAATAACTACATCAACATGCGAACCTTTTTTGTTTTTCATCCTGCAAACAAAACATTAGCACCCGCAGAAATCATGAAGGATAAAAACATCAATGCGAAAGAGTGTTTAACTCCAGCCTTAATATCTCCCTCAGCAAGCTTACCAATAACCAACCCTGTAAAGAAACTTTCAACAAGGATTAGGTAAAGAAAAGCATTTGAAATCTGGTCTTGACTAACATCTTCAACCCCTCCGCCACCAAACCCAAAACCCCCTAAGCCCATAGAACTTATGTCTCCAATTCCGGAAACCATTGGAACAATTTGAAACTGCATAACTAAAGTAATAATAATAAAGACCAAGAAAATAATATATCCTTGGGTAACAAGATTAGAAATCGCAGCCATTCTTTCTTTCTTTAACTTGTCAGAAATATTCACCGCTCCTGCAACAGCCTCTAAAATCTCTCCTATGTCTCCTCCCGCCTTTTCAGCCTGTCCAATAAGGGTTAAAGATCTAGAGATAGCTTTATTATTAACATCTTTTGAAAAAGTCATTAGTGCAGCATTCAAAGGAATTCCTAATTTAATCTGGTTTCCTAATTTGTTAATGTGCCTTGTTAAAACTCCATAGGGTTTGCCCTGCATATTCATAATGCTCTTACTAATTGGGGTTCCGGTTTTTACACTTTCAACTAAATTTCTAGCAAACTCTAAAAACATTTCTTCTTTCTCTGCATTCCTTCTAGCAACAGCAATAAGCCCCGCAATAAAAGGTGAAGCTCCAAGAAGAATGGCCAAGCCCGAAAATAACATTGCAATCTGGTCGGTCAAGAAAATTTGGATAATAACTACTGCAATTAAACCTATTCCCAATCCTGCAGCATGCGATTTTTTCATTTCCATTTTAGTATTTTTCTCCTAGTTCTTCTTCTTTTTCATGTGCAAGAACATTAAAAACATAACGTTCATCGCAGCAACGATAAGAATCATAATTAGAGTAATTAAACTAACACTCAAACTTAATCCAATCCCACTAAGTTTCATCATCATTAACAAGATCATTAAAATCATGGGGGCCGCGATAACTAGACTAATGTAAACATCCATAAATGTCTCGGCAGATTTGCCCTCTTTTTGTACCGCAATTTGATGATCAAATAATAATGTTTCCGCTCTTTTTTCAAAGAAGTTGGGCAAGTCTCCCCCCGAGTTAATATTTGTGGACAATCCATTATACAATTCTCCCAATTTTTTACTTGCAGAATTCCTTGCACTATTCTGGAGCGCATTAACAAAATCAGATCCATAAAGATTTATTTCATTTAATAATTTGGTAAACTCTTTTTGAAGCGCAGGATATTCGCCAGTATTAACTATGATTTCAAATATTTTTACCGGGTCAATCATTGAACCAGAAATTGCGGACATATGAATTGTCGCGAAAGGAAGTTCTTGATCTATTTTAGATTCTGTAGCTCTTTTTTCTAAGTGAGGGTAAGAATACATCGTTAAGAAAGTTCCAATAGGGACCGCAAATAAAATCCAGAATACTTTTAATAATCTAATGTTGATTGTTTCTGCAGCCCTAGTAATCATAGGAAAAGTAGAACCAACATTAAAGAATAAGAAAAAGAAAAACAAAAATCCTCCAACGAAAAAAGATAAAAGTGTTGTAAACAAAATAACAGATAGATAGCCCGTGGGAGAGTAATCTAAATTTCCTTTAATTAAATCTTTCTCCATCTTCTGGAATGACTCTTTTCCTAGAAGGGATTTAGAAAAACTAGAGAATAAAATGCTAGAAACTTTTGCATAAGAACTTTTCTTTACCGGCCCTTTTTTCTTAACTTTCTTCTTATTTCTAGATCGAATTCTTTTTACAGTCTCTTTTTCCAACCCATGAAGAGAGAGTTCTTTTTTAGTATACAAATTTCCTCCCTTGGATCTTAAGGGCAAATCCTTATCATAATAATTTTTACTTTCTTCTTTATCTCTCTCCTTTTCTTCTTTGGTTGCATCCAACCTATATCCTAAAGAAACTAATTTTGAGGCAAGATTTATTTTAGAGACGATTGTTTTTACTTTTTCATTATTATCAGAAAGATCTTTCTTAAAATTAATTATTTTACCTTGAGATTTATTTTTGTCTCCTGTTGTTTTAGCTCCCTCAAAATGTTCTTGAACTTCTATTAACTTTTGTAAAATAATTTTTTGTTTTTCAATCAACCCCAAAATTCCTGCAAATAAATTATCTTTATTTTCCATTATTTAGTGGCCCTCGAAATTTTTTCTTGAATATTTTCTAACGATTTCTTCATAGAGTTAAATTTTTCAGAATCTCTTTCTTTGTAGGCCTGTTTCATCTGATTAAATGTACTTTCAAATATTCTAACCAGCTCTTTTAGATAGATAACTTCTTCTCTTTCCATTTTAATTATTGAACTCCGAATTTTTTAAGAACCTCTTCAGGTTTCTTATAATATTCATTAACCAATCCCTGAACTTCGTGGAATCTAAAAATCTTATCTTGATATAATTTATACAGTAATTTGGTTCTGTTAGAAAATTCTCTTAATAATTCATTTTTAGTCAAACCATATCTCTTTGAAATCTTATCGAATATCTTGCTCTCTTTTTTAAAATAGAACCTATCTTCCATTGAGTTCCAAACAAAAGGAGTGTTTGTAATCGCAACCCCCTCTGGATCAACATCAACAATTTCTACAATCTCTCTCAATTTTCTTGTTTCACGTTTATCTACGATAGCATGAGTCATAATGCACATGCTGTCAATAACATTCAATAAAGTTGGAGATAATTCAATCGGAGGTGTTTCTAATCTTTTAATAACAGTCTCAACAGAATCCGCGTGAATTGTACTAATCGAAGAGTGTCCCGACGCCATACCCTGGAACAATACTGAAGCCTCTTTTCCTCTAACCTCTCCAACGATAACATAATCCGGATTCTGTCTAAATGAAGCTTTTAGTAAAGCATACATATCAATTTCTCCTGTATTCCCTAGTCCTGTTGCCGAACGAGCAACACTGGGTAACCAGTTTTCTCTTGGCAAATTCAATTCTCTAGTATCTTCAATTGAAACCACTCGAGCTTCAGGAGGAATAAAGAATGAAATTGCGTTAAGCAAGGTTGTTTTACCGGAAGCGGTTCCTCCAATTACTAATAAATTCATTTTATATTCGATAAGCAACCACAAGTAAGCAAGCATTTCTGGACTAAGAGTATTAAATTCAATTAATTGAGGAGGGGTCCAGGGAGTTTTAGTAAATTTACGAATTGTAAATGTTGGTCCTCGACTAGTAATATCTTTGGTATAGGTAGCGTTAACTCTCGAACCATCTGGGAGGCTACCATCTAAAATTGGCCTAGAATACGAAATAGATTTTCCACATCTTTGCGCTAATTTTTCAACAAAACTTTCTAGATGAGAATTTGCGTTAAATTTCAAAGTAGATTTTATATTTCTAAAGTTTCGATGGACAATATAAACTGGAGTGTTAGCACCATTACATTCAATATCTTCAACGAAGCAATCTCTTAATAAAGGTTCAGCCTCGTTAAATCCTATGAAGTCTCTGCATAAATAATAATAAATTTTTTTATACGTTTCATAAGAAATATTTAATCCCATTTCCATCGCTAAAACTTTAAATCTTTTATCTATGTATTCAAAAATTGTTTTATCACTTCGCTTAATCAATTCATTAAAATCAATCATGGATTTCATTGCAGTAACAATTTGATTTTTGTACTGTAATTCTGTCTCGTCCAGAGTCGGTTCTTCAACATCGTAAACAACTTCGTATTCCTTTGGATCCCAATAAATATGAGCATAAGCAAAAGGAGAAACTAGGCAATATCTAACATCAATTTTTGTTTTATCTTTTACTTTTTTAAGAGGGGGAATTCTAGGAACAAAATCGATTGCAACTTGAGGATAATTCATTACGCTTATTCTTTCTGCTACCATTAACTTATCTGAAAATTCATCTGTGTTGGGGAACCCCCTTTATTCGAAACAAAAATCGAATAAGGTGTTGGCGAATTTGATAACACCTTTGAATTTTCACCTCCATTATATATTATGTCGTAGGTCCCGGAATAATTAAGAGTTATGTTTGTAGGAAAATATTTTCCTAATTCTTCGGTATAAATAATCAATGCCCCTTCATTATATTCTTGATTAGCCTCGCTATACTCGTATCTACTTTTGAGGTTAAAGACGAGCGTATCATTTTCACTATCTATTTTTAATGTTCCTTTCTTCAACAAAGCCTCTATTTTTCTTTTATTTCCTACCACTCCTTCAGCAGATTCTTTAATCGCAACATCTAATTCTTTTAGAACCTGTATAGATTGTTCAATTAAAGTTTTATCTTGCAGCTCTTCTATTTTTGGTTTCGTAAATGAAAGAACCAATCCAATAAGAACCAAAGCAATAAGGGTATAAGTTACCGTTTCGACCCAAACTTGGCCTCGGCTACCACTCTTTTTTATCATAATTGAAATAGAAATTCTACATTTAAATACTTAATGTTTAAAATTAGCCACAAAACACAACCGGACTAATTGTGTCGACAACATCACAATTATTTCCGTTCATTGTCGGGGCTATTTGAATTTTTATCGGTTTAGTATCAACGCCAGAAATAGTATAAGATTTTCCTGATTCTTGATTAGGTAACGAAACATTTGTGTCTGCTTCAAGGGGATAGTCCACAACATTTTCAACAATACTTTCATTATTCGTAATTTTAACGAGGGTTGAGTTCATATCATTTTGAGCAGAAATCAAAATCTCTTCCGGACTAACATCTTTTAGGCTAATTGAAAATCTTAGTGTTTGATCCGTAGCGTTATAACAAGTATATTCATCATTTAATAGAATTTTTCCCTGAATACCATAACAGGATGCACTGTCGTCTAATTTTTTATTTACAAGATTACTAACCATCCCCCAAACAATTGCTGTGGCAGCAAATGTAACTAAAATAATCAACATTACATTAACCGTTGTAGATAAAGCCTTTTTATTCATTTTATGCAATGATTTCATATCCGTGACGATCCTCACAAGTATATGCTTTCTCTCCACTATCTGTTTCTCCAATTAAAACCGGAACCAAGATTATTTTTGAACCTTCTGCTATCGAGGCGCCAGTAATTGTTCCAGAGAAAACCCCTCCTTTGTTTAAACCGGCTTCTGGCCAACCAGTTTCGAGAGTTTCTGTAGAGTGAGAACCTGTAGAATAAATTTGGGCCTTCATTTTATAGATTGGAACATTCCCTGTATTCATAATATAGACTGCTCCACCAGAATAATCTGCATCAAAACTTACTTCTTGGCAAAATAATTTAACATTTTTAGAGTTTGTTCCATCAAATTTGGTAATTGCTTCTTCATGAATTCCTTTAAACCACATAAAAATAATTAATGCGATAACTATTACAATCGCAACCAAAAGCATTGTTGCAATAACAGGAGATAAACCTTTTTTTAACCTCATTTTATATTATAACTTATATTTTAATATTTTTAAATCTATTTAACTACAAATAATTTCTTCCTTAATTCTGGCATTTCCACAGACAACAAACTGCGCATCTTGTCCCTCTCCCTGAAATCTTACTGGCAGTAAATCAACTCGAACCAAATCAGAACTAACATTAAACACTCCACTCATTATGAATCCCGGTTTCATGGCGTCTGCAGGATCTCGAAAGTTGAACAATATGGAACCCTCAAAAACATCATCCTGATTGGTATAATTTGCAAACATGCTTGTTGTGGCAATTAATTGTTCAGAATCATTTGTCCCATAAATATAATACCCTGCAATATTAAATCTTCCATTATTTTTTACAGTTAGATTTAATTCTCCTTCAGAACAAGTATACTCTTTTAGAAAAATAGAGGCTCCATCAGGACACGAAACCCCTTCCGAAGGAACATAAGTTTTAAGATAAGCATAAACAATTACGGCCATAACAATTCCAAAAGTTATTAATAAAACATATCCAATCATCGCACTTAAAGCTTTTTTATTTTTTATCATCCTCTAATCAAATTATTTTCGCCTCCATCTCTATTAGAAATTAGATAATAAAAACCTTGCCCTTTCGGAAATTGAAAACTATGTTCCACATCTTCCATTTTTAGAATTCCCGTATCTGCTAAAAGAAGGTAGTTTTCTTCAAATTCTCCTACGCCTGTTTTCAATATAGTAAAACCATTTCCATCACTAAAAGTTAAAGTTTCGTTATAAGAATTTTTCCCTTTTACAGTAAGATTTGTTTTATCTCCATACAAAAAAATAGTAGTTTTTCCTGAAAATTTTGAAATATAATTTGAACTCATATTCTTAAAGATATTTTTATATTCGATAGAACTAAGATCTTGCATTGTTGCATAATTTAGGATTTCTTCAATCTCATTATTTAATTCCTTTTCAATTTCCTTCATTGGATCGTTAGAATTTTTTGATGCAAAATTAATAACACTTATGAAACTCGCTAAGATTACAATAATAATCATCGCAGCAATAAGATAGTATTGGCCTCTTTTATTTTTCATTTTCCTCTTATAAACGTAGACCGAGTAGACAGCTCGAAATCCATTAAAGAGCGACCTTCAATTCTCCTCGGTTTTGCACTCCACTAAGCATCTAAATAGGTGTTTAGGGCTGCTCCGATCAAGGCCTGACCCGTTTCGCATCTACAAGATCAAAATGGACAAAACTTCAACGTCAAATTAAAGACTCTGTAATTTCACTGTCACAATCTACTCGTAGTCTGCCATAAAGCCCGTTTGCACATGAGCAGGGGGCTAACCTGCCGATCTAGTCTACAAAAATAAGAGAAAATTAGGTTATTTAAGATTAACTATTGGGGTTTTTTCGCCCTAAATTTTCTCAGCAAAAATCCTTTACTATATTCGTCTCTTATTAATTTTATCATACTCCTTATGATTTTTCCAATCTAAAATAACAGAGATTATTTCTATATCGCTTGAAGTAATAGTATACATCAATCTATAAGCCAAAGGTAAATCATAAACTCTAAGATTATTAATACCATATTTTTTCTTATAGTTTTTAAGAATAACCGAATCTTTTTTAACAACCTCTCCAATTTGACAATCGATTCTCATATCTTTAATGGCTTTGATTATTCCTTTTTTTAAAGGATCTTCATCTGGTAAAAGATGAAAGATATTTTCCACTTTATCATCTACAAAAATTATTTTATTGGATTTAATCATATTTCAACATCTGACCTATTTTTAATTTTTTCATAAAACTCTGGATTCCAAATATAACTAATTCTCCCATTTTTCTCTATCATAATTTTATTAATTTCTTGAAGATAGCTTATTATTATTTGGTATGTTTGCCACATCATCTTTTTAGGCAATTTTTCAAATAACTCTGTCTTCTTGAATTCTCCATTGTTTTTCTCTATAAATTTTTCCACCATAAATACTGTTTGCAGATTAGGATATCTACTCTTTGTTTTTACTTCTACCATCCATACCTAATCAATTGATACTATTTAAGTTTATGCCATTTATTCTATAATTCTGGGTTTTTTAGCCCTAAATTTTCTCAGCAGAATTATCAATGCTCCAAACAAAACGATAACAATCCCAACTAACCAAAACTCTAAATTTCCTTTTTCCGATCCTTCAATTCCAAAACCGGTCAAACCTAAAACTCGTTTTCCTTCTTCCTTGCTGAGAGAAACATTAATCCAAACTCCAATTCCAGTTGGTGCTCCTTCCAATCTATATAGTAACAATCCGTGATAAATTCCAGGTTCTTGTCCCAAAACACAAATCTCAGGATTAATTTCACCACTAGATTCAATTAGCAAAGGAAAGTTAACATCCAATCCTAAATCTTTAGAAGAAAGGGTATGCACAGAAAATTTTCTTCTCTGCTCTTCTTTTACTCCCCATCTATCTTCTCCAATTAAAATACTTCCTTCCGGACTTGAGATAAAAAAATTCGCACAAATTTTCTTATCAATCGTTCCCTTCAAATCAATTTGGGGAGGAGAAATGGAAAATTCTCCAGCACTAACTAAACTCAAGAAAAATAAAATAAAAATAAAACAAAATATTTTTTTCATCTTAAAGCGGAACTGCCCAAAAAACAACTTCTGTCTGATGGTCAATCATATCAGCATCAATAATTCCTTCGTAGTTTTCTAAATCAAGATACATATAGATTCCCGCAGTTCTTGTACTTCCAATTGTTGTTGGTTTCAAAATTTCAAAATCAAAATACCTGATTCTTGTTAATGGGTCAGCAAGAACACTTTGAAATGAAATATAGTCAAAAACACTATCGTTATAGTCTGCAGCCAATTCAGGAGTAACAGATACATCAACAGTGCCAGTATTCAAAATATCTAAATCTACTCTTTCCGAAACATATCCTTTTGCAATGTCCTGAAAGATAACTTCAGAAGGAACCGAGATACTAACGACAGATTGCAAAACGTTTGCCTTAACAATCATTGTATCATTAACCTCTTCCGCACTAATAGCAGCCATACAACTAAGTACCATGAATAAACCAAGTATAACTAAAATTTTTTTCATTTTATCACCTCCGTCACCTCTATGGGTGGGGGTAATAAATCTGGTTTAAAATCTCTATGAGAAAAGTTTATCCCAAAAACGGGATAAGTTAATAGGTTCCCCAAGAAACAAGCCCGTTAAAAGAGTCTCTTAAGAAAAAACTATCTCCTGAAATGGTCCAAACATAATCTTTGCCAAAATCTAAATTGTCCAAGATGATTTCACTTTTCCCCCTTAAAATTTTATTTTCAAAAACATATTTCTTCCTTCCTTCATCTTTAACACTCCAACCAGAAAGACCACAATCAAACGAACAAAGATTCTTCAAAGTAATTTCTTGGGCCTTAACATCTAAGTTAGTAACTTTCACGCAATTTACACATTTATCTATTGATTTCTTGCAAAGTCCTACTTCTCTTTCAATACAACTTTTCCATGCATCTAAATAAATTTCAAATTCTTTTGAATTTCTAGAGCTTTCAGGAAAATAAATATTTGAATGCCCTTCTCTAACACTTTCCAAGCAAACATCCTGTTTATCAAAATAAACATAAGCCAATTTTCTATAGTATCTATCGTATTTCTCTTCCCCAAAATAAAGGGTGACTTCTTTTCCTAAAATCCGATTCTCTAAAAAATTCTTAGCTTTTTCATAGCCAGCCTCTCCTTTCTCGGGAGAATTAATTCCTAACAAACGGATAGATTCGTTCCCAACATTTATTGTATCGCCATCAATTATTCTATCAACAATTCCTTTCTCGTAATCTGTTAAACTCCTTTCAAGCAAATCGTCCAAGTAATTATAATTAATAACAAACAAAATAAGAAAAACTCCCACAACCAACATCCAAAACTGTTTCTTTATCATTGTACTACAACAATTAATTTAAAGACTCTTTGGAATAAAAAGTTATGGAAAATGTGGTGTTACTAGCAGATAAGAATTCTAAGGCATGGGATTTTGCAAATAAGGTACGAAATCACATCCTTACTACTAAATGTGAGAATGTTCCATTATATGATTTACCCATATCCAAATTTAGAAATGGAGAGCTAGAAATAAATCCGACGAGAAATATTCGAAAGAAAGATGTTTACTATATTCAGGATTCTACAAAAGATCCTCAGCAGTGGTGGGTAGAATTATTATTAATCAAAGACATGACACGAAGTTCTTCTGCGAATAGTTTAACTTTTGTTCTACCTAATTTGCTTTATTCAAGACAAGACAGAAAGGTAAAATCAAGAGTTCCAATTTCGGCAAGAGCGCTAGCTAATTCAATTTCCAAGGGAGTAAAAAAGATAATTACGATGGATTTGCATGCGGGGCAGATCCAAGGATTTTATCCTGCAGAAACCCCTCTGGATAATCTATACAGTTTTCCCGAAGTGGTAAGGTATTTGATTAAAAATTATCCCGAATTTTTAGAAAATCTTCTGATTGTATCTCCTGATGCAGGAGGGGTTACGAGGGCGAAATCTTTTCTTAGAAAAATAGAGAAATTAACCAAGAATAAATGCGAGTTAGCTTTTATGATTAAAGAAAGACCGAGATCTGGAGAAGTTGGGGAGGCACGTTTTGTTGGACCAAGTCCGGAGGGGAAAAACATTCTAATTGTTGATGATATTATAGACTCTGGAGGCACATTATGCGTTACAGCAAAGGAATTAAAAAAAATGGGGGCTAAGACTCTAGCCTGCTATGCAACTCACGGAATATTTACGAAAGGAACAGAAGAATTAAGTCAGGCTTTTGATAAGATATTAACGAGTAACACTCATTATCAAGAAAATGGTAACGTAGAGGTTATAGATATGACTTCGTTATTTGCAGAGGCAATATTTAGAGCCCAAAAAGGGCACTCCATTTCTGAGTTATTTGATTAAGGTAATTTTCTAATTAATTCTATAATATCTTTTGTCGTATATACTCTCACTTGATTTTGTTTTTGAAAATGTTTATCATCGGACCAAATGGGCAAATTTAAGGAAAAACTGGCAGCAATAAACACGGCATCATCTATATCTATTTTTTCCATTATTTTTTTAGCCATCATCAAGTAAGGGTTAACATCTTTTATTTGAATAATTTGAACATATCTTAACAGTTTTTTTATCAAGCTAATAAATCCCTCTTGGCTTAATTTAGCTTTTTTAAGAAGTTCTTTTTCATGATTTTTTATTTCAATAAGTGCATATTCCGGCAAAAAACACGTAATTGGAGAATTAAATATAACTTTTCTTGTTGGTCCGTTTTTAATCAAAGCAGAAATAAAAATATTAGTATCAATTATGAGCTCCATATAGCTTTTTAGCCATTGCCCTATTTATCTTTTTTGCTAATTTTGTAGCATCTTTTTGGGTTAACTTACTCTTTGAAGCAATTCTTTCCATTTCCTCTAAATCATTTATTCTTTCTTCAATTGCTTTTCTAGCAACCTGACTCCATCTAATCTCACTTAGTCCTTTCATCCTTGCATGCAATTCTTTTGGAATCGATAGTGTCATATTTGGCATACTTATTTATGTGTTAACACATATTTAAATGTTTTGATTGAAGTCAAATTTTTTTAGACTCAGTTTTTTTCATTTTCACAAAATTTATAAGCAGATTTTTATTGAGAACATTACGCGAGGGTGCTGGAGTGGTCAAACAGGCAAGACTTAAGATCTTGTAGCTTATGCTTACGCAGGTTCGAATCCTGTCCCTCGCATTGATTAATCTCCTTTTTAGGAAGTATATTCTCTTAGATACATAATTATAAATATTCAATTAATTTATTATTTTCGGGCATTTTCAAAATGAAATATGATTGTTTAGAATCAAAATCCGTGGATATTTTGGTACTCGGAGGAGGATATGGGACAAGATTATTTGGAGAACCTTCTTTAGGAGTTTATGTCCCAAAAGGACTAATAAGTATAGGGGGGCAACCTGCAATAGAGAGGTGTCTTGGTTCGTTTAAGGACGAGAGAATCGATCGAGTAATTATTGAAACAAATAATGAAGGTAAAATTCCTTACGAAGAATGGTTAAAAACCTCGGGGGGTGAAGAAAATATGGAGTTATTTGTTGAATCTATTTCTACGCGAGACAATTGCCTTGGAGTTTTGGAAACCATTAATCTTACTAACAAACAATATGGTTTTAATAAACCAGTTTTGTTGTTGGCGCCAGACAATCTTTTCACAAGCCCCCAAACACAAATATTTGATTATGGGTCCTCCACAAATGCAACAATTTTAACTTATGAAGTGGAATCTATTGATCAAGCCAAAAAGTATGGGGTAATAAATTTAGATGGCAAAACTATTGTAGGGTGTACTGAAAAACCGGAAAATCCTTATTCAAAAAATATACGAACTGCGTGTGAAATTTGGACTCCAAAATTATTTGATAAACTTGAACAATGGTTGACGAAAGGAAATTCAGATCGGACTGGAGATTTTATAGGGAATTTGATTAAACAAGGAATCCAAATAACCTCTTGCCCAGTAAATGGAAAATGGATTGATATTGGAAGTGAAGAGGATTTAGCGGAGGCACAAAAAATATGGGGGTAGAAACATGTGCAGGAGGAATAATTTTTATAAAAGAAGGAGAAAATATTTTTTACCTGATAATAAAAGGAAAAGCTACAAATTGGTGGTCCTTTCCAAAAGGACATTTAGAAGAAAACGAAACAATTGTGCAGGCTGCTCAGCGAGAAATTTATGAAGAGACTGGGCTTAAGGATTTAAGATCTTTTCCCGGATTTTTAGAAACGATCTCATTTATTAATCATAAAAATAATAAAAAACATGTGCACCACCTTCTATTTCAAACAAAATTAAGAGAAATAATTCTTTCTGATGAACACATTGAATACAAATGGTTAAAATTTGAAGAGGCATATGAGTTAATTGATCATGAGAATCAAAAGAGGATATTAAAACTTGCAAAGGAGACACTTGAAAAATGAAAGGAATTAGTTTAATTGTGGGTCAAAAAGGTTCTGGAAAAAGCACAGTTTTGAATATAATTAATGCCCTGGGATTTTATACAACCGAACTTGCAGAGCATCTCAAATATTTAGAATTTGAGGGAAAGAGAAGAACAGATCTTGAGGGAGATTGTTGGAGTGATTCTGCAATATCTCTTGCATGTGAAAATGGATTAAGAAATTTTGAGGGACAAGTATTTCTTTCTGGAATTGCAAGGCCATCTGAAATAGAATATCTCCAGAAAGAAAGTATTTCTTATGAAATTATTAGTATTTCTGTAGATGAGAATTTGAGATATAAAAGGACAAGGGAAAGAGGTAGGCAAGGAGAGGAGAATTTATCTCTATCAAAATATCAAGAAATGTGTGAGAGAAGGTTGGGAAACTTTAGGGGTTATGAATCAAATGATTTAAATGGACTTATGAGATTATCCAATTTCAATATAAGCAATGAGGGAACATTTGAGGATTTATATTTGAAAACAAAAGACATGATGCTTAAGAGAGGACACATAGTATGAAAATTTATTTAATAAGACATGGAGAAAAAGAGGGAGATGATTTTTCGTCAATCTTAACTGAAAAAGGAAGAAGACAAATTGAAATACTTTCTGAAAATATTAAAGACTTAGATTTTGAAAAGATATATTCAAGTTCAAATTTTCGCTCAGTAGAATCAGCAGAAATAATATGTCTTGCATTAGGAAAGAATTTTGAGAAATTAGACAATATCCGGGAATTTAAGAAAGATTTATTTTTTGAGGGATTAGATAATATTGATTTGATAGAAAAAACTTATTATGAGAATTTAATTTCTTTTATTGACAGAATAGAAAAAGAATCTAAGAATGTTTGCCTTGTAATGAATGCAGGAATAAATAGGGCGATTATTTGCCATCTATTGAAATACCCTCTAAATCGAGCAATAACCCTCACCCAAGGTGTAGCATCTATAACTGAATTAGAAAAGAAAGAAATTTATGGAAAAAAAGAATGGTGTATAAATTCAATAAATAAAACATACACTAGAAAATGGAAGAATATTTGAGGATAGGGTTAATGGGAAGTGCAAGTACTGGGAAAACAACAATTTCTAAGTCTTTATCACAAGATCTTAATATTGAATTGCATGGGGAATTTGAATCAACTATGCTAAAGCGTTTGATTAAAAGAGGAATTATAGAAAATAGCACTGCCTTTACACCAGATCAATCAAGAGAATTTCAACAAAGAGCAATAGGAGTAAGAGAAAAATTTTCTGAAAGAAAAAATTACATTTCTGATAGAACTGCAGGAGAATTATGGGTTTATCACAAAAAATATCGGACAGAGTGTAGTTCACAAGAAGAATTAGAACTATTTAGAGATAGATGTTTAAAGGTTATGAGCAAATATACCCATTTATTTTTATTTCCTTTTGGACAAATTCCCCTTGAAAACAATGGTTGGAGAAATATTGATTCTTTTTATCAGAGAGAGATTCATACCGAAATTGAGAAAATGTTATTGGATTTTCAAGTCCCATATATTCAATTAAAAGAAGAAAAATTTTCGGTGGACGAAAGACTTCAGGAGATATTAAAATGGATAAAAAAGTAATCATTATTGGACAAGGAGATATTGCAAAAACAATGGCACATTTTCCAAATGTGATTGGTTATGTGAATGTGAATAATTTAAATGAAATTTTAGAACCCTTTAACGGAGACAAAATTGGGATTGTTAATCCAAGTTTACATGAGGGAGTTATTGGAATTGGAAAAACAATTTATAAGGAGCAAAGAGCAAAAGAATGGAAGTCATTAGGTTATAACTTAACCACTTTGATCCACCCCTTAGCATATATTGATCCAAGGGTTGAAATAGGAGAAGGTTCATCAATTTGGCCTTTTGCATTTATTGACGGAGATACAAAAATTGGAGAGAATACAATGATTGGTGCTCACTCTATGGTTCATTATGGGACTATTGGAGATAATTGTCACATTACAATGGGGGTCAAGATTCTCCCAAGATCAATTCTTAAAGATAATGTTTTTCTTGGTGTGGGTGCAACTATTTTAGAGGGAATTGTTGTTGGAAAAGGGTCAGCAGTTGGAGCCAATTTTACAGTTTCAAAAAATATACCTGACAGACACCTCTATATTGGGTCTAGGGAAAAGCCTCTAAAAAAATTAGAAAAAGGAGTATATTACCCGTTAACAACAGATGAGAAAAGCAAATATTCTTAGAAGTTATTCCAACCTTTCTTTAAATCAATTTTTTCCATTATTTTTTCAAGAGTAAGATCTTAAGTCTTGCCTGTTTGACCACTCCAGCACCCTCGCGTACTTTTTCAAATAAGTTTAAACTTAAAAACTTAACTAATTAGAAATTATTCTTTCTTCTCTTGCCCACTAGAAACATCAACACCCAACTCCTTAAGTCTCTTAAGATGCATCTGCATTAAAGCATCAACATTACCAATCATTTTAACCAATTCATTTCTTTCATTAGACAAAGTATTTACAGTTCCTTTGTGGAAACCAACTTCTTCCTCTTTAGAAACTTGAGGTTGTGCAGAATCAGTATTTAATGCGCCTTCTAAATTTTCATTATTTAATTCAACCATTTTTTTACCTCCTTGTTATATTTTTGTTTTATTTCTATTCGCCCACATTTTCAAGGGAGATTTCTTTTTTATTGTAGGAATAGATTTTAAATTATTTTTAGGAGTTTTTTCCCTATTAATAAATCTGGTTGTAGGTTCATTTCTTCCAAGAGAATTATAAAATCTATCACCCTTTCTATTTGCTACAGGTTTTGTTTGTATCTCGCCAATTTCTTCAGAGTAATTAGGATTGATTCTAGGTTCCAAAAGAATTTCTCTTGTATAACCTATGTCTGGCAAATCTTCTTCCCTAATCGCATAAGTGTTTCTATCAACTTTTTCAACTTTCTGATAAGGGATTTCTTTAGAAGGAGTATATCGTTCTTTTGTTTGAGAAAACTCACAGCAATCAGCAGCCCCATCAGGAGAACCAATCATCATCTGAGTAAACAAAACAAGTTCATTAAGTACCATGAGAAATAAACAACAAATTCTTTTTTAAATATTTATCTTCTAGAAAACTACTTTCTCTTCTGAATCTCGTTATAAGCAGTATAGGAAGCAGTCGCACCCTGAGCACAAGCAGTCACAGTTTGCTTCAAAGGATTATTTGTAATATCTCCCGCAGCAAAAACTCCCTCAACACTTGTCTTCTGGTTCTTATCAACAGAGATAAATTTGCCCTCTAACTCCAATCCCAACTGTTCAGCTAATTTCAAGTTAGGCTCACTCCCAACTTCAATAAAGAAACCATCTAATTTCAATTCTTTTCCATTCTTTAGTTTAATAGATTCTAATTTATCCTCTCCAATAATTCCTACAACTTCCGAGTTAAACAGTGTTTCAATTTTAGATTCCTTTTCCAATTCTTCAACCCAGGTAGGTTCAGCTTTAGTGAATTTATCTTTTCTATAAATAATATAAACTTTTGTTGCAAATTTTGCCAATAGAATAGCAGCAGTAACCGCGGCATCACTTCCTCCAACAACTCCCACAATTTTATTTTTATAGAAACCTGCATCACAAGTAGCACAATAACTCACACCCTTACCAATCAATCGCATTTCATTTTCTAAACCTAACTTTTTCCTTTCACTCCCAGTAGCAATTAAAATCTTTTTAGCAAAATAATTTTCTTTATTTGTTTTAATCTCAAAACCTTCAGCAATTTTCTTAACTTCCTCAACAGTTCCTTGTTTTATTTCAACTCCAAGGGCCTTAACCTGATCCATCATTTTTTTCATTAGTTCCATTCCCTTAATTTCAGTATAAGAAGGAAAGTTACAAACTTTATGCGCCCAACCAGTCATACCCCCAAGAGAGGTTCCAACTACAAGAACTTTTAATTTGTAACGAGCAGCATAAACTGCCGCAGTCATAGCTCCCGCACCAGCACCCACAATAAATAAATCATATTTTTCCATAACAGAAATATAGATTTGAACTTTATAAGTCTTATAGATTACTGCAAAGTACTTCTAAAGAACAACAGCACTATTCCAAAGATTTTTAATCCTTCTTCCATTAATCTCCCCATGTTAAAACTACTTTTTATTGGAGTACCTGGTTCAGGAAAAGGTACTCAAGCAAAACTTCTAGCTGAAGAGGGATTTAAACAATTAAGCACAGGAGATATTATCCGAGAAGCTTTTCAAAAAAATGATCCTTTAATCAAACCCTATGAAGCAGAGATAAACAAAGGTGGACTTCTTCCAGATAAAATAACCTTACAATTAATAGAAAAGACAATTTCCAGTTTTCCTAAGGAAACAAGAGGAATAATTTTTGACGGGGCGGTAAGGACAATAGATCAAGCAAAATATTTCATAGAAAATAGAATTTTAGATGGAACTTTATTCTTTACACTTCTTGAAGAACAAGCAAAGAAGAGGTTAGAATCAAGAGGGGAAGGAAGAGAAGATGATGCTCCAGAAGCAATAGAAAAAAGATTCCAAGTTTACAATGAGAAAACAAAGCCTATTCTAAAATATTTAAAATCAAACGCTCCCTTTCACGAGGCAGACGCATCCGGAACAATAGGGGATATTCATCTAGATGTAAAAAGAATCCTAAACATTTTTAACTCCAAGATCTCTAATTAAAATAATGGAACTTTTAATCGCAATTTTTGCAATCTTAATCTCCAGCGTTGCTATCTATTTTGCGGCAACAAGGTTTGCAGAGAGTTCTTCTAAGATAGGGGATTATTTTAATTTACCAAAAGATGTTAAGGGGGCAACTTTCGATGCAATTGCAGGTTCTTTACCAGAATTATTGGTTGCATTATTTGCAGTAATTTTCTTTAAACAATTTGAAGTTGGTATTGGAACTATTGCCGGATCGGCATTATTTAACTTGCTAATTATACCTGCAATTTGTGTTTTCGTGGCGCCAGTAGCATTTAAGGTTAGTAAAAAAGTAATTAGTAGGGATGCATTGTTTTATATGATCTCAGTGTTTTTGTTAATAATACTTTTAATTTATTTCAAGGTTTGGGGATTGGGTGTAGCCGCAGTTTTATTATTAGTTTATTTAATGTATATTAAAGATATTGTTAGTCACACTAAACAACACAGAAAGAAGAAAAAGAAAACAAAGACTAGAAGAAAAAATATAAAAAGAGAATTTCTTATCTTTTTTGGAACAATGATCTTAATCGGAATTTCCACATTCATCTTAACAAAGTATTCTATAGGTTTGTCAACAATTTTAGGGGTCTCGCCAATAATAATAGCTTTCACAATAACTGCCGCTGCAACATCCATTCCAGACACAGTAATTTCTGTAGCAAATGCTAGAAAGGGAGATATTGACGATGCAACTTCAAATGTATTTGGCTCAAATGTTTTTGATATTTTAGTTGGTATTGGGCTGCCTTTACTAATTTACATATTGTACAAAGGAGCCTTAGCAATACAATTCACAAATTTAGAGATAGTTTTAGGACTCTTAGGATCAACGATTTTGATTCTTTACTTTTTTGCAGACGACCATAAACTAAGTAAAAAACAAGCAGCATTACTCCTTTTAATGTATCTTGCATTTTTAGCATATGTTATTTTCTTGAGTATAAACCCTCTTTAACTAAACATTTTTAATTTCTAAGAAAATTTATAAAGTCTTTTAACATAAGAAAAATAAGATGGTGATTAAAACTCTAAAGAGCCTCAAACTTCTGCCTGTTATTAGTTGTTCTCTAGATGATCCTGTAATGGATGTTGCAAAAAAATTGTCTAAATTTCAAGAGAGAAGAATTTTTGTTTTAGATAAGAAAAAAACACCTGTAGGAATAATTTCAATTGTAGATATTAATGATCGTGTGGTTGCAAAAGGAAAGAGTCCTAAAACGACAAAAGCTAAGGATGCAATGTCTTACCCTCTAAATTTAATTTTGGATATCAATGTCTCCTTAGAAGAAGCAAAGAAGATGATGATTCATAATAATAATTATTATGTCCCTGTTGTTGAGAAAGGGAAATTAAAAGGGTTATTGAATTATTCCATAATTCTTGATACTCTAAATAAGAAAAAATGAAAAGAAATCTTGAAGAGGAGATAGAAACGCCATCTCCGGTCAACACTTTAATCTATGTTGCTAGGAAGAATCCGTTGTTTAAAGAAGCTTTAGACAATATGAAAACAAAAGAGGACAAAGAAGCCTTTGCTCTAAAATTTAAAGAATATCTTTTAAATGCGTACAAAGAAGACCCTAAGATAAAGAGGTTAATGAAAAGTCATGATTTAGCGTCTAAAGTTATGTATGCTCCAGAGGATGAAGACCATGATTCAAGAAGCATGTTAGATTCCCAACTCTATTCTGAACAAGGAAGAACATATCACTACACAAATAATTTATTGGGAGAAGAAAGGGATAAGAAAGGACTTCTGAAAAAGTTGTATCAAAACACAAAAGATTTTACAAGAGAAACCTTCCCGGGAATAATTGGGTTGGGGGGAGCATACGCAGCCAGTAAATGGCATGCTGGGGCAATAGCTAGAGATGCTCTTCAGGGAACAGCAGCACAGCAAGGGGCAAAAGCAGCAAAAGCAGCAGTCAAGGGATTATTTGAAGGAACAAAATGGTATCAACCCGGTAAACTAATAAGAGGGCTAATAAAAGCTCCAGCAACAGGAGCAGTAGCGGGGGCGGCAGGAACTGCAGCAGAGGTTGCGAGCGATTCTTTGTTAAGCTTAGCAGGAACAATACTTACTCCAGCAAAATATCTTCTGGGAGGATATTTCCTTTACAAGACAATAAAGTATTTTGTAAACAAACATAAAGAGAAAAAGAATCTAAAAGAATTAAATAAAAAAGTTTGGGTGCAGAACCAGATGCTGGCTCAAGCAGCATAAAAATGAAAGTCGTAAATAATGTAAAAAGAATTCCTTTAAAGGAGCTAGCTAAGACCAGAAAGGTTTTACTTCCCATTTTTAAAAAAGACAGTGTCTCGGAGTTCGCAAATGAAATTTTAAGAGAAGATGAAACACTCAGGAGATATCTTATAGCAAATCCTTCCTACAGGCCAGTCTTCGAGGATAAAATTTCTGAAACATTTAAGAAATATGGTAAGGTTTTGAAGGGAGCAAGATTAGTTGATAGTTGGGATAGAGTAACAAGCTCCATAGGGATGGCAGCAGATGCAGCAGGACCTATAACTGGCGGACTTGGCACTTTAATTTCTGCAGGAGAAGAAGTGGTAGAAACAATTCCCAAGGCAATTTATTCTATTTATTATGGGGCAAAGACAAAAGACTGGAAAGCTTTACCTTATTTCGCAGCTATGGAGGCAGCATCATTTATCCCCTTTTTAGGAGATGCAATAGATATGAGTAATATCTACGTTAAACGAGCCAGGAAAGTAACCAAAGAGAAAGTTAAAAAAGAGATGAAAAAGATTCTTGCTTCGAAAATGAAATCTGGTTTAGAGTATAAAGTTGCAGCATAATTTCTCTCAAAACATTTTTAACTCCCTTTCTATTTAATTTATCATGAAAAAAGAGATAGCAAAGATTTTACATAAAGCAATTAAGCATGAGGACTTAAAATTAGATTTAGAAAAAATAGAATCTTTAATTGAAGTTCCAAAAGATCCATCCAACGGAGATTTCTCATTCCCCTGTTTTATCTTAGCTTCTCCCTTGGAACAACCTCCTCATGAAATTGCAATTGATCTAAGAAAGAATATAAAATCAAAAAAATTCTCAGAAATCCAAACAGTTGGACCCTACATTAATTTCTTTTTAGATAGGCCAGAATTATCTTTGGATTTGGTAAAGATTGTGGCGACTCAGAAAGAGAAATACGGAACTTCAGAAACTTTCAAAAAGAGAAAGGCATTTGTAGAATTCTCCTCGCCAAATATCGCTAAACCTTTTCATATAGGGCACTTAAGATCAACAATAATTGGAAATTCTATATCAGAAATTTGCAAGGCTCAAGGATATGAGGTTACTAAAGCAAATTACTTAGGAGATTGGGGTTCGCAATTTGGAAAATTGTTACACGCTTATGCTAAATTCGGAGACGCAAAGAAAATAAATAAAGATCCAATAAAGCATTTGTATGAGATTTACGTGAAAATTAACTCTAAAAAAGAATACGATGAAGAATCCAGAGAATGGTTTAAGAAGTTAGAACAAGGAAATAAGGAAGCAACAATTTTATGGAAAGATTTTAAAGAAATAAGTTTGAAAGAGTTTGATAGAATTTACAAGTTAATGGGAATTAAATTTGATGTTCTCTTGGGAGAATCTCAATATGAAAAAGAGATGTTAAATGTTGTAGAAGAGTTAAAGAAAAAGAAATTAACCAAGGTTGACGAGGGAGCATTAATAATTGATTTGAAAAAAGACAATTTAAATGTCGCTTTAATTAAAAAATCCGATGGTACGACACTTTATGTTACTCGAGATATAGCCTCGGCAATTTCCAGAAAGACACGTTATGGATTTGACAAGATGATTTATGAAGTGGGACAAGAACAAACTTTACACTTTCAACAATTATTCAAGATTCTAGAAATGATGGGTTATGGCTGGTCAAAAGACTGTGTTCATGTTTCACACGGGTTATATCTAGGTAAGGACGGAAAACGTTTCGCAACACGTAAAGGAAAAACCGTTTTCTTGTCAGAGATAATTGAAGAAACAAAAGAGTTAGCTAAAAAGCAAATCAAAGAGAGAAGTCCAAAAATAGATAAAAAAGAATTAGATGAAAGAGCATTGAAGATAGCAATCGCAGCAATTTACTATGGTGATCTGAAAAGCAATAGAACAAATAGTGTTGTATTCGATTTAGAGAGATTTGTTTCTTTCGAGGGAGACACAGGACCTTATTTGTTGTATAGCTACGCAAGGGCAAAATCTATACTAAGAAAGATTAAGCCAAAGAAAACATCTAAGTTAGAGATTAAAAAATTAAAAGAAAAAGAATTTGCATTGACAAAAAAGATTTCAGAATTTACTGCAATAGTTGAAAAAGCATACGAACAATTAAGCCCTTCAATAATTGCAAACTACGCATACCATCTAGCCCAACTTTTCAATGAGTTCTATCATGACTGTCCGGTTAAAGGTTCAGATCAAGAGTTATTCAGGATTCAACTTGTAGCAGCATTTGCACAGACTCTAAAGAATGCACTTAAGCTTCTAGGAATCGAAACTTTGGAGGAGATGTAATGTTAGAATTTTTAGATCAATCAATAAACAATGTGTACCTCAGAGCTTTTTTATATTTAGTACTAACTTTTGTAGCTCTTAGGGTTGTAGTTTTTCTATTAGAAAAAGTAGTTTTGAAATTAACAGTTAAAACAAAGACAAACTTAGATGATTTAATCTTGAAGAAAACTTCCAAGCCAATCACTCTTTTAGTTTTATTAGTGGGACTAAAGATTTCTTTACTTGAATTCCCTTTTCCTGAAGCAACAGCTTTACTAATAAGTAATCTTTTCATAACCCTGTTAGTCATTTCTATCTTTTACTTAATCTACAATATCTTTGTAATTTCATTTAAGAGAGTTTGGAAAAGAGCAGCAAAAAAAGCAAGAACAACTCCTAATGAGGGGATAATAGATTTAACCAGCGGAACAATAAAAGTAATTTTAATTTTAATTTTAATTATTTATTTGCTTTCTTACTGGGGTGTTGAAATAGGTCCGTTATTAGCAGGTATGGGTATTGGAGGGATAGCAATTGCATTTGCACTTCAAGCTTCCTTAGCAAATATATTTGGGGGAATATCAATTATCTTAGACAAGACAGTTAAGGTTGGAGACTTAGTTAATTTGCCCGACGGAACTTTGGGGAAAATTTTAAAAATTAGCTTGAGAGCTACAAAGATTAAAACATTTGATAACGAGATCGTAATAGTACCAAACTCAAAATTAGCTAATTCAAATATTAAAAATGTTGCCCAACCAGAACCAAAATCAAGAGTGGTAATTCCATTTGGAGTAGCCTATGGTTCAGATATAGAGAAAGTAAGGAAAGTAGTTTTATCTGAAATTAAAAAAGTAAAAGGTTTTGTGAATGATCCTGAACCATCAGTGATGTTTTTAGAGATGGGAGATTCATCGCTAAATTTCAAAGCATTCTTCTTTGTAGATAGTTTTGAAAATAGATTTGCAGCAATAAACGAAGCAAACACAAAAATCTATAACGCATTGAACAAAGCGAAGATTGAGGTCCCTTTCCCTCAAATGGATGTCCATTTAAAGAAGAAATAAACACAATAATTCTTTTATACTCTATAAACTAAAATATTCTATGGTATTAACTAAAAGAGCACATAAAAAAACAGGAGTTATTGATCAAGTAAGGAAAGAATATTCAAGAAGGCCTCCCTTGCATTATAAAACCTCTTCATTTTTAGAGGCTATGGCATCTGAGGCCAAAGCCAAGCCCGTAAAAATTGTAATTTTTTATCCTTTTAAGGGGAATACTATAGAAACCCATCATAAGATTATTGAATATAGTGAAAAATAAAAACTCCTTTTCTTTCTTAATTCTATGAAACTCCCAACAAAGAACAAAATCTTCCTAGCACCAATGGAAGAAATAAATGATATTGCTTTCAGTCTTTTATGTAAAAAAGCAGGAGCAGGATTAACTTGGACGCCATTAACAAGCCCGTTTTCTAAAAAACATTTGGATCTAAACGATCGACCAGTTCTTCAACTCTTCGCTACTGAAACAAGAGGAATAAAAGAGTTTATGAAAAAATATGATAAAAAGGTTTCAGCATGGGATTTTAATTTAGGTTGTCCATCTTCAAATGCAAAGAAAAGAGGATTTGGAGCATATCTAACAGACTTGAAAATTATTGAAGAAATAATTAAAGAAATGAAAGCAAACACAAAGAAACCTTTGATGATCAAAATCAGGAAATGCCCAATAGCAGACGATTTATTAAAACTAGCAGAAAAATACTGTGATGCCATAGCAATTCATCCAAGAACAAGAGCACAGGGTTATTCAGGAGAACCAGATATAAAATGGGCAAAACAGTTCAAGAAGAAGGCAAAGGTTCCAGTTATCTATTCCGGAAATGTAAACGAAAAAAACTATCAAAAACATCTTAAAACTTTTGATTACATAATGGTCGGAAGAGCAGCAATTGGCCATCCAGAAATATTTGCAAAACTAACAAATAACAAGAAATTCAAACGTTCCTACAAAGATTACCTTAAACTAGCAAAAAAATTCAACCTCCCCTTCAGACAACTTAAATTTCAAGCAATGCAATTTACTAAAGGAGATAGGGATTCAAGACAATTAAGAAATAAGATCTTTACAATCAAAACAATAGAAGATTTAGAGAAGTTTGTTAATTAACAAATTCACTTTTTACTTTCAATGACAGATAAAATATTTGAAAAAAGAGAGATAAATATTCCAAAAGCAGTTATAGATAAGCCTAGGACATCTAAAGAATTAATTTTAATTAAGGTTATTGAAAAATAGATAAAGATAACTAAATTAATCGCTTGGGAAATTAAAGAAAAACTTTCGCTAGTTTTCATTTTAGGATAGAATAGTTCTAATTATCTGAAAAATTAACAATGCAAGAGCAAGTCCTCCCAGAATCCAAATTAACCAATGGTACCATTTAACATTAGAATTTTTCTTTTTCTCATCTTTTAGAATCATCACTCAAAATAATTTAACCTGTAGCTACAGTCCCCATCTTACTTAACGCTCTTCATTTCTTTCCAAGCCAATTCAAACATCTGCTCTAAAGCTCGAGCAAAGAATTCAGTATTAATCCAAACGCCAACGTCATAGTTAGGGTGGAATTTCTCATCATCTAATAACATAAACATAACTTGATTAGAATCAATTATAATAAATCGTGCTTTAATATTCTGCATGTTCTTAACTTCCGCAACCTTAGATAAATCCTTAGCAACTTTCAAATTATTTTTATCAATTGGTGCAGCGATTCTAATCTTAACCCCTCTCTTCTTAACTTTCTCAAAGCTAGGCATCAAAGCTTCTAACTTTCTATTCATTCCTTCAGCAGTTGTCACAACAGTAATTGTTTTCTCCGCATCACGAACCATCATGTCTAAATGATTATACATGTTCTGTCTACCTTTCAAGCTACCAGATAAATCAGATGGCTCAACAAACTTAATTCCTTTAGTAAACAAACTAGTTAATTCTTCAAGAACTTCATCTCCTTTTAGAGTCTCTAATCTTTGTGTTCTAGCCTTAGCACTAACCATTAAATTTTTCTTAACTCTTTCAACAACTTCCTCAGGTTTCAAGGCAACGAATTTAATCGGTTTTCCCAATTTCATTAAAATAAATCCTTTCTTCTCCAAAGACTCCAAAATATCATAAGTTCTAGATCTTGGAACATCAGAAATGCTGCTCAATTCCCCAGCAGTAGAAGTACCTCGTGATAATAAAGCAGTCCAAACCTTAACTTCATATAAATTTAGATCAAATATTTTTCTTAGTCTGCTTAAAAATTCATCTTTAACTATCATTTCAATATACACAAGCTGTTTTAGTTTTTAAAGATTGCTATCTTGCAACAGTAGCATTAGGGTGTAACTCCTCGGGAGTTTTACATTACGACTGCAAGCTCACACTCTTTATCTTTAACTTTAAAGATATCAGTATTTTTAAATTCTTTGTTTCTCTTCGATAAAACCTCTATTGAACTAGAATTCGTTCTTTCTTTGATAAACTCTTTTTGAGATTCTAAAGTCTTTTGCAGTTCCTTAGAGAAGATAAATAATTCAATATTGTCCTTTTTCTCTAACCCTAACTTCTTTCTAAATGCCTGAACCTTACGAGAAACCTCACGAGCAAAACCTTCTGCTTCAAGCTCAGGAGTCAAATTAACATCTAATTCAACAGTCAATTTTTCAGCTTTTTTAATTTCAATTCCCTTAACATTCAATTGATTCTTTATTATTTCTTTAAGCTCTTCTCTAATTTTCAAATCTTTTCCAGAAACAATTGTCTTTGATAATGGCCATTTTAATCCTACTCTATTCTGATCTCTAAATCTTAAACCCTGAGAAACAATTTCTCTAGTCAATTCCATTTCTTGCAATAAATTTTTATCAACCTTTTTCTTATCAAATTTTGGCCAGTCTTCAAGATGAACCGAGCCATTCTTTCCTTTTAGAATATTATATATTTCTTCTGAAAGAAAAGGCATTATTGGGGCAGTAATCTTGGAAAAATAACTCAAAACTTCTTTAAGGACGAGAGAAGCAGTTTCATTCTTTTCATTAAATCTATCTCTATTTAATCTAACATACCAAGTAGATAAATCGTCCACAAACTTTCTAATTTCAGAACAAGCCGTAATTGTATTATATTCTTCCAAACTTTTTTCAACAGAAATACCAACTTCATGCAATCTAGAAAGAATCCATTTATCAATAAGTTCTAATTTTTCTTTTCCTAATTCTTTATCTGTAGGATATTCAGAATAAAATTTAGTTACATTATACCCCAATAATAGAACTTTTTTATAAATTTCTTCAACACCTTTCTCAGAAAAATTAAAGTTATCCGCATTCATTAACGGAGATTGCAATAAATAAAATCTTAAGGCATCAACACCATACTTTTCAATTATGGCTTTTGGATCAGGATAGTTCTTTTTCGATTTAGACATCTTACTTCCATCTTCTGCTAAAATAGTTCCAGTTGTTAAAACATTCTCGAAAGGAATTTTATCAAAGAGAATTGCAGATAGAGACATCATATAATAGAACCAGGCACGAGTCTGTCCAATATATTCTACAACAAATTGTGCAGGGAAATTTTTTTCAAAAAACTTTTTATTTTCAAAGGGATAGTGGAACTGCGCAAAAGTCATTGCTCCAGATTCAAACCAGCAATCCAAAACTTCCGGAATTCTAGTATACTCTTCACCTTTAATCTTTAATTTAACTTCGTCCAAATAATCCTTATGTAAATCAATTTCTCCTTCAGGTAATTTAATTGCATACTTTTTCAATTCTTCAATTGATCCCAAGACATGTACTTTTCCTGAAGCTGTTTTCCAGATAGGAATCGCAGTTGCCCAATATCTATTTCTTGTAACATTCCAATCGGGAGCAGTAGAAATATTATGATTCATTCGACCCTCTTTCAAAAATTCAGGAATCCAGTTAATTTCTTTATTCAATTTTAATAACTTTTTCTTAACTTTTTGAATATCAACAAACCATGCAGGCAAAGCACGATACATTAATTTTGTATCACATCTATAGCAGAAAGGGTATTCGTGTTCTATCTTACGAGACATAATCGCTTTTCCAGATTTTTTCAAATCGATAACTATCTGCTCATTAATATCATGAACATATTTTCCAGCATAGTCTTTAACTTCCTTAGTAAAATGCCCCTTTTCATCAACCGGTTGCACCATTGGAATTTTGTATTCCCTACAAACAACATTATCCTCTTCACCAAATGCTGGAGCAGTATGAACAATTCCAGTTCCATCCTCTGCACTAACAAAGTCCCCTAAAAGAATTTGAAATGCGTTTGGAGTATCTTTGAAATAATCGTAAAGAGGTTCGTATTTTTTGCCCTCTAGTTTTTCTCCTAAAACTTCCTTAGAAATAGAATATTCTTCCGGAGTTTTATAAAATTTATTAATTAATTCTTTAGCCATAACATATGTATTTCCATCCGCTTTATCTTTAACGTAAACATAAACTAATTTTGGATTAACAGCTAGGGCTAAGTTGGAAGGTAAAGTCCAAGGGGTAGTGGTCCAGGCAAGAGCGTAGGTGTTCTTTTCATCTAATAGTTTCAATTTAACGACAACACTAATGTCTTTCACATTCTTATAAGAATTATCCATCGCAATCTCTGATTTTGCCAGAGGAGTAGAACATCTGGGACAATACATTAATATCTTTTCACCTTCATACAAATAACCCTTATCATAAAGCTGTTTAAATGCCCACCAGACAGATTCCATATAATTCGTATCCATTGTTTTATATCCATTTTCAAAATCTACCCACCTACCAATTCTATCAATATATGATTTCCATTCGTCAACATAAGTCAAAACCTTACTTCTACAAAAAGAATTGAATTTTTTAACTCCCATCTTTTCAATTTCATCCTTAGAATTGATTTTAAGTTCTTTCTCTGCAATGTTCTCGACAGGAAGCCCGTGACAGTCCCATCCCCAATTTCTCTTTACATACATACCTTTCATTGTAAAATATCTCGGGAAAACATCTTTCAAAATAGAAGCAAGCAAATGCCCATAATGCGGGAGTCCTGTAGCAAACGGGGGTCCATCATAGAAAATGTAAGGCTTACCTTTCTCAGTTTTCTTTAAAGATTTCTCAAAAGTCTTATCTTTCTCCCAGAATTCTAATATCTTTTCTTCTATTTCTTTAACAGTTGTCATAGAATATAGTATGGGGATAGGTTTTTAAGAATTTTGGGTCTACTGCTTCATCCCACTAAAATCCGCCAAAGCATCAGCTTCCAAATGATGCAATTGTTTTGAAGGGAGAATCATACAGTAAGGTTTTCTAACTCCTGTGAAATCTTCCATTTCCCAAAGCTCCCTATACAAAATCTTCTGATTCTTAGTCCCCATAGCCTGACATAAAACTAATTTATCCAATTCAATTTTGTGTTTCTGTGCAGAAATCTTTAACTGATTCAAGGCATCTCTAAAGTCCAATCCAATATCAATTAAAATTAAAGAGTGAGCATCAATAGACTGATTTTCTTTAACGATTTCCATAAATGAATCTGGTTTGAAACTTTTTTTCCAAGCAGGCAAAGAAGCAACCTTCCCAAATTTGTATAATTGTAATCCTGTTTCAGCAACAGCATCGAAAATAGAAGCATTATGAATAATCTTATGTTTAATTCCTACCGCTTTAGCTTCTTCAATTAGAGTAATGTGTGTTGTAGCACTCAGAGGAGAGCCATAAACCAATAATGCAACATCCATCTTAGTGGCCTCATCAATAATAGACAAATCCTCTACCTTTTCTCTATCTGCAGGAAGAATCTTCTTCAAAATCATCTCTTCAAGCTGATGCAAGGTATAAGGAAAATCAACAGTATAGTTCTCCAAATAGATCCTTTTACATCTAGAAATCGCTTCTGCCCCCTCACGAGACAATCCTTTCTTATTTAGCCCTAGTCCGATAATGTATAACATAGAAAAAAGAGAGAAAAACTGTATTTAAGAGTTTCTAACAACAAAAAATAAAAAAATAAAGACAAAACAAATTGAGTTTACTCTGCGTCAGTAAAAGGACATTCGCCAAAGTTTCCTTCACCCCTCATTCCTTTGTGCATTCCCATGCCTTGCCCTCTTTCTGGTCTTTCACCATTCTCGAAAGCCTCTTGCATTTCCGCTCTGTGTTGTCCCTGCTCAGCATGCCTTTCCTGAACTTTTACAAATTCATCAGCATTGATTCTAGATTCAATCAAATTCTTCCAAGAATCATAGTTTCCAGCTTCAACCGCTTCTTGAACAGAATCATGGAAAGCATTTATCTCCGCTCTTTCATCTTCATCTAAACCAAACATTTTTCCTTGGCCTCCAAATGCACTAACAAGTCCAACACCTAAAAGAGCAATTGCAAACAAAGCAAGAACTCCCATTGTATATTTCTTTTTCATATTTTTATCCCCCTTTTTATTTATTAAAACAAAAAACAAAATTTTCTTTAAAAGAAAGGTGGACCAAAGATCCATTCCAATTATAAAACCTTAAATAATTATTTAACCATAGATTAAGATGCCAATTCAACATGTAGGAAGGGGAATAAACCAAATGATGCAAGCTTCATTTGGAATAGAAGTCTTTTACTCATTTGTAATCATCCTATGTGCATTACTAATTTATTTTGGAACAAAGGAACTATACCAATTAAGTTCACACAAAGGAATCAAATATTTTAGGTTGGCTTTCCTATTCTTTGCAATATCTTACTTTTTCAGATCAATCATTAAATTTACTCTTTTAGTTTTTGATCCAAGACAATTAATGCACAGTTTTCCAATTTTATTTGGACCTCTAACCCAAACAATTTTTATGTACTTCAGTTCAATGGCAGTATTTTATTTGCTCTACAGCGTCCTATGGAAAAAACTAGAATCAAAAAATTTACTTCCATTATTTCACGTGCTTGCAGCAATGATTGCGATTATCCTCTTGTTATTCCACAACACCTTTTTTCATTTAATTGTAAATGTGATCCTCCTTCTTTTCGTCGCAACGGTTTTCTTAGTTTCACACAGAGATTCTAAAAAGAAGAAAAAGAAATCCTGGTTTTACTTAATCTATTTGTTATTATTTGTCTTCTGGATTTTAAATGTTTTAGATATCTTAGTTCCAACATTTTTACAGACATTTCAATTGTTAATCTATCTTGCATCAACAACAATTTTTGTATTCATCCTCTACAAAGTTTTGAGAAAAACAGGTAATTAAAATGAAGAGAAGTAAACTAGAAATAATCCAAGACATACTGAAGATAATTCAACAGAATCATAATGAAATTAAACCAACCCCTCTGCTTAGAAAATCAAATCTTTCTTCCTCAAGATTTCAAGAGTACTTTCAAGATTTATTGAAGAAAGAATTTATAATCGAAAAAGAAACAAAAGCTGGAAAGATCATCTCTTTAACTGAGAAAGGTTTCCGGTATCTAGAAAAATACAAATCAATAATAGGTTTCATCGAAGAATTTGATCTTTAAGCTTTTTCCAACTTACCTAATTTCTTAACTTGAATACTATATCCTTGACCTAGAAGTCCGGGATTTTCCCCGTAAAACTCTCTTGAAGCAACCCCTGCGTCCATCGCAGAAAGAAGATATTCAACTGTGTTTTCTCCATTTTTCTTAGCAATTATTTTATATTTATTCTCCATAAAAAGAACTATCAATTTTATTTTATAAAACTATCTTAGAATCTTCAAACTTCGACTAGAAACAATTGCAATAAAAAACAAACTAAACATCAGAACATCATTCTTAATCAAAAGACCAACAAATCCCCCAATTAAAGATAAAAAAGTCAATAATAAAATCCATTTACGACCCTGTTTAATTTCTTCTTTAGTATATTTGGCTAGGAACCAACCGATAGGATAACCTAAAACTAACACTCCTAGGCCAATAAGCAATTTAAATAATTCATTCATAACTATCCAAATTTATGTAACCTTTTAATTGTTTCTTCAGATAGCTTTTCTGAATATAGGTTTATTTGGCTAATATGCGGACCAAGAAGTAATTTCCTTAATTCTTTTGGTTTTCCATATTTTAATGTAACTTCTTTTATTTTCCCCATAAATACCAAGAATGGTCTTTCTTGAAAATCATATTTGAGTTTTCCATAAATCGGAGAAATATGTAGGATCATTTGAATTGGTTCTCTCCAATATCTTTGAGAATCTTTTGTAAAGAAACCTTCTAAATGAACGCTTTCATTATTTTCGTCTTTAACTTCTTCGATAAAGTATTTGAGGTATTCAAAAATATTTTCTGGACTAGTTCTATTCAATAAGGATTTTTTATTTTTTGGAAAATTTGATGAATTTCTGTTTTTTGAATAAGAAATTCTGACTAAATTTTTCATATTCCCATACCCACCTAAATCTTTATAAAAATTTATGTCTTTCATTAACCATGTTCAAAAAATACCTAATAGTAGCATCAAAGCAAGATCCGGCAGGAATAAACATAACCACAAATCTCTCCCAGTTTGCACACTTCAATTATATGTTAGTAGACGGAGAAGTTCTAGATGAAAAAAACCTAGATCAATATAGACTAAGCCAGTTTGATTTCATAATCTTTGCATCAAGACATAAATCTGAGAAATCAATGAAAACGCTATCTCTTCACGCCCCAGGAAATTTAAAGGAAGTCTGGGGGGGAGGACAGGAAGGTAAATTAGCACCAGCCTCAGCATTATTCAACAAACAACTATTTGGAAATTTAAAGAAATTCCAGAAAGAATACGAACTAAAGAACTATGATGTAACACTGGAAGTAACTCATCACGGACCTTTAATTGACAAGCCATGTGTATTCATAGAAATTGGAGGTTCAGAAACAGAATGGAAAGACAAACGAGCAGCATTTGTAATCGCTAAAACAATCACCGAAACAATTGAAAATTTCAAAGAAAATCCTTTTAACGAAGTTGCAATAGGAATCGGAGGACCGCACTACGCGCCAGGTTTTAATAAATTGCAAGAAAATTCAAATGTTGCATTCGCACACATAATTCCAAAATATATGCAACCAATAACAAAAGAAATGATCCTAGAAGCCAGAGAAAAAACTCTAGAAGAAGTCGACTTTGCCGTCATAGACTGGAAGGGCCTAGGAAAAGCAGAAGAAAGACAACAAGTACTAGATGCTCTAGACGAATCTTACATTTCATATAAAAAAATAAGCGAAATAAAAAGATAAAAAAAATAAAAAAATAAAGTTGCACTATTTCTTGTTCCAAGCAACAACACCAATCATTATCAATCTCGCTACTGGAACCAATAACAATAATGATAGAGCTCCCGAGTAATTTAACTTTTCAAACATTCTCCAGAAAGAAATTATTGTTAAAACCAATAATGCCAATACTGCAAGAAAACCAACAAGCGGGATAGCTGTCGCAAGGTATAAGAAAACCCACGCCCAGTGGAAATTTCCTAATTGGAAAATCATAGCTATATTCAAGAAAGGAATCCATGCAAACCAAGGATTCTTATATTTTAACTTTCTAGCAATAGATTGAAGCGCAAGTGCAAAATAAACATATAATGCGATCATAACGATGAATGCAAAAACAATCATTCCCACTCCTAAAGCCAAAAGACTTCCAATTCCTATTTGATCTAAAACCATTTATTTTTTTACCTCCTTTTATTATTTTTTTAATTTTACTGCTTCTTCCAAGCAACAAATCCTATTGCAATATAATATCCGATTGTCCCAACCCAACTTAGATAAGGCACAGTTATTAAAGGATAACTCAAAGCTAGCCAGCCAGGATATTTTGATTTTTCAAAAATCCTCCAAAGTACAATTGACTTAAGAACAAATATTGCTAACCAACCCAATATTGGAACCAACATCAAAAAAATCAAAGCCCAGTGGAATCCACCCATCTCTAATCTCATTGCAGTTCTTGCAAAAGGTATCCAAGCCATCCAGTGACATTTATACTTTTGATTCAGACCAATTCTCTGCCAAGCAATAGAAGAATAAATATAAAGTCCCGTTAAGAAAATAGAAATAATAACTAAAATAGCAATCACAAGGCCAATCATTCCTCCAAGAGCAAGACTTTCCATTCCTGGCTCATAACTATTTATAGAAGCATTAATCATTGTGTCAACAATTCCCATAATAATCTATTATTTTCTGACTTTAAAAATTAAACGCATTGAGTAAGAATCTAATTGGCATTCTAAAGAAATATGTTAAATTTATAGCTTTTCCAATAAAAAATAATTTAATGAACTTTTTCCTTCCAAGAAATTAATCTCCAAAAAACACAAAATCAAATTTCCAAAAATTTAAATAATCTAAAATCAAAAGAGATTAATGCCTGATGAAAAACTTGCAAGAGCAATAAGATCAAGAATAAGAAGAGACATTTTGCACATTTTGAATAAAAAGGAAAAAGTATCTGTGCATGAAATAGCAGATACCTTAAGCATAACCGAATCTTCTGCTTCTAAACATCTAAAGTTATTGTATGATTTAGATTTTATAGATTTTGAAGAGAAACATCCTGAGAAATTCTATTTTTTAAGAGTAAAAGAAATGAGAAAGTTATTTGATATTTATGATAAAATCGTGGAAGAGATGAAGAGATAGTACTTTCTCCAATTATTTTTTAATTAAATTTAAGCTAATTTTCTTATCGTCTAGTTTCCATGTGGAGAAACATGGAAACATTTAAATATTATTTTGCCATAATTTTAACAAGAGAGAGTAATGAAAATGAGGAAAAAAAGAGGAGCTAAAAATTTAAGAAAGAAGCATTCAGAATCTTTATTGAGTTTAGATAAGAATAAGAAAGCAATTAATCTTAAATTTGCAAAAGACGCAATGATTAAACCAATATATCTTTATCCAAATGATAATGCGAGGACAATTATGAAGAAATTAAAAAGAGAAGATACAAACGCTTGTGTTGTTGTCACAAAAGATAAAAAATTTATTGGAGAAATCGGGGTAGAAGATTTAATTAAACTCTTTCTGCACCAAGTAAAATACGAACCATTGGTTCAAATATTAAATATTGGCTATAAAAGAGAATTTTTATATCTTTCTGCCAAAGAATTAATAAATAAACATAAATCTACCGCGAAGGTTACTGATTCATTAAATAAAGTAATTAAATTAATTTACAAGGAGGGATTTAATTATATTCCTATTTTGAACGAAAATAAAAAGGTTGTGGGAGTCATAACTCCAAGCAGCCTAATTAATTTTTTACAGAATGAATAATAATAAAGTAAATTATGGAAGTATTTATAGAGTTAAGTTTAATCATTGTGATAACTGTTTTAATTGCAGGGATCATGAGGTTACTAAAACAGCCCTTAATCATTGGTTATATTCTTACCGGAATAATTGTGAGCCCATATTTTCTTAATATTGTCAAGTCAACAGAAACAATTTCTATTTTTTCCCAAATAGGGGTGACGTTTCTTCTTTTTATCGTCGGTATAAGTTTAAGCCCTAAAATCATAAGAGAGGTTGGAAAGGTTTCTTTAATAACTGGAATTGGACAAATTATTTTCACATCCTTGATAGGTTTTTTTATAAGTAAGTTATTGGGTTTCACCACAATTGTTTCAATATATATTGCAATAGCTCTTACTTTTAGTAGCACGATTATTATTATGAAACTTTTATCTGACAAAAAGGATACTGAAAAATTATATGGAAAAATTTCAATTGGATTTTTATTGGTTCAGGATTTTTTTGTCATAATTTTATTAATGATTGTATCTTCTTTTTCAAATAATTCAAGTTTTGCTGAACTTTCTTTTCAAACTTTTATTTTTGGGGGGCTTTTAATTGGGGGGCTTATTTTAATCATCATCTATGTTTTACCTAGGTTATCTGCTTTTTTTGCAAAATCTCAAGAATTTTTATTTCTATTTTCAATCGGATGGGGAATGGGATTAGCTGCACTATTCCATTATATTGGATTCTCTATGGAAATCGGCGCACTTGTTGCAGGTGTTGCTCTTTCAATGTCTCCATTTAATTATGAAATAAGTTCAAAACTAAGGCCACTAAGAGATTTCTTCATTATTTTGTTTTTCATACTTCTTGGTTCTCAAATGGTTTTTGGAACTCTAGGCCAACTTATTGTTCCCGCAATTATTTTTTCATTATTTATCTTAATTGGAAATCCCTTGATTGTGATGGTATTAATGGGATTCTTAGGATATAGAAAAAAAACAGGATTCCAAGCAGGATTTACTGTGGCACAAATAAGTGAATTTTCATTAATTCTAATAACTTTGGGAGTTGCAGTAGGGCACTTAACGGGAGAGATACTTTCTCTCGTCACAATTGTGGGATTAATAACAATTTCTGGTTCAACATATCTTATCATGTATTCAAATAAAATCTATCCTTATTTTTCGAAATATCTAAATATATTTGAAAGAAAAAAATTAATAAAACAAGAAAAAGAGTCAGAATCTCATAGTCTTGTTTTATTTGGATATAAAAGAATTGGTTATGATTTGTTAAAGTCTTTTAAAAAATTAAGAAAGAAGATTTTAGTTGTGGATTATAATCCAGAGACAATTCTCGAATTATCTAAAAAAGAAATTGAATGCAGATATGGAGATGCAGATGATGAAGAATTTTTAAGTGAATTAAATCTAGTTAAAACCAAAATGATTGTTTCAACAATTCCAGAATTTGAGACAAATTTATTACTGATTAATACAATAAGACAAATAAATAAAGATGCAATTCTCATTGTGGTCTCCCATAATATTAAAGAAACAAATCTTTTATACGAGAAAGGAGCAACTTATGTTATAATGCCTCATTTTTTGGGGGGTCGTCATGCTTCAATGATGGTGGATAGATGTGGGCTTGATTTGGATAAATTTCTAAGTGAAAAGAAAAAACACCTGAAACAACTAAAAACTAAAAAGAAATTAGGACACGAACATCCAAAAACAGAAAAACATCGAAGATAATTTTTCTAAGCATTTAATTCTACAAACTAAACGCCCCGAGCAGGAGTCGAACCTACGTGACCCGAAAGTCCCGGATATTTGCGCTTTACTAAAGTAAAACCTAGCAATCCGGTGCAATTACCACTATGCGATCGGGGCATAGTAATATTACAATTCTCTCTCCCCTTTTAAAATTTCCTTTCTCTTCATTTTTCCCTTTTTTCCCTTTTTCCCCTCTCTTTTATGCGAGGGTGAGAATCTTTTGAAATTTCGAATAAATGAACAACGTGAATTTAAAGAAGATTTCACAAAGTTCGAATCAGGATTTGTTCAAATCCCAACAAAAAATAATAGCGAGGGTGGGATTAAGAGGAAAAGTATGGTTGTGGCTATTCTTAAAAATTCATTATCTTAGAAAACTAATTGGAGCATTAGAACTTATTCCAATCCAATTAATTGTCGATTATATTTGTCTAAATAAACCGATTCAAGTTCCTGAAGAGAGCACATTTCTCCATCTTTTTCAGTTGCATCCTCTTCCATACAATCTTTCTCTTGATTTCCCATTATACTTTTATCTGTATGGGAATCTATTTCCAAGGCTTCTTCCCGATATGAGCCCCCGTATGATAGCTCTAATCCGGTTTCATAAACGTCTCTTGCCCCAAAATCATGTAAGATTTCATGAGGAATTATTTTCCATCCAACATCTGAATAAAACTTTTGTTTTTGTGGACCGCAATCAATAAAGTAATCGTTTTGGGACTCCATTAAAGAATTTTCTCCAATAAATATTTTGTTTCCAGTGATGAATCCCTCAGTAATTGTTCTAGGAGAGCATCTCCAATCTAAGAAATTAGGTTCATCTTCAAGGGGAATTCCAAAATTACCTATAACAAAAATAAACTCGTCATAATCTTCATAAGAAAAATTAAAAAAAGTAGAAATTTCAGATAAGAAAATCTTGTCATAGGCAAAACTAATATTCTTTGAAGAAAGAGGATTTTCACAAGAAATATACATTTCATAACTATCGATAGGTTGAGGAGAACACCCTCCATATTCATTGCAAACATCTCCTTCTTGGCAACCACAAAACTGGCAATCTAAAATCTTTTTCCCTGTGGAACCATCACATCTAAAAACTTTGGCAACTGCGTCACATTCCCCGGGATTAACAAAATTATTCAGTCCAATTCCGGTGCAAATTTTGTCTCCTTCCCCAATTGTTTCTTTCAATTGTTTTCGATAATCGCATTTTTCACAATCTTCTATTTCTATAGGACTTTCAAGTCCTTTAACTGTAGAAAAACCCAGAATTTCTGAATCAAACCTTGAACCAGGAAGAGCATGAGAACTAGAAAAATTTTCATCATGATTAAATTTGACTCCAATTTTTGAAGGATTCCAACAATATTTATTTGTTTGATATTCTCCCAGAATATCTATTGAAAGATCAATCTTATCTTCAGTTAACAATTTTAATGAATTTTTTGCCTTAGGAATTATATTTTCGAGGTTTTCTTTCCAATCATTATTATATGTTTCAGGGTCCTCAAATAAGTAAATTAAGGCTACCTTATATTCCGAATTTTTCAAGAAACATTTATTCTCAATACATTCATGGAAGTTGTCACAAATAATTCCTCCACAATTTTCTATTATTTCTTCCTCAACTCCAAAAATAGTAGGATCAGTTTCTAGTTTCCCTTCAAAATTATATCCTCCTAGCCCTTCTTGTTTATCCAAACTAAGATCTTGCTTAGATTTAAATGAATTAGAATTAAATAAGATTATTGCTCCAACAATAAATGAAAGGGCGATTAAAGAAATAAAAATTATCCAAAAAACTTTTCTTTTTGGTTTTGGAAATAAATTAATTGCATGATCTATATTTTCTTTAGGATAGCCTTCTTTTATTAAATAGTTTTTAAGATATTCTAGTGAATTCCCTTTAGAAATTCCCTCTTCAATCCACCTTGAAAGCTCTTTATCCCCCATAGTTTATTCAGGAAAAATTAATATATAAAGGTTAAGAATAAACCTTTGATCATTAACTTGTAAATTTACTCCTGCTAAAAAAAGTCATAGCGAGGGTGGGATTTGAACCACACGACCTCGGGGTTATGGGCCCCGCGAACACTCCAGACTGTTCTACCTCGCTATACTAAAATAAATAATTCCCCTTCCTTATAAATTTTTAGTTTTGAGTAATTCTCTTATATTTTTCAATATGTGTGGGATTAGAACTTCCTACGATTTCAAACCATTTTTCCAACTCTTTCATTCCACTAATCCTTATTCTTATTTTTTCTTTTCCTATGTCTTGCACAGTAAACCTAAAACCCAAATTTTTAACTATTTTTATAAATTGATTTTGAGCAGGAGAGGGACAAATTTTTATTTCAATTCTAGGATAAATGACACCATTATTATTAAACAAACTCAAGCAACCATCTGTATCAAATAACCCTTTCAAAATAGGAGGATAAAATTTTTCTTTAAAATATCTTTTAGGAATTTCCATTCTGTTCCATTTGGGAGAATTGCTCAATCCAAATTCCTCAATAACTCGAAAGTAATGCCCTTTTCTAAATAATCCCAAATCAACCGCGTTCTCTTTTTTCTTGTAATATCTCTTAGGTTTTTGATCAAATATTTCTTCTAACAATTTAGAAACATAATCAGTATATCTTTCATTTCTTGAATCTAAACTAATTCTTATTCTGTGCTGTTTCTTAATTTTACCTTTAACAATAGATTTGTAAATTCCCAAATTTCCATCTCCCAACATTATTCCAATAAATTCTGCAATAAGTTTGCTCATAGCAAAATAAGTGTTTAGTCTTTCTTAAATCCTATTCGAATTTCGGGATAAGTTTTTACATTCGACCCCAAATCATTAAAAACTCCTCCAACTTCCCTCCCCCATGGAAACATTAAAGCTAGGAATTGATGACGCAGGACGAGGTCCTGTGATAGGCCCAATGATTCTAGCAGGAGTAATAATAAATGAAGAAGCAGAAAAAGAACTAAGGAAATTAGGAGTAAAAGATTCTAAGCAACTAACACAAAAGCGAAGAGAATTCATCGAAGCTAAAATAAAAGAACTAGCAACTTCATTTTATGTTGAATCCTCTTCAGCAGAAAAGATAGATCACTCAATGGAAACCGGGACAAATCTAAACGAGCTAGAAGCAATAAACACAGCAGATATAATTAATGAATTAAACAAAGATCATAAACAAAAACTAAAGATTGTAGTGGATTGCCCTTCAACAAGCATTCTAAAATGGACAGACTCGGTAAAGCAAAAAGTAAAACACCTCGCAAATTTAGAAATCTCGTGCGAACATAAGGCGGACCATAATCATATTTCGGTTGGAGCCGCATCAATTTTAGCTAAGTGTGAAAGAGAAAGAGCGATGGATAAATTAAAAGAAGAATACGGAACAGAAATAGGTTCGGGATACACTTCCGATCCAGCAACAATCAGATTCTTGGAACTCTACACAGAGAAACACAAAGATAAAGGTATCTTTAGAAAAACCTGGGCAACTTACAAGAGAATACACAAGGATCAAAAACAGAAGACTTTATTCTAATAACTCTTAAAAACTCTTTTTCTAGTTAACCCTACAATAACAAAAGATTTATAAGTATGTAGGGTTAACTATCATAATGGTAAGTATAACTAAAAAAAAGATAAAGGGAAAAGAATACCTCTATAATGAACATTCTTTCAGATTCCCGGATGGAAGAGTAAAAAAGATATCTATGTTAGTTAAGGAAAAAAAGAATAGTAAGGAATTAAGAAGTTTCTTCATAGAAAAACAGATTAAGGATTATCAAAAATATGCGCTTGAAAATTATAAAATAGATACAATCTTTACAAAAGAACAGTTAGAAAAATTAGAAAAATTAAGGGTTGAGTACAAAGAAATAATGCAGAGATTAACTAAAAATCAAGTTAAAGATATCCTAGATAGATTTACAGTAAATTTCACTTATGAAACAAATTCAATAGAAGGCAATTCTTTAACTCTCAAGGATGTCACCCTAATTTTAAAAGAAAATAGGTTACCCAAAAATAAAGACTTAAGAGAAATTTATGAGACAAGGAATACAAGAAGAGCACATGAGCTTTTATTTGAGAAAAAAATAAAAATAAATTTAAAGAACATATTAGAAATACAAAAAATAGTTGTAAAAGATACAGATATTGCTCCTGGATTAAAGCAAGTTCCAAATTACCTAACTATGAGAAATCTAAAAACAACCCCTCCTGAGAAAGTAGAAAAAGAATTAACAAAATTAATAAACTGGTACAAAGAAAATAAAGATAAAATTCATCCGTTAAGATTAGCAACTAAATTTCATGCAAAATTTGAAGCAATTCATCCATTTGATGACGGAAACGGAAGAACCGGAAGAATTTTGCTAAATGCCATTTTACTAGAAAATGGATACCCTCCATTAATAATAAGAAAAACCGCAAGAATAGCTTACTTCTCTGGACTCGAAGCATTTGATAATGGTTATGAAGGAAAATTAGAAAGATTTCTTTTAGATAAAATAGAAAACACATTCAAAAACTTCTTTGAAGCTTATGTAAAATATTTGGAATAATGTAATCTTAAATATAAACCCCAACATCTTTAAAAAACTAGAAGACTTTCGTTTCCCATGGTCCATGTAAAAAAATTAATAATCCAGGGTTTCAAGAGCTTTCCAAAAAAAACAGAACTTCCTTTCACCCCAGGAATCAATGTAATTTTAGGACCGAATGGATCTGGAAAATCGAACCTCAGCGACGCGCTATGTTTTGTTCTAGGTAGACTATCAATAAAATCAATGCGTGCAGCAAAAGCAAGCAATCTAATCTTCTTAGGAACAAAAGCAGCAGCACCATCGAAAGAAGCATCAGTGGAAATTATATTTGATAACCAAGATCAGTCTTTCGGAACCGGAGAGAGCGAAGTTTCAATAAAAAGAATTGTAAGAAGAACCGGCCAGTCACTCTATAAAATAAACGGCCACACTAAAACGAGGCAGGATATCCTAGGACTCTTAGCTCAGGCAGGAATAGATCCTAACGGGTTTAATATAATTCTTCAGGGAGAAATTCAAAACTTTGTAAGGATGCAGGGAGAGGAAAGAAGAAAAGTTATAGAGGAAGTTTCAGGGATTTCAATTTACGAGATGAGAAAAGAAAAATCTCTAAAAGAACTAGATAAAACTGACGGCAAACTAAAAGAGGTTATGGCAATTCTAAGAGAAAGAACTTCTTACTTAAACAATCTAGAAAAAGAAAGACAGGAAGCTCTAAGATATCAAAAACTAGAGCAGGATCTAAAGAAATTCAAAGCAAGTATAATCTATCATGATTTAGAGAGGAGAAAAAGAGTAAAGAAAGAAGTAGAAGAGAGGATAGTAAAGAAGAATAAAGAGATTGAGAAGAGTCAAAAGGTAATTTTAGCAAATAAATCCCAAATAGAAAACTTTGAAGAAAAAATAAAATCAATCAACTTAACTATTCAGCAATCAACAGGACTAGAACAAGAAAAACTAAATAATGAAATTGCAAACCTAAGGGCAGACTTAGCAGGGTTAAGAGTAAGACAAGATAACTATGATAGAAAGCTAAATCAGATAGAAAAACAGAGGGCAGAACTACAAACCTCTCTAAGAAACAATCAGGTCTCAATAAAAGAGTTACAAAAAGAATCTCCGACTATAGAAAAGAATCAGAAACAGCTTTCACTAAAGAAGCAAGAGTTAGAACTAATAGAAGAGAAGAGAAAGAAACACTATATGACTAAATCAGAACTAAGGACAATAAGAGATAGACTCGATGATAAGAAATCTTTATTGCAAAACTACGAGACAGAATCAGAATTTTTACTAAAACAAATGAACTCTTTAGGTTTAGAACTCTTTGATAAGAAAACCAGTGAAAGATCTGTAGAAGATTTAAAATTTTCTCTAATGGAGAAAAAAGAATTCTTAGATAAACTAAATAGAAGGGAGATAGATTTAGAAAAACTAACTAATAGAAACGAGTTTGAAATCTCGGAGCAGAGTAAACTATTAGAGAAAATTGCTAAAATAGATGTCTGCCCCGTATGTAAAAGTAAAATTACTGAAGAACATCTCTGTTCAATAAAAGATGAGTCTGCACCTAAGATGCAAAACCTAACAATTCAGGTTGAAAAATCAGACAAAGAATTAAACGAACTTTACAGTCAGAGAGATTTATTAAAAAGTTCAATTGAATCTATAACCGAGGAGATTTCTAAGAGACAGGGAGATTTGGTTAAGATGTCCAATATCGAGGATAGAAAAGAACAAATAAAGAACTTGCATGAAAGAATCCAGATAACAAAAAGTGAAGTTATAGAACTAGATAATCTAAAAAAGAAGTTAGAAGAACATTCAGATGATAATTCTACTATTGATGAAAAGTATGAAACTTTGAAAATTGAGTTACAAGATATTTCGTTAAGAAATAAGGAATCTCTAGATTCAGAACTATCTTTCAAGCAGAGAGAGATTGAAAGAATGGAAAATACTGTTAAACAATTAAATTCGGAAGAGAAAGAATTACAGGAAGAAGCAATTTCAGTTAAAAAAGTTATAACTCAAAAAGAAACTCATCTTAATAGAAAAAGAAAAGATGAAGAAAAACTAACTCAGAAATTCCAGAAGTTTATTTCCGAAAGAGACGGAATACAGATGAAAATTAGAACAACAGAAAATGAATTATCTAAGACAAGAAATATTACTTATAATTTAGAACAGGAAGTGAATAATTTTAAGATTGACATTGCGAGAATAAATGCCGAGATAACAAATTTTGAGACAGAGATTTTGGAGTTTCCAAATGTCGAATTCGTTAGAACAAATAACAGATCTAACCTAACAGAAAAATTAGTTAGAATTCAAGATTCCCTTTCAAGAATCGGTTCGGTTAATATGAGGGCTTTAGAGGTTTATGACTCGGTTAAGGAAGAGTATGACAAGATAAATGAGAAAGTAGAAACTATTTCTAGTGAAAAAGAAGGTATCATGAAGATAATTCATCAGATTGACATTAAGAAAAAGAAGGCCTTTCTTTCAACTTTGAATTCTCTAAACTCAATTTTCTCTAGAAACTTTATGCAGATCTCAACTAAGGGAGAAGTAACATTAGAGTTGGAAAATAAGAAAGATCCTTTCGATGGAGGGGTTAGTATTATTGTTAAGACCGGTCACGGTAAGTATTTCGATGTTAAGTCTCTGTCAGGGGGAGAACAGACAATGGTAGCCCTATCACTTATATTCGCTATTCAAGAACTTAAGCCGTATGCATTCTACATTCTAGATGAAATAGATGCGGCTTTAGATAAAAGAAATTCAGAACGTTTAGCCGGCCTATTAAGAAAATACATGCAACAAGGTCAATACTTAGTTATCACACACAACGATGAGATTATAACAAACGCAACAAATCTTTTCGGAGTCAGTATGCATGACGGTATCAGTAAGATTACAAGTTTGAAGGTTTAAGGCTGAGGTCCAGAGTGAGCTATAGGAAATTTTTCGCTAGGTTTAACATCCCTTTCCAAACTCTTCCCTCTATCTGTTTTATCCTCAAATTCAGACACTTCTACATAGGGTAGAAGGGAGTTCTCGACTTTTTGAATTAAATCATTTTTTGCATTAAGATATGCTGCTTCTTCAGCTTCTTCAGGAGTGTGGCTTATTCCTGCAATTTTAAAATTCCAAAGATTTATTCCAACCAAGCTTGATGGTTCCTCCATAGCAAAAAGAAGATAATGATCAAAAGCAAATTCTGTTTTATTTCTAATGAATCTTGCATATTCGCCCCCCTTAATTCCAACCCCATATCTTGTAATCTTGGAATCTTCTTTAGGATATTCTGCAATAAAACCATTTACTTTTTTCATAAAAAATAAACCCCTCAACACCTTATAAAAATAATTGTCTTCTAGAACATACTTTATTTCTCTCTCAAACCCAACATAATAAATGTGGATATTAATGCAACAACAGCTACAATATAGAACACAGTTTCAAATCCAAATCTTCCAGCTAAGAAACCTCCAGCGATAATTGCTAAAGCCTCAGACACACCAATAATTGCATCGTACTTTCCAACCTCTGCCCCTCGTTTACTCTTGTCTGTTATATCTCCTAAATACGCTCCCTCGGCCGTTTCAAACCCCGCAGCGATTATACCACTAAATATCTGTAAAACATACAATTGCCAATTAGAATCAATGACTGTATACAAGAAAACAACTATCGCAGTTGCAAATCCCCCAACAATCAAGAAAGGCTTTCTTCCAATTTTGTCCGAATACTTTCCAGCAAATAAAGAAAATAACGCCCCAGATAAAACAAGCAATCCCGCAGCAATACCAAAGTTTTCAATAGAACCACCCATGTCATTAATGAAGATATAATAGAACGGACCAAATAATCCAACGGCTAAAGCCATTAACGAATTTGAAAATGTAAATATGTTAAAGTTTTTCTTTCTAGAATTTTGCTTCTTCATAATGTAGAATTAATTTCAAGATTTATAATAATTTCTAAACCTTCTTCCCCAGACCTTTTTCCACTTCATCAATCATCTCAACTGAAAATTTCTCACAATAAACTTCTTGAAGCATACATGCTATTTCTTTTGAACTTTTATGCAATCTATTATGAGCTTCAGTTATGTCATCTGCTATACCAAAAACAACATCTCTTCTACCCGAAGTATCCTTGTATAGCAAAAATCTTTTATCTAATTTTTCTGCATATGAAAAATAAAGGCTATTTGGAATCTCTGAACATTTTTTCTGGGCAAGAACAGAATATTTGAGGCCTTCTTTGGAAATAGTTATTGTTAAAGAATCCATAAAAAATAAACCCCTTAGCACTTTATAAAAATTATCGTATTCTAAGATATAGAATTAAACCCTCTTCCCAAGACCACTTTCACTAGCTACTTCTTGAGCTTTGATTTCTTCAATCATTCTTTTTTGACCAGCACTAAGGGGAGAAAATCTAACTGGAACAGGCAATCCATTATATCCAGGATAACCCACTAACCTTTCCATCCGTCTATTATCAGCATAGGTATTAGATTTACTAGAAGAGTCTTCAATCTCTTTAACTGCTTCTTGAAATTCCTTGTACCAACTTTCATTAACCATAAAATAAGATAGGTCTAGGATTTATAAAAATAATGACACTAAACAATACAATAGACTCCCGTCCCATCATAAAAAAATAACCCTCAAAGGGGCATAAAAGAAAAATAAAAATAAAATTTAGCTAAGTTAGTAATAACTTTCGCCAAAGTCTTCAGCTTTTGTAGGTTTCTTACCAAGTAATACGATTAATACTACTAAAAGTACTAAGAAGATAATTGCTAAAACTACTGTTAAAATAACAGTTGCATTAACTGAACTACCATCTACTTCAAGACCTAATGTTGTTGAACTAACTAATGAGTCAGCAGAAAATACATTCAATAATAGAGCGTATTGACCTTCTTCATCAGAACTAGCAGTAACTACAACTTCAGTTGTTGATCCAGCAGGAACAGCAACGATAGTAGGTACAACACCAGTGTCAACGTCTGAACTAGCATCAAGAGCCAAAGTATAAACTTTAACTTTATCAGTTGGGTTTACAAGAATTAACTTGTATTCCGCGTCTTGTCCAGTTGCAACAGTCTTTTCAGAATCTATTACAATAACATTGCTTGAAAAATCGTTCTCGATAACAATTTGTTTAACTTCAGTTGTTCTAGTATCATCATTGATAACTACAACTTCTAAAGAATAAACTCCTGCGCTTGCTTCATAGGGTAACTTAATATAAAGTCTCCCAGCAACTGTGTCTTCTAAGTCACAATCATTAGTACAGTTTTCGATATTTACTAAGTCTCCAAACCATGTTGGACCTTGGTAAAGACCTAACTCTGCAATTCTAACAGTAACGTATACATCATCCAAATCGTTGTAACCAAGGTTCTTTAGAACCACGTCTACAGATAAAGCTTCACCAGCTTCAATAGAACTTGGAGTTGTAATAGACTTAACAACTGCATTATATGAAGGTCTTTGAACTCTCAGAGTGATATCTGAAAATTGACTCTTGTGCTCTTTACCATCGATTTCGATTTCTAAAGTTAAGTCATCAGAAACTTGATCTTTAAGTTCGTATGGAACTCTTAGAGTCAAAACTTTCTTATATGTCTTGTTTGCTTCAACATCGAAAACAGCAGTTTGAGCTTGGAAATCAACTTTCTCACCTTCAAGTTCAGCTTCGATAGTTACATCAGTATCATCTACTAAAGAAGTGAAATATACTTTAACAGTAATTTCTTCTCCAGCTACAACACTAACATCCTTAGCGTAAGCATCAATCCCATCTACAGTTACAGTTCGTGTGTTTGTTATACCAGCAGCAGCAATAGTAGCTACAACAAGTAAAGCAAGAACAACTGCGCAGAAAGAAACCATAAGGTTCTTTGTTTTCATCTTTTTTGTGTTTGTCATTTATTTAGTTCACAGGAAACATTGTTTTCTGTAAATATAGAGGCTAATTATTGTTTATAAAACTTGTCATTCTGAAGTTACAGCGAATTAACTAGTTGTTCTGAACACTTAGTGAAATTCTATTTTTTCAAAGAATTATAGACTTCTATTCCTTCAATAGAGTCTTCAATCATAGAGGGGGATTCACACAATAAAAGAATCTCCTTGTTTTTTGGGAGTTCCTTTAGGAGTTCTTTCCATTCACTTATTTTGGTTTTTTTATGTTTTCTCTCACCTTTCTCTCCATACTCTATTCCCGAGAAATGAAGATGTAATTCTTCTAGATCATTAAATTCTTTAAGTGCTTCTTTGACCCTATATCCGTCCTGATATCTAGCTAGGATGTGGGCAAAATCAATACAAGCATGACACTTAGTGTCCCGAACAAGCTGTGCTATTTCCTCAATTGATCCAAAAACATTGATTTTCCCCATTGTTTCTGGAGCTAGTTTTGGAGTGTATTTCTTCTCTTTCCTTTCCTTCTCCAACTCAATCATTTGGATCTTAATATTTTCATAAGTCTCTTCTTTTGACATTTTACCATAAAATCCAGGGTGGAAAACTACATATTTTGCTTGCAACCATGTTCCAATTTTTAGACAACTTAGGATTCTTTGCCTGCTTGCCCCAACCTTCTGTTTCTCTGCAGAATTAAGATTAATAAAATATGGAGCATGAATAGATAACTGAATTCCTAGTTTTTTAGCCGCCTCACCAATTTTCTCAGCTTTCTCTTGATCTTTAATATAGGGACCATAAGTGAACGCAATTCCGCATGCTTTAAATCCCAGACTAGCAAACTTCTCTAGGTTTGATATCGCATCATCAACAGATCCCAGTCCTGCCGGACCTATGTGTATTTTATTAGTCATTGTTAATTTAGTTATCTCCGTTATATTGGTTATATTAATAGGGAAGAGTATTTAGGGGTTTTGGAGTTCAGTAAATTTAGGATAGAAATAATCTCTTCCAAATCCCTTTTGAGCGGGATGAAGTCCTCCATCTGAAATCAGCATTTCTTTTTTTGTTCTTCCTTTGGAGAGTGCAGTTTCCCACAACTTTAATTTTTCACTTTCTTCTTCAAAATCTTTTCTTAGACAATGATAAGCATATTGTTGAGATAATCTTCTCAAAAGATATTTCTCTCCAAGCCCCATACGAATTCCTGCATTCTCTAGGATTTCAACTTTTTTATTGAATCTATTTGCATAGAACTTTCCTTCAATCATAGTCCTTTTCAAAGATTTAATTATAAAAATATATGTGTAATAAAAAGCTAGGGGTTTTGGATTATAGCTGATTTATAACAATAATACTTATAAACTATTTTTTGATCCGTTATTAATGGAAAGACCAGATTTATCTCTAAATGCTCTTGAGAAAACTGCAATAAAGGTATCTAGCAAGGAAGAGTTTAAGGGGTTAATGCAAGTATTTGAAATTGCGTCTTGGTCTTGGCCAACAGAAAGCCCTGTATCTAGTGGATTTACTTGGGAAGAGAGGGAAGAAAAAGAATTTTGTATCGATTTAGAAGATCCAAAATATTTAACTTTAGGTTCAGAGGAAGACTTTAAAGAAGACTATATATTTTTGAGCGTAGAAGACTTTTATGAGGTAGCAAGTATAACAAAAACTAGAAGAGAAGATATTCGTAAATATCTTGAAAAAAAATATTGTATCTAATTTTAGATAATAAAAAAAATAAAAAAAAGAGAAGAGATTTTACTCCCTTCCCTGTCTCAAAAATTATAAACTCATCAATTTAATCTTAGTGTCAGTTGTCTTAAAGTTATTAGCTACAATTACTGCAACACCGATTCTCTCAGCAGCTTGAATTACAGATCCTGTTACAGATCCATCAATTACAACCGCAGCAGCGTCAGCGATTCTTTCTAAACTTCGGCCTAAACCTCGAGCAGAAAGAGTCTTAATCTCTTTAAGATTAACATCTAAAATCACAGCCCTATCAGAACCACTAATTGAAGAAGAAATTTCTTTCAAAAATTCTTTTTCTTTAGCACCAATTTCTAAGGCCTTCATCTCTGAACTAACAGTTGGTTGATCTCTAGAATATCTATCTCTTGAATCTCTTCTATCATCCCTTCGATCGTATGTTTTACGCTCTCTAGAATGTTCTCTAAAAAATTCAGAAATAGAAACTTTCTTTCTAAGATTCATAAGAATCTCTTTACTAGTTAATTCTTCAACTTCTTTACCATCTGGTGCACTTGCAATATACTTAACTTCTACATTATCTGTAACATTCTTAGCGATCAAAACTCCACCCCTGTCTCCATCAACGTATAAGGTAATTTCTTTATCTTTACCTAATTCTTTGATTTCTTCAGGAAGTCTAGTTCCGTTCATACCAATTACGTTATTGATTCCGGCTCGAACCATGTTAACAACATCTGCTCGACCTTCCACGACAATTAATTCTTTGCCTGAAATGTCTCCGCATGCTAACTTGCTTTTACCGTATTCTTTAACACCAGCGATTTTTGTTGCATCTTTGATTTCATTTGCGAATTCTCGTGAGTCGGTTGATCCCTCAACCTGTTGCATAAGTTTCTTAGCTCTCTCAAGAATATAGTCTCTCTTGCTTCCTCTTACGTCTTCGATTTTCTCGATTTCGATCTGAGCATCACAAGGTCCCGCTCTCTCAATTGTTTCAATAGCTGCAGCAATTAAAGTAGTTTCAGATTGATCTAAAGCTGTAGGAATCTGGATAGTACCGATTGTTTGTTTATTCTGTCTTTCAAGACTAACTTCGATTCTACCGATTTTCCCTTCTTTTTGAAGCTCCCTTAATTCTAAGTCAGCTCCAAGTAAACCTTCTGTTTGTCCAAATAAAGCTCCGATTACATCAGGTTTTTCTAGCGAACCTTCCGCAACCAAACTTGCATGTATCATATATTTGATTGATACTGGACTTACTTTTGCCATTTTGTATGTTTGTTCTCCGTTTAATTTATTGAGATCTATGATCCCATGATTTTATATCAGAAAAATGCTTTAAGAAATGTCTTCTGTCTTCGCAGGCGTTCAATTTAATGAATGAGTGTGATTTGAATAATAATCTCAAAGTGATCTTTCTAATACTTAAGGTAGAAAATGAGGTTATTTAAGGTTTTTGGGTGGTCGGGCTCTGTTGAAAATCTCCTAAACCCTCAACTCTAAATTATGTGCTATTCCTTTCAACAAGATCTCTGCCCTCATCCCTTCAATTCTTTTAGCTCTAACCGCCCCACCGTATTTTCTTTTGATG
>Ga0233437_1000508_pt1 | contig 88012 bp, 66 predicted proteins | sample SI_122_August201_FD_182714 | JGI IMG/M metagenome (GOLD analysis project Ga0233437, IMG submission 182714) | Seawater microbial communities from Saanich Inlet, British Columbia, Canada - SI_122_August2016_200_MG | ecosystem: Environmental > Aquatic > Marine > Inlet | place: Canada: British... | reverse complement strand
TATGTTTACCTTCGAGGATCTTGTACTGGTCGATCCAGCAGGAATGCAGGCTATTTTAAAAGAGATCCCTCAGAACGAGTTGGTCCTGACACTTAAAACCGCTACGGATGCGGTGAGGGAGCACATTTTCAGCAATATGTCGGAACGGGCAGCGGACATGGTGCGAGATGACCTGGACGCATTGGGCCCGGTAAGGGTAGCCGATGTGGATATTGCACAGCAAAAAGTCGTCAAAGTTGCCCGAAAGCTGGAAGAGGAAGGCAAAATTATTATCAGTGGTTCGGGTGGCGGCGATGTCATATAGATCTCTTTAGCCCATGCTATTAGAAGTCCACGGCTAAATTGAATAATTCTATCAGAGCCAAAAAAACCGGTTGTGCAAATAGTCCTTTTATGAGAACTTAGGTTTTTTGGATCGCAACATGCATTTCCAAGGTAATTCGCGGGCTTGAAACGAGCCCGGTTACAATCTGATAGAAAGTACCATTTGTCAACGAGTAAAGTGGATGCTGGAAATTGGAGACAAACAAAAACTAAGATGAGGAGCATTCCACGATGGCTAATGGAACAGTAAAATGGTTTAACGACAACAAGGGATATGGTTTTATCGAAAATGAAGATGGAACAGATATTTTTGTACACTACTCAGCAATCAACAACTCCGGTTTCAGATCACTGAACGAAGGCGACAAAGTCTCTTTTGATATTGAAGAAGGTCAAAAAGGTCCTTCAGCAGCAAACGTCAGTATCGTTTAACGCCTGAAAAGATCCGGCTGGAAACGGTCGGATTGATACCCCCCCCCCACGAAAAACCTGCAAGACACTGGCACCCTGAATTTTCGTAAAGATCCACCAGACAGGAAAGGTCAGCACTGTTCAAACACACTGTTGATATGTTCAAACAAATACCCCCTTCTCCGCAGGAAATCGATCTGTTTTCTTTTATCCTTTGCTGTTTTCGGTCTGCCCTGACCAAAGCGTTTCTCTCTCTCCTTTACCGCCAGTTCGATCCATACTTCATCGGGAAATTGCATTTGTGCTTGAATCTCGGTGCCGTCAAAGCCTTTCTGTTTCAAGAACTGGGATATATCATAGGGCCCCTTTCCAGCCGCCATCCGATTTTCAATCATTCGTTGCAAGGACCCGGGTTTTACCTCAACCTCCACTTCACGTTTAGGCTTAAAACCTTCCAGAGCAAAATCAATCTGTGAACGGGTAAATCCTTTGCGATAGAGACGATTCTTAAGATTAAAAAACAGCTTCTCGGACACCTCAATCTCCGAATCAGCGGTGTTCATTTCTCTGGAGAGTGCTTTTTGACTATAATCTCTGGCCAAATCGTACCATTTTCTGTCCTCCGGATCGATATAGCTTGAGATCAGAGCAGGGGAAATCCCTCCCTTGATCCGCAGTTTCCTCTCCAGTTCTTTTGGTCCTTTGAGTCCGAACGTACCGGCGTGCAATCCGATCTGGCTTTCAATATACCGGGTATCATCAATCATACCCTCGGCTACCAGCTTATCGACAATAGCATCTACGTCAACAGTCTGCTCGGATTCAGCGGCACGTCTCAACAGGTCCTGCCGCATTTCAAACTCAGAATAGTCTCTTTTTCCAAGTTTATAAAGACACCAGGCCCGCCAGGATATCTTCAGCGGTTTTCGGTTCATAGTTAATCAATTGTGAGAAAACAAGACTACAGTAAGCATTTATTTAGCTTAGGGATCGTTCATAAATAACTTCATATAGGGATCGTACAAAAACAACTTGGCATAATCTGTCCGCAAAAGTCCCATAAAGACTGGACATTTTGCAGACAGAATGTGAACTAATTTTTGAGCCAACCCATAATCTATTTGCAAAAGTCCCCAAAGTACTGGACATTTTGCAAACAGAATGTGAACTAATTTTTGAGCCGACCTTTAACAGGTTGAGGCTATCTGACAGAAACCTAAATTGCAAGCAAAGGGATTAGGCCATTTTGGCGTCAAATAGCTGGCATATAAAATGCAGAATTGAATATATCCAACCCTGTAACGATATAACTTCGTTCTTCATTCATAATAAATAGGGTTTTAATCAATTCTGCAGAATTTAGTAGAGACTTAAGGAGACCAAAATGAATGCTTATAGAAACGATCATGACTATCAAGAACCTGATGAGATAATGATACCCTCTAAAGACGGATTTATCGTTATTCCGACAAATGCCATTAGAATGCAGGAATCTTCTGATCAGAGACCAAACACCAATAACAGTGGGTGGCGCTTTAACAAACTCAAAAATATTCTGCAATTTACATTGATGCCGGTGGGAATGATGGCGTTTTTGGCCTATATTGGGTTTTCCAATGCCGGTATGGTAGGCTTATTTGTCATGAGTACGATAGCAGGTCTCAGTTTTATGGCAATTTCCAACAACCGGATTGAGAAACAAGGGGCCGAATCCGTTGACAGAGAGCGAGAGTGACTTCGCGTTAACTCACATCCCAATAAGGTGACTGCAGCGTATCAATATCAGCAAAAATAAATATTAGAGAGCAAACATAGTAGATAGGAGAATAAAATGAATAACTTCGATGCGGTTGTGATGGGGTCTATCGAAATGGCTCAAGCCGAGGCGTTGAAACGCCGAAATAGCGAATTGACGGAGCATCATCTGCTCTGGGGGCTGATCAACAATCCCGGCACTGTCTCGTCCAAGCATCTCAAAGGTGAAAAGAAAGTAATTAAGGCTCTTCTGGACCAGCTACCCGTATTGGAACAAGTCAATTTATCAGAGATTAAACCCTCTCCAAAATTATCCGAATGGCTGACGCTGGCATCCTCCGATGCTATTCAAGCGGGAAGCGAGAATGTCGGGGAAGCGGTTCTGCTTCGACACCTGAAAAAATTCTACCCGCAACTTCAATTTGAAATGCCTGAGAACGATGGTGAAGATGAAATTCCTGAGTATCTTGAAAATCTAAACGAGCTGGCCGACAGCGGCAAGCTGGATCCGGTTATCGGTAGAGCCATGGAAATCCGGCGGGTTCAGGAAATACTTTGTCGCCGGACCAAAAACAATCCAGTTCTAGTAGGGGCCCCTGGTGTTGGGAAAACTGCCATAGTCGAAGGCCTGGCGGATTTGATTCAGAAAAATCAGGTCCCCGAGATCGTTCAGGGAAAGACTATCTACCGATTGAATATGGGGTCGCTGATGGCTGGGACCAAATACCGGGGTGAATTCGAAGAGCGCATCAACAATTTGATTAAATTCTTCAAAAAGCAAAGCCGAGAAGCCATCATCTTTATCGATGAGATTCACCTGCTGATCGGAGCCGGTAAAACAGATGGCGCTATGGATGCCGCCAACCTTCTCAAACCGGCACTCTCCAGAGGAGAGCTCAATTGCATCGGGGCAACTACCTATGAAGAGTATAAAAAATATATTGAGGCCGACTCGGCCCTGGAAAGACGCTTCCACCAGGTAGCTGTCGCTGAGCCCAGTAAAGAGGATACCATTCAAATTTTGATGGGTCTCAAGGAAAAACTTGAGATTCATCACGGCGTAGAGATTACCGAAGATGCAATTGTTGCAGCCGTTTATTTGTCAGATCAGTATATCTCCGACCGCTATCTGCCAGACAAGGCAATCGATATTGTAGACGAGGCCGCTTCCGGGCTCAAATTGAGTGCGGACTCGCTTCCACCAGAACTCCAGGAACTCGAAGCGCTGATCCGCAGCAAGAAAATTCTATCCAACGCCAACCCCCAGGACAAAAAACTCAAGATCGAGATAGAAGAACTGGAGGAAAAATTCAATGCACAGAAAGTGGAGTGGGATGAGAAAATTCTTAACTTGAAAAAGGTTGCACAGCTTAAACAACAGTCGGAGAAATCCCAGTTTTTGTTACAGAAGGCGGAGGCCGAAGGAGACTTTGAAACAGCATCACGACTGAAGTATGGCGAAATCCCTAAAATAGAGGAAGAACTGGCTCAGTTTGAAGTGTCCTGGAAACTGATCAGGCAAAATGTGGGTGAGGTAATTGCCAGAGCCACCGGTGTGCCAGTGGAGAGGGTGTTGCGTTCCCAGCAGGAGAACCTTTTAGATCTGGAGGCCTATCTGACACACAGGGTTCTCGGACAGGAAGAGGCTCTGGCTGAAATTTCAGATACGCTGATTGCCGCCCATGCGGGCCTTTCGGATCAAACCCGTCCTCTGGGCAGTTTCTTGCTGATGGGACCGTCAGGCGTCGGAAAAACCGAGACTGCCAAGGCACTGACCGAATTTCTCTTCAGCAACGAAAAACTGCTGATCCGGATCGATCTCAGTGAATACAGCGAGCGGCACTCCGTCGCCAAACTGATCGGTGCACCTCCGGGCTACGTCGGATACGAAAAGGGAGGTATTTTGACCGAGGCTGTCCGTCACAATCCCTATAGTGTGATCCTTTTTGATGAAATCGAAAAAGCCCACCCGGATTTCAGTGATATTATGCTACAAATCCTGGATGACGGTCTCCTGACGGACACCCATGGCCGGACTGTGAACTTTAAAAATACGGTGGTGTTTGCCACTTCGAACCTGCCCACACATGAAGGATATCTGAAAACCGAGCTTATCGGTCGACTGGATGGTGTGCTTTATTATTCGCATCTCGATCAGAAAACCATTGAGGCGATCCTTGATCGAGAGTTGGGGCTGTTGAATGACAAACTGACCGGCAAAGAGATTACATTGGATGTGGATAAAAAGCTCCGTGAAAAAATCAAGGTTGCCGGATTTGACGAAAAATATGGTGCCCGACCCATGAAAAATGCCTTCAACCGGCTGGTGATCAGGCCTTTTTCCAAGATCCTGCTGGCGGATCCCCATATGAAGGGAAGCTATCAGTTGACAGTAGATGAACACAATCAACTCCGAATGAATCCAGCCAAATAAACCTCTGGATTCTCACCCAATTCAACAACCCCGCATTCTCCCCCTGTTCCACCTTCAATAGTTGGAACGGGGGGTGCCCTTCAATCTTCCCTACCTGTTTCAGACCAGACGATCTATAAGCCCCTGCTGCAAGTTTCGCAGCTTGCTTTCGCTGAAATCCCGAACTCGCTTTGCTCAAAAAGGCAGGATTTCGGGCACTCAATTTCGTTAAGATCATCTAAAAACGCCTCCAGGCAATTGCTACGCGTCCATAACAGACGCTTTGTATGCCAATAATCCTTAAGCTAATGACATTGAGATGTGAGCTGTTTAATCGTTATCAACGACATGGGCCAAAAAGACCTGGTTTGTGTTCTAAACGGATGAGATGGCCCAGTTGTTAACCATTTTCCCAGTCAGGATGGCCTGGTTAAGAAAAGGGGCCTGCAAATACGGGAGATAAACTCGTTTACTTTACTGGTATTAAAGTACTTTCATTACTTGGCACACCCGATGCAATATACTTATATATCAATTAAGTAATTTTCTAATTATTAATTTTGGAGGTCATTATGTTTACAAGATTTGCTAATGCATTCGACACATTGTCAAGCATCCAAAACGCAGTTGAAGCTGCCAGACGTTCCGATTTTTCCGGATACAGTACGACTCAGAGGAGAGTATACCCGTTTGTTAATCTTTTTCAGGAAAATGACAATACCGTCCTGACGGCCGAAGTTCCCGGGCTTAAAAAAGAGGAAATCAAATTGGAAATCAAGGACAATCTGATCAGAATTTCTGGAAAAAGAAAGATCGAGTATCCTGAAAAGTCCAGTGTCCACAGACTTGAAAGGCGTAATTTAAATTTTGACCGTACCATCAAACTTCCGGTGAAGGTTGATGTCAGTCTGGTTAAAGCCGAATACCAGAATGGTATTCTGAAAGTGGTGCTGCCCAGGGCAGAAAGCGACAAACCCAAATCCATTGAAATCAATTAACGAATCTGATTTTAACAAGTTAAAGATTCAAGAGCATTTAAACATTAGAATATAAGGAGTTTATCATGTCTGAAGATACAAATAAAATGGTTGTGGAGAATAAAAAAGAGGTCTCCTTAGAAAAAGCGCAGACGATCCCGGGAAAACAATATATTCCTGCCACAGATATTGCAGAGACAGATAAAGAATTGCTGCTTTATATGGACATGCCAGGCGTGGACAGGAAGAAAGTTGAAATCAATCTCAATAAGAATGTTCTCTCGATTAACGGACAGATTGACTATCAGCCCAACGGTGATCTGAAACTGATCTATTCAGAATATAATAGCGGTCATTTTACCCGACGGTTTGAGTTGTCCAATGAGATTGATCAGACAAAGATTGAGGCCCGGATGAATGACGGGGTTCTGTTCCTCAAACTGCCAAAGGTGCCTGAGAAACAGCCTACAGCAATTGAAGTGAACTAAGGGATTGTACAAAAATAACTTGGCATAATCTGTCCGCAAAAGTTCCGTAAAGACTGGACATTTTGCAGACAAAATGCCAAGTAATTTTTGAGCCAACCCTAAGGCAAATCCAACCAAAATTCCAGGTAATACTGGTTTCCCGGGACCTCCACCGTTTTCCAAGCCGTCGTTCAGCCCCTTTTTCGCAGCTGAGAAAAAAGCATGCCGGCAAACATCAGGAGACAGCCGATCATTGAGCGGGTGGAAAGCATCTCATTCAGAATGAGCCAGCCGCCAATAGCTGCGAACACCGACTCCAGACTCAGGATAATTGCAGCATGGGCAGGGTGTGCATTACGTTGAGCCACAACCTGAAGCGTGTAGGCGATTCCGACTGATCCCAATCCTCCGTAAAGAATGGGAATGCCAGCATTCAGAATCTCCTGCAGGACGATGGTTTCGAATATCAGGGCAGTGATCAGGCTTAAGATGGAGCAGAAGGCGAATTGAATCAGAGAGAGAACAATGGGATCGATCTTTTTGGAAAAATGATCAATCAGCAGAATGTGGGAAGCCCAGAATAAGGCACCGATAATCTCCAGCAGATCGCCGAACTGAATCGTAAAACTGCTGGTAACGCTGAGCAAATAGAGACCGATAGCGGCCAATGAGGCCCCGATCCAGGTTCCTGAACCAGATCTTCGCCCCCTGAAGAACCAGAGAATGGGAACGATCACAACATAAAGCCCGGTGATAAATCCGGCTTTCCCGGCAGTTGTATACACCAGCCCCACCTGTTGCAATGAAGCCCCCAGGAATAGCGCCAATCCGGTCAGGCCACCGCTTAATATCAATTTCGTCGGACTGATTTGCTTGGGTCTGCCTTTTTCCGTGCGGGTTCTTCTTTGTGAAAACAGTATCAGTGGAATCAGGGAAAGGCTACCCAGCGCGAAACGGACACCGTTGAAGGTAAAGGGGCCCACATAATCCATCCCGATACGTTGTGCCACAAAGGCAAACCCCCAGATCAGACCGGTAACCAGCAGCAGCAGGTCTGATTTTATCAGTTGTGATTTCATTCAGTATTTAGATAGCGATGGGTTCTCAGTGCTATGACAAGTGAGAATACCCCTTGATCACCTTGTCAAGCACTTTGGCCATTTCGCGCCCACTGTTGATTGCCCTGACAACAAGTGATTGACCATGGGCCATATCGCCAGCAGCAAAGATTTTTTCCACTGATGTACGGTAGTTGTCTGTGGCAACATTGCCCCGCTGGTCCAGGTCAACACCGAAATCCGTCAACATGCCTTCATGCACCGGATGTACGAAACCCATAGCAAGCAGCACCAGGTCCGCCTTGAGCTCAAATTCACTTTCAGGAATCACCGTCATGTTGCTGCGTCCCTCCGCGTCCGGCTTGGACCACTTCACGCGGACGCATTTTATTGTGTCAACCTTCTTCTGGCCGACAAATTCCTGGCTCACGACAGCAAAGTCCCGCTTGCACCCTTCCTCCTGTGAGCTCGACGTGCGCATGATTTGCGGCCACTCAGGCCAGGGATTGTTCTCTTTACGTTTCCGGGGAGGCATTGGCAGGATCTCGATCTGAGTGACCGATTTAGCCCCCTGCCGAATACTGGTCCCAACACAGTCGGATCCTGTGTCGCCACCGCCGATGACTACCACACGCTTATCTTTGGCCGTGATCTCAGGTCCCTTAAAATCCCAATTTGCATTCCTACGGTTCTGCTGGAATAGAAAGTCCAGCGCAAAGTGTATCCCCTTCAGCTTTCTGCCGGGAATCGGCAGGTCTCTTGGCTTTTCAGATCCACCGGTCAGGCAGACATAATCAAAATCCTTGAGTACTTTTTTAACTTTAAGATTTTTGCCGACGTGACTATTCACTTTAAATTTGATGCCTTCCTGCTCCAGGAGTTTGACCCGTCTTTCGACAATTTCCTGTTCCAGTTTGAAATCCGGAATACCCAGCGACATCAGACCGCCAATCACTTCGTTTTTCTCGAAAACGGTGACGTCGTGGCCGGCGAGGTTAAGTTGCTGAGCGGCTGCCAGACCTGCGGGACCGGAACCGATCACCGCGATTTTTACGCCTGTTGCCAGTGCCGGATCATTCGGTTTTACCCAGCCTTCAGCAAAGGCCTTTTCGATGATGGCTTTTTCCAACATACGAATGCTCACTGGCTCTTCCACCAAGCCGGCGCAGCAGGACGCCTCACAGGGTGCCGGGCAGATCCGACCCGTGATTTCAGGAAAATTATTGGTACTCTGTAACGCTCCGTAAGCTGCCCGCCACTGCCCCTGGTAAACATATTCATTAAATTCAGGGATCAGGTTTTTGACGTTGCAACCCCAGTTGCAGAATGGAACACCGCAATCCATACAGCGGGCTGCCTGAGTTGTCAGCCTGCGATTGCTGGGAAGCATCTCGAATTCCTTAAAATGCTTGATTCTTTTTCTGACGGACGCCTTGGGAGGATTCTCCCTTATGAACTCCATGAAGCCGGTTGGTTTTCCCATAGTGTCTTACCCAAAAATCTGTATGTTAAATGTGTTAATGGTACAAAATCTATTGCGCTGATATTTTCGCATCTCCAGACAACCCTGCAGATTTTCACTTGCCATCCGCCCGCATCTATTCAGGCATAAAACGTTTCGCCAGGATACGGCGATATTCAATTGGCATCACCATCACGAAATCATTGATGACTTTTTTCCAGTTTTTCAGCAGGCCTTTCGCCCGACGACTGTTTGTATATTTGTAATGTGCTTCAATCAAAGAATAAAGCTGTCGCTCCTGTTCCTCAATGGTCACTTGTTCAAGGTCCACCATGGCCAGATTGCATCGTCTGTTGAAATTTTTATGCTTATCATAGACAAAAGCAATACCACCACTCATGCCGGCCGCGAAGTTGTACCCGGTCTCACCCAGAACCACCACCACACCGCCGGTCATGTATTCGCAACCATGGTTACCGATACCTTCCACTACGGCAACCGCGCCACTGTTCCGAATAGCAAACCGTTCCCCCACCTGACCTGATAAATAGGCCTCACCAGAGGTTGCACCATAAAGAACCACATTTCCGGTGATGACGTTGTCAGCGGCATTCCACCTGGAGCCATCCGGGGGAGCAATGATAATCTTCCCACCGGAGAGTCCCTTGCCTGTATAGTCGTTGGCGTCTCCTTTCAGGTTCAGTGTCAAGCCTTTAGGGGCGAAGGCTCCGAAACTCTGGCCTGCCGAACCGTGAAAATTGATGGTGATGGTGTCATCCGGAAGCCCTTTTTCACCATAACGTGTCGTGATTTCGTAACCCAGCATGGTTCCAGCAGTGCGATTCCGATTCCGAATCGTCTGTGAAAATTCAACCGGTTTCCCCTCATCCAAGGCCGCTCGTGAACGACGGATCAGTTCTCTGTCAAGCACATTGGCGATGCGGTGATGGGCCTTGCTGACATTGTGATAAACCCCTTCCCGGGAAGTGGGTTTTACCAGCAGAGGAGAAAGATTCAGGCCTTTGCTCTTCACATGACTACCGCCAGTTTTTTGTTTGAGAAATTGAACCTGTCCGATCATATCCTCGAACTTCCGGAAGCCAAGTTTTGCCATATACTCCCGTGTTTCCATCGCCATGAAGGTGAAGAAATTGACCAGGAAGTCCGCCTTTCCGGTGAAATTGCGTCGCAACTCAGCATCCTGGGTGGCCACACCGACCGGGCAACTGTTGAGATGACACTTTCGCATCATAATACAGCCCATCACAATCAGACAGGAGGTAGCAAATCCGAATTCATCCGCACCCAACAGAGCTGCTACGACGATATCCCGTCCGGACTTCAGTTGGCCATCCACCTGCACACGAATCTGCCCTCGCAGACCGTTGGTGACCAATGCCTGCTGAGTCTCTGCCAATCCAATTTCCCAAGGTCCGCCCGCGTGCTTGATGGATGAGGCTGGAGAGGCTCCAGTACCCCCATCGTGACCAGAAATGGTAACGCTGTCCGCCCGGGCTTTACTGACACCTGCTGCGACAACGCCCACACCGGTTTCAGCAACCAGTTTGACATTTACATCCCCCAGAGGATTGACATTTTTCAAATCGAAAATCAGTTGGGCGATATCCTCAATGGAGTAAATATCATGATGAGGCGGCGGTGAGATCAGGGACACGCCGGGCGTTGTATGACGAATTTTGGCAATATATTCACTCACCTTGAAACCGGGCAGCTGTCCCCCTTCTCCGGGTTTCGCACCCTGAGCAATCTTGATCTGCATTTCGTCTGAGTTGACCAGGTAGTTGCTGGTCACTCCGAAGCGACCTGATGCCACCTGCTTAATGGCACTACGTCTGGAATCTCCGTTTGCATCCCGAACAAAACGGGCAGGGTCTTCACCCCCTTCTCCTGAATTACTGCGGGCACCGATACGATTCATGGCAATAGCCAGGGTCTCGTGAGCTTCTCTGGAAATGGAGCCGATAGACATAGCCCCGGATACAAACCGTTTGAAAATCTCCTCGACAGGTTCCACCTCTTCCAATGGTACCGGAACTGCACTTTCGTAATCGAACTCCAGCAGCTCCCGCAAGACATGTAGTTTGTTTTCAGCTGTACCGACCAGGGAGGTAAACTCCTTGAAGGTCTTATAGCAGTTTTTACGTGTGGCCAGCTGCAGCTTTGAGATGGTATCCGGATTATAGGCATGGTACTCACCCTGGGTCCGCCAGGAATAGTTCCCCGTCGTCAGCAGTTTATGAAACCCCCTGCCTTCATAAGAGAACGCCCGGCGATGACGGTACGTAATATCCTCCTCAATCTCATCCAGCCCAATCCCGCCGATACTTGAACTGGTGCCGGTAAAATACCTGTTCACCAGCTCCTTGCTTAGGCCCACCGCTTCAAATATCTGGGCTCCCTGATAGCTACTTAAAGTGGAAATTCCCATTTTCGAAAAGACCTTTTTCAACCCTTTATTGGCTGCAGCAATATAGTTTTGAAACGCCTCCGGAGAGTTAAGTCCTGACGGTAATTCTTCGCTGATCGCCATCTGTCGAATGGATTCGAAGGCCAGGTATGGGTTTACAGCGCCGGCTCCGTAGCCGATCAACAGAGCGAAATGATGAATCTCACGGACCTCACCACTTTCAACGATCAGACCAATCTTGCCTCTCTTGTCCTTGCGGATCAAATCGTGGTGGACAGCCCCCACAGCCAGAAGAGAGGGGATGGGGGCAATTGTGGGGGAAATACAGCGATCACTGAGCACGATCACCCTGTGTCCTTGATCTACCAACTCCTCAACCTTGCCACAAAGTTCTTCCAGTGCTTCTTTCAAGGATTTCTCATGGAAAGGATACCCCATATCGACAGTTTCTGATCGGAACGAGGAAATCTGGCAGTTACGCAGCTGTGCGAGCTCCGTATTGGTCAAAATGGGATGTGGGATATCCAGCATCCGACACAGCCCCGGCGTTTCATCCAAAATGTTATAGCCACCACCAATGCTGGACATCAATGACATCACCATCTCTTCACGAATGGAGTCAATCGGAGGATTGGTGACCTGGGCAAAATTCTGTTTGAAAAAGTTAAAGAGCAGTTTCGCCTGTCCCGACAGAACAGCCAGAGGTTCATCGTTACCCATCGAACCGGTAGGTTCCTGTGATGTCACCGCCATTGGTTTTACAAGTTGATAAAGCTCTTCATAGGTGTATCTGAAAACCCGCTGGCGCATGCGCAGGTGGTAATAGTCCGGCTGGGTATAGGTCGGCGGTGCCGGAAGATCGTCCAACGTAATTTTGTTCTCTGTGACCCAGTTGGTATAGGGTTTTTTATGACTGAGTTGATCTTTGATATTTTCGTTCTTGTAAATACGTCCCTCATCGGTATCCACGACTATCATCTGGCCGGGTCCCAATCGCCCCTTTTCCCGCACGTTTTCAGCGGGCACATCGATCACACCCACCTCTGAGGCCACAATGAATTGGCCGTCCATGGTCTCTACGTAACGGACCGGTCGCAGCCCGTTTCGATCCAGACCCGCACCGATTTTTGTCCCATCAGAGAACATGATCGCTGCCGGACCGTCCCAGGGCTCCACCAACGCCGCATGATATTCATAAAAACCACGTAGATCCTTGCTCATGTGCTTCTGATTCTCCCAGGACTCTGGAATCATCATCATAAAGGCGTGTTCCATGCTACGCCCAGCGGAAACCAATAGCTCGAAAAAATTATCGAAGGTCGCTGAATCACTTTGATCCGGAACGATGATAGGCCGCAATTTCTTCATATCGGCCCCGAAGTAATCGGATTCGAATGTCGCTTCCCTGGAGCGGGTCCAGTTGATATTTCCCTGCAGGGTATTGATCTCCCCATTGTGGGCAATAAAGCGAAATGGCTGTGCCAGCCCCCAGGAGGGGTAGGTATTGGTTGAATAGCGTTGATGAACCAATGCCAGAGAGCTTTCCAGTCGTTCATCCATCAGATCCAGATAATACTGTTCCAGCTGATTGGCGAGAAACATTCCCTTGTAAACGATGGTCGCCGCAGACTGGCTGCAGATATAAAAAAACTCTTTCCCGCGAATGCCAGACGCTTCAATGGCCTTTTCAACCTGGCGGCGGATAACGTACAGACGTCTCTCAAAGGTATCCATGTAGACAGTGGTGCGCTTAATAAAAACCTGGTAAACCGCAGGTTCCTGGTCCAGCATATATTCTGAGAGGCAGGTGTTATCAGTCGGAACACGTCGCCACCCCAACACTTCCTGCCTTTCTCCGTCAATGATCTCATCGTAAATTGTCCGGCATTGTTCTATGTCATCTGCATCTGGTGGCATAAAAACCATCCCGACGCCATAATCTCCCTCATCCGGCAAATCAAAACCCGCCTCTTCTGCCACAGCAGAAAAATAGTCATGGGGAAGTTGGAGCAGCATCCCGGCACCGTCACCCGCTTTGGAATCCTCTCCGGTAGCGCCGCGATGTTCCAGGTTCTTCAAAATGGAAATACCATCCTGAACAATTTTATGGGATTTTACTCCGAAAAGATTGGCAATGGCCCCAACGCCGCAGGAATCCTTATCCATGGAGCGATGGTAAAGGCCTTCTCCTTTCGGCAGCTCGTGTTTTATATATTTCAATTCGGTCATTGTCTTCAAATGGTTGGTTTACAATATGCAGTTACTGCCGGTATGGCCTTGAACAAAGGAATTCTGAATCCTTCCGGTTGCAACACTCGAAACTGCAGCGGGAGGAAAATGGATTGTGAAACTCTTTGTCATCACTCAGCGCCTGTCAAAAGCGCAGACAAGAACACAACGTTCCATTCTCTGGATGATTACCGATTTTGGGTATTACTGGTCGAACAGTTCGAAGGTGTTCAGAATGATCTTGGAGATATCGGGTGGCTTACGAAAACAATTTTATTGTAGATAAATAATAGAATAAACCTGCCCCGCATCAATACGTTACTGTCAAATGTCGGACGATAGACACCTTATGCCCGACCTATGATTATCAAGATATAAGTGAATGTTGGCAAGCATTTTTCTGTTTTTTCCTTTTATTTCAACCAGGTAATACCGAACATCTCGCAACAGCCTGGAAGCCCCGGTGTCAGACGCCCTGAGCGGTCTTTCCCTTTTACTCCCTCTCGTGAAGAGGATCGGGGAGTGTTGGCATGCGGAAAACGTCGCTGGACAGCACGAACATGGTTGCAGCCTGATATGAAAGAAATTATGAAAGAGAGGAAAGAAGTCGTGATATTAGAGAAACAGGTAGTGTTATTGACAAGAATCCCCGCAGTGTAATCAGAGACCTGACCCAAGGTCTGCTTCGAATGGGATAGGTTTCAACTGTTTGTCGGCATCCACACAAACCAGCTGCAGATCGCAGGCGACCGCCGCTTTTTTACCATCCGGCTTCCAGGCTTCATGACGCCAGATAATCCGGTATTTTCCATCAATTCGATAGGTGGTTCTGATATCCAGTTTTTCTCCGAATTCAACGCCCTCGGAATAGGTCAAATCCGCTTTATACACCACATAGCCCAAACTTTTTTCTTTCCAGAGTCTTACCAGCCGTTCAGAACCAATCACATGCTCCCTGGCGCGTTCAAAATATTTCAGGTAGTTGGCATGATAGACCACTCCGGAATGATCGGTATCCTCGTAATAGATCTGAACAGGGAAGTGGTACACCTCGCTGGTGCCTTTTTCAATTTTATTCATAGCCATCATTTTGGGTCAGCTTGTTTAAATATGGGTAGCCATATGGTTAAGTATCGTTATTTTTAAATTATCGATACATACTCAGCAATGTCCGGTTAGGTTTTTGCAGTTCAAAAGCTGAATGAAAAAACCGTCTCTACACATAAGGACTTAAAGATTTTCTAAGTTTGCTTCACGAAAAACCGCCAAACTCGCCTGCCTCGCTCAAACATGGCTTATTTTCGCTACGCTAAACTAAGAAAATCTAATAAATCCTTATATGCGCGATCCAAGCTTCATCATTCAACTTTCTGCAAAAACCTAACCGGACATTGCTGATACATATTAGAAAAACTGGATGACTCAGGCAATAGGGGCAATCCCGAATTTCCCTCAGTCACTCCTCCGCCATCCTCTCAACAAGCGTTACCTGCCCCAGCATAACAGGTGAAATTTGTGGCCAACAAAGAGTTTTCCCGTCAAGAGCAACCGCTCAGCCACCAAATCCTGCACCGGTCATCTTGGTGCTCGGACGAGATTTGTGGAATATATATTATAAATTTGCCTGGATGATGGAGCTGAAAAGCACAATCCCCATTGAGGTTAAATGGGGGCCCTGAGAAGAAATCTATTCGAAAAGCCTTAGATACTCCCCGTACCCTTCTTTGGCCAGTAGCTCTTTAGGGACAAACCGTAAAGCAGCTGAGTTAAGGCAGTAGCGCAGTCCGGTGGGTTGCGGTCCATCATCGAAAACATGGCCCAGATGGGAATCCGCATATTTGCTTCTAACCTCGATGCGTGTCATGAACAGACTGCGGTCCTTTACTTCAACAATGTGTTCCGGCACCAACGGTTTGGTATAGCTTGGCCAACCTGTACCGGACTCAAACTTATCTGTCGAACTAAAGAGCGGTTCTCCTGAAACCACATCCACATAGATCCCATCCATTTTTTGTTCGGCATGATCGTTGAAAAAAGGCCTTTCAGTTCCATTCTTCTGTGTGACCTGAAACTGCTCCGGCGTCAATAACGTCATCAGCTCGCTGACAGCAGGCTTCTTAAAATCCTTGTAAGGGCTCTGCTCATTCTCTGGAGTTGGCTCATCTTTCCAGATCATTTCCAGAAAACGGTCACGCCCGGAACCGCTTCTATAAGATTGGTAGTGTTGGGGGCTTTTTTTATAATAGGCCTGGTGATAAGATTCTGCCGGATAGAATTTCTCAGCAAACAGAATCGGTGTGATGACAGGTTTGGAATAGCGTCCGGAAGCGTTTAGCTTGTCCCTTGATTCTTCGGCTATTTTTTTTTGTTCCTCACTATGAAAAAAAATCGCTGTGCCGTACTGTGCCCCTCTATCCACAAACTGTCCACTCGCGTCGGTCGGGTCTATCTGTCTCCAGAAAACATCCAGAATCTGTGCGTACCTCACTTTCGATGGGTCATAAGTGACCTGAACTGCTTCCAGGTGCCCGGATTCACCACTGCAAACCTCCGCATAGGTTGGATTGTCATATTCTCCACCTGTGTAACCAGGAACCGCCCGATGAACGCCGTCCAGTTTTTCAAAGGGGTGTTCCATACACCAGAAGCATCCGCCGGCGAATGTCGCCACGGCTTTGTCCGACTCCCCTTCTTCACCGGATTCTGCGACCATCAACGCCATGACCAGCCTGCCGAATTGTATGCCCGTCCAAAACATGTTGACCTCCTTTTTTTGAATATTTGCCGTTTTCTTATTCCACTCGTGCCTGAACCCTTAACACACCCAGCAATGTCCGGTCAGGTTTTTACAGAAAGCTGAATGATGAATCCTGGATCGAGCTTAAAAAGGATTTATTAAATTTTTTTAGTTTAGCGTAGCGAAAATAAGCCTTGTTTGAGCGAGGAACTGGCGAGTTTGGCGGTTTTTCGTGAAGTAAACTTAGAAAATCTTTAAATCCTTATGCGTAGAAACTGGATTTATCATTCAGCTTTTGTTTTTGCAAAAACCTAACCGGACGTTGCTGTAACACACCAACAATTCCATATAACGCCTTTACTTGAAATTTCCATACCACAATCTGGCGCCGGAACGCCTATTTCATAAAACCCAACTTCCACAGCTGAGCCGGACACGCATCATCTTGTTTTTTAAAATCTATCATGGCATAGTTTTTTCAACAGAGGAAACAAAGTGGACAGTGGCAATAATTCCGAAAACCGGCTTTCATGACCATCCGGGTCTGCTGTCTATCCTGCTCCGTAACTGTTTTTATTTACCTTAATAACAGCTTCAACACTTCGGGCAGCGATTAATTCAGCCAGGTTTCTCTGGGTCGAGAAGCACAATAAACAGCAAAACAGTCAGTTCAGGACAAGATAAACTGCAGGGGTAAAATGAAGAAGAAAAAGTTGAAGTTGATGTCATGGAACGTCAATGGATTAAGAGCCGTGATGAAAAAAGATTTTGTCGGGATTTTAAAAGGAATGGATACCGATATTCTGGCGATCCAGGAGACAAAACTACAGGAACATCAGAGAACCGAAGAGATGCTTAATTTGGCGGGATATGAATCTTACTGGTCATATGCCACAGAGAAAAAAGGGTATAGCGGCGTGGCAATTTTTACACGGTTGAAACCAGAAAAGGTCAATACAGAAATGGGAATTCCTGAATTTGACAAAGAAGGGCGCATGGTCGAGTTGACATTCAAAGACTTCATCCTCTTTAACATCTATTTTCCCAACGGACAGAAAGATGAAGAGCGCCTGCAATATAAACAGGATTTTTACAAACACCTGTTTGATTATGCCCGGCAATACATGGAGCAGGACATACCGGTTATTATCACCGGAGATTATAACACCGCCCACAACGAAATTGACCTGAAAAGGCCGAAGGCGAACGAAACGAGATCCGGATTTCTGAGAATCGAAAGAGATTGGATGGACCAGATTGTCAAAGAGGGATATGTCGATACGTTTCGATATGCCTACCCTGAAACCGAGAAATACTCATGGTGGTCCTATCGCTTCAACGCTCGAAAAAACAATACGGGCTGGCGCATCGACTATTTCTTTGTGACACAGAACCTGATCGACAAAGGCTGGCTGACAGATGCCTTTATTGACAATGATATTTTTGGATCCGATCACTGTCCAGTAGGGATAGAATTGAATATTAAATCCTAAATGTAATTATTCACCACATTTCAGGGGCTGAATAGTTACTCCTAAACAATCAAATAACTTTAAGAAAAGAAAACCACATGGACATAAAAAGCAGAAAAGATTTTACCGGTTTGAAAACGGATCTGCTGCTGGTGACAACGTTTGAAAACGCCAGCAAGTTGGAAAAGTCAGAACTATTGGGCAAAACGTTTCAAGACAGGATTAGCAAAGCAGTGGCATCATTTGGGTTTAGTGGAAAGAAAAAAGAGACCCTGGTGATTGAAGGCACCACCCAGATCAAGCGTATTCTGATCACCGGGCTGGGGCCGAAAAAAAAATTCAGCGCCGAAACTGTCCGACTGGCTGTGTTTGACGCCGTCAATCAGGCTGATAAGCTGAAAGTGGCTCACTTGACAATTGTCGTTCCGGGACCAAACCGATATTTGAAAGCAACCATCGAAGGAATCCGACTGGCGGCCTACCGATTTGAGGGACTCCATCAGAAAAAGGACAAGGATCAGGAGCCCTCACTGAAATCAGTCGTCTGCCTGACCAAAGAGCCCAAAGCCAAAATCATACTGGGTGCAACCAATATTGTCTTCGACGGAGTTGACCTGGCCAAGAATCTGGTTAATTTACCACCAAATATCGTTACGCCCGCTTATCTTGCAAATCAGGCCCGCACCATCGCCAAAAACCGCAAAAACGTCACCTTGACAGTACTTTCACTCGCAGAGGCCGAAAAACAAGGTATGGGAGCATTCGCTGGGGTAGCCAAGGGCGCAGCCGAACCGGCTCGAATGATCGCTCTCCACTACAAGGGTAAACCCGGCAGCAAGAAAGCTATTGCCATCGTTGGGAAAGGAATCACATTTGATTCCGGAGGGATCTCCCTCAAACCGGGCAAGGGCATGGGGAAAATGAAAACTGACATGGCAGGCAGTGCCGCTGCCTTAGGAGCGTTCAAAGCAGCCGTTGAACTGGGATTGAAAATCAATCTGATTACGGTGGTCGCTGCGACCGAAAATATGCCGGGAGGCAAAGCGTATCGTCCCGGTGATATCCTGACAGCGTCCAATGGTAAAACCATCGAGATTGTCAATACCGATGCCGAAGGCAGGCTGGTTTTAGCCGACGCATTGGTCCTGGCTCAAAAGATGGGCGCTGACAGAGTTATCGATATCGCTACGCTTACCGGGGCCTGCATTGTCACCTTCGGTAATATTCATACGGGGTTGATGTCAAACAGTGATGAGTGGGTGGGAAAATACATGGCCGCAGCAAAAAACAGTGGTGAAAAAGCGTGGCAACTACCAATGGACAGCGAATACAACGAACTGATAAAAAGTGATGTTTCCGACATGGTCAATGCCGTAGACAATGGCAAGGCAGGGACGATTACAGCCGCCAAACTGCTGGAAAACTTTATTGAGGAAAAGACCCAGTGGATCCACCTGGATATTGCCGGCACCTCATATCTCGACGCGCCCAGAGGCTACTTGAACAAACAAGCGACAGCGGCCCCGATGCGCACCTTGATTGAGCTCCTGACAGCAGAAGCAAAATAGACTGCAAAAGCCGTGGTAGGCCTGGATGGCCTACCATTCTCTCTATACTTCATTCCGGTTTTCCTCCTGTTGTTTCCGTTTGATAATTCCAGCAAGGGATCGTACAAAAATTACTTGGCATAATCTGTCCGCAAAATGTTCAGTCTTTATGGGACTTTTGCGGACAGATTATGCCAAGACAACGTGTTTCCTTTTCCGTTAATGGGGAAAACACTTGAGTAATTTTTGAGCCAACCCTAAGAAGATTCAGCTGCAGGAAACAGAACAGAACTACGGGTGATCGATGTACATTATTCTATAATTTCACCGACATAAGGAAGTTGACGGTATTTCTGGTCAATATCAAGACCATACCCAACCACAAACTGATCCTGCACTTCGAAACCGATATATTGAATATCTACGGGCTGCATCCTCCTGCTGGGTTTATTCAACATGGAGCAGATCGAGATGGATTTAGGGCTCCGACTTCGCAAGAGTTCCAATATCTTATTGAGCGTCAATCCGGTATCGACGATATCCTCAACAATAAGGACTTCGCGTTCATGGATGTTTTCAGCCAGATCTTTCAGGATACGAACTTCTCCAGAGGACTGCTCCCCCTGATAGCTCGAAACCACCATGAAATCAACAATGGTATCCGCTGTCAACTCCCGGATCAGATCGGCTGCAAAAATGAAGGACCCACGCAGCAGTACCACCATCAGAATTTCTTTCCCGGCATAATCAGTTGATATTTCCTGTCCGAGTTCTTTAACTCTTTTTTTAATTTTTTCTTTTGATATCAGTTCTTTAAGCATATTAATTTCTTGAAATATTGAGTTGGAGAGGAACGCCTCATCGAAGGGGGATTTTGTTGTTATTTTTCTGTCTAAAGTCCAAGATCCGTTTTTTTCCAGTGTTGAATCTCGTCTCGAAGTTCTGCCGCTCTCTCAAAATTTAATTCCCTGGCAGCTTTCTTCATCTCTTTTTCCAGTCGTTTGATCAATTTAAGAAGATCCTTGGGCTGTTTCCCATACATCGGAGACCGTTCCGCAACCATTTTTGCTTCTTCTTCAATAAACCGGCCCTGAACTTTTTTGATAATTGTCGTGGGAGTGATACCATGGGCTTCGTTAAACGCTTGCTGAGTTGCACGCCGACGCTGGGTCTCCTTGATCGTGCTATCCATGGATTTGGTGACTTTGTCTGCGAACATGATCACCTTCCCATTCACATTTCTGGAAGCACGACCGCAAGTTTGAAGCAGGGATCGATAAGAACGCAGGAAGCCCTCTTTGTCCGCATCAAAAATTGCCACCAGACTCACTTCCGGAATATCCAGCCCTTCCCTGAGCAGATTGATCCCCACCAATACATCGAATTCACCCAGACGCAGCTCCCTGATGATGTCTGCCCGCTCCAGGGTGTCAATATCCGAGTGCATATACTTCACCCGAACGTCCAGGTCGGCATAATACTCAGTAAGATCTTCCGCCATGCGTTTTGTGAGCGTGGTGATCAGCACCCGTTCGTTTCTGGAAGCGACCCGTTGGATCTCACCATACATCTCATCCACCTGTCCGGCTGTCGGGCGAATCTCAATTTCCGGGTCCAGTAGTCCGGTCGGACGGATAATCTGCTCCACGACATTCCCGCCGGAATTTTTCTGCTCGAGATCTCCAGGTGTCGCGGAAACATAGATAAATTGTTTGATGAGTTTGTCGAACTCCTCATATCTCAAAGGGCGATTATCAATAGCGGAGGGCAGCCTGAAACCGTGTTCCACCAAAGTCGATTTTCTGGAGTAGTCCCCTTTGTACATACCCGATATCTGAGGAATACTGACATGGCTTTCATCGATAAAAAGCAGTGAATCCTTGGGGAAATAATCGATCAGCGTCGGCGGTGGATCCCCGGATTGACGACGATTGAAAATACGGGAATAATTTTCAATGCCGGCACACCGTCCGGTCTCTTCCAGCATTTCCAGATCGTAAAGTGTGCGGCTTTCCAGCCGTTGATATTCCACGAGTTTGTTCTGGTTCTTCAACTCTTCCAGACGCCCCACCAGTTCAGCCCGAATCATCTCCAGACTGCGTGGCATCTGATCTTCCGGAGTGACGTAGTGGCTGCCGGGATAGATGGCCACCTTGCTGAGAGACTCAAAAATGTTGCCGGTCAGGGGGTCGATTTTTTGAATGGATTCAATTTCGTCACCAAACATCTCCACACGAATGGCAAAATCGTCGTAGGCAGGGTAGATCTCCACCGTATCCCCCCTGACTCTGAACGTTCCCCGATGAAAATCGAGATCGTTCCTCTGATATTGAATATCTACCAGGCTGCTGAGCACCTGCCCGCGGTCCTTTTCGTCGCCTACCATCAGGTAGACCAGCATGTCCGAATAGGCTTCCGGCGAACCCAGACCATAGATACAAGAAACACTGGAGACAATAATCACATCTTCCCGCTCAAACAGTGATCGCGTTGCCGAGAGTCGCATTTTATCCAGATCGTCGTTGATGGATGTGTCTTTTTCTATGAATAGATCTGTCCGCGGGATGTAGGCTTCCGGCTGATAATAATCGTAGTAGCTGACAAAATATTCGACAGCGTTGTCGGGGAAAAAATCTTTGAATTCATGGTACAGTTGCGCTGCCAACGTTTTATTATGGGTCATCACCAGGGTCGGTCGTTGAATCTGGTTGATCACGTTTGCCATGGTATAGGTTTTCCCTGACCCGGTCACACCCAGTAGTACCTGATACTTTTCCTTTTTCCGTAATCCCTGCACCAGACCTGTAATTGCCTGGGACTGGTCGCCAGACGGGCTGAAAGAAGAGTGGAGATTGAACTTCTGTCCCATGATGTGCCGTCAGGTTGAACAGTTGCGACAGGATGGTGCCGAAGATAACGAGTGAAGGTTTTTATACTATTGGAAATGACCGATAAATTCAAGTCATATTCAATTATTCAATTGCCGATAACCGTCGTTCCCTGCTGCATCTGACCCCGTGCCGCCTATGCCTGTTGCACAAATAACACTTGAATGAAAACCACAGATTGTTTTAGCTTTAGGAGAGTATATGACATTAATTTCAAGCGAACGCTTCACATCCTCTAAACAGTAAAACTATCATGAAAATAAAACGGGCGCTCCTCAGTGTTTCCGATAAAACCGGCATCGTTGAGCTTGCAAGGGAACTCGACCGGGCTGGGGTCGAACTTATCAGTACCGGCGGTACTGCAAAAAGCATCAGAGATGCTGGTATTTCCGTTCGGGACGTCTCAGACATCACCGGGTTCCCGGAAATAATGGATGGACGTGTGAAGACGCTGCACCCGCTAGTACATGGCGGTATTCTGGCACGAAGGGATCACGATGGTGATCAAAAATCGCTGACCGATCTGAACATTCCATTGATCGACCTGATTGTTGTCAATCTTTATCCTTTTCTGGAAGTGACCAAAGATCCATCCGTATCACTTGAGGTTGCCGTTGAAAACATCGATATTGGCGGACCGACTATGATTCGGGCGGCAGCCAAAAACTTTGCCTATGTCGCCGTTGTCACCGACCCCGCTGATTATGACACAGTGCTGGAACAGATCAAGGCGGATGGGGGTGTGAACAAAGAGTTGAGGGGACAGTTGGCAGTCAAAGTCTTTCAACATACAGCCCGCTACGACGCCGCAGTCGACACTTTTCTGTCCGCACGTATTCTTGCGGAAAAACGACTGCATCTGGATTATGTAGAGGGGACAGAATTGCGATATGGTGAAAATGCCCATCAATCCGCCGATTTTTACAGGGACCCCAAGTCACAGGAGTCTTCGGCAGCCAACGCTGAAGTCCTGCACGGCAAGGCCATGTCCTACAACAACTACGTCGACGCCACGGCCGCCCTTGAAGCAGTCAAAGACCTGCCGGCGGACCGCCCGGCGGTATCGGTGATCAAACACACCAATCCCTGCGGACTGGCCACAGGCAACAACATCGCTGATGCTTTGGAAAGAGCCTGGCAAGGTGATCCGATGTCTGCATTTGGAGGCGTCATCGCCACCAATTGGAAAGTGGATATGGGTTTTGCCAATTTCCTCAAAGGAGATACGGTCAAACATATCTCCTACAGCATTGTCGATGGAGAACCGGTCGCCCAGGAGGTCCCCGGCGGTAAATTCGTCGAGGTGATCATTGCACCTGATTATAGTGACGAGGCGGTCGAATTTCTGAAAAGCAAGAGCAAGATGATCCGGCTGCTGAAAACCAAGAAAACCGTCCAACAGGATACAAAAACGTTTCGGGCGATTACCGGTGGATTGCTGGTGCAAGACCGCGACCTGCGTCTCACAGAAAAATTTGAAGTGGTGACTGAGAAACAGTTTCCGGGAACCTATCAGGCTCTGGCCGAGTTCACGACTGTCGCCTGCAAACACACCAAGTCCAACGGGATCGTGCTGGGCAGGGAATATGCCCCCGGTTGCTTCCAGGTGCTGGGCATGGGGGCCGGACAACCCAATCGGGTCGATTCCATGAGAAAGCTCTCGATTCCGCGGACTAAAGAGAATCTCTTGCGAGAGTTTGAGGATATGAACATCGGAGGAGACTTCGAAACCTGGTACCAGCAGGAGATCGAGAAAATGGTGTTGGTTTCAGATGGTTTTTTCCCTTTTGATGATACAGTTCGGGAAGCCGCCAGTTTTGGGATTAAATACATTGTTCAACCTGGCGGATCCATGAGAGACAAGGACTCTGTCCAAGCCTGCAACGAATTTGGAATGGCCATGGCCATGATCGGTTGCCGTCATTTCAACCATTAACCGTCTCATCATCAGAGTAGGAGATCATGCTACGAACACCCTCCCTTCCCAGTCGATTTTTTACTGAAAACCGCCAGGAGTTGATCAGCTCTTTCGATTCAGAGACCGTGATTCTTCTCCAGAGCGCAGACTCGATGGTACGAAACGCTGATATTGAGCACCCCTGGCGACAGGATTCCAGCTTCTTCTATTTCACCGGCATTGATGAACCCGGGTGCAGCCTGCTGATCCTGCCCAATAAAAATGGACCGACTGAGGAAATTCTGTTTATTCCGCCGGTGGATGCCGAAAAGGAGAAGTGGAACGGGAAAATGCTGACCAGGGAAACTGCCAGGGAAACCAGTGGGATCAAGAACATCCAGGATGCAGGCGCTTTAATGATGACCCTTTTTCGCTCTCAGAAGTGGCGTGAGTATCTCCATACAGAACTAAATGATCTTTTCCCTGACCAACCCCTGACGCGCCAACACCTTTTCCTGGAAGATATTTCACGTAGAATCCCAGGTCTGCAGATTAAAAAACTCGACCCTGTCATAGCCAGGCTCCGGCACCGAAAAAAGCCGGAAGAGGTCGCTTACATCAGGGAATCGCTTGGCATCATCGACGATGCGCTGCACAGTGTGATGAAAAAGCTGAAACCCGGGCTGATGGAGTATCAGATAGAAGCGGAAATCGTTTATCACTACCTCAATAACGGCTGCAACCGACTGGGTTACGAAGCCATTGTCGCCGGTGGGGAAAACGCCGCCATCCTGCACTACGTGACCAACCATGCCCAACTAAATGACGGCGACCTGCTCCTGATTGATACAGGAGGTGAGTATGGGATGTACAGTGGCGACATCACCCGGACCTACCCGGTCAACGGCAAATTCAGCCCACGGCAACGACAGTGTTACCAGGCGGTACTCGATGTCAACCAGGCATTCATCAAGGCACTCAAACCAGGAGACAGCTGGAAACAGCTATATGAAAAAGCCGGTGAAATCATTGGTGAAATCTTTCACCGTCAGGGATTTATCGATGATCCCAAAAAACATCTCTCCGTCAGCTATCATCGCATCGGACACTATCTGGGACTGGACATTCATGATGTGGGACATCTGGATTGGCCAATGGCAGCAGGAACCATCATCACAGTAGAACCGGGGCTTTATCTTCCCGATGAGAAAATCGGGATCCGCATTGAAGATAATATTCTGTTTACTGAAGACGGGATCGAGATCCTTTCAAGTGATATCCCAAAGGAAATCGAGGACATTGAAGCGCTGATGGCCTCATCTCTCTAAACGGCAAATTTGGAGATGAGATTTTCGACAATCGAATGGTTGTTTTGATCCAGCTTTGTGATCCTGAAGCCTGTTGTATATATATTGTCATGAATGGTCTTGTTGCAGCGGATACTTTCAGCCTCAAAATCGATCTCTTTTACCCCCTCGATCTCTTCAGGTAGAATAATTCTCATCTGAAAAATCGTTTTTTCCGAAACAGGCTCGTCGCTGACCAGCATGACACCTTCCACAGTTATATCCGCCAGATCTCCCAGCACGGAAAGCCCCCCTTCTTCAGCGACGGGCCCGTTCCGATCAAGGATCTCAATATCCCGAATAAAGTTTTTTCTCTCAAGTTTTCGTTTTTCCGTCATGATCAGATCTTCTTTTCATATTTTTGGAAATTGGACACTGACACCCGGGCGTTTTCACGCCAATAGTTCATCTTTCAGCGTGGTATTTATTATCTATTTGCCTGAGCTAATAAGTCAAGTGCCTCATTTAAGATACATTCCGTCACAGAAAAAACGTAACTATTCACATAAGCCCAGCAGAGGGGATCAAGCAATGTGATAAATAGTTACAAAAAAACCAGGTTTCGGCATTACGGAATAAATCCTTGTAATTTTCATTTGATTTCATTAAAATCCGAATATCAACAGGATAAGGCTGGTTAAGATCTCTGTGAAGAAAAAACGTTCACCTGACAACTCACATCTCAATCCAATCTATTAGTTTAAATAAGGGGTTTTATGTTTTCAATCAAAGGCACTTATGAAAACGGTAAGATCAAATTACTGGAACCACTCAGTCTCACAGAAGATTCTAATATAATCGTTACCTTTCTTGATCACGACATCCCTTTTTCAACTGAAGCGGCAAACGCTGCAGATACAAGAAACGCCCCAGCGGTCTTCCCTGATGATACTGAGCAGGAAGCGCATCCGGAAGAGTATTATGAGCAACTGAGGGAACACAAACGATATCAAGCCACAGGTGATATCACCGTCGTCTCAGGCAGCGAAGATGAAACCTTCCCTTTAAACGATTACTCTTCAGGAGGCCTGAGCTTTATCAGCGATCGTATTTTCGATGTAACCACAGAGATCACAGCGGCCTTGCGTTACTCAGCAGGAGAAGAGGAGCTCCTGATGGACTTTAATATGGAAGTCAGAGGTGTCTTCGAACAGGATGACGGCAGTTACAAAATTGGATGCCAGTTTGACGATCAAGTAGATGAACAGCTTTGGCATACAGTTATGAGTTGACCATTCTCCAAGCCAATAAAAAAGGGGACCCTGAGCTGTTTACCAGACCCCTTTGAAGCTCCTTTCAGAATTGCGAACAAATCATCTCTCCTGTCATCACGACCTCAACCTGTCTTCCGATCATCAGCAAGTCGACCTATTCAGTTTCAGCTCTCGATGCCTCATGAGACATTGGGAGTAATTTCTGAAAACTGCCATAAAGTACTTGCATTTTTTACTAAACCTGTTAACGAAAACACTTAGTTAACAGATTACAAGGGATGACACCCTACTGATCAATTTCTCAGAAATCAATTTTCAGTTTACCCAACCTTTTTTTCTCGAAGGGGGCAAAGAGCAAAGTTGATACAGAGAAAGGGCTTCTGGGCAGCTGTTGTGTTTCAGAGTGATTTTTTTCTGGACAAAACAAAGCTGCTTCCCGGATGCAGGTCGCCAGGGATTCAAATAACGGGGGAATTTGTCTGAAACGAGGGTATCGAGCGGCATGGCTCCCCGAGCAAGACTCGAACTTGCGACAAGACGGTTAACAGCCGTCTGCTCTACCAACTGAGCTATCGGGGAACTTGCTGATAATTAATTAATCTATCCTGCAGGAAGAATCTTGTCAAATGAATTTAGTATAAAATCACTATTTTTTTGAAACCATTAGTAAACTGTTTAAATTTCAGGTGATTATCCCTTCTGCAAATATTATCGTGGATGACAATCTGATCATCTCAGGACCATTTAACTTTAATTAAGTCTAAATATTAGATAGATACAGAAATAAATGAGTTTCTAATATTTTTACTTAAATAAATCAATATATTGTAATTACTCTTTTGATTTATTTAAGTATATAAACATAATCACAATGATTGCTGATACACAATATTTGCTGTAAACTATGGGGATAACTGTTAATCACAATCAGCAGGACCAGAGCAAAAAACGGAGATTAGCCGATCATCTGACCATCAGGTTTCGAAGGCATACCGTTCAATTGAAAAGGGTACAGCAGCAGAGAACCGTATCTTAATCGTTGCCCGGAAAACTTAATTCCGCATCAATATCCGCCACTATCCTCTTTTTTTGAGGGAAGCAAGCTGGAAGATAATTCCCGGGCAATTAACATTAAAACTGTTTTTGAACTAATGAGTAATAAAAAAGACCGAGACGACGAACTTCAGGAAGAGCTTGAGGAAAAGATTCAGAAAAGCAAAAAGAAAAAGCCTGCGAAAAAAAAGAGCAAGTCCACAACAGCAGAGATCGAAATCGAAATTCTTGACGACAACCTCACGTTGGAAGATATTGCATCTGAGGTCATGGATATCGACAAGTCATCTTTTAACCAGATTATGCCCAAGATCGAATCTCTACCAGCTCAGCTGGGGATTATCGCGGTTCAGCATCGACCGCTGTTTCCCCACATGGTCATTCCACTGGTCGTCGAGGGGGATCTGTACCAGAAAACCATCAAGCATGCACAAAAAAACGAACCCAGTTATGTCGGCATCGTACTGGGCGGCCCCAAATTTGATCCGGATGATCCCAAGGTGGAGCATCTGTGCAAAGTCGGCGTCGTTGCGAGAATTGCCAAGGTATTCTCCCAGAACGACGACAGTAGTCAGTTGCTGCTGGATGTATTGGAGCGAATCCAAATCGTGAAGCCTGTCAAATCGAAGTCTGCCTTGATGATTGCAAAGGTTAAGTATATCAAACAGGAGAAGGTAAAAATTAACGATGAGACCAGGGCTTTTTGTCGCGAGATACTTTCCAACATGAAAGAGCTGATCAACCTCAATCCGCTGATCAAAGAGGAGTTGAACCAGTTTATCAGCCAGATCAGCCTTGACGATCCCAGCCGTTTGGCGGATTTTGCGGCCACATTGACGTCGGCTAATAAGGATGAACTACAGACGATCCTGGAGACAGTCCCGATCATTAACCGTCTGGGGAAAACTCTGCTGCTGATTAAAAAAGAACTGGATCTCAGTCGCCTGCAGGCGGATATCTCGAAACGAATCGAGGATCGTATCTCCGAGAATCAGCGGGAGTTTTTTCTAAAAGAGCAGTTGAAGGAGATCCGTAAAGAGCTTGGACTGAGCAAGGATGAGAAAACCCAGGAACTGGAAAAACTGAAAAAGAGGGCTGCCCGGCTTAAATTCACGGACGAAGCCAAAGAACGATTTCTAGAAGAGATGGACAAGGTGGCATTGCTTGATATTCAATCACCTGAATTCAATGTATCGCGGAACTACCTGGACTGGATTACAGCCCTGCCGTGGGGTATTGTTTCCCGTGACAACCTGGATATCGACAAGGCGCAAAGAATTCTAAACATCGACCATTATGGCCTGGAGGATGTTAAAGAGCGCATCCTTGAGTTTATCGCCACGCTAAAGCTTAAGAAAGATACAACTGGAACAATCCTCTGCTTTCTGGGACCTCCCGGGGTGGGGAAAACCTCATTGGGAAAATCCATAGCCCGGGCACTGAACCGAAAATTCTTCCGCTTTTCCGTGGGCGGCATGCGGGATGAAGCTGAGATCAAGGGGCATCGCCGGACTTATATCGGTGCCATGCCGGGGAAATTTATCCAGGCTTTGAAATCGACCCGTTACAGCAATCCGGTGATCATGCTGGATGAGATCGATAAAATTGGCAACAGTTTTCAAGGCGATCCGGCGAGTGCTTTACTGGAAGTTCTCGATCCCGAACAGAACATGGCCTTTGTGGATCACTATCTGGATGTTCCCTTTGATCTCTCCAAGGTGGTTTTTATCACCACTGCCAACCAGCTCGACACCATACCGGACGCACTGTTGGATCGCATGGAGGTGCTGCGGCTCTCGGGCTATATCACCCGGGAAAAGCTCAAGATAGCCACGAAATATCTGGTTCCCAAACAGCGGAAAGCCCATGGCTTGGCTGCCAAGGATTTCAATATCTCAGTGGCCGCCATCCGTACCATTATTGATGGATATGCACGGGAAGCAGGTGTCAGAAAGCTTGAAAACCAGATTGAGAAAATTTGTCGCAAGGTGACCAAGAAGATCGTCATGGGCAATGATAAGAAAAACTATAATATTGGCGTTCCCCAGATCAAGGAGTATCTGAAAAATCCGATCTTTGAAGATGATGAAATTCTGGGCGAGGGCAGAGTCGGTGTGATTACAGGGTTGGCCTGGACAAGTATGGGAGGAACGATTCTCTCTATTGAAGCCACCAAAATGGAATCCGAACGCAAAGGGTTCAAGCAGACGGGACAACTGGGTGACGTGATGATTGAATCTTCTGAAATCGCTTACAGCTATGTCACTTCAGTTGCGAAAACATTTTGTGGAGATCCCGGCTTTTTCAAAGAATTCTTCATTCATCTCCACGTACCCGCGGGCGCCACACCAAAAGACGGCCCTTCCGCAGGTGTAACAATGGCAACAGCACTGTTCTCCCTGATGTTGGACAAACCAGTTGTTCCCAGACTGGGAATGACAGGAGAGCTGACGTTGACAGGAGAAGTTCTGCCTATTGGTGGTTTAAAGGAGAAAATCATCGCTGCCCGGCGAGCCGGACTGACGAAGATTGTGATCCCTGCCCAAAATAAGAAGGACTACCTTGAGCTGCCAGATCATTTGAAGGAAAAAATCCAGGTATTTTACGCCAAAAAGTATCAGGATGTATTTAAAATAGCCTTCGACAACCCGCGCCTGAAATGCTGAGACAGGGGTTTGGGATCCCCCAGCTACTCTTCGTTCTCAAGGTGGATTTGGGCGGCCGTCAGTAAGGCACCGGGGATACTGCGGGCAGCACAGGAGACATAATCCAGTCCCAGACCAATGGCATAGCGGATCACATCAGGACTGGCACTGTGTTCACCACAGATCCCGGTTACCAGATCGGGGCGAACCTCCCGCCCCGAATGAACTGCTCGATTAATCAGCTGCTTCACCGGTTCGGCCAGATTTCGAAACGGGTCCCCCTCCCAGATATTTAACTCCTCATACAATTGCAACAACGCGTCGGTGTCGTCTCTGGATATGCCGAGGGTGGTCTGGGTCAGATCATTGGTCCCAAAACTAATGATTTCTGCTTGACGAACCATGTTCGCGGCGGAGAGCGCAGCCGACGGAACCTCTATCACCGCTCCGATTTTAAATTTAAATGGCAGTTTTTCCAGCCCCAGCCCTTGCACCATTTCACTGATAACTGCGTTAATACCCTTAAAGGCATGACCTGCCACAGCGCTTCCCTTTCTGAGAATCGCCATCTCTCGATGGGACATGACAAAGGGAATCAATACTTCCGGGTGGACCTCAATTTGTTCTTCAGTATGAGCCCGGAGAGCAGCTGTCAATATCGCACGAACCTGCATCTCGTATAGTTCAGGCATCGAAATTCCCAGGCGACAACCCCGATATCCCAACATCGGATTGGTCTGTTTCAAGAGGTTTTTTAAACGCCCGGAGTCCGTATTGTCGGGGAAAAATTCATGCAGTGGTGCATCCAGCAGCCGTATAGTCAACGGCAAGCCATCCATTATTCGAAAAAGCTCCAGAAAATCACCTGACAGATATGTGCCGATCTCTGCCTGCAGGCTCGCTATTTCCTCCGCGTCTTCGCTGAGAAAGAGGGTGCGCAGCATCTCTAAACGCTTTGCCTCCAATAACATATGCTCTGTGCGACATAGTCCGATACCTGCTGCGCCGTACTCTTTTGCCAGCCGCACCTCTAACTCGGACTCGGCATTGGCCCGCACTTCCGTAATGAGACACTGTTTCCGAGCTTGTGTAAGCAATGTCTTCAGATCATCACTGTCTGGGAGTGCCGCCTGGATCTCTGCTTTCCCGAAATAGATAAGGGGTTCCTCCCCATTGTCCTGGACATCGATTGTCAACGTTTGCCCTTCAATGACTGTTTGCCCACCAAGGGTCACGTGATCCTCAAAATACCCGATCTCAGGATAAATAAGGGATGATTTCCCAAGATGTCGTGCCACAATGGGTGCATGAGAAGCGTACCCCCCTTTACTGGTGATAACACCTCTGCATAATTGAATCGCGTCAAAATCCTCCGCACGGGTGCTGTCTTTCAGCAGGATAAGGTCTCGGTTCCTATTCTCTGCTTTCGCCCGCCAGTATTCGGCCTGCAGGTTCCGGGCAGAAAAATAGACACGCCCACAGCATGCTCCCGGGGAACCGGCTACGCCTCCTTTGATACATATTAAATCAACCGTTGAGGTCGGATCGGTTTTGGGGTGAAAAACAGAGTTCAGCTCTGCTGGCGAGAGAGTATTAATATACTCCTGGTCGGCTATTTGTCCGCTACGGAAGAGATCGGAGAGCAACCTCAGACGCGCATGAACCGATATTTTCACTTCAGATTGCTCCGTTATCCACATCTTCCCCTCAAAAGCAAGAAAATGAATCTGCCGGAGATCGAGATACCAGGTCTCAAGAATTAACGCCGACTTTTCCAGTACAGACATTTGGTCAGGATTCAGATGGCCATATTGCTCTTTTTTTTGGTTTGCCCCCAGGTACTGACCCGTATTCCGATCGCGGTTTTCAAACCAACCGCTCGAGTGGGTGTCTTTTTGATCAACAACCGGCAAGTACTGGATCATTACCGCAGCTGGCAAGGATCTGTTTAGTGGATCCGAATCGTAATTCGAGACAAGAATTTCGATCGCCTGCCTCAGTTGGGCGAATGATTCTCTGGGTATATTCTCTTTCAGATGTGAACGGGTCTCCTCTGTATTCAAATCATCGATAGCAGGCCTCTCATTTTCTCCAGGCAGTTGCGTTAAAGCCACTGAACGCGCCAACAATTGCTCGGAAATAGATTCAAGCCATACCCTGAAGGCTGCCAGGCTGACTGTTTCGCCCACCTCTTCAATCAGGCTTCCCAGATTCTGATCACCAATACCCACCCAGGAAATGGACGGATTGGACTCAATCAGGATATCCGGCAGAAGAGTGATTTTGAGAGTCAGCAGTTTTTCATCCCCACCCAGCAGACGTTCTGTTGTTTTTTCAATTTCCGGAATCACTTGCTGCTGAATGACAGAGAAAAGCCCTTCGAAATCCTTTCGCAATTCGGCCACTCCCGCAATAATACCTGGCAAAAAAGCGACACCACGCGCGGCAAGCTGCAGAATTGTCGCACCCTGCTTACCCAGACGTTGTTCCACGACATCTTTCTGCCCGGAAATCGGCTGGGCAATATAATAAATAGTGCTCATCACCTTCTCAAAAAAGTTCCAGGGAGCTGTTCACATTTTTTTTAATAAAAGGCAAAAACCGGGCGCTCGCTCCAACTGTCAGATATTTTTTCAGCTTTGCCATATCCCTGAATTCAGACCCCCTGACCGAAAAATGGATCACGTCCCCCACACTCACTTTCCCCCATTTAAAAAGTGAGCTGATCCGATAGACCGGTTTATCCCGATGAAAGATTTGTATCTTCAAATCAGTATATTTTTTTTGATAGCTTTCGATGATATTCTGCCAGGCTTCTACATTCCCGTAATGAAAAAGCTCGTTGGTTACAGGCACCGCGTATCTGGGAGTTGTCCGCAGTTGCTGCTGTTCCAGCTGCAGCGGCTTACGGAGAGTTGCTGATGTCGTTTCTGAACTTCTGCGATTGTCACAAATTGACCTGATTTTCTCAAGAAAGCCCGTTTCCCGATTTGGATTCCTGCTCGGTACTGAGCGCGTGTAAACCACCATCAGGCTGTCGGGAACGAGCAGTCCCAACCCTTCCCAGTGATGCCATTCCTGCGGATTAATCAGGAAAATATCCTGTTCAGATTGATGGTAGGCCATGACCGTGTCAAAACCAGAGATCGATTTAATATCGTCATACAGGTCCTGCCAGTGGGGAACTGATTCTGAAAGATTGAAGGAGAGACAGGCGTATGCCCGGTTCTGGATAAGTAATGAATATATGATTGAAGGCAGGGTGTTGCATTGGATCCTGGCGAACAGATTCAATTCATGAAAAATGTTCGCCAGGTTCCGTGTGGGTCCCAGGTGCCGCTCAATTTCGCTGACGATATCGTTAAGCGTTTTTTGCATTTTGAGCCGCCCCCAGCCCTGAAGGCATCTCTCTTTTTATGTGGCTGTACCGAATACTTGCGTATCCGTTTCCTGTTCGAGACGTTTGCGCTGATGGAACTCTTCATATGACGAATCAACAAATCCAGTTGAAATTCTGGAGATGAACTGCGCAACCACATTGCTCATCGAATTAATTGTTGTTTCCCGTCGTTTGACAGTGGAAGCTGAGATATCAAGAATAAGACCTGGATGGGCATGAAACGGATTGTATTTACGGCCAAACCTTTCATACTCTTCCTCCAGGAAATTCAAGCGCTGCTCCAGAATGATTCTATCCGGGGGGAAATCATGGAGATACCGATCAGAAACTTGTTGGCGCAGTCTCTTAAGCCGATTTTTCACGATTTCCTTTCGTTCCCTGAATGTCTCATTCAATTTTTCCAGATCGTTTTTCTCGGGCAGGATGAATGAAAACGATTCCCAGGCTTCTTCCCCCCGTCGATATGTTTCGAACTCCTCATCTTCCTGTTTTTTTGCTTTCTGAGACTTTTTATCTTTGAGAATCTGATCAGAGACCATATCGAAATCCAGGGCTCCTTCTTCATTTTTCAGTTTTTCGAACACTTTGATCATTCTGAGTATCTGATCATCGAATTCGTCCATCTGCTGGCAGTAGGTTAACCGTTCTTCCCTCAGCTGGAGATCATCCTGATAGGTCAGATTGATCACATAGTGTTCGTCCGGAAGTTCCGCCGGATTCATATCGGCGTATTCTCGAATGATAATTTTACGACAATTTTTAAAGTTCTCGATATGTTGATAACCCAGCTGTGAGTCATCCAGAACTCCAATCAACGAGCTGACGGCAACATTGTAGCCACGGTTTCGGATATTTTCTTCATCGACAATCCGCTGGACATTTTCCCGGATATTAAGCGGATCGTAATCAACGAAATCGATTTCAGCATCGACCCCTCTGATAGCGTCCAGAAATTTACTTGCCATATAAGCAAACTGAGGGGAATCTGCATTCTGCTCACCGAACCCGATATGAGATTCCAATTGGTTGATTTTCTCAAACACCTTCACATTTTTATTCAATGTATCCTTCTTTTGCCCGACCAATTCTTCATTAATGGTTTGAATTTTCTTCTCAATGATTTGCAGAATATGGTCCGAGAGTACATTGCGGATTATGACTTCAGAGGCAACCTGGTAGTGATAAATGGGTTCAACCAGCTCCGACTCCGACATATTGAGTACCAGATTAACGTCATTGACGGTTTCTGGTTTGAGAGGGTTGTCGCGAAAATTACTTTTTAAAACCAGATTTGTGAAATTCCCGTTCAGCAGGGCCCCAATATCCAGTTTTCCATTCAATATTTTCTGAGTTTTAGTTTCCAGCGAAGAAACCCCGTTCCCCAAATGCTCCTGAAGATTTTCATACACATTGACGACGGATCGTTCGATACCTTCATTGTTAAACGTCTCGCTACCACCAACATTATTGAGCAGTGAGCTGACATCCCGGGAAGCATACTGGTTCAGACTCTGGGACTCCTCCTGATCAACCAAATGGCTGAATTTCTTGCCCATTTCATCTTCAACAGAGACCAGGTACCGATTGTACATGTTCTGGAGCCCCTGGTTGAAATAGCTATGCAATATATCCTTGACCGTTCCACCTACATGCAGTTTTTCGAGTACTTCCGGCGGGAGCTTTGTCGTGACATGATTAAGAATCTTGTCGACCTCTTCATCAATGAGCAGCTTAGATTCTGCGTACTCATTCCGGCCTTCACGGTAGATGCTGTTTCTGGATCCCACGGCACTTGCCTTTTCCGGATGAATGATATCAGGACCTTTTTGAAAGGGACCTTTTGCCATATTTACCTCTCTGGTGAATTATCGGTGGTAAGGCATAAATTACCTTTATTAACCAACAGCCTTCAATCCGGCGTTCGATTAACTACCGTTTCTTCGTCGCCCGGAAAAATCCATCTTCACAAATGCCTCGCTTGAGAGGAGTTGCGGAAGATATTGAAATTTGAAAGATTTTTCTAGTCAACTATAAGCTTTTTGTCACTATATTTCTTGACTTTCGGCCTGTCAACCCTAAATGCGTAAACCCGGACAATCCTCTGAAGCGATCTGTCAATGTCAAGCGAGCCCATTTCAACAACAGTCAACGAGCTATTGTCCATCAAGATCAGAATCTACATAATTTTAGCCAGTTAATAGATTAATCCATCCAGGCAGATGATGATTGGAATTTCAAAATATGACATTCCAATCTGATTTTGCAGGAATGAAAAAAATTGTGTAAAGTGGTGAACGAATCGCAAGCCAGCTCTGATTCCGAAACAATTCAACCATCAGCCAGCACTTCAATATGTCCTTGATTAGCAAAATTGATGCTTACGTCGATCAAACTGATGAGGCTATCGAAAATTTAATTGATTCGTATGTCAACAAGTTTTTCGGTGATCGTAGCGAGGATGTTGTACGAATCCGCCGAAATATCTGGACCGTTCGAGAAGATCTCTATGCATTTAACATTATAATCACTTCTCTGCTGGTTATTTTCGACGCAATTTTGTTTGACGAACTACCTGAAAACAGGCAGCAATTTTTCGAAGAGTTGCTTTCGCTGAATGCCCACCAGGCGAAAAGCTCTAAACTCTGTCTCTTGAAGGGCACAATTCATTTGCGCATTATCCGCGGACTTGAAGATTTCGATTACTCGGAATTTGCAGCCCATGTTGAAGAGTTCCGAGATATTTTCCCCCTGATGCAAGAAAATCTGATCGATACGTTTTATCCTGATGCATAACATCCAACTAATTAATAATGATCGTGAATAAAGATCTCCCGTCTGCTACACTACCCGAAATTTTAAAGATAGATGCCGTCTCCAAAGCGTTTGGTTATCACAATATTCTGCAGACCATTCATCTGAGCTTGCAGACAAACGAAATGACTTTGTTGCTCGGCAAAAACGGATCCGGAAAGACAACGCTGATGAAAATTGTCGCCGGGCTGATCCGTCCCTCTGCCGGGAGAATTATTTTCAGAGGAAATGACATCACTCAAGATCCCGAATTTCTTCGTAGCGCCATTGGCGTAGTTTCGCATCAAACCGGATTTTATGGTGAGCTGACAGCCAGTGAAAATCTTGTCTTTTTTGGAAGAATGGGTAAAACACCCTCTTTGAAAGAAAAAATAGATCGATCCCTGGAAAGAACCGGTCTATCTGAATTTGCGAATCTACCGGTCAAAACGTTTAGCAGTGGCATGGGAAAAAGACTGAATATAGCTCGGTTGATGGTTCTGAAACCAGAAATTTTATTACTGGACGAACCTTACACCGGTCTTGATTACGATTCGACCCGTTTTTTTAACGAATATCTCGACACCTTCAAGGAATCCGGCGGCGCCATTTTGATGATCACACATCAAATCGAAACCTGTTTCGATCTTTGTGACAAAATCGCCATCCTGGAGCGACAGGAGCTGAAACGCTGTTTTTCATCAACAGAATACAGCAGAGACGAGCTTATCAGGGAGTATCACAGTCTGACCCGCTAAAGGGATCGTACAAAAATAACTTGGCATAAGCTGCCCGCAAAAGTCCCTAAAAGACCGGACCTTTTGCTGACAGAATGCCATGACAACGTGTTTCCTTTTCCGTTAATGGGGAAAACACTTGAGTAATTTTTGAGCCGACCCTGAGTCGTAGCAGCCACAATCGAGAGGACGCCAAAACGGAAAGACAAGCACGAATTTTATCAACCTTATTACTCAAACATTATGTTTTCCGATATCTGGACCATCCTGGCTAAAGACATCAAATTGGACCTGAGGAGCATGGAAAATTTTTTCTCCATGCTTTTCTTTTCCATCATTATTCTGCTCGTTTTTGCCTTTGCGTTACCGTCGGACAGCGCCGACCAAAAAATACTGGCGCCGGGCATATTCTGGGTGACCTTTCTGCTATCAGGGATGTTAAGCCTGAATAAATCGTTCCAGATGGAGAAGGAAAATGGATGCATGGAAGCTCTGCTGGTTTCTCCTACCAGCCGGGGTGCGATATTTTTTGGAAAAATGGCGGGAAATACTGTCTTCATCATGATCATCCAGGCGATGCTCATCCCGCTTTTCAGTCTGCTGTTTGTCAACTCGGCCATTTACCAATTTGGAGAGCTGCTGCTGCTGAGCTTTGTCAGCACAATCGGATTTTGTGCGCTGGGAACACTTCTCAGTGGAATAACCACGGATCTGCGGTTTAAAGATATCCTACTCCCGATTCTCCTCTTCCCCTTGCTGGTGCCACTGCTTTTGGCCTCTGTCAAAATCACCCAGAGCATCCTTGGCGCCGAGGGGATCCAGGGAGAATTGGATTGGCTGAAACTCCTGATCGGCTTCGACCTGATCTTTTTGATTATTGCATATTTGACTTTTGACTATGTCATGGAGATCTGATTAGATCAGATCAGAAACAGCGGGGGATCTCCATTTTATGCCACCATCAACTCAATTGCAGGGTTGGACCCAGTTCGCCGGAAAAAGGCGACATTTTATGACCAACATTCAAAAGAGAAACGGGACATGAGAAAGGTATTCGGAATAATACTGGTACTGGCAATTGGCGTATGCGGATGGTTGATTTTTTATCGAACACCCATAGATACATCGATGGGAATCGTTCAAAAAATCATGTACATCCATCTGCCTTTTGTGTGGACCTCTTTCCTCTCTTTTTTAATCGCATTTATCGCATCAATAGGATACTTGTGGAAACGCAAAGAGGGTTTTGATATTATAGCCAGCTGCACGGTAGAAATCGGGGTTGTCTTCTGCGGGATTGCCCTGGCTACCGGTTCCATCTGGGGAAAGCCTACCTGGAACACTTACTGGTCGTGGGACGCGCGCGTCACAACAACTTTGATCCTGTTCTTGATTTTTGTGGGTTACATTCTACTGAGGCGTTTTACAACCTACGGCGAGCAACAGGCACGACTTTCCGCCGTCATTGCGATAGTGGGTTTTCTGGACATTCCGCTGATTTACATGTCGGTTGTCTGGTGGCGAACCCTGCATCAGCCAGCTACATTTTTCACAAACAAGAAGGATGTCATCGACAAACCCCTGGCTACGATGCTTTGGATTAGCCTCGCAGCCATCCTTTTTTTATTTGCCTATTTACTCTCTATGCGGGTTGAAATCGAGAAAAAAACACGTGCCTATCTCAAAAAGATTGCCAATATTTATTGAGGCATTTTGAATCTCAGGACAAAAAAGTCCTGGCGATCATGGGGGTGTGTCTTCAGGGCAAACGATCCCTAAGTCAATTTTGACTTGATCAAAGTTTCGTAACTTCCGGGTAGCAGAGCCTGTTTGATGATTTCAGCCCCTTCAATGAGAATGGAGTCATCCTCGACCCCGTGAATGGTTCGTACGCCTTTGTGAACTCCGAGCTTTGTTGATGTCGACGGAAAACGCCGGTTTGTCTGGCTGGTACGGATCTGTTCTTTATCCACAAACCACTCAATTATTTTTTCGTCGAAGATGAACTGCAGGTGCGTCAGCGTCTGTTGTTCGTCTATCCAGAGGAAAAAATTCATGGCAGGATGGGTTGAACAGACCAGGCTGACCTGCCGAATTCCATCCACAAACATGCGTGACTTCTTGGACTTAATTTCATAAAACACGTAGCGTTCCATTTTTGCCAAAAGAAGTAGGTTTTCAAAAACAGCATACCGTGCTTGAACAACTATAAACGAAAAAAGTAGGATCAGTCAACGGTCATATTTTCCGGGAATATCTTTATAATTTCATCATACTGCAAAAAAAATACGCGCCCCTTACAGCCAGCCCGGTATGATACTCACGGCTGCGGCCTGACCGTCCGCACATATTCAACAAGGTCGGGAAAAAAGGCGTTAAAATCGTTTTCCAACTGATCATAATTTGTTTCGATTTCATCGATGGCATCCAGGAGCCCATCCCCTTTCCGCAACCGATTTGAAATCCGAGAGAGAATGTAGGCAACACCATCCAGATCCTGATTGGTTTCCAACAGGTACCCGATGTTCCTTCTGGAATGAAAAAAATGCAGCCCGCCTTGAAGAATATGCTTATATGGCTGTATGCGCCGATGCACCTCATCCACAAAATGAGGGAAGCTCATGTTTGAGTACCTATGCCAATGACGTATCAGAAAATGGTCGAAACAGACGTCAAGAATAATGCCGGCCAACCGCCTTCGTTCGGGACTGAATCGATTTCGCGCTGAAACAGCCCTGGGGTGAGTCCCTGTATATGAATCAATCTGCCTGTGCAGCATAATTCCTGCGCCAATTCCCACAGGGTAATTCCCATTTATTTTTCCCTTTACGAAATCACCAATCAGATTGCCGACCAACAATTCATCCGATTCCCCGGAGAGCAGCAGGTGTGCCAGATAGTTCATGTCTATTTCACCCACTTGATAAATTCGTGCGGATCCCCTCTTTCACGATCGAATTGGTTGACCGGAGCGTCAGTATCCGGCCATCCAAGAGCCACCCCGACAACAAGCTGTTTCCTGTCCGGGATATTCAACAGTTTGTGAGCCATCTTTGCATAATTTATCGAGGTTGCCATAATACAGGTTCCCAGTCCCTGATCGGCTGCCAGCAAACAAAACGTCTGCATGATCGATCCCACATCCAACATGGCATATTCCAGTGAGACATCCTGATCCAGCATAAACATCACCAGCACAGGTGCATTGAACATGGAAAACATCTGCTGATAATATCGATTGCGCCCTTCAACATCCTCCCGGGCGATGGCCTGCGAATCCAGAACACTCCTGCCAATCCCCTTATACCGTTTTTTCATTGTATCCGGCCACACTTCGGGGATAGGGATATCTGTATTGAACGCCAGACCATTATTCAACGCTGCCGCACTCTCTTCTTTAAATTTTTTCAACACTTCACCCGTCGCTACGACAATCTCCCAGGGTTGTGTATTTCCCCAGGATGGCGCCCAGAGAGAATCCGACATAATCTCATTCAACAACTCATCCGGTACTGGCTTGGACAAAAACTGGCGGATGCTTCTTCGATCTTTGATTGCATTCCGTACTTCCATTCATTCCCCCTAAATAAATTCACCAACAGCCTCAGCTGCATAATTTGATAATCGATGTCATCTTTCAATGAACTACCCCGCCGCAAGCGGCGGGGTATCAGAATAGTATTCCCTACTGGATCCCGGCTTTCGCCGGGATGACTCGACGCCGCAAGCGGCGGGATATTAAACCCAAGCTACGCAATAAAAATAGAAGTAACTATCCACCATTTTTCGGGAGTCGAGTGTTGAATCGTTACAAAATAGAAAGCTCTGTCTGATACTATAGAGTTTTAAGCAGGCTTGATCAAATCCAGGTGCTGAAAACGTCACCCCGGAGAGCTGCATTTCATTGATCTCAATTGATCATACCGTGCCGGATGACAGGTCCCCAACCCAATTTGAAAGGTTAAAATAAAAAACTTCCATCAACGATCAATCATTTTACCGGTTTTCTTTTTATGAATAATTGTTCAAAATAGACTATTAAAGAGAATTGAATGTGATAGCCGCACCGAACCGAGCAAAGGCTAAAGTACAATTTTTACACCGCATTAACAGGGGAAAGGATAATGGAAATCAGTTTGCTTGACGGAACGAAACAAGACCTTCCAGAAGGCAGCAGCGTCGTTGAACTGGCACGAAAACTAAAAAAGAAGATCAACGGAAGTGCGCTGGCAGCCAGGATTAACGACGAACTAAAGGATCTCAAAACACCGCTCAATGACGGCGACATCGTTCAAGTACTCACATTCGAAGACGAAGAGGGCCAGGATATTTTCTGGCATAGCTCTGCACACTTGCTGGCTCAGGCAATTCTCCGGCTCTATCCTGACGCAAAGCCGACGATCGGACCCGCCATCGAAAATGGTTTCTATTACGATTTCGCCAATCTCAGCATCTCTTCCAGCGAATTTCCGGAAATCGAGGCGGAGATGCAGAAAATCATCAAGGAACGTCCTCAACCTGAGCGCATCGAATTTGAATCCAAAGAGGAGGCGCTGCAACGGTTTGGGGATAATCCCTTCAAAAAAGAGATGATCGAGGAGTTCGAAGAGGGGTTGAGTGCTTATCAACAGGGGGATTTCATCGATCTCTGCCGGGGCCCTCACGTGCCTCACATGGGGTTGGTTCAGGCCATCAAGATATTAAAGACTTCGGGCGCGTACTGGCGGGCGGATGCTGAAAATGAACAGTTAACCCGTGTCTATGGCATCTCCTACCCGGATAAAAAGCTGATGTCCAAATACCTGAATTTCCTGGAAGAGGCTGAACGCCGAAATCATAGGGTGATCGGAAAAAAACTGAGCCTGTTTTCCTTTCATCAGGAAGCAGCCGGCATGGCTTTCTTCCACCCCAAAGGCATGATTATCTGGGAGGAGCTGATGCGGTTCTGGGAGTTGCATCACAGAGCGTATGGTTACAAACAGATAAAGACCCCTATCATGCTGACCCAGGATCTCTGGGAGCAGTCCGGTCACTGGGATAATTACCGGGAGAATATTTACATTACAGAGGTAGATGACAAGGCCTATTGTATCAAACCGATGAATTGTCCGGGCGGCATGCTCTATTTCAAGGAGGATCAATACTCTTACCGCCAGTTCCCGCTGCGGGTGGGTGAAATCGGATTGGTTCACCGACACGAGATGAGCGGTGCGCTCTCGGGCCTGTTCCGTGTCCGCTGTTTCCATCAGGATGACGCCCATATTTTTATGACACCGGAACAGATCCCGGCGGAAATCAAGAATGTTCTGGATCTGGCGAAAACCATCTACTCCGCTTTTGGCCTGGAATATCATCTGGAACTCTCCACGCGACCGGAAAAATCTATTGGCACCGATGAACAGTGGGAAGTATCCACCAACGCCCTGGAGCAGGCACTGATCCAGGGCGGATTCGACTATGTGCTGAATAAGGGGGATGGGGCATTTTACGGCCCGAAGATCGATATTCATATCAAGGATGCCATCGGCAGGAGCTGGCAGTGCGGCACGGTACAACTGGATATGATGATGCCCGAGCGCTTTGATCTTTCCTACATCACCCCGGATGGCCACAAAGAGCGACCTGTGATGATTCACCGCGTGATCTACGGCTCTATTGAGCGATTTTTTGGTATCCTGGTGGAACATTACGCAGGGAAATTCCCCCTCTGGCTTTCACCCGTGCAGGTTCGAATTCTGGCGATTTCCGAGAATCATCATGCGTATTCAGAAACAGTGAACCAGAGATTTCTCGATGCCGGTCTCCGTTCAGAAACAGATCTGAGCGCCGAATCGGTCAGCAAAAAAGTGAGGCAGGCGCAACTGGATCAGGTTAACTACATTCTGGTAATCGGCGATCGGGAAGTGGAAGAGAAAACGGTCACTGTTCGTGTGGCAAATAAGGTGCAGGGGGCAAAATCCGTTGAGACGGTAATCGATGAACTGCTTGCAGAGTATCAGTCGCGCTCACCGAGAAACACCGGCGCTTAAAGTGGCAGACCTGATCTCGATTCTCCTGCCGGTGTACAATGCGCAGCAATTCCTGGAGGATTGTCTGCGCAGCATTCAGCACCAATCATACCGGAATTTCGAAGTGGTTATGGTGGACGATGGCTCCACCGATAACAGCCCCCGCATTTTATCGGAATTCGCCCAGCAAGACTCCCGGTTTCGTGTGCTACCCCTTTCAAAAAACGGGGGTATTGTCGCTGCTCTGAACCATGGCTTGAAAAATTGTCATGGGGAATGGATCGCCCGCATGGATGCTGATGACATCATGCAACCGCAAAGGCTCGAAATTCAAAGGCAGTATTTTGCCGACCACCCCGAAACGGACGTTTTGGGGGCAAAAGTCAGCATATTTCGTGATGACAGTGAATTGACCGTTGGACAGAAGCGATACCGGGACTGGAGTAATTCCCTGCTGACTGATGCCGAAATAAAACGGGAAATTTTTGCGGAATCTCCGATCATGCACCCCACATTTTTTCTGCGTCGGGCCTATTATCAAGAGATAACAGGCTACCATGACAACCCCTGGGCCGAGGATTACGACTTTTTACTACGGGCTTATATAAATAAAGCCCGTTTTGCAAAGAATCCCGAGGTGCTGGTCGATAAAAGAGACTCCCCCACCCGCCTGGCCCGTACTGATGCTCGTTGCAAGCGCAAAGCGATGTTCAGGGCCAAAGCCCACTATTTTGCTGAAAAACAGTGGTTCAAGGATGATCAAGCGACCCTGATCGCAGGCTCCGGCTCATCAGGCAGAATGGCCTGCAACGCGCTTGTTAAAAAGGGGGTGAAAGTAGATGGTTTCATCGACAATATCGATGGGGGCAGATATCGGACCGTAGCAGGTTTACCGGCTTATACATTGGCCTACCATCAAGGGAATCTGTTTTTTGAAGAACATGACAAACCCTTCATTTTTCTTTGTATCGGAGTTCCAGAGGGACGATTGATGATGGAAACACTGCTGCAGCAAAATGGATACTCTCCGGCAGTGGATTATCTAAGATTTATCTAAGGGTTGGCTCAAAAATTACTCAAGTGATTCCCATTTGTGTCAAGGAATCACGTTGTTGTGGCATTTTGTCTGCAAAATGTCCAGTCTTTACGGGACTTTTGCAGACAGATTATACCAAGTTATTTTTGTACGATCCCTAACTATAAAAGTAGAGATCCGGGCCCAGAGGCATAAACGCTAAGTTGTTTTACTCCATTGTCACCAATACACAGTCATTCCGGCGAAAGCCGGAATCCAGAGATACCTAAACTAGATTCCGGATCGGAGTCCGGAATGACGAGCTTTGAGCAATTTACAAATAAAATGAGAGGCCTGACCCCAAATTGACGATAACCATGGAAAAATCAGAAATTACGCCAGTCAAGCAGATTGCTGCGGTTTTGTACCAGTCAGAAGCTGAATTGGAGAAGGCATATACGCTGATGGCGAAACGTTTTTCGGGTATTGATTTCAAAGGAGAATTCTTTCCATTCGTGGAATCGGATTACTACGGCCCTGAAATGGGCAGCGGACTGATGAGGGGCATCATCTCTTTTGAGCAACTGGTCGATCCGGGAACCCTCGCCGCATCAAAGCTTCTGGCCCGGAATTTGGAAAACCAACTGCGCAGCGAGGGCGGCAGAACCGTCAATATCGATATCGGTTTTCTGGACATGTTCAAGATTGTACTGGCCTCGTTCAAGAGCAGAAGCAACAAAATCTACTTGTCCGATGGGGTCTGGGCGGATTGGCTGATGTATTTTGAAGGGGGCGACTTCAAGACATTCCTCTGGAGCTTTCCTGATTTTAAAAGCGGGATCTATGACACAGCGCTGAAATCGATTCGTAATCGTTACAAATCCCAGCTGAAAGAAGAAAGGCAACCAAAAGATTAGTCGGGACCCAGCTGACCGTCCCACCAGAACGTATTGTTTTCTACCGGATCATAGTAACGAGTGGTACCATAGAGCACAATTTTCTGACCTTTGTGCACATCTGCTTCATGTAAAAGACGATCCGCAATCAAGAGGACGCCTACTAAAAATCCGTGGGTTTCGATGGCCTCCCTGCCGTAGGCTGTACTGGTTGGATAGCTGGGGCTCCGAGGACCATCCGCGGGACTGATATATTTGGAAAAGAGGCGTATGGTGCCTTTGCCGATCCATTTGAGTGTTGAGACAGGCAGTTTTACCGCCGCTCGGTCTTTCTGAGGCTGGGAAAAAGGTCCCTTCATCCTGTCTCCGGCACTGAGTTGTCCCGGGAGTGTCAGCAGTAGAACCAGAATTAAGGCCAGGACAGCTATTCGTGTCTGCATCCATTTCCCCTGCTCATTCATCGTCCAGAGGAATCTGGAAGACCACTTCGTCATCGCGAATCATCCCTAATTGCTCACGGGCAATCGTCTCAACATAGGAGCGGTTTTGTTTGATAGATTGAATCTTAAAGATCCACTCTTTTCTTTCCTGCTCCAATTCTTCGATTTCACGTTTCAACTCGGCTTCCTGTTGTTTCAGTGCAATCAGCTGAATAAGGCCTTTGTCACCGATCAGTGAGAAAGTGACCACCATCAGGGAGCAGAAAATGATCAGCCATTGAATTACTTTTTTGTCACTCAGTTTGATTCTGGTTTTCATAGCAATTGACGTTTTGCGAAACAGGCACTCGCCACATCCGGACGTGTGCCTGTTACTGGCAATAATCGTTATCCTACTTCAGGTTATAGAATGTGGATTTCCCTGAAAACAGTGCTTCTGGACCAATCTCCTCTTCGATGCGCAGTAGTTGATTATACTTGGCGATCCGATCCGAACGGCTCAAAGAACCCGTTTTGATCTGCCCGGCGTTTGTCGCAACAGCTATATCAGCAATGGTCGCATCCTCTGTCTCTCCTGAACGATGAGAAATAACGCAAGTATACCCGGCTCTTTTCGCCATTTCAATCGTTTGCAATGTCTCAGTCAGCGTTCCGATCTGGTTGACCTTGATCAGAATTGAGTTGCCGATGCCGAGTTCAATCCCTTTTTTGAGTCGCACAGGATTGGTGACAAACAGATCATCCCCCACAATCTGGATCCGTTGTGACAGTTTATCCGTCATCAGTTTCCAGGCGTCCCAATCATCCTCGTCCAGGCCGTCCTCGATGCTGATGATGGGATAGCGGTCCACAAGATCGGCATAATAATCGATCAGCTCAGCCGCTGATTTTTCAGGTTTCGCCTCGGCTGAAAGAATATATTTTCCGTCCTTATAAAATTCACTGGCGGCAGAGTCCAGCGCGATCATCACCTCTTCGCCCGGCTTGTAACCAGCCTTTTCGATGGCAGTAATAATATCCTGCAAAGCCTCTTCATTTGATCCCAGATTGGGTGCAAAGCCACCTTCGTCGCCAACCGCCGTGTTCAATCCTTTTGCCTTCAGCACCGATTTCAGATTATGAAATATTTCCGCCCCCATTCTCAATGACTCACGAAAGCTGTCCGCTCCCAATGGCATAATCATGAACTCCTGGATATCCACATTGTTATCCGCATGAGATCCGCCGTTGAGGATGTTCATCATCGGAACCGGAAGTTCCCGAGCGTTACAGCCTCCGATATACCGGTAGAGTGGCAGCCCATGAATCTCCGCCGCTGCTTTGGCGCAGGCCAATGAAACCCCGAGAATCGCATTGGCACCCAGCCTGGATTTGTTCTCGGTTCCATCCAAGTCGATCATCTGCTGATCAATTTCCAGCTGCTCGGAAACAAGCAAACCTTCGATCTCAGGAGCGATCACCTGATTCACATTATCCACGGCATTTTCTACTCCTTTGCCCAAAAACCGGGAGGCATCACCATCACGAAGTTCAACTGCTTCATGCTTGCCAGTTGAAGCTCCGGAAGGCACAGCCGCCCGTCCAACAACCCCTCCGGTCAATGCAACATCCACCTCAACCGTTGGATTCCCTCGCGAATCCAGAATTTCCCGAGCTTGAATCGATTCAATAATGAGTTCTTCCCCGTACATATCTGCTCCATATTTAATGGTTAAATTTGTCTGAAACCGTCTGCCGCTCAGTTTTCCCATCTTGTTCAACAACAGTGGGATAAGATGGTTCTGTAATAAGCATTCAATCGTCTTTTACACCTCTGCCTCGGTTTAAAGTTGCCATACTTTTCAAGAAACTTCCATTTCCAATTTGGAATCTGATGTTCATCATTAAAATTTAAATTAGCACAATGCGAACAGGTCAACCTCCCGATAATTGAATTAGCTATCATTTCAATTGTGTTATCATAGAATACTCCGCCCTGGAAATCAAATCAGCTTGAAATTTGCGTTCACCATATCACTAAGGACTTGACCAACTTCACAGTCTGTCATATTCTGATTGTTTCAGGGCCCATAGCTCAGTTGGTTAGAGCATCCGGCTCATAACCGGACGGTCCCTGGTTCGAGTCCAGGTGGGCCCACCAAGAAAAACATAAAAGAGATTTCCACGAATGAATCTCATGAGCAACTATTGCAGCTCAGATGATAGATTTGAAAGCACCGAAACATGGAAAAGAGAGCAAACCCCCATGACTCGGTGCTTTTTTTTATGCTTGAAATTGTATTCTTGCCTTGTCTCTTTGACCATCCCAGGAGCACATCATGTCAAAGTCCAGTGAAGCAATTCTTCAAATTTCCAAAGAAGATCGTTTGCTTCAAACCAGTCAGAAGAAATTAAACGCACTACCTGAAAAAAAGAAAAAGATCCAGCTTCCCATGAAAAGAGTGGAATCCGTACTGGATAAGCTCAAAGAGCAGGAAGAGGAGATTTGTGGTCAGATCAGGGAACGTGAAACGCTTGTTCAGGTTGAAAATGAGAAAATTAAGAGATCTGATGAAAGAATGCTGGCGGTTAAAAACCAGAAAGAGTATATGGCCTCACAAAAAGAGATCGAAATCGCCAAAAAGACAATTAAAAAAGTCGAAGACCAAATCCTTGAGTTAGAAGGGGAAAAAGACACCGTCACTCAAGAGTTAACCCAGATTCTGGAGGAGTACAAGCATACAAAAGAGACAGTCGGCGCAGCAGAAAAAGAGGTGTTGGCCGAAGAGAAATTCGTCTTTGATAAGATCGAAGCCTATCAAAAGATGAAGGATGAGTTACTGCCGCAGATCGATCCCGAACTGGTCGAAGTGTACAACAAGCTAACCAAACGAAGAATCGTTCCCGCAGCAGTTGAAATCAGCAATCCCAGTTGTATGGGCTGTGCACTCAGTATTCCCGCACAGCTGTTTAATGAAATCATCCGTGATTTGGTGGGTAAATGCCCGCATTGTGGCCGACTGCTATTTTACAAAGCGCCTGAAAAACCCAAAGAGGAACCCAAGGTAAAAGCCAAGAAGAAAACCAAGGCCAAAAAAAAGAGTGTCGCCGTTAAAGCAAATTAACGTCCGAACCCTTTTTTAACTTATAAATTAAAGGTAGCATTGATTATTGGTATTATCACCCTGGTACTGCTAATTTTCTTATCAGCCTTCTTTTCGGGAACGGAGAGTGCGTTTGTTTCTCTCAGTGAGATTGACCTGATCGAGATTTCCAAGTCCAGGAAAAAGAATCGAAAGACCTTAATCAAACTCATTGAGAATAAAGAGAGGCTGCTAAGCACCATTCTAATCGGAAATAACGTTGTCAACATTGCGGCAACATCTCTCAACACAATACTTGCCCTCCAATATGCGCATCTCCTTGGAATTTCAGAGGAGCTCAGCGTTATGCTTTCAGCTACGGGGCTTGCTTTCACTATTCTACTTTTTGGTGAAATCGCCCCCAAAAGCATCGCCATCACACATAACCGCAGCATCAGCCTGTTTATTTCACCCATCATCGCTTTTTTGAGTGTGCTGCTCACGCCGATTCTCTACTTTTTCGACGGCATCAGTAAAGCAATCAACTCGATGTTGACAGGGAAAACGCATCGGGACTTCGCCATTTCTGAAAAAACGGTCATCAATATTGTTGCCAGGGGCCAGGAAATGGGTGTGATCAACGAATCTGAAGAGGAGTTGATCAAGAATGTCTTTATTTTCGATGAAAGAGAGGTTTATCCGGTGATGACTCCCAGAACAGCTGTTTTTGGGTTGGAAGAAACACTGACCCTGGGGGAGGCACAGGAGTCCATGCTTGAGAAACAGTTCACCCGCGTACCGATCTATGCCGGATCCATTGACAACATCACGGGAATCGTTAACCTGAAAAACGTTTTCAAACACTTGCTGGACAACCGGCATGATATGCAACTCCGTGAACTGTCACAAAAACCACTGTACATATACGAAACCCTTTCACTAACATCGCTACTGGAACAGTTCAAGTCCGAACAGAACCACATGGCAATTGTTGTGGACGAGTTCGGTGGTATGGCCGGCATCGTCACTCTGGAAGATATCCTGGAAGAGCTGGTGGGAGAGATCTATGATGAAAAAGATGTCATGACATCTTCTATTCGTCAAAGTGGCGAAAACAGCTGGGTGATCAACGGTAAAACCGACATTGTGACGATCAACAAGAATATTAGCGGCCAGATTATTATCGACGGGGAATTTGAAACCCTGCAAGGCCTCATTATGTCCAATCTGGACAGATTGCCTGTGGTAGGCGATACTCTTAAAATCAAACCGCATCAATTTACTGTCAAAACAATGAAGCGAAATGAGATTATGTCCGTCTTTGTAGAGTATACCTGTTCCGATGAGCCGCTGGTAGACGATGACGACTGAGTGTAGTTATAGTTGAGAAATACCGTTTGAAATCCATTGAAAACTTTGTAAATATTCATCTGGATCGACAATGAATGCAATAAAAATAGCAGTTATCATGATTCTGCTCCTGAACGGGTCATTTTCCCTGTATAACTGGTTGACTGAAAAGGAGACCGCCCCTGTTTATCAGGCACAGTTGCAGCAGGAGAGTATACAACTCCCGGCAGCGGAAGGGATGGATCTGCAAGCATTGACCTCGCTGACCAAGGAGATTCGGTCGGGGCAGGAACTCGAACGACGGCTCAATGAAAAAGAAGGCATCAACAACCTGGACCTGAATGGCGATAAAAAGGTTGATTATCTGTTTGTCAGCGAGTTCGGTGATGTCAAAAACAAGATCGGATACTCATTGACCGTACAACCGCAGAAAGAGGAGACGCAGGAGGTGGCATCGATCACAGTTGAAAAAAATGGAGATCGAGCCGAAATTCAGGTGGTGGGTAACGAACAGATATACGGGGATCAGGCCATTTTTAATGACTGGAGCAAGATCGAGCGGGAAAAACTGCCGGAACAGTCCTCCGCTGGAGAGAAGTCCCCTATGTACCACAGCTATTTCTATCCCAGGCCGTTATGGTTTTCACCTTTTTATTTCGGATTCTATCCCGGTTATTACTCCTTTTTCCCGATTATGGGCCGCTCAACCTACATGACGCGTGTCAACCGTTCGTATAACACAAGCTCGGTGGGGCGGGGAGCCAATAGTTACCAACGTTCCTCCGGTAAGCAGATCACCAATCCGAACCGGGGAAAAACTGCCAACCGAGGTATCACCCGCAGCCTGCAGAAACCCACCAATACTCAGAAAAAGTTTCAAGCCACGCGAAGCCGAAACCTGAGATCCGGCGGTTTCGGTTCCCAAAAAACTGCCAGCAGCTCTCAGCGGTCACGCAGTTCGTTCGGCAGTTCGAGTGCCAATCGTCGCAGTACTGGCTTTGGCAGTGGTTCTGTTCGCTCCAGTTCATCCCGTTCCCGAAGTTTCAGTTTCGGTAAATAAGCTTAGCCTGATTATCATGATGCATCGTGCAGCAATCACCATTGGGGAGATCCTGAGTTCTCTCCCCGAGGACAGTTTCCGATTTGAAGGAGACAGCACTCAGGAAATCCTTTCCATCACCTGGGACTATCAGAATGCGACAGCAAAATCCCTCTATTTCTGTCTGGAAAATGAGGAGTTTCAGGAAGCCCATATTGAGACAAACGCTCTGGACTACTGGGAAAAAGCGGTTCATACGGGTGCGGTCTGCCTGGTGGCTGAAAGAAACGCGATCACTGCCAAGCCTCAAAATATCAGCTTGATCGAGGTGGAGAATCTGAACCGCTCCATGGCAATTATCGCTCAGACATTTTATGGAGATCCCCTTTCAGACATGAAGGTGATTGGTGTCACCGGAACGAACGGGAAAACCACGACGACACAACTGCTCGATTCCATATTCGGTCAGATAGGCGCAAAAACCGGTGTCGTCGGAACTATCGGTGTATTTTTCCCGTCGGGCAAACAAAAGGCCAGCCACCTTTCGAATCCCATGTCCACCGAGTTGTTTCAGATTGGACAACAGATGGCTGACGAGGAGGTTGAGTACCTGACGATGGAGGTGACCAGCCATGCCATGGCATTTGAACGAAACCATGCCATCGACTACGATATCGCCATCTTCACCAACCTGACGCAGGATCATCTGGACTACCATAAAACCCTGGAATCTTATAAGAAATCTAAGCTCAAATATTTCCAACAGCTGGGAAAAAAGCAAAAGAAGTCATACGGCATTATCAATATCGACGACGCTAACAGTAACGAGTTTATCGAAGCGATTGACAAACACCTGCGCGTCATTGGAAAAGCAGAAGTCTTGACTTACAGTGTCCGCAATAAAGATGCGGATCTAGTTGCTTATCCCCGCGAAATGACCGGAAGTTACAGCATATTTGACATCTATATGCGAGGAAACCATCTGAGTCAGATCCAGCTGCCAATGCCTGGCCTGTTTAACATATACAATGCACTCGCTGCTTTCGGCGCTGCTTTTGCGCTGGGGATCAGCATCGAACAGATTGTTGAGGGGTTGGCCAATGCTCGAAAAGTAGACGGACGCTTCGAAACGGTTGAATGTCCAGCGGATTTCGATGTCTATGTTGACTACGCGCACACCCCCGACTCTTTAACAAAAATCCTGGAAGAGATCCGTTCACTGACCAAAAAAAGAGTCATTGTGGTTTTCGGATGTGGAGGTGACAGGGATCGTTCCAAACGGAAGGAAATGGGCCGCATCGGTTCTGAATTAGCCGATATCAGTGTCGTCACGTCGGACAACCCCCGCACCGAAGAGCCAAACCAGATCATTCATGACATTGTCGCCGGCATTTCCGCTGACTCCGTCAATCAACATTTCATTGAACCGGATCGACGTCGGGCGATATATCTGGCTCTGGAGAATGCCTCCACCGACGACGCCGTTCTGATTGCCGGTAAAGGACACGAAACCTATCAGATTATTGGTCAGACAACCTATCCTTTTTTCGACCGCAGGGTTGTCCAGGATTTCTTTCTCTCCGCCAAAAAATACCTGTCCAGAGCCTGGTTGGAAGTGAACTTGAAAACTCTGACAGAAAATTTTCAGCTGATTTTCAAGGACAAACCGGATCATCTAAAGGTTTTGGTCGTCGTCAAAGATAACGCTCTCGGCCATGGGGTTCTTGATGTTGCCGGAGCCGCCGTCGATGCCGGAGCGGACTATCTGGGCGTTGCCTGCCTTTCTGAAGCACTGACGGTTCGTAAATCCTTCGAGAAGATCCCGCTCCTGGTGTTCGGGGAGCGTAGCGAAGACGAGATTCCCATCTGTGTCCAGCATAATATTTCCATCCAGATTCAATCAGTCCAGCAGGCTGAGCTGGTCGGCCGGATTTCCGGAGAAAACGGCAAGCGGACACGGGTTCATCTCAAAGTCGATACCGGAATGGGCCGATACGGCATTGCCGTTGATGAGGCGGTTGATGCTTTCAGTCAGATCGCCCGGATGGAGGGAATTCATGCAGAAGGGATCATGACCCATTTCGCTCAAGCAGATGAAGCGGACAAAACTTATGCTAACGCACAGTGGCAGAAGTTTCAGGATGTACTTTCCGGTCTGGAGAAGAAAAAGCTGTTACCGCCACTCATCCACGCCTGTAACAGCGGTGGTTATCTGGACCTGCCACATGCCCACGGAAATATGGTCAGAATCGGAATTCTACCCACCGGCGTCTACCCGTCAAAAGTGTGTCGCAGGATCGAAATTGATGGCCAGACGCTGCACCCCGTTATGTCAGCCAAAACAAGAGTCGCCTTTGTCAAAACCCTCCAAAAAGGTGAATCCACCGGTTATGGCATGCATTTCAAAGCGGAGCGGGAGACCCGGGTGGCTATTCTGGCAGTGGGGTATGGTGACGGATATCCAAGGTTGCGTAATACCGGATTCGTTATCATCCATGGTCAAACTGCCGCCATTGTTGGTGGAAACGGCATGGACGCCACGATGGTTGATGTCACGGATATTCCTGATGTTCAAAAGGGGAATGAGGTGGTGCTGTTAGGCAGGCAAGGGGAAAAGGAGATCACTGCCATGATGGTCGCTGACTGGGCCGGCACCGTCACCTACGATATTCTCTCCCGCTGGACAAATCGCATGGAGAGGAAGACAGTCTGACCACCTTCCCATTGATGGGGAGAGGGTGTCAGGGGATCTTGCGGAACAGAGTCAACGAAAGAACCAACTCCATGGCGAACAGGATCAGCCCGATGGTAACAAACAGCGGAAACCACTCTTTGTAGGTAGTGAACCGCTCTGCAAATTTACTTTTTTCAAGCTGATCGATTTTTCGATAGATCTCCAACAGCTCTTCTCCGGAAGAAACCCTAGCAAAAACACCACCGGTCACATCCGCCACCTGCTCTAACAAAGTCGTGTCCAGCCGCCTGTTCCTTAATGAAAAGAAATTGCCAAAGAGAGAGTCCTTACGAGCATATTGGCTATCGCTGGTAATAGCGATGGTGTAAACCTTGATCCCATTATCCTTTGAAAACCGGGCAGCCTCCAGCGGATTCATCCCTCCCCGGGTCTGCTGACCGTCCGTCAGGAGAATGATGATCTTGGACTTGATCCGGTAGTTGTTATCCTTTTCTCCTGCTTTTCGCAGCAACTCATCCACGCTGATCAAACGCAGGGTCGAAAAATAGATGGCATTTCCGATCATGGTCCCGTCTTCAATCCTGCCCGCCGGACGAATAGTCCGGGCAAAATTAACCAATGTGGCATGATCCAGCGTCAAGGGGGCATTTTCTTCCACGAATCCCGCAAAGCTGCTCAACCCGATCATATCCACCGGACGGCCGGGCAAATTCTTATCATCTCCCAGAATAAAGGCTTCAAAAACGCGTTTGACAACCTCCAATCTGTCGAGTTCCTGACCTTGATAGGTAAACATCTCCTGCATACTGGAAGATCGATCAATCACCATCTGAATCCCAATCCCTTCTCTGGCTGTGCGAACAACTTCAAGCCCTTTCTGAGGTCTGAGAAAGCCAAAAAGAAGGAACGCAATTGCCAATATCCGCAACAAGTTCAACGACCAGCGAAATCGGACACGCCACGAGCTACCGGCCGCTTTGAGTTGATGTACATTTGAATACCGCAAGGCGGCACTTAGTCGGCCAGAGCGTTTCTGCCAGAAAAAAATGGCAATGAATGCCAGAAATATCCCAACAGCAAGAGCCGCTAAACCAGGATCAATCTTCATTTGGCTTGCCTGTGGATTCAATAAAATAACGAACGGTTTTCATCGCTTCCCGACTGACTTCGGAACCCGGATCATAGGTGGCAAATTTGACAAGATCAGCCAGTTCCAAAAATTGTTGCAGAATCGCCTGCTGTTCGGTACTGAAATGGAGGGAATATTGAATCTCCTGGATAAACTCCTCAGTTGTCTGTTCACGGGCTTTCAAACCAAAGTGGTTCTCCACGAAATACCGCAACACGGCAGACAATTCAACATGCAGGCGGTCGTACTGCTGCTGGGAGATATAGTCTTTCTCCTCCAGCTTTTTGAGCCTTCTCAAAGATTCCCGAAGATAATCAACGGCTTCTACAGCTGGCAAGGTCTCATTCTGAAAGTGCGATCTGATTCTGAACCCCAGCCAGAACGAGAATAACAGGAAACCAATGCCGGCTGTCGCCACAAAAAGGGGCAGATAATCATATTCTGGTTGAATCGGTCCCTTCACATCCCGGATATCCGATTGATCGTCTATCTCAACGGACGTCACCCGGTAGCGTATTTCAGAAGTCTCAATTTTGTAGACCGGCCATTTTTCCATTTGGGGTTTTCTTTCAGATGCCAGTCGGAAAAAGACCTGAAACGGACGAAGTTTGAATTCCCCCGATTTCACGGGTTCAAAACGATATACCCATGTTTTGATGATGCGGTTCTGTTTTTCTGCCCAGAAGAGATCTTCCTGGGGATTCCGGATCAACAATAAAGGAGCGTAGACAGCCTCTGAAAGGTAGGGGGGTTCGAGCTGTACCGCCTCGCTGTGCTCAACACGAACCGTGACGGTCAGAAAATCTGTCAACTCAATGGTTTCGCTGGAAAGACCTACAATCACTTCAAGAGGAGCCCCTCCAAGCCTGAAGCGTTTTTCCAGGCGTTGGGGGTCGGCAGATTGTTTCGACTCTTCTCCTTGTGGAATTTCGCACCCATAAGAGAACAGGAGAAACAGAGCTAACATGAAAAAAGAAAAAATAAGTTTCATCACGATCGAAGACTGCGTTTTTTAAAAAAATTGATCAGGTCGCGTTCAAAGGGCTGGTCGGTTTTGATTTTCAACCGATCCACACCTATTTTACGTAAAAAAGAGACCCTCTCTTCATCAAATTTCAATCGGATTGAGCGGTACCGTTCCCGCCAACTGTTGCTGCTGGTATCCACCAGAACATGTTCCCCGGTTTCCGGATCCAGCATCTCTACCAGCCCCATGGCGGCAGGTTCTGTCTCGGACGGATCTACAATTTCAAGAGCCACCAGATCGTGTCGCTTGCTGGTCAGATTCAGATTCTTAAAATAGTCCTGATCCAGGAAATCTGAAACCAGAAAAACAACCGCACGCCGCCTATAAACTCTATTGAGAAATTCCAGGGCTGAATTAATTGATGTGCGCTGATGGCGGGGTTGAAAATACAAAAGTTCCCGAATAACTCTCAGAACGTGGGTTTTTCCTTTTTTCGGCGGAATATACAGCTCTATTTGATCCGAAAAAAGAATCAGACCCACCCGATCATTTTTCTTGATCGCATTGAAGGCCAGCACCGCGCACAGTTCGGTTGCAACCTCTTTTTTCAAATGTTTTGCGCTGCCAAACTGACCCGAAGCCGAGATATCTACCAGAAAAATCACCGTCAATTCCCGCTCTTCAACATAGCTTTTGACATAGGGTTGTCCGAAACGAGCAGTCACGTTCCAGTCGATCATCCGTTCTTCATCTCCCTCCTGGTACTCCCGAACCATATCGAATTCCATACCGCGGCCCTTGAAGGCGCTCTGGTATTCTCCTGCCATCACATCGTTGACCATTCGACGTGACCGTATATTGATCTGCCGCACTTTTTTGAGGAGCTCTTTTTCAGGTGGGATTTTATCCTGTAACCGATTATTGGCAGCTTGTTTCCAAAACCACATCTTTATCCATCCTGCCGGAAATCCTTCTCGTTGTTGAATGTACTGTTTGCTTTTTTAATCATTGCATCGTATCGACTGTCATCGGGGGTTGTCAATATCCCCACTCATCATTATCCTTTACGAAATTATGCTGAGCGAGCTATTTTGTCAAAGAAGATAGCCTGACTCATGCTTGAAAGATTCACTCGAACGCCAAGGGATCGTTCATAAATAACTTCACATAATCTATTTGCAAAAGCCCCCAAAACACTGGACATTTTGCAGACAAAATGCCACAACAACGTGATTCCTTGACCCAAATGGGAATCACTGGAGTAATTTATGAGCCGACCCATAATGCTGAATTGATCAAAGAGCCCGGAGGAGAAGATGCCTGATTGGACCTGGACACCTGAAGAGGCGGCGTATAACCAAACCAAATTGAAGTTGCTGGAATTCTATCGGCTGATGAACTATGCAAAATCCCAGTTCAGCATTAACGCTTTTGAGAGAATTGCACGCAGCCTTTTCCTTCCCGACAGTCAAAAACCGTATACTTATAATGACAGCCCGCTGCCCATCGGACACGGACAAACAATCAGTGCCCCGCATATGGCGTTTATGGAGTGTGATGCTCTGGACATACGTCCAGGTGACAGTGTACTGGAAATCGGATCCGGCAGCGGATACCACGCCTCGATGGCAGCTGAGATGTGCTGCCCAAGTGATATCACTCCCTCCGGTTGGCAGCCATTGAGCCGTCATTACAACGAATCCGTCTACCATCATACCAATGAAGAGCAAGGGCAGGTCTTCACTATCGAGCGGTTACCTCAGCTTGTTTCATTTGCCAGTAAAAATATTGAGCAGGCTGGATATTCTGAACGCATCACAGTTATTCATGGCGACGGAACCATGGGTTATGAATCAGAAGCCCCCTTTGACAAGATTCTGATCACAGCGGCCGGGCCTAAAATTCCTCTGGTCCTGAAACAGCAGTTAAAAATCGGAGGAAAGATGATTATTCCGATAGGGGCTAAGAACTTCCACCAGGATCTGGTGCTGGTGGAGAGGGTAGGCGAAAGCGAGTGGAAAAAACAGAATATCGGCGGCGTGGTTTTTGTACCCCTGATAGGAAAATTCGGTTTCGAATCGTGAAATGGTCAGTCCGTCGGGTATCTGACCTGACATCTTAATAATTCTCCAGAAAGTGATCTTTTCAAAAGAGAGGATAACAGTCAGTTCGTTTGCTATTCGGAAACCTGCCGGCAGGGATACATCCGGGGTAATGAATGGCCCTGAATAGCCTGGTTATGGTCTGTAGGAGAGATCCTACCCTGGTGTTCAGCAGGAATATTCAAGCGTGTTGTGTGAGCAACAAAATGCAATCAATTCCAAGCCACCTGCTATTCAGAGCCATCATTCCGCATTTTGCGGGGCAATGCTGCTTGATGACAGTTTCAGACAGGCTATCAGCCGCATCAGAAACCGGACTCTGTTTGTATATCTCCGCAATCAACCGAAGTTACTCCTATTTTAAAACATATCTGAGCTATTTTCCACAAAAATCTATGATATTTTGTATCTATTCAACCCCTCTCCGGAATCGAGAGAGTTGTGATTTAAAACGACGGAAAACAGGACGTATTCCCAACGCGTTTCTGACGAAACACTTGGCTCCATGGATGGATTCATGCGTGTTTTAAATTATAACCCTCTCGATGGAGGGTATACCGAATAGTTACGATAATTTTTGCCAACCAGACCCGTTTAAAGTTACCATAAAATCTGCAGGGGCTACATCACATTCAAGCCGCATTAATAGTACGACGGGTACCTTCACCCAGTTTATTATTTCAGTAACCTCTTTTCCAGCGAGGGCTCAATATTTTTTTTAGTGTCAGATCGTAACTATTCATCACCTCTACTGAGCCAAGAGGGGCGAGACCTGTATGTGATTGAACGGGTTGGGAGTGATTAAACGTAGCCAGGATGGCGAAGTCAACGACCATCCTCGGAGGCAGCCATGGATGGCTGGCGAGAATGAGTTCAATTACATACAGGTCTCGGCTCCCTTGGCGGAGTGCAAGCTGAATAGTTACGTCAAATCAACCCTTTAGGTCGTGTTGCATAGTTAATTGAATTGGGCTATTCTATCACAGTCAAAAGAATAAAATATTGATAAACCAGGACGTTATCCACAGCGGACCCATTTCACGGCCCGACATATTCTCCGGAATTCACATGCTAAACAGACTATTCAAATTCAAGACTTCGACAATCTCAATCTGGATCAGCATTTTTTTTCTGACGGCCATGATGCTGCCTTTAACACTGGCCGGGGAACCGCTTTCACCCACACAACTGGAGGGTATCCAGACGCAGCTCCAGTCAAAAAAGGATCCCGTGACACGGACCAAGCTTTTTGTTCTCCTGATTAACAACGCAATACAATACCAGACCGAACGAGAAGAGATTAAGTACCGGCAGGAACTTCACCGGAGTTTAAAGGGCGAAAAGACGCTCAGGATTGAATATTCCGTCAATCTCTACCAACTGGCCACGATCTATTATCAGAAGGGTTCTCTGCAAAAAGCCTGGGATCACTTTGAGATCCTGCTCAAAAACCTGCCCAGAACTGAAACCAAGCTCAGAAACCTGACTTTGCAGCATCTTAGTATGATCTCATCAAAGCTGAACAAAACAAAGCTTGAAGAGAAATATCTGGCACTCTATGTGGTATCTTTGGGGAAAGTCTCCAGTTTTTATGAAACCAGTGGCGGTTTTGAAAAGTTGTTACAACTGGCTCTCAAAACGGGATCTGCCAAAGAAGACTACTATTTCGAAAACTGGTATCAGAGCGCAGTACAAAACGGTGAGATTAAAGATCAGAAAAGAATACTGACCCAATGGATCAATTATGTAACCCAGACAAAATCATCCTTTTCGCCAGAGCCCCTGGATCTGCTCCTGGAACTGCTCACGGCGCAGAACGCACTGGCCGAGATTCAGGATCTCAGGCGACTTTACGCCCAGAACACACCTGATGAAGCGAAAAAAGTTGAACTCTTCGAAGAGATTCACCGGCACAATCAGGTCCTGAAAAAGCCAACGGAACTGGGTATATTAACCCGCCTTTATCAGTCATATCGCAACAGCAAAAAACAGGAAGATGAACAGAAAATCCTGGAGATACTGGCTCAGCGGAGCGACTATGACAAACGCGATGAAGCACTGAAACAACTCGCAATTCTGTCACAGAAAAATGAAAACTGGATTCTGGCATTAAACACCTACCAGAAACTGGCAGCGCTTAATCCGCTCGATAAAAACAAAGAAGGGGTCCTCATCCTGGACAATTTGATCAGTATCTCTCAAAAACTTTCCAGAGATGATCTGGCGCTGCAGTACCTGAGGCAGAAAGCGCTGACTGAATCCAGCTTCATCCAGGACGCAGCCCGCCATCAATCCTTTACACTGGCACTGGAGATATACAGGCAGAAACAAAATTACGACGAAGCCATCCAGCTCTACCATGAAATGGAAAAGGCCCCTTTTCAAGCACGTCCCTACCCACGGATGTATGAAATTCACTTTCAGGGAGCAGTGAGCATCGAAGAAAAGGGCGATCCTGAAAACACCATCAAGACCTATCAACTGTCCTTGAACACTCTGCTGAGCATGGAGCGGCCAGACCTGAATCAAGCCATCAGAATAGCTCAGCGGGTACTGCTGTTAACAGAAAGCCATTATCCGGGAGAACGAGAGGTTGCTGTACTGAAACAGATCAACGAAATTCACAAGAAACGTAACAACCCTGCCGATCAGGCCAAGACGGAGCTGATCATTGCGCAGAAACTTGAAAAGTCGAAGGATAAAAAAGCGGCTGTTGTTTTTTATAACCAGGCTTTGGCAAGCTATCGCAAGGTCGACAATCAAAAGATGGTCAGCCAGTTACTGACTTTGCTGGCAAACCTTGAAGAAGGAACTTCCGGGAAAAAACTAAACCGCCTGCAGGAACTCGAATCCACACAGGAAAAATCGTCTGACACAAAACAGCTGATTGTCACACGCATAGAAATTGGCAACTACTATAAATCCCAGGGAGATCAGAAAAATGCGGTGACCTATTATCTAAAAGCCGGAAATAACGATAACGGAGGAAACGACATTCTTTCTGCGCAGGCATTTTATTACGCAGGACTGCTTCTCGCCCAGACAGGTGATATTCGACAATCCAGTGAGGTATATCAAAAAGCGTTGCATAAAAAATCCGCCACAAATGAAAAAGAGGCCATTTTTGCTCAAACTCATCAGGCATACGCCAAAAATCTTGACCAACAACAGGAACCCTCAAAGGCACTGGAACAGATCGATATCGCGCTGCAATACAATCTAAAAGAGCTGAAGGGATCATTGATTGAAATCAAAGCGACCATTCTGATCAACAGCAACCAGTACAAAGCAGCTGAATCGACCCTTGAAGGCTATTTAAGCAGTCTCACAAACGGGCAGGACACGCTGCCGTTGATGATTCTGCTGGTAAAGGCACAATTGGGATCACAAAACCCGGACGGGGCAATGGTCACTTTGAACCGTGCACTAAAGGGACAGGATACCGATCAGTTGACTGCCCAGCAGTATGACATCCTCAGCTTGAAAAGCTATACGCTGAGCCTGAAAAAAGATATGGTCGCGGCTATCCGTAACCAGGAGAAGCTGGTGACGCTCCTCGAGCAATCAAACATCAAGGAAAAACTGGGCAGTGCCAATCTGGATCTGTCAAAATATTACCTGGAAATTGGCCGCATTCCCGAAGCGCTAAAAGCTAACAAACAAGCGGATGGATGGATAAAAGAGGGTACCGTCGATCATCTGAAAATGTTACTTAACTTTGCCAAAATAAACCAGAAGCAGGGTAAGAACGACGCATCTCTGGACTATTTCAACCAACTGCAGAAAAATATCACCTCTGAATCCCCACCCGAAATTGCCGCAGAAATGTTCTACCAGAGGGGATTCGCCAATCTCAGCGCTTCTCGATTTGAGGATGCACTCTCAGACTTTAAACAGGCTGAAACCTCTTATATCAAGCTCAATCAGAAATCGGAAGCCCTGCAGTCGAAAATGGCTCAAGCGAACGTCCTGATGAGTTTAGGGAAAATAGGCAATTCCGAAAGAATTTATCTATCCCTGTTATCAGAAACCGGCGACAACCAGGGCGCCAAAGGTGATGTCAACAATGCACTGGCATTCCTATATTCCGAACTCGGGCAGTACAAAAAGGCCCTGCAAAACTCAGAGGATGGAGAACAAGCCTATAAAAAGGCCGCTCGACTGAATCGGATTCCGGAGGTTCTAAATGCCAGAGGATTGATTTTCCTGAAGATGAACGACTTTGACCAGGCAGAGGTCACCTTTCTCAAAGCCACCAAGCAGAATGAGCAGTATCAGAATCCGCTACTGGATTCCGAGATCACCAACAATCTCGGTGGGCTTTACAAGCAGAGGGGGAATCTGGAAAGGGCCCGGGAACAGTTGATGAAAACCGCTGAGCTGCAGAAAAAACTGGGTTTTGAATCATTGCTGGCACTGACGTACAACAACATCGCTTCTGTCTACCTGGACGAGAACAAGTACGATGAGGCGCTCAGTTTTCTCAAGCAGTCAAGGACTTTTGCCGAACGGTTTCAACTGAAGAAAGAGATTGCCAGCAGCTGGAACAACGAAGGGATCCTCTTTTTCAAGCAGGAAAAGTATGAAGAAGCCCAGAAAGCGTTTCTGGAAGCTCTCAAACCACAGAAGGAGTTGGAGCTTAAGATCGATCTGGCCAGAACTCACAACAACCTGTCTATTATTGCTGCCAAGCAATCTGATTTCAAAAAGGCGTTAGACCTGGCCCAGATCGCTGTTGGCTCACTGTCTCTCAAACCTCTGGACAACAGCCTGTTCTTCCCGAATCCCGAACAAGAATCGGTCCTGGCTCCCGATTTGATGAAGGACTCTTTGCAGATCAAAGGCGCCTATCTGAGAGAAATCGCCAATAGCAGTCAGGATTCTGCAACGAAAGTCAAATACCTGAATGTTTCCTATCAGAGTTTCGCCCTGGCCATTGAGATCATTGAGTCACTGCGCGCACAGATTAAGGGGGAGGAGTCTCAGAAAAAACTGCTCCAGGCCAATATCGATATCTTTCAACAGCTGATCGCCATCCTGTATGAACTGGGTACTCGGGCGCCCAAACAGGGGTTTCATGAAAAAGCGTACTATTACGCTGAGATGTCGCGGGCTCGGTCCTTTCTGGATCAGCTTCAGGAACAGGTGGCCAGATCCAGTTTGAACCTGCCCCAGGAGGTACGGGACAAGGAAAACGAGCTTAAAACCAAAATTGCCACCCTGGATGGATTGATTTTTGTGGAGTTGAAAAAGCCTCAAAAAGAGAGGGATGAAAAAAAGATCGAGGACTGGCAGATTAAAAAAACCACTACATTGCTGGAACACCGGAATTTCACCAAGGAGTTGGAAGAGAAATTTCCCGCCTATGCCAGCCTGAAATATCCGAAGGTATACGGCGTCAAAGAGACCCAGACAGAATTGCTGCATGAAAAAAGCATGCTTCTGACCTATTTTGTCGGAGCAGACCAGTCTTATGGTTGGGCGGTTGCCAAAAACGGTGTGTCAATGGTGGCATTGCCGCCCAATGCGGATATTGACCAGTTGATCCGTAAATACCGAAAAACCCTTGTCAATCCGCTGATTGTTGAGGATGAGGAAGACGATGAAATGATGATCGACTCCACCCAGAGCCATATTGCCATCGGCCTGCAGATCTACCGTAAGATCCTGGACCCAATGTTGAAAAACGCCGGACCGCAGGTCAATCAATTGGTACTGGTTCCCGACGGCGTTCTTTACTATCTACCCTTTGAGACGATTCTAACCCAGATTCACCCACAGACCGACGAACGATTCCCCAAGGGTCGGGAGTATCTGCTGCACCAGTACTCGATTCACTACTCCCCCTCGGTTTCGGTACTGGGCATGATTCAGACCCAGGTAAAAAACAGAAATCCTGAATTAATGGCTAAACGCAAGGACTTCCTGGGGTTTGGCGACCCGGAGTATAAGCCGACTGCTGCTAAAGCAGCTGCTTTCAGCTATAATAAAACACTAAAACAACAGGGTTTTTACGAGCTGGACCGCCTCTTTAACACCCGGGCCGAGCTGGGAGAAATCTCCGCTATATTTCCTGAATCCAACGTCACGTATCTAAGGGAGAAAGCCAAAGAATCCGCTGTCAAGCTGAACATCAAGGGGTACAAATATATCCATTTCGCCACCCATGGCATATTAGATGAGCGAAACCCCGAGTTTTCCGGTGTTGTGATGAACCTGATCCAGCCAGATAAACCGGAAGACGGATTTTTACAGTCTTCAGAAATATTTGATTTGAAACTCGATTCCGACCTTGTCGTGCTGTCGGCCTGCGAAACCGGACTGGGAAAGGTTATTAAAGGGGAAGGGATGGTTGGTCTGACCCGGGCTTTTATCTTTGCAGGAACGCCCTCCATTGTTGTCTCACTCTGGACGGTGGCGGATGAATCGACCTCCAAGCTGATGATCTATTTTTATAAATACCTGAATGAAGGTCATCCCAAAGATGAAGCACTCAGAAAAGCCCGTCTTGAATTAATGAATGAAGCAGAGGACGAGGAACTTCTTTACTCCGATCCTTTCTATTGGGGGCCTTTTATCCTGAATGGAACCCGAATTTAGTAATTGACTCTGCACTAAAAAAAGGGGGCCCCAATTTTCGGCTTGAGGCCCCCTTTTCTATTCTTCCTTTATCCCTTCTGAGTATGGGTAAAGACCCCATCCCAGTCTGCTGGCGGGGGATTCTCAAGGAAATCCTGACACCTTTCAATATAGGTGAGGGATGGACCATCCTGAGAGATCAGTTTCAGCCCAGATTGAAAGACTTTGATTGCCCCCTGGAAATCCAGGTCTTTGTACAGCTGAAGTCCTTTGTTATAGATTGGCACCAATTCCGCCATCTTCCCGCTGGTTTGATTCTTACGTTCGATCAGATCGTAGACCGTGATGGGCTCATTTTTCCCCACCACCCGGATAGTATCCAGCTCGCGGACATCGATCGCCTCTGCTGCTTGCTTATAGGTGAACTCAGAGATCATGGAGAAGTTCTTATAAAATTTGTTGGCACCCTCCAGACGGGCAGCCAGGTTCACCGAATCTCCCATGATGGTGTAGTCCATACGAGACTGGGATCCCATGTTGCCAACCACCATCGGACCGGAATTGATCCCCATGCGAACCAGCACCATGGGTAATCCCTCTTTCATCCACTCCTCGCGCAGATCCAGCAACGCATTTTGCATGTCAACACAGGCAAAGCAGCTGAGCGTAGCGTGATTCTGCTGATCCAGCGGGGCACCCCAGAACGCGATAATGGCGTCGCCCTCAAATTTGTCGATGGTGCCATTCTGGTCTGAAATAATATCGCACATCGCTGTCAGATATTTATTCAGCAAAGCAACCAGCTCGTCCGGCGTCAGGCTCTCCGAAATGGTTGAAAAGCCCTGAATATCAGAGAAGAAAGCTGTCATTTCCCGACGTTCACCCCCCAGGGAGAGTTTATCCGGATCATCAACCAGCGCTTCGATAACATCAGGAGAGAGGTACTGACCAAAAGCATCTGTGATAAAACTTTTCTGTTTTCTCTCCTCAATGAAGAGAAAAATGTTGATGGCCGTAAATCCCACAATGCCTGCCAGGAAGATATAGCCCATGGAAAAGACCAGATCGAGATAGATGTAAAAAAGAATGGCGAAGGCAAAATAGCCGACAAGCAGACCCACTGAGGCTAAGGCTCTCAGTCTTGGATCCGAGAGGAAATTGGAAGAGATCAGCAGTAGCAGAAAAATTAGAGCCACGATAACTTCTGCGAATGTCGTGGCTGATTTCAGAGGTGCACCTTTCAAAAGGGTTGCCACCTCGGACGCCAGCACTTCGACTCCGAATACTTTACCAATAGGCGTATCGAAATAGTCGTGGGATACCTCTGAGGTATCACCGATAAAGACGATCTTACCCTCGACCAATGACCGGTACTCATCCAGTTCGTCTTCATCCTCCATATCCAGTTCGAGAATATCCATACCAGAAAGTCCCACGAAGGGATCTTTACTGATGTAACCCACATCCGGTTTCAGATAAGGATAGTCATTTCTGAAGTCGTTAAATTGATCCAGTTTGATCTTTAAATCCCCCAGGATCAAGGTTCCGTTCTGAAACTTGGGTTTCACTCCCAGATAGGTCGCGACGGTTTTCACTGAGATCGGCCATTCACCATAGACCTGCCCGACTTCGGGATAGATTCTGAGTCGGTTCAGCATCGTACCCATCTTCTGATGATTTGAGTAGGCTGTTGCAGTCGCTTTGTGAATTTCTTCTACCGGATAGATCACTTTTTTGAACTTGCCCTCTTCAAAGGCAACAATAGAGACCACGATGGTGTTGCCGGCATTTTTCAAATGCTGAGCGATCTTAGGATCTTCTCCGTATGAACTTTTGAAATCAAACAGGATATCCACCATGACGACTTTCGCCCCCAGAACCGCTAAATTCGCAGCCATTTTCCCGATATCGTCCCTGTGCAGCGGAAAACCATTATAATCCTCGAAAAAAGCATCGTCCTGGACAACAATGGCGATTTTATCATGGGGAAAACGGACCATTTCAGGATCCGCATAACTGGTTCTGAGAATGTGTCGGATAGAGACAAACTGGTCTTCAAAAGACGAAAACCACTCGTTATGCTCTGCAGGAATCATCACTAAAAAGATGAGGATCGTGAAAAAAATGTCGTACCGTTTCAGCAGATTTTTCATGATGGCGTACTCCTTAAAACACGTAGTTTACAAAAGAGATGACATGAATAAGGATCTGTTACCTTAAAACTGTCAACCTGCCTGTGTGCAGAAACATTGACATCAAAATCAAGGGGGTTACAGGTTGGTAACATGGCCTGATTGGGGCCAAATCGTTTTGTGCCAATATCTAAAACAGCACAGGTGGGCTATACGGGGTGAGACAACGAACCGTTTAAACACGCCAGCGTCTGTTTTAACTGAAAATGGCATGTTCTGAGCCCGTTGTAAAGCATGAAGTGTCAGATACTTAATTTTCTAAACCCTGATTTATCTCGGTTTTTCACTTTCAAAGAACGGCCCGGCCAGCCTCTGCTGCCCCTGATACGGCAGCAGAGACCACCTGTCATTCCATCGTGGCTGTTTTCCACGCTTCCAGCTCTTTTTTTATAATCAACTTGACCTTTCGCTGGAAACAGAGCAGCGACTAATAAAACCGTTTTCCCGCTCAACAAGCCTTCTCCACGAACTGACCCGGGGGGTTCTACACAATTCTACGATGATTCGCATGGGCTTTATAGCTGGAATTGTTTTAGAATTTTTTCTTTGATATTTTCTCAAACTTATTATTGATGTTATCAGGAGAAACACTGTATAAATAGAGTCAGTCGGTTCGCGGTTAAACTGGACTGCCAACAGATGGAGATCCAGACCGTCTGATTGAAACAGGTTGGTTTAAATCTATCCAGTTCCAACGGGCACAATGGACGATCCTTACGTACCCATTCAACATGTCCAAAACGGCTTCTAATTGAGCTTTAATTTTTATTCACGCGTTGCGAGTTAGTTGGACCATTATTATAAGAGATACTACCATGTCACTAAACGTTGCTGAAGCGTTAGAAATAATCCGCCATAACAAAAAGGTCGCCATTGTCGGGTTATCACCGAAAACAGACCGCCCCAGTTTTGGTGTTGGTCAGTTTCTTCTCGATAAAGGTTTTAAGGTTATTCCTGTCAACCCGATGCATGAAGAAATCCTGGAACAAACCAGCGTCTTCAGCCTCGCCGATCTAGATCCTGATACCGTAGACTGGGTGGACTTTTTTGTTGCCCCGGAAAGGCTGCCGGATTTTGCCAATGATATCATTCGGCTTTCGCCTAAACTGGTCTGGTGTCAAATTGGCATAGTTAACCCCGCTTTCAATGAAAGGCTTGCTAACGCACAAATTCCGTTTATCGCAGATGTCTGTCCTAAAATTGAATGGAAAAAGAGTTAAGGGTCGCCTAAAAATAATCCCTAAGAGATGAAAATCGTGAACCTGGCAAATGACCTTTTAATGATCGATATGAGGCAGTCTATTGATCATTTTGATACCGCTTTTTTGAATCTTCTGGCAGAGAGAACGCGGATCGTGAATAACATCATTGTGCTCAAATTGGAGGAGGGTATTGATCTCCAACAGAGTGATGCCAGAAAAGAGGACATGAAAGTGCTCATCGAAATGTCGGTAGAGTTAAAACTCGAACAACATTTCTTCAAAAAAATCCTCGACCTGGTGTTTCAGAATGCCATCATGCAGCATGAACAGAAGATCCCGGAAAACAGTTTGCAGGGGTCGATCATCGACGATAAATTACAGTCTCTTGCGGACCTGCGTAAAAGGTTGCTCAACCTGGATAAGGCACTTTGTATTGTCCTGGCGGAACGGTTCTGTATTGTCAAAAAAATCGGACAATACAAGGAAATTCTAAACATCCCCCCGCTGGACCCCGTCAGATGGCAACAAGTACTGCAGCATAAGGCTGAAACAGCTCAAATGCTTGGCATCAATGTCTCTCTTGTCAAAGAAATCTATAATGCCATTCACGAAGTCGCACTAGCCATCGAGGAAGATATTAAAACGCCACAGTCGAATAATTTTCCCTGAATTAACAAATAAATAACAAATTTCATAGCCCGGCTATCTCATTTCTTCATTGACACTCTATCCAGAGTGAGGTAAAAATTAAGATTAACAAATGGGGGTTTAGCTCACTTGGCTAGAGCGCGACGCTGGCAGCGTCGAGGTAATCGGTTCGATTCCGATAACCTCCACCACACCACTGTAATTGATTGATATTTTTAAACATATTTTGCTGGTGTTCGAACTAGTGTGACCACAAAATGTGACCAAAAATAGACTGAAATTGCTGCTTTTGAGATCCTCTCGAAAACAAAAAATACAAGCGATTTAACTCGTATAATCCCCTGTTTTAATAGTATTATTATCCAGTCTACACAGAGAATTATAAAGCATTTTTCACATCTCTGCAACCACACCAAGACACCTCAATATCATATAAAAGGTCGTTAATAAGGTGTTTAAGATTTATGTAACAAAATTTCAAAAATCTTTTTGCATCATATCGAGTATTTCAAACACCTGATCTCGATTTTTTAATAATACTCCTGCTGAATTACGTTGTGCTTTCACTGACAATAAATCTTTGATCTCATCAAGTATCGATTTTGTTTCTTGAAACTTAATCTCATATTTTAATATCTGTGAATGAAGTTCCCCAATATCCGTTTTATTTGCTGCTTCATAATCTTCGTTTAGTAGCTTTTTAATTTCCTCATATTTCGATTCAGGAATTCGAATCACTTTTGTTCTTCTTTTATCCTTATCAGCTAACGGTTTTCTCCCTGCACCTTTTCTTCTTCCTCCCCGTGGCATAATCTATCTACCTTACAAGTTAGCAATTTGGAAATCTTATCAGATATTGATTACATGTTACATTATTCTAATAATTATTTCAAATCGAAGTTTATGATTTAATGTAACAATTTATCTATTCAATTTAATCAAGTGCTTAGAAATTTGTAACATTAATCATAAGTAATTATTTGAGGTTAAAACGGTAAAAATAATTCAAATCGACCTCAGTTCAATTTAAAGTCTTCTCTACCACATCTTGTATTCGTCCCAAAAAAAACCTCCCAGATTTTTAAGAGATACTGCGAAGATTTTTCAAATCTCGTTTCATGCACATTTCTTTCAGTAAACCTCGGAGCTTATAAAAGGAACTATCTGGTGTGTAATCTGACCGCTTTACTGGCTCATCTCATTTGATAATCACTATTTGTAGAAGGTCTCAACTATCTATAAGGAAACAGCTTTACAGATGGCAGATGTTTCGATAATGCTTCATGTATGGTTATGCTCCCAATATTTTTCCGGGTTGATTTATGAAGCTGTTTCTTTCAGTGTTGCTAGTTCTTTCCTGTTGTCCACTATATTAGCAGAGCTGGAACACATCTGATAATACCTGCTGGAAGTCTTGATGGTGAATTTAGACTTGAGCCAGACGATAATATCTTCTGGGATTCAAGAGCTAAGTGGGTTGAAACTACGTCAGATAAACCAAAGTTCCCCGAATATCAAAATAAATTTTAACATCTGGTTACAATCGGTCGCTTTTCAACGTTTTCCCTAGAAAAAACTTAACTGAAACTGGCTTTAGACCCCTTATAGTCTGCAATAGAGGGGGAATGAATAAGTGCACGAGGATTGACGTTTAAAAAATGCATACCCAGTTATAGGTTGATGCGTTTAAATCAATTTAAACGGGGTTTAAACGATTCTAATACTGGCAATTCATTTAAAAAAAGCTGCTAAATATTTTATATTACAGAATCTTGGCTGTTATTCTTAAAGATCGTATAACTTTGATCAAATAAAAGGTGATGACTTTCAATTGCAGTCATCACCTTTTGATGCTATTGTTTGACCTAAAAAAAACTATACATAACTAAAATAAAAACAAATATGTATAAAGCAGATTTAGGTGATGTATCACTGAGAGTACCAGAAGCAAAGGCAATAGCGAATCTTTTACTTAAAGAGGTGAAAAAAGCAGAATTCCTTAAAAAGATTCAAGATGAGAATATACTTCACTATACCAACATTGGAAGAGCAAAAAGACATGCTTTTACAATCCGTTCAAGATTAGAATCGGTGGACAAGGAACTTTGGCAATTGGCTGCTGAAGGTGACTTTGCCACTGCTACCCAAGCAACATTAGTTGCAACTTTAAAACGAAGCTCCCTATTGTTTGATTTCTTCAGACTGGAAATAATCCCTTCAGTTGAGGCTAAAGTCTTTGAGTTGCCTCGGTTTCATTGGAAGAAATATATTGATGGATGCAAGTTGAGAGATCCTGAGATGCCAGATTGGTCACCGACAACAATTAAAAGGATGGGATCAACATTGTATAAAATTCTCCATGAAGCGGAATTTGTTAAAAATACAAGGAAACCAGTTCTGAATCGAATTTTAGTAACACCTGAAGTTCTTGACTATCTTACGAAGCAAAATGAAAGGGAGATCCTTTACCTTTTAACATGGAAAAAATGAACGATACACTATTGAACCGTTTGAATAAAGGATTGAAGGCAATCACTGACCCTGCTTTCCTAACTGGAGAGGGTCTTGGTAATGAAACTCCTTTCCATATCTTTGACTACCCTGCTGAAAACGAAATTGAAGTAAGGAACTTTATCCAAAACAAACTAATTCCCAAGATTGGAAAAAACCATACTGAGATTAAACTGCTCCATATCAACCTGTTTGAGTTGGTTATAGAGTACCTCAAATCCGAAGGCTACTACGAAGGGGTCTTGGAACTCCAAGAGTCGGGAGATGAAGAAGCATTAATGGAAGCATTTGAAGGTGTTTTGCATTCTGAAACCATTGCTGAGTTAATTGTTGAGAAACAAAAGGATCAAGACAGCAATTTAATATTCATCTCAGGTGTCGGAGGTTTATGGAATATGATTCGTCTTCAATCATTGCTGAGTAATCTTCAATCAAAACTGGGTATGGTTCCTCTGGTTCTATTCTTCCCCGGCACATATACAGATACTGGTCTTAACATGTTTGACGAGTTTGAGGAAGACCGATACTACCGTGCGTTTAAACTTGTTCCCTAATCTAACGGAGGTGATGTGATAATTCGTGATTTATTCCGAAAAGACATAAACAGGCCTATTAATGGAGTTGTAAAAGCAGATCAAGTAGACAATGAAGTCGTTTGGCAGGAACTGGAAGAGTATGTTGTTACCTCTGACATAAAAAGTCATTTGGATAAGTTTTTTTCAACCTACTGCAACAGTCTACAAGGTGGAAGTGGGGCTATCAGTTCGAACGGAGGTTGGATTTCCGGCTTTTTCGGATCGGGTAAATCGCATTTTTTAAAGATTCTTGCCTATTTGCTGGGACATGAATCTATCTCTTTCGATGGGAAAACCCAAATTCCTGTAAAATTCTTTTCCGAAAAACCTCAATGCCAAGATCCCATTTTTTTAGGCAATATGGAGCAAGCATCCAGAGTACCCTGTGATGCTGTTCTTTTCAATATTGATTCTAAGTCCGATGCCAAGAAGGGAAAAGACGCAATTCTGAGGGTGTTCGTGAATGTATTCAATGCTATTTGCGGATATAGCGACACATATCCCCATCTCGCTCACGTTGAAAGGATGCTTGAAAGTCAGGGGCAGTATCAAGCGTTTCAAGAAGAGTTTGAAAAACTGACAGGGAAAGCGTGGAAAAAGGATAGGAAAGGGTACATGTTGAAAGTCAAGCAGACAGCACAGGCAATCTCCATAGTAACAGGTCAGAATCCCGAAAGCATGGAACAAGTACTAACCAATAAAAATTCGACTTTCGCTGTAACCATTGAAGGGTTTGCTCAGTCAGTTCAAGAGTATTTAGATCAAAAAGATAAAAACCATAGGATTGTCTTTTTAGTTGATGAAATTGGTCAGTATATAGGTAAAGACTCCGATTTAATGCTCAACCTCCAAACGATTACCGAAAATCTGGGAACTCTATGCGGTGGACGTGCGTGGGTGGTTGTGACTTCGCAGGAAAATATTGAAGGTGTCATTGGTGAAGTAAGTAAACGGCAAAATGAAGATTTTTCCAAGATTCAAGGTCGATTCATTACCCGATTGTCGTTTGCCAGCAATCAAGCTCACGAGGTCATACAGAATCGTCTTCTCGAAAAAAAAGAACAATCCAAATCTGAACTTGCTAAACTCTATTCTGGTAAGGGTGACATCTTACGGAACCAATTAAGTTTTGTGAAAACAGGAATGACCTTGGAGAGCTATAAAGATGAAACTGATTTTGTAGATCATTATTGGACAATCAGAAAAAAGATTCCAGATCACTAAAAAATATTTTAAAAAATTCTGAAACCACATCCAATTTAAAAAAGGTTGGAGAAAAATATTTTGAGCTTTCAACTCAACAACTCTGTGATTAAAACCCACGGCAAACCACTGCGGTTCATCCCTTAATCGCTTTCTGTAGAACCTATGAGCAGATCTTAAATAATTGATTAACCGATTTTTATTCAGCTTCCCATATATATCGAATCCAATCGATGCTTTTCAGTCGTGAATTGTTGCTTGAATGTAAGGATTTATTCTTTCCTTACATTCAAAACTCCCTCCAATTGCCTATGAATACTGCGATTAACCCGAAGCCTTGACGAAATGATGTTTTTGAATGTAAGGTATAGGTATATTATATAAAATCCTTTCACAAAAACTTGCATTCGGATAAAGCTATGAAAACATCCGTCGGTCAGAAAAAACCACTTACGAGAAATCAAATAAAAAAGATTAAAACCTTGCTGATATCTGAAGGCAACCTTCGTGATGTCGCTTTATTCGGTTTATCTATTGATTCTATGCTTCGATCCAGCGATCTCCTGAATTTGAGGGTAGGCGACTTGATAGATACAAATGGTGAAATACCTGCCAAAATCGACATCCAACAAAAGAAAACTGGTAAAACTGTAACGATTCAAACGCAGGACGATACTATCGACTCATTATTAAAATGGATTGAGGTATCTGGTAAAGCATCCAATGACTTCATATTCACTGGCAGGAAAGGAACAGGTCGTCCAATTTCCCACGTTCAGCACACAAGGTTAGTCAAGAAATGGGTTGAATTGCTCGAACTCCCATCAAAATTGTATTCAACTCACAGTTTACGAAGGAGTAAATCCAGCATTGTATACGCCGAAACAAAGGATATAGAGGTGTGCCGACAGCTGTTAGGGCAAAGCAATACGAGCGCCACTTCGAGATATCTGGGAATTGAAAAGGAAGATGCCTTGAAGATTGCAGCAGGAATTAAACTGTGAGTGTTACATTCGATAAAAGTCTGTTAATGCCTTGTTAGTTCAAAAATCCAATTCCCCCATTTTCAACCCAATGAATAATGGATACTTTAAGTTTAATCACTCTCTGAACTCTCTCTGTGATTTTCTTGTGGAGCTGGTTCAATTATACCGGACTCCGGTAGTACGTAATCTAATAAATACTCTACAAGAACAGATATCTGCTGTACAAAGTCCTCTGTGAGTAACTCCGTTTTGTCAAGATTCTCGGTAATTTCTCTGTCGTTTTCCGTATCATAGTCGAAAAGAAGTCTGTTCAACTTAATGCGAAAGCTTCTAGTCGAGCCACGCCTTTCTTCTTCAGTATGGCTGAAAAAAAATTGCTCCGTTGCATACCTTATGTTTTTTATTCTCATTCCCTCATATATCAAGCCCGAAAGAGTTTTACTCAACGATTTAGATGTTTCGTATGACAATCGTTGAACTTTGAAGGCTACTTCTCGGCCCAGCGAAACGCTATATTGTTTTGACATTTGGACTCCCTTGAAATATTAAAAATTGTTTAAAGCTTAGAATGGTGTTTTTTACTTTATCTAGTTCCTCTTCAGGCTCATTATCTCGCAGCTTCAACTGGGAAGTACCCTCCGCTAACTTTCCTTTCTGTTTTATTTGATTTTCTCTCACTTTTTATCCTGTGTTATTTGTTAAAGTACATTAGTATTTATTATTTCGAAAATTCCTGATCACTGCGATGTACCAAAAAATTGTATTATTTGACGATCTTAATATGCCACTAATCTTTAAATGGCAAGATAGATCTGTTTACATTCATAATATTAACATCATAAGTCCAATATTTCTTTTATTTACTTCCGTTTGATGCTAGAATACGGAAATAGACTTGTACCAAGTACACAATCGGTCTTCTATGCATCAAACAATACAGATCAACTCATGAAAAAAGTTAGAATACTGCTGGTTGAAGACGAATCCATCATTGCTCTGGATACTCAAAGCACATTGGAAGGCATAGGGTATGAGGTTATTTCGATTGTTGATTCCGGTGAAAAAGCAATTGAGGTATCCAAAAAGGAAAAACCCGACATCATCCTGATGGATATTCGCATCAAAGGTGAGATGGATGGAATCGCAGCTGCAGAAATAATTCGCACACGATTCGGAATTCCAATCATATTTTTGACTGCATATTTGGATGAAAAACGACTTGAAAAAGTAAAACTGACAATGCCATTCGGTTATATTCTCAAACCTGTGCAAGAGAAGGATTTGAGCGTCACTATAGAAATGGCACTTCATGTTTCCAAGGTGGATAAAGATAGAAAAAAAGTAGAGCTAGAACTTAAACAAGCAGTCAAGGAATTGCAGTGTTTTTACGGCATTTCGAGACTTGTTGAAACACTTAATATATCACTAGATGAGATTTTGCAGGGTGCAGCCGACCTGATACCACAAGCATGGCAATACCCTGAAATAACCCATGCAAGGATTACTTTAGATGATAGCAAGCAATTCTCGTGCTCATGCGGTTCTTGCGAGATTAAAGAAGAATGGTCACAGACGACAGAAATTAACGTCAATGGGAAAAGAGTTGGTGTTTTAACCGTTTTTTATTCGGAAGAAGGTCCAGAAGTACATGAAAAGGTATTTCTGAAAGAGGAAATATCTCTTTTAGAAGCTCTAGGTAAAAGAATTGGCAGGATATGTGAAAAATATGAGGAAAGAAATGCTCGACAGCAAAGTGAAGAAAAGTATCGGACTATCCTTGCCTCAATTCAAGATGGATATGTGGAACATGATTTAGAAGGGAACACGACGTTTTTTAATGATGCCTACCTTAAAATTGTTGGATATGAAAGAGATGAATTACTGGGGAAGAATTACAAAGAAATGACCTCAGTTGATAATGGAAAGAAGGTTCTTCAATTTTACAATAATATTTTTAAAACTGGGGAATCTGGGAGATTACTAGATTGGGAATTTGTAAAAAAGAGCGGGGAACAAATTGTCACTGAAACATCGGTTTCCCTTATCAAAGATAATGAAGAAAAACCGGTTGGATTTCGGGCAGTCGTGCGGGATATTACGGAAAAGAAAAAAACAAACCTCGCATTAAAAGGATCTGAAGACGAATTGAGGTCAATCGTAGAGGCACTTCCTGATATTACTTTTATTTTAAGTAGTAAAGGTCAGTATCTTAAAGTGTTGACTTCAAAAGATTCCGAACGATTGCTATATAACAAGTTATCTCACCTTGAAGGCAGTTATATAAAGGAAGCTCTTCCCCCAAAACAGGCCCAACAGTTTCAGGAAACAATAGATCACACCCTAGCATCTAAAAAACAACAGATATTGAAGTATTCGTTACCCATTGATGGAAAAGAAGTATTTTTTGAAGGTCGAACATCACCAATGTCTTTAGTGGATTCTGTGGTTTGGGTTGCTCATGACATCACTGAAAGAGTAATTGCAGAACAAGAACTTAAAGTATCCGAAGAAAAGTATAAACACTTAATCGACTATGCCCCTATTGCGATTCTGTTATCAGATTTTACAGGTCTTACAGTTGATTGTAACAAGCAGTTTGAAGTTTTAACTGGTTATTCCAAAGTTGAAATAATAAACACTGGTAATCTGTCTACAGTACACCCTGACGACCGACAGATTGTTAATGACTCAATCAATAAGGGCTTGCAAAGGAGACAATCAGTAAAACCATTTGAGATCAGGGTAGTGAGGAAGGATGAAAAAATTATTTGGGTCAAGGTCACATCAAACTACAGAATGGGGAAAAATATCAATGGGGAAAATGAAGTGATTGGGTTTATGTCATTTCTTGAAGATGTTACCGAACAAAAGAGATCACAACAATTAATAAAGGAGTATCAGGAAGATCTCGAAGTCAAAATTAAAACCAGAACCAAAGAATTGACGATTGCCAAAGAAGAAGCAGAAACTGCAAACAGATTAAAGAGTGAGTTTCTTGCCAACATCTCCCATGAACTACGAACTCCGATGCATTCAATTTTAAGCTATTCAAAATTTGGATCTGAAAAATTTGATCGAAAAGATGACGAAAGACTCATTGGATATTTTAGAAATATCCATAAAAGCGGCAATAGGTTGATGCACCTGATAAATGACCTTTTAGATTTGTCAAAACTGCAAGCAAACAAAATGGAGTACTCGAAGGATAAATGGAATCTTAGTTCAGTATTTCACGATATGAAGGCAGAAATTTCTATATTGGCAAAGGAAAAAAATCTGTCGTGGCAGATCCAAGAGATTGAAAAGGTAAATCTTTTATTTGATATTGATCGCTTTAAACAAGTAGTATCCAATCTATTCTCCAATGCGATTAGATACTCTGACCCGAATTCAGTCATTAAGGTATTCTTTGAAGAAACTTCAGATAAGTTTTTTGTGACAGTGCAAGATGAAGGGGTCTTTATTCCTACTGATGAACTGGAATCAATTTTTGATCCATTTATTCAAAGTTCCACAACAAAAACCGGTGCGGGTGGTACTGGACTTGGACTACCAATCAGTAAAAAAATAATTGAAGACCACGGTGGGAAGATTTGGGCAGAAGATAATCCAGAAGGGGCAACAATCAAGTTCTTCTTGCCAAAGCAATAGTGTGAAACCTTTTGAGAACGATTAAAAGGGCATCCTTTGCCCTTTTGATTCATCGTTTGTCTTCCTCTACGCAACTATTTAAGACTTTGTGGATATGGTAAACGGAGAACTGATGGTATGATCGATTTTATGCTCAGATCTTTCGATCTCCTGCAGCAATTAATTTTTGAGATCAATTTATCGGATGACCTGTCCAGGTGCTTATGTGCATCTCGGTTGCTTCCATCATCGCTTTGTTAGTCCAACGTTCCTGAATTTCGTTTGCTGTCTGGGTGTAGTCGATATCTTTGTTAATTGCATCAAAACACCTTGTCTTAAATTCCCCTAAGATTAACGGATCAATTCCGATCATTCTAAGTGCTCGAACCGTTAGGGATGGATAATCACATAAAATTAGACTTAGGACGTTGCCTTCGGTGAACCATTTTTTCCTCGTAGAAGGTTCTTCGAGACTCAAATCAACAGAAACAATGAAGTCAAACACACCTGGGGCATTGATAACGAAAAATGGAATTGCTTCACTATTGAAGAGACCATAATGAAGTTCCCCTTCCTGAATACCCTTAATTTCCTTGTTTTGTAGATTTGAATATAGTAGGTAAACTCCCAGTCCAGACCCCTCTACCACAGGGACAACACCCTCGCTAACTTTGCCTGGATCGAATGGTAACGGTTTCCCAATTATTAATTTCAGCATTGATCCCTTTATCCTATTTAAACCTATATATCCTAGGTGTCGGGGATAAAAATATGCCTCGACGCAGGTCATCTTTCTCTGTGAAGGCTCTGGGTTCGAATGATCCAGAATACACCTCACGTAGATCAGCGGATTCTTCAATGGAAAGTATACTACTGTTCCCGAACTCCATCCTCATTGAATGCTTTTTTATGATAAACTTTTTAATCGGACTTCCACAGATCTTGTCCGCAACCGAATCATCCCGATATTTTTCGAGTAATTTGTCATCTAAATGAAAAAATGAATCAGCATATGGTATTGCAATTATAAGCCACTGACTATCTAATTCAAATCCTAAATATCCTAGGCCTCCCATACCATAAGATCCGTAACAAGCAGACCAAGAGCAAAAAGTACTTCCAACCAGGGTTTCGGGAACAACCGGATCAGGGTTAAAAACAATCAGTTCATCAGATCCAGCAAATGCCCAACGAGTTTTTAGGGGTTCGGAATTTTTTGCTATCATAAAATCCGAACAATCAACATTACCGTAGGATTTTGATGCTTTTGGCGCTTCTATTCGGAAATGCCTTCGTTTACTGTCAACATATTCTCCCCATTGCTTTCGAACATTAAAAAGAATCTGATAATCGCAATAACCACCAAAATTTTTTAACCAGGGAAGAACCTTAGATTTTTTCAGTCCGATTTCCTCAATGAAAATAATTGTCTCTATAAACGGACTTCTATTACCGTCACGTTGCTGCAAAGTCGGCAATCGGTGATCCAGCCAATCAAAGAGACTATAAAGGTCTTCCTGCGATATCGGCATCTTTGAAGTCTCTTTTTTCATTAATAAGCTCCTTACTGTGGTTTTTCTTCGTTTCCAAACATAACAATTCCATTTTTTTCTCTAATTTGATCAATTTTCGTTTTTATTTTCTCAATCTCTTTGCATTTCTGGATTTGCTGTTCAACATTGTTCACGAGCTTTTTCCTCTCATTTCCTTCCAGTACGGGAATAAGAATATGAGATAGAAAGTCTCGCCTTCCAGGAGGCCGATTTCGTATATCGTGAAAAACCTGTTCACCATTTTTTGATGAGCAGTATGCGAAAATATTGAAACTGATTTCTTTTCTCAGTTGTTGATCTTCTACACGAAGAACAGCATTACCATAACCAGCTACCCAAGTGCGTCAGCAATGCTCAATCCATATACCATCCCTTTTGCTTTATTTTCATCCATGTCATTCGCTCCAGTTGCGCACATAATTTTCTTGTTCGTACGTTTCAGGTGATATTCTTCTTTCCGATTTAGGGCAATGACTCCAAAGCTCATGAAGTTTCTCAAGTGCTGCTTCCCCTTTGTAGCCATGCCTAGCAAGCCAACACCCTACTATGACTCCCGTTCTACCGACACCTCCCCAACAGTGCAGATAAATTCTGCCTTGCTCTGCAATGATGGTATCAATCGTGTCCAAGATCTCTACAGTTTGATTGTGGGAATATGGAATTGATACATCACAAATTGGGAATAGCTTGGTGAGAACCGTTTTATTGCTTAACTGCTTAACCAGATAATCATAAGACTCAAGCCCATCTTCGGGTTCTGTCAAATTTATGAAACATGTAACTCCGGCAGACAGTAATTTTTTGATCTTTTGCTCTGACTTTTGTTTGCTTCTTTTTACCCTTGGATACTCACCAGCTAAAAATTTTCCGGGTACAATCCAATAGCAATGCTCAATAGGTCTGGGTTCATTCCCGGTTGCAAGGACTTTCTTTTTTTCAGTTTTCATCACCCTCCAAAATTGTTGAACTTCATTATAGCTTGTTTTGAATCAGTAGGAGCATCCTCCTAAAGAGGCTCTGTCATCATTATTCGAAGTATTGTAGAAGTCGAAACCAAGTTGTTTTTGAAGCTCATAAATGAAAGACTTGACCATGTTGGGTGGCACGTAATATAAGTTATATTAGATAAGTTATATTAATTATATAACTTTGGCAATAATATTTTGTAAGAGGTTAATATGTCAGTGAAAATGAGTAAAGAAGATCAAAAGAAAACCTGTCGAAGATACCTTGAGAATTACCTGAAAGAAAACAACCTTGAATTAACGGCATTATCAAAAAAAGGTGTAGAGTCTTTGAAAATTGAAGGGGTTTCTCGTGCAGTAAAGCGAGAAATTCTAGACGAACTGAAAGCAGATAGAACCGAACCTGAAAAAATGGATGTTTACCAAGATTTTATTGAAGAACTTTACAAACATAAAGACAGATTGCACGAATTGCTGGAAGAACCACAAGGATTTATTCTGAGAGACTATAAAGAATCCCATGAACTGAAAGAAAGATTAGAAGATATCCAAAAACTCGATGAACAGATCGGTGTCAGCGTTAAAATGAATAAGGATATTCATAGACAGCTGAAAGAATACGGAAGAGTATTAGGTGGTATCAGTATCAGGGAATTTGTCCATATTGCTTTAAAGGATTTGTTGGTGAAACTGGGAAATATCGGTGTTTGATATAACTTATATAACTAATATCAACATATTTCACAAATCGTTGAAAAATGATGTTTATTGAATATAAAGACCCTTAAATATACTCAGCGTCCTCATATCGGCTTTTTAAGTAGTTCTTGATACATAGGGTCAGTATCCAGATTTGGCATAACACAACGATTTTGGATTCGACCTCACAATTACATTTAAATCTGTTCGCACCAAAAGAAAAAACATTCACGACACTTTTTGACCGTATCACCAGAATATTCAAACATCTATAAAGAACCTATTCAAAGTCATCCACAAACATTTTTCGTCTCAGAATTTCCCACGTTCACGACACGGGTTGAGATATTGCCACATATTCTTGACCTTATTTCAATTTTGGACTAGTAAGATTAGTACCATAAAAGAAATTGCGAAGTTAAATGAATATCCCACAAAAACATTGTAGATAGCTTATCCATGCCAAACGAAACTTGTTTAGAAGAATTGGAACAAAGAATCAAGGAATTAGAACAGGATAACATTAAACACAAACGGGTTGAAAAAAAGTTACAGGAAAGTGAGTCGAAATATCGTTATATAATCAATAATTTTAATGAAGGATTTTATTCAGTCACCCTAGATGGGATGGTACAGGATCACAATATTGAGTTTATGAGAATTCTAGGACTTGACCTCAACATGGATGCCAAAGGTTTGGAATTAATAGGTTTTTGGGTGAATCCCGAAAAGAGAGAATTCTATATTGATGAACTATTGAAAAACGGTTTTATCAAGGACTACGAAATCAACGCTAAAAAATCCAATGGTGAAATAATAGTTATTCAAACCAACTCCCGACTAATCCGTGACAAACATGAAACACCTTTGAGGATTGAAGGATCATTTCTTGATGTCACAGATCGAATAAATGCAGAAAAAGCATTAGCGGAGAGCGAAGAACGCTTTTCTCTGGCAATGGATGCCAGCAAGGATGGCCTCTGGGATTGGAATATAACCTCCGATGAAGCGTTCTACAGTCCCAGTTATTGGAATATGCTTGGTTATCAATCCAACGAGATTTCCCCTTATAGCAATTCATGGAAAGACCTTATCCATATTGAAGATAAAGACAAAGCGCTTCAAGCAAATAATGATTGTATTGAAAATCATTGCGATGACTTTCAAGTTGAGTTCCGCATGAAAACTAAAAATGGAGACTGGAAATGGATTAGGGCGAGAGGGAGAGTGGCCCATCGTGACAAAGATAAACGGGCAACCAGATTGGTTGGTATAAATACTGACATAACCGAACAGAAAAAGACTGAGAAGGAAATACAAAACGCTAAAGATAAATTAGAAGAAAAAGTAAAACTACGAACAGTTGAGTTAGTTGATGCAAACACAGCTTTGAAAGTCTTATTGAGAAAAAACGAAGAACACAAAAACGAAATTGGAGATCAAATCCTATCAAATGTGAATAAATTAGTTCTGCCCTTCCTGAAGAAATTAAAAAAAGATCCGTTGAGCAATTGGCAAATTAACTCTTTAGCTATTGCGGAATTAAATCTTAAAAAAATCACTTCAGCTTTTTCACAGGAGCTTTCTTCCCAGCATTCCTCTCTCACACCAACCGAAATCCAAATCGCTAATCTGCTAAAAGAAGGTAAATCATCAAAAGAGATATCAGAGATAACATCCTCAAAAGTAAGAACTATTCAGTTTCACAGAGCAAACTTGAGAAAGAAGCTTGGTTTAAATAATAAGAGTGGAAGCCTCAAGCAATTCTTACAATCCGTCCAATAATACAAGTTTTTACCTGTCAAAATACCTGTCATTTAGTGCGATTTATAGTTCTTGTTTCTTCGCAATTAGTATATACACTTACACTAAACCCTCGCAAAAATAAACGGATTCGATCATTGGATGGAAAAACTTGAAGAAACGGGCTTTTATATTTTCGCAAACTGCTTGCCCGTCTAGGGCGGGTTTTCTTATGCGAAAATCGCAGAGGGAATTTTTTTAACATTAAAACTGAGAGAATGTAGCCAATTGAGATGTAATTACTCTTTTTGTTTTTTCTTTCTTGGAAATGAAATCAACCCTGAAAAAAAAGGAGTTTATGAAAATTCAACTTAAGCATTCAACGAGTAATGCTCTGAAAGAAGTCAAGCTCGGTTTTTCTTGGACAACACTGTTTTTCAGTATATTAGTGCCTTTGTTTCGTGGAGATTTCCTTTGGTTTATTATAATGATCATCGCAGATTCCCTCACATTCGGAATTGCATGGTTAATTTTTCCATTTATATATAATAAAATATACTTAAAGAATGTATTAGAAAAAGGATATATTCCAGCAAACAAATATTCAGAAGATGCATTAGTTTCTAAAAACCTCATTTTTAGATCTATGGAGCAAAACCAACAGAAAAATAATGAACAAAATGGCAACAGTGCTCCTCAGCAGCAGGTCGCTTCGCAGAATGGTGCGGAGCAAAGCCAACAGAAAAATAATGAACAAAATGGCAACAGTGCTCCTCAGCAGCAGGTCGCTTCGCAGACTGTTGATGTGGAATCAATAATTAGCCGTATTTTATCAGAGCATCAAGGCAGGTGCAAACATATTTATGCAAAAATGTTCCAAACCCCTAACCCAAACCTAATGAACGCTTTTGAGAAGCAATTCCCAGAAATTGCTGAAAAAAAAGATGAAGTATTATTAGGTATGAAAAGTGTGGGAGGTATGTTTGTGATTACAAAGAATAATTACTTTATTCGGACACAAGGCGGCATAACAAAGAAAAATCATACATTTGTTATATCAAAAACAAATTTATATGCAGATGTGGGAATTTCAACTCATGGTATAGTGAAATTTTGGAGTTTAGAAAACTCGAAAAAATCAACTATTGGTGAGATAGATGATATGGCTTGGCCCCTCAACAAATATAAAGACAGAGATATTCAACCAATAATGGAAATTGTTTATAGCATCAGCTCTGCATATTTTGGGAATGAAGCACAAAGACCAAACTTTTTAGATTCTTTTAGAGGTTAATGCATATCGCTGACAGTTTTATCCAAGTATTTTCTTTTCTCGTCTTTCTAAATAGTGCCTGAACGAAAACCCCATATTTTGGGGTTCAATAAATTTTATACCAACCAAACCCAACGATTTTGAGTCGCTAGACAGGTTAAGGTATCCCAAATAGGCTTCCTGTATCGTCTGTTCCAGTAGGGCTTTCTTTTTGGGGTCTTTGGAAGGTTGATCGATAGAACTGCTGTGCTTCGACTAAAAATCGAGGCAGTTTCAGCTTTTATACCATGGCAATTTAACAGGTTGTTTCTTATTGATGTGTAAACTTTGTAAACAAGGTGAAGATGGAAATTAAAAAAAGGCAAAACAAAAAAGCAATTTTTATTTTTTTAATCCCCTTAATTTTAAGTGTATTGGTCGGCTGCAACAAGGAAGCACCAGAATGTAATGCAGATGAAACAAAAGCTTTAGTAATTCAAATTGCAAAAGAGAAGTTAGACAAGTCAATTGGTGTGATGGTACAGACAGGTTTGTTTTCCAAGGCCGACTACGAAAAAACATCATTTGCAGTAAAAAACATTCGAACAAAAAACCTTAATAAAGACACTGGGACATATTCTTGCGCTGCTGATTTTGATATTGTAAGTGATATTCCAAATTTAGGTGGTAGAACAGTTCCTATCACCTATACATCCGAGCTTCTGGAAGGTGGTGAAAATTTTTATGTTACGGTGCAAGGATTTTAAATTGGAATAATTCTAGCCGGTAATGAATTCTTGTGTCTATTCACGCTATCAGTCCAATATTGGCGACATAAGTTCTCCAGATCTAAGGATTCAAGCAAGCTGCTGACAGTTTCGATAATTTCACAGTATCCCCCTTACTATCGTCATTTTCAAGCGGGATTTCTTTGAACATCAACGATCAATTCACGATTAAAGATGAAAGATATGTGAAAAATTAAGTTAAAAACTAAAGCGGATCAGGACGCTTTATGTTTGTATTTTAATCCTGAAATGTAAATAATCTGGCACTAAAGCAAGGAGATAAAAATGAGTGAAACCGTAATATTAAAAAATCCAGACAGTTCGGAAACAATCGAAATCGAAAAAGGTTTCAAATGGATGATTTTAATTTTTGGTTGGACTTTCTTTCCGTTAAAAAAAATTGGACTTCCCGAATATGGAATTATTCTTTTAGTAATGACTATTGTGAGTGTCGGTTTAACGTTTGCCTTCCCCGATAATCAACTCCTTGATAAAATTACACAAGGATTTACATCAGCTGCAACCATTGGTCAAATTTATTTTGCTATTAAAGGTGCAAACTTTGCTATTAAAAAGTACGAAAAAAAAGGGTGGCAAATACAATAGCAACTGTTACGCATAGAGTTTTATGCTTCTAAACAGAATATTACGTAGCTATTCACCACTTCCTGAAACTCTTGTGTGAGAGCCACAGCTCTGGTGGTGCCTGAGGGAAGTTAAGCGACAGCACTGAGAAGCGGATCTTGCAGCTTCGAACGAAAGGTACACCAGTGCTGTGGCGTGTTTTGACGATTGGCGGTTGCCTTCTATAAGAGAATCTTTCAGAATTTCCAACATTGCACTAGGAGGGAAAAAGATGGATAATGGCGAGTTGGTTACAAATGACGGCAAAACCGTTACGATTGATGAGTGGTTAAGTTCAATAGGAATGTCTCAATATATTGAGACATTTAAATCGAATGGAGTTGAGATCTCGCATTTTCAAAGTTTGAGTGATCAAGATTTGCAAAGCATGGAAATTACAGTACTTGGTCATCGAAAGACTATTTTGGCAAGTATCGAAAATTTTCATGAATCACTGCAGGAATCTGCTGGTTCAGAGAAATTGAATATTTTGGAAGAACGATCAAACTTGTTAATCAAAAGGTATTTTAAAGTTGTCGCTGTGTTGACAATATTAGGGACGATTATTGCTACAATAACTGATGGTGATCCCTTGTTTGTCTTTTTAGCATGTTTATTTGGAGGAATTGGCTTTTTTATATACTCCATACCGGGGTTAATTGCTTTTAGAAAAGGTCACCAATACAAGTGGGCAATTCTTCTTGCTAATTGGTTTTTGGGAATCACAGGAATTGTATGGCTGATATTGCTTGGTTTTTCATTAGGATTATTTGGCCCCGGCGCAGCAGTGGCGCTTTCTTATTTTGCAGATAGAAAATAGATACCTTCGCTTAAGTGATTCGTGTTTCGGCAACTACCTTGATGGATTTTAAGTTCTCCCATGACACCTTAATCTGCTGGTCAGGCTATAACTCAAAGCAGCTTCAAGTTATTCAAGTGCTATTAGTCAAAAAGCGTTGAGTGGGTAGAATGGAGTCGAAAAAACCTCACGAACTGTAAAATGATATCCCGGATTTAAGGTATATGAAGCAAAATTGGTATAAGGATGTGCGTTAAAGGTCTATTTTCCGGGGCTTCATGATATTACGTTTTTTAAGTTTTTTGGAAGTACGTCGGACAGAACTAAAAATGCATAATACAAGTGTATTATTTCTGAAGATTCTTCATTTAAACAGTCACCTGATATAGCTTCCAGTTTTATTACACTTGTCAGACCCCTGATAGCAAGGGATAATTCACCTGTCCACCTTGTACTGAAAATGAAGATCTAGTCGCTAAAGATAAATGCACTGGAATCAGAATCTTCTTAATCCGGCACTCTTTACATCCACATAATAGAAACGGTCGTTTCAATTGGGTATCCCAATATTAGTCCAGTAATCATGATGTCCCAATCTTCAAGATGATTCACATAATCAAAGCTGAAAAAATCCTTTAATTCATATTCTGCAAATCTATATATCTCCTCTGGAACAACAGAATAACAAGTATGATCTTCAATTTTCCGAATCCTCCCAGTAGCATTTTGGTATGCTATATAATCTTCCATCAAAGAACTTAAATCGAATAAATCATTTAGTTTTCCTTGATTCGCAATCGCAATTTCTACTTGGTCTGATCGATACTTGCTCGGTCTAACCATTACCTCTAAGTTTGTGTTGTCGATAAGGCCTAAGAGCTTATCAACTTTTTCAGTAAACGTTGAAATGAATCCCATTGGTTTCTGTTTATTGGCAACTCTTTCAATCAAAACGGTATCAGAATTGACGCCATGCCATGCCCATCCACCACACAAATGAAGATTAAAATCATTCAGCATCTGTGATGTAAACTTCCTTTCAATCCTTGGATATTTGTATTTTGACATTAGATGTCCATTGTTAATATACAATTTATCTTCCGTCTTCTTGTATTGACGAACATAAACACCATGAAGAGCATTTCCTGACGGATCTTTATATCTTGGTGCATAATGGCTTTTTGGTGGTAGTGTATCATCAGATACCTTGGTTAAATTTCTTTTCATTTATCCCTCATCTTTAAATTTTTTAATTTGTTCTATTTTTTCCATCCAATGGCTCCATTTCATTTTTCTTTATTGTATTTATGCCACTGAACATAACTCTTCTTCTTGCGACAATTCAGTTTCTTCAAGCTCTTCAAGGTCATTAATATCTTCTGCAATGGATTCTACTGCTGCAATTTCACTTTTAGCTGCTTTAAGTTTGACCTCACATCCATACATTGCTTCAAGTTTTTGTGTGGTTTCTAAAAAACCAAAAGGTGATAAAACAGGTAAGTATTTGACTTGACTATCCAATCTTTTGAATAGGTAGGAGTTCAGTCGTGTATTATTCTCTATAATAGATACTAATAGGGATTTGAACGTGACTGAACTCGACCTTAATGCACTCCTGAATTGGCCTTTTGTAGTCCATAAGTCGTTGAAACGGCTAGTAAAATAATCATATGTAAAGGGGATTACTTCAGAGTCAAAATCGATACTTTTTCTCATTTCATCTATTTTCGTTTCTCCAGATTTCAAAGTAGTCCAGTCAACTAACCTATCAATCTCAAGATCTACCGGCACATTACACAACAGAATTATTTCATTTGGTTCTTCTGCTCGAAGTGGTCTTATTCTATGGATACCTTGAGTTGTCTCGCATTCTCTGGTCTGTTTGAGAATAGAGTCAATTCTTTCATCCGGGTGATATGATACCTGAACAGACCTTGATATTGATGGATCTTTAGTGGAATACCGTCGTCTTTCTTTTGGGAGATATTCATCTTTGTTAAATTTGAGCTCCTCATCATCGTCATAGAACATGGCTCTACCGAGTCTTTCAAGGTCACTCACTTTCATCTGGTTTCTTCCTATTCCAATAACACCATCACAAGAAGAATAC